>ENA-OOWK01000080-OOWK01000080.1-human-gut-metagenome-genome-assembly--contig:-NODE-80-length-82920-cov-7.260761_pt1 | contig 82920 bp, 86 predicted proteins | sample MGYA00241405_ERZ501317 | MGnify/ENA primary metagenome ERZ501317 (study PRJEB25962, sample SAMEA1972440) | human gut metagenome | biome: human gut; feature: human-associated habitat; material: faeces... | reverse complement strand
GCTCGAACCTATGACCCTCTGCTTGTAAGGCAGATGCTCTCCCAGCTGAGCTAAGCGCCCTCGCGTTCGTAACTTGCTCGACACATTTATTTAATATACATTAGTTCATTTAAATTGTCAAGAACTTTTTAAACTTTTTTGCAATTTTTGACTTTTTAAATGATCTTTAATTTGTGAGCCGAAACATATATTAGCATAACTGCGAAGCCATGTCAACGGAAAATTTCAAATTATTGGCATATTATTTACTCAACTTTTTTATCAGTGTTTTTTCCTGTTTTTTCATTCGGCCCCTGCCTGCCGTAATGTTATCGATCAGTTCCTCAAGTTGTTCTGCGTCCTCAGGTTCGCAGGCCAGATCCACTTCCACTTTATCTGAATATCTTATATCCAGAATGGTGAACAAACCGCCCTCTAAACTCTGCAGCTTTGCCAAAAATGTATACTCTAAGCTGTAGGTGGTCGCCATCTGCTCATATACTCCGCAAACACCAGCCGCCGATAGGCCCATTTTAGCCGAAGAAGTATATGCTCTGACTAGACCGCCTGTGCCAAGTTTTATCCCTCCGAAATATCTGGTAACGACGATAACAGTATCTGTTATTTCTTCTGAAGTCAGAAGTTTCACCATAGGCGCCCCGGATGTGCCCTGAGGCTCCCCATCGTCGGAAGCCCACTGCAGCTGCATCTTATCTCCTATTACCATGGCCGGGACGTTGTGAGTAGCGTCTTTATGTTTTTCCTTATTTCTGCTATGAAGGCGTCTGCCTCCTCCTTTGAGGAGACAGGCTTGACATATGTTATGAATTTAGATTTTTCTATGATCTGAGAAGCAGACGCCTCCTTTTCCACAGTTTTATACAACTTCATATTTCTCCAGCCTCTTTCGATCCTCCTGTTTCAAAACTACTTCGAAATAAGTCCCCTCATCTGTATATTCCATTTTTTTAACCTCCGACTGACTGCAGAGATAAGATGAGATATCTCCCCTGTCATACGGAACGAGAAATGCAGCCGGCGTATAATCGCCGAATATCTTCGACTCTATCTTGTTTATGAGGACATCTATATTAGTCCCGCATTTCGCAGAAATCTCCACGTTGTCGCACCCCCGGACAGGTATGATGTCATCATGAGCAAGATCCGTCTTGTTAAAAACCATGATCTTTTCTTTTTCTCCCGCGCCCATCTCCCCCATTACTTTTTCGGTGACCTTTATATGAAAATCGTAATTCTCATATGACGCGTCTACAACGTGCAGGAGCAGGTCAGCATATGTGACCTCCTCGAGAGTAGCTTTAAAAGCCTCTATCAGCGAATGAGGAAGTCTGCTCACGAATCCAACGGTATCTATGAGTATGAATTCTCTTCCGCTTTCCAAAGTGACGTTTCTCTGCTGAACATCTAAAGTCGCAAACAGCATATCTTTCTCCAGCACCGTCTTATCCGCTTTCTGAACATCTGAAAGTATCCTGTTCATAATCGCAGATTTGCCGGAATTGGTATATCCCACAAGAGCTACTACAGGTATGCTGCTCTTCTCTCTTCTGGCCCTCTGAACACTCCTGGTATTTTTAAGATGAGTCAGTTCATCTTTTATGTCCGTCACGCGGCGCTGAATATGGCGCCTGTCCGTCTCCAGCTTCTTTTCTCCGGGACCTCTGGTTCCTATGCCGCCTCCGAGTCTTGACAGAGATTTTCCAAACCCGGTCAGTCTCGGCATCCTATACTTGAGCTGCGCCAGTTCTACCTGGAGTTTTCCTTCTCTGGATGTAGCCCTAGTGGCAAATATATCGAGTATCAATATGGTCCTGTCGATAATTCTTATCCCTATTGTGTCTTCCAGATTTCTCAGCTGCATGCCGGTCAGTTCGTCGTTGAAGATTATCATATCGGCTTCCATGGAATCTGCCAGCTCTTTCAGTTCTTCTACCTTACCCTTTCCAATCAAAGTAGCGGTGTTTGGTCTTTCCATATTCTGGATCATGGTTCCAAGCACCCGGGCGCCTGCCGCTTCTGCAAGGCCTTCGAGCTCTTCCATGGAATAACTTATATCTTCGTCTCTCTGCACTCCCACTAAAATAGCGTTATACCAGTCCTCTCTTAGGACCTTGTTGTCATCAGTAAATCTAAGCATATTTTTATTTTATCACAGATTTCATCATACTGCATCTAAAATACTTCCTTCAGGTACTACTACATAACTGTCCGGTACTTTTCCTACTATGATAGCCTCCGCTATGAGCACTCTTCTGTTTATCTCGGCAGTTTTATCTGTAAACGGCGCTAAAATATGTACCTGGCTGGTTACAGTGCAATAGACATAGTATCTGGTCTGATTTATGCCCTCAGTTTCAAACTCTGTCTCATATTGAAATTTAGTCAGACTGAGGGGCTGTACTTTTACAGTTATATAGAACGGCAGCTGAGACAGTATGCGGCTGCCCGTTATGACGCCCAAATTCACCTTGTGTTCTTCCATATCGGACAGACTGTATGTTTCCTCAACATTCTGAGAAAAAGACAGGAGAAGCTTATTTATGACCCTTGAATCAGGTTCTACATACTGAATATTCCCCTCTGCATCCCGCTCTATATGGAGGAGCGACTCTCCCAGGCTTTCATCATAGAATCCCTGTTCCAAACTTTTATTTATTTTTGCCGCAACACTGTTCACCGCAATGGCTTCGGCCGCGGCTTCTATACTTTCTCCGAAAGCGTCCTTGATGAGGACCAGGCTGCCTATTATGACGAGAATGACTCCTATAAGTATTACTACCCATTTCCGCATAAAAATACCCCCTTGATATATTATGCCGGGACATAAAAAAACGACATAAAAAATTACTCGCCGGCCGACTCATGTGAGCAGGCGGCGAGTACGGTCCTGTGTTTGATTTTGCTAAGGAGAGTTCATCTGATTTCTTCAAGCACATCTCTCAGATAAAGGTTATTTATCTGAATCTTCGTTCCTTTCATTCCCATAGAACGTGATGTGAGAACGCCTGCGCTTTCCAGTTTGCGCAGAGCGTTCACCACCAGAGAATTGGTCATCTTGTATTTTTCGGCTACTTTGCTGGTTACTATAGAACCTTCGCCGCCGCTGAACTCCCTTAAGATTTTTTTAACGGCTTCCTTCTCCGAAAAGGAGAGCGTGGCTAATGCCAGATGAATAGCAGATATCTGTCTCTTCTCTCTTTCTTCGGCCAGATTGAGATTTCTCCTGATCTCGAGTCCCGCCACTGCGGCTCCGTATTCGCACAGGGCTATATCTTCTTCGGAAAATTTGCGGTTATATCTGGTCACTATCAGAGTTCCCAGACGGTCGCCTCCGCAAAAGCTGGGCACTATACAATGATATTTATCTGCCATAGCATAACTATCGCCCATTATATCCAGGGCTTGTTTGCCGGTTATATTGGCAGAGGTTGAGTCCATCTTCATGAAATTATCATTGTGGTATTCAGGGATGCGTTCTCCGCCCTTCTCATCTACTTCTGTAGAAGTGTCCTCCGCATTTATATAGCCTGTCCCAAGAACGCTGCCCGCAGCGTCCGTCAGATAGACGTTGGCATTTATGACTTCGCTCAGAATCTTGCTCAGCTGATCATAAGAAAGGCTGCCAGTGGTGCTTTCGGTAAGAACCCAGTTAAGGCGCCGTATCCTGTCTAATATCTTTTCCGGCATTTTAAAAGCCCCCTATAAATCTTTACAGGATAAATCTGTCCAGATCTTCTTTGTGAACAGTCTCCTGGAACTTCTCCTTGACATATTCGTCAGTTATTTCTATCTTTTCTTCTTCCATCTCAGGAATATTGAAGGAGATCTCCTCCAGCAGCTTCTCAAGTACAGTATGAAGACGTCTTGCTCCGATGTTTTCAGTCTGCTCGTTCATCAGGTATGACATGGTAGCTATCTCATCTATGGCGCCCTCGGTAAAGTCTACTTCTATACCTTCTGTCTCCAGCAACGCCTTATGCTGCTTTATCAAAGCATTCTCGGGCACCGTAAGGATATTTACAAAATCCTCTTTAGTAAGGCTCTCCAGTTCTACCCTTATAGGGAAACGTCCCTGAAGTTCAGGTATCAAATCGGTAGGTTTTGCAGTATGGAAAGCACCTGCGCCGATGAACAGGATATGGTCCGTCTTTACGGGACCGTATTTAGTATTGATGACGCTGCCCTCTACTATAGGAAGAATATCTCTTTGGACTCCTTCTCTTGACACGTCTGCTCCGGAGGTCATACGCGAACCTGAGGCGATCTTATCTATTTCGTCGATAAATACGATTCCGTTCTGCTCTGCGTTTTGTATAGCCTCGTCAGTCACTACGTCCATATCTATGAGCTTCTGCGCTTCCTGTTCCCTCAGTATCTTGCGGGCGTCCTTGACTTTGCAGTTCTTCTTCTTGGTCCTTTCAGGCGCCATATTTCCGAAAATGTTTCCTATGGCTATGGACATGCCTTCATTGCTCATATCAAGCTGATTTCCCTTAGGCGTATCGACTACTTCGATCTCTATATACTGTTCTTCCAGGAGACCCTGTCTGAGCTGCTGTCTCACCTGTTCTCTGGCCATCTCCACGTCCATATCTTCTTTTGTAGGTTCCTGATCTTTGGCTGCCTGTCCGTCGAGATACTGCTGCTTCTGGCTCTGGTATCCGCCGCTGTTCATGATAAAGTCAAAGGGGCTTTTAGCCTGGGAGCCGGATTTCTTTTTCTTTCCCGGAATTATAGCCTCAACTATCTTTTCTTCTACTATCTTATCGGCTATATTATACTTTTCCTCAAGCTTAGTCTGTTTCGTTATCCTCATAGAGGCTTCCACCAGATCTCTTATCATGGAATCCACGTCGCGTCCCACATAGCCCACTTCAGTAAACTTGGTAGCTTCCACTTTTACAAAAGGAGCGTCCATGAGTTTTGCCAGTCTCCTGGCTATCTCGGTCTTTCCGCATCCGGTAGGCCCCATCATCAATATGTTCTTAGGAGTTATCTCCTCCCGCATCTCTTCTGAAAGAAGGCTTCTTCTGTATCTGTTTCTCAGGGCTATGGCTACTGACTTTTTCGCCTCGTCCTGTCCTATTATATACTTATCTAACTCCGCCACTATTTCTTTTGGAGTCATGCTGTAAACTTTACTGGCCATGTTATCCCCTCCTATAATTTCTCAACGGAAATATTGTCATTGGTATATACGCATATGGACGACGCTATTTTCAGCGACTCTCTGACGATCTCCTCTGCCGTCATATTCGTATGATTAAACAGAGCGTTGGCTGCCGAATAAGCGTAGTTTCCGCCCGAACCTATGGCCACGAAATCCTGATCCGGTTCTATGACCTCGCCCGTACCTGAAATGACCAGCATGGATTCTCTATCCGCAACTATCATCAGAGCTTCAAGGTTCCTCATTCCCCTGTCGGAACGCCACATCTGAGCCAAGTCTACCGCTGCGCGTTTGAGATTTCCGGAGTGTTCTTCCAGCTTTCCTTCAAATTTTTCAGTCAGGGCAAAAGCGTCGGCTACGGAGCCTGCGAATCCTGAAATCACAGAATTCTTATATATTTTTCTCACTTTTTTTGCTCCGTTTTTCATTATGGCCGTCTCGCCCATGGTAACCTGTCCGTCGCCTCCGATACAGATATCATCTGGGCCTCTTCTGACTGCACAGATCGTAGTTGCATGAAATTCTACCATTTTTAGTACCTCCTAATCTACTGTTCTTTATACCCACATTTATCATTTGAGCAAACAAATTTAGCATTTTTTGAATTGCGTTCAAGAAGAAGACTTCCACATTCAGGGCACTTTCTATCTACGGGCTTATACCAATACGCCCTCTTGCAAGTCGGATAATTGCTGCATCCGTAGAATAATTTTCCCGATCTGCCTCTCTTGGCCACTATATCTCCCCCGCAGTCCGGACACGTTACTCCTACCTTCTGGACTATGGCCTTAGTGCTCTTACATTCAGGATAGCCGCTGCAGGCCATGAATTCTCCGAATCTGCCTGATTTTATGACCATAGGCCTGCCGCACAGCGGGCACACCTCGTCTGTAGGCTGATCCTCTATCTGCACTTTTTCTATGGCCTCATCTGCCACCGCAAGCTCTTCTTTAAGATTGGCGTAAAAGTCTCTCACTACCTCTTTCCAGTTTAAATCCTTTACCTCCACCTCGTCAAGCTTATCTTCCATACCGGCCGTAAAACCTGTGTCGGCAATCTCCTTAAAATATTCTTCCATCATTCCCGTAACTAAAAATCCCAGATCTGTAGGCGATAAGGTCTTTTTCTGCCGCGTGATATATTTTCTCTCCAGGAGAGTAGCTATGATAGGCGCATAAGTGCTGGGTCTTCCTATATTTTTTTCTTCCAGATCTTTTACGAGGCTGGCCTCGGTGAATCTTGCAGGCGGCTCTGTAAATTTCTGATCGCTCTTTATGTCGTTTGCTTTCAGAGTTTCTCCTTCGCTTAAGTCGGGGAGTATCTTATCTCTGTCCTCTTCCATATTGGAAGAGTATATTTTCTGATATCCGTCGAAGAGAAGTTTTGATCCGTTAGCTCTCAGGCCGTAATCACCGTTTGATATATTGACCTGCATGGAATCGAAGAGGGCAGGAGCCATCTGGCTTGCCAGGAATCTGGTCCATATGAGCTTATACAGCGAATATTGATCCTTGGTAAGCGATTCCTTTATCTGCTGCGGGTCCAGTCTCACATTGCTGGGTCTTATGGCCTCGTGGGCGTCTTGTATGTCCTTTTTCTTATTGGAAAAGACATTGTTCCCCGCATAATCCGGTCCGAAATTATCCAGTATAAATTCTCTTGCAGCCATGCTGGCTTCCTTAGAGATTCTCACCGAGTCCGTTCTGATATAAGTAACAAGTCCCAGAGTACCGTGGCCTTTGATTTCCACGCCTTCGTAGAGCTGCTGAGCCACCATCATGGCTTTTTTAGTAGTAAATCCCAGCTTGTTAGCCGCGTCCTGCTGCAGGCTGCTGGTGGTAAAAGGCGCAAAAGGTTTTCTGCGTCTTTCTTTTTTAATGATTTGAGAAACGACATAGCTTCCCTGCTTTAGTTCTGCTACTGCCTTCTCCGCAGCCTCCCTGTTTTCTACAGAAAGTTTCTTTCCTTTATATTCTATCAGTTTAGCGTCGAATCCCTTTTCGAAATCGACGATTATGTTCCAGTACTCCTGAGGAATGAAATTTTTGATCAGGTTCTCTCTGTCGCAGATTATCTTAAGAGCGGCCGACTGGACTCTCCCGGCGCTGAGACCTCGTCTGATTTTTCTCCACAGCAGAGGGCTGATCTGATATCCTACCAGTCTGTCCAGCACTCTTCTGGCCTGCTGAGCGTCTACCAGTCTGAGATCTATAGGTCTGGGATTCTTCACTGCATTTTTTATAGTATCTTTAGTTATCTCGTTAAATACTATACGGCAGTCGGATGCAGGATCTATCCCCAGCAGATAAGCCAGGTGCCATGATATAGCTTCTCCTTCCCGATCCGGGTCGGTAGCCAGATATATCTTCTGAGCCTGCTTGGCCTCCTTCTTAAGTTCTTTTATGAGGTCGCCTTTTCCTCTTATAGCTATATATTCCGGTTCAAAGTCGTTTTCTATATTTATCCCCAATTTACTCTTTGGCAGGTCTCTTACATGACCTACGGACGCTACGACTTTATAAGACGAACCCAGATACTTTCCTATGGTCTTGGCTTTAGAAGGAGACTCTACTATTATGAGAGTCTTCTTTCTGGCCGTCTTGCCTTTTGATGAAGGTTTGGTTGCTTTAGTTGCCATCTTTCCTCCTGATTATATTTGATTTCCCTTAAGAATCTTTTCGCTTTTATTCTATAAATTAATATGATAGTTCTTTTTTCACATTTTTGCAATAAAAATTTTTCCCATACTGTAAGATAATATGCCTTTAAGCTCCATTACGGCCACAATGCCGCTCACATCTGAAGGGGGTCTTTTAGCCTCCCGAGACAACTCGTCGATGGTAATTTGTCCCCTTTTCATAACGATGTCAAACACTTCCTTCTCGTCTTTTCCCATGTCCCGATCTGTCATATTTGAAGCTGCCTCATCGATTCCCATAGCTCTCAATATATCTTCCGGAGCAGTCAATATGCCGGCCCCGTCTGCGATAAGTCTGTTGGTTCCAAGGCTGAAAGGGCTGCTGATATTTCCCGGGACTGCCAGCACTTCTCTGCCCTGCTCCGCAGCTTTTACGGCCGTTATCAGCGCTCCGCTGGTATCTCCGGCTTCTATGACTGTTACGACTTCTGACAATGCCGAAATTATCCTGTTTCTCATGGGAAATCTCCACGGTCTCGGTTCTGTTCCCGGCGGATACTCTGATACGATGAGTCCTCTGTCGCATATAGTCTTATAAATTTTTTCGCTGCTTCTGGGATAACATATGTCGGGACCGCTGCCCAGGACAGCTATGGTCTTTCCGCCCTGCCTGAGAGCCCCAAGATGCGCCGCGCTGTCTATCCCGCAGGCCATTCCGCTGACTGTCACCACTTCGTTTTTAGCCAGCAGGCTTCCTATTCTTAAGGCTGTCTGCCTGCCGTACTCGCTGCATTTTCGCGCGCCGACTACCGCCGCCGCCCTCTCCTTGAGAAGTGAAGTGTCTCCTATACAATACAGACTTTCAGGGCCGTCTTCCATATCAGAGAGAAACTCGGGGAAAGCTTTGTCCCCTTTTCTTATCACTTTTATATTATTTGAATTTTTCATTATTATTCCTTGGCGCCTCCTTTCAGAAGCCTGGTAAAATGAAAAGCCGCCGCCAGATCGCATGTCTTTATGACTTGTCTCTCCTCAAAGTCGGCCAGCGTTCTGGCTACCTTGAGTATTTTGGAATATCTCCTGGCGCTTATGCCAAAGCTGTCATACGCCCTCTCCATGAACTCTGCGCCGGCCGCGTCCACCGGGCAAAATTTTTCTATTTGTTTATCTGTCATGGCTGCGCTGATACAGCCTCTTTCACTCTGTATTTTTCTTACTCTCAGTATATTTTCTCTCATCATATCCGAAGAAAGCCCTCCCTTTCTTTTTAGATTTTCATGGGATATTCTGTTGACCTCTACGCACATATCTATTCTGTCGGCAAGCGGCCCTGATAGTCTGTTTCTGTATTTATCTATTTCTGTCTGCGTACATGTGCATTGATGCAGATCATCTCCAAGGTATCCGCATCTGCACGGGTTAGCGGCTCCTACCAGCAAAAAATCGGCAGGAAAGACAGACGTATCGCCCTTCCTCGATATTCTGACTTCTCTGTCCTCGATAGGACCCCTGAGAGCCTCCAGTATGCCGGGGCCCAGTTCTAAAAATTCGTCGATGAATAAGACACCGTTATGAGCAAAAGACACTTCTCCCGGCAAAGGTATACTCCCTCCTCCTATCAGTGAAGCCCTGGTTACACCTGAACAGACGTGTCTGAACGGTCTTCTTGCAGGCACCGGGTCTTCTCTCACCGTCATCTGCGCATATGAATATATGCCTGCCGTCTCTATCTGTTCGCAAAGGCTCATAGGCGGCAGTATTCCTGCAATTCTTCTGGCCATCATAGTCTTCCCCGTACCTGGAGGGCCTATCATCAATATATTATGTTTACCCGCCACAGCCGTCATTATTGCCTCTTTCGCTTCTTCGTGGCCTCGCACATCTTCAAAGTCTTCCCGGCATATCTGTTCGTCGGCTGTAAACAAGGTCTCATATGGTTTCTTTTTCTCTCCGCTTATATGAGATACTGCTTCTCTGAGGTTCTTCACCGGGATCAGCTTTTTTTCAGTCTGGCGAGTCATCAGAAAGGCTTCTCTGCAGTTTTCTTCTGCTAAGAGTATTTCTTCGACAGAAGGATCATCTACAATCGCCGCCAGCATAGGCATGAGCCTGGTCACCGGAAGGATACTTCCGTCGAAGGACAGCTCCCCTACCAATATCCTGCTCTCCATGTCTTCTGTTATTATTTGCAGGGCCGACAGTATGCCCAAAGCTATGCCCAAGTCGAAGTGACTTCCCCTTTTATGAATGTAAGCAGGAGATAAGTTCACTGTGATACGGCCCTTCGGATATTCGAATCCGCTGTTTCGTATGGCTCTCCTGACTCTTTCTGATGCCTCTTTTACAGATATATCTGCCAGACCCACTATATTGAAGTAAGGGAGCCCCGGGCTCACGTCTGCTTCTATATCCACCACTACTCCTCTCGTATTTTTTAATGCGAGGGATCTTATCTTTCTTAACATGATTCCCTCCTATAGTTCCAGACCTGTTATGTGTCCTATGCTGATCTCTATGACCTGAAAATTCAGGCTGTCCCATTCTCTGTTATATCTGGACAAAAAGTATCTGGCAGCGTTTCGTATATGCCTCTGTTTCTTCATATCCACAGCTTCGGCCGGACTTCCGTACAGTAAGGACGTTCTGGTCTTGACTTCTATAAAAGAAATCGCCTTGTCTTTAACGGCTATTATATCGACCTCTCCGTAAGGACAGGAAAAATTACGTCTTATTATGTAATAACCCTTACTCTTAAGTAATTCCGCAGCCAGTTCTTCGCCGGCTGCCCCTATTTTCTTTTTATATGTCATCTCGCCTCCTCAGGCAGATTCCGCTTCTTTTGATTATTTTACATTATTTTACATTTACAGTCAAATAAAAAACCCCGGGAAATCAATTTATTCTCCGGGGCATCAGATCTCTTTTTCTATTAAATTTCGATAGCTATGCGCTGCAGTTTTAAAATTCTGCGTAAGTAAATTTAGGAGCATCGGTGCCTACTGCAAATATGACATAAGCATATATCGCCATCATCATGACGAAAAAAAGTCCCGTATACATCCAGAATTCTTTATCTGTCCAGTTTCTGATCTTGCTTAAAAAACTTGTAAGCTTCTTCATTTATTCTCACCCATCCTTTCCCTGCGGGATGTACTACATCTTCAAGAAATCCCGGCGTGTAACACTGGTCAAAGAAATTGCACGTCTTTACTCCGTATTCCTGGGCTACTTTTTCCACCTCTGTTTGAAAGGCTTGCCTGTTTTCTTTGGGAAATCCCGTATAGTCGTACCACCATCCGTTTACAGGCAGCATTATCAGCATTACTTCCACATTCTGCTCTCTGCATACGTCTAAGAACAGTCTGAGGTCGTCGTATTCCGGAGAATCTCCGTAAGTCCTGTTTAAATCGGCGTCTTTCCGGTCCTTCATAGTCGGCTCTACCTTATTTTTGAACAGTTTATCTATCATATGGAACTGGTTGTTAGTCTTCCCCTCGATAGATTGATCCGCTTCTTGGGCCAGTTTATCCCAGTCAGGCTCTTCAACCTGTTCGCCCTGTTGGTATTGAGACTTATTCTTACCTCCCGCTAATTTCCACATCAGGCCTATATTTATATTTTCCTTTTCCTCAGTCACCCACCTATTGGAGGCGAAAGTAACTCTTTCTTCAAGACTGACATTTTCGCTCAAAATGACTTTTTCTGCCGTCTCCGCTCTTTTTTGCGCTCCTGGACTCACCTCGAGAAGCTGCTTGGTTCTCTGAGTTATAGCCTTCTTGGTTTCGTCAGACAGCTGATCGTTTTTTAAAAATGCTTCATACATGCTCTCCGAAAATCTGGCTGCAAAGCCGCTTCCGTCCACTCCTTTTTTTGCAAACCACGAAGGCGATACAATGAGAACCACCTTCTTGTTCTTCATGTCAGGCGCTATGGCGCCCAAAGTAATGGCATGAGAGAGGCTCTGATTCTGAGCTGCCCCTATGCACATCACATTCATATTTAAATCTCTGAAAATATTAGTCGGATGATAAGGCGTCTTATTTCCGTGATGAAACTCAGAAGATCCCATCATCAGGACAGTATCATCTTCTATATTGGAAGTGACAGCCCTGTAAGACAGATCTTTCTTCGTACTTATCCAAGTGCCGAAATCCGCATTGTTAGTCTCGAGTTTTTTGTTCGTGATGACATGGGCAGAAACAGCCACTCCTATAAACAGTACAAAGGCCGTTATAAAAGCTGTTATCTTTTTCATAGATCCTCTCACCTACATTCTGCGAAGAACCTGATCTATTATTTTGTTAGGCGTATCCATCTCTTCTCTCTTGAGTTCAGAGGGAGCCATCACTACTCCCAAAGCGTCCTCTATACCCACCAGAAGTTCGGTATAATCCAGAGAATCTATCAGATCTTCTTCCAGTAAATTCACATCCATATCTTCTCTCACAACATCGTCTCCGCATATTTCTTCCAGTAAATCCAATACTGTCTCCTTAACTCTATCTTCCATATCGATCCTCCTTATATCAATCTTCCTGAAAATATTAAAAATCCAAACATGACTAAGTTAAAAGTGATAACTCCGCTCACTATTTTGTACCACTTCTTTTTCTTATTCTTTTTATAAAACTTTGACTTCTTCTGATAAACTTCCGTCACCGCCAAGAGTATTCCATGGTATACGCCGTACAGTATGTAACACCAGCTGAGGCCATGCCATACGCCCATTAGAGTCATATTTATCATGAATCCTATGGAAGCGCCTGTAAGTTTATTTTTGAACCACTTGCCTCTTATAGAGGCCATCATGAACCTGGAGAAGACAAAGTCCCTGAACCAATGGGAGAGGGTTATATGCCACCTGTCCCAGAAATCTTTTATATCTACGCTTATAAACGGCTTCTTGAAGTTATCGGGAGTGACTATGCCAAATATATAGCCCATTCCTATGGCCATGAGACTGTATCCTGCAAAATCGAAGAACAGATAGAACCCATAGCAGTACATATAAGCAAGAGTCGAACCTGTCCAGTCGGTTCCGGCTATGGGGTTTCCCAGGTATGTCATGCCCTGATAAAAAGCCGCCGCCAGTACAAATTTGTAGACCATGCCAAGGACCATCCTGAAGAGCCCGTCTCCTACGAGGTTTAGATAATCTTCTTTGGGCCTTACGTTGTAAAGATCTTCATTGAACCTCCTGCTCCTGTCTATAGGTCCCGACGACAAGCAGGGGAAAAACAACAGGAAATACATGAAATCAAAAGTCTTTACTTCTTCTATCAGTTCATCGTGAACTTCTATGATGACTTGCAGTGATTTAAATGTCAGGTAGGATATCCCTATGAACCCGAATATACTGCCGCCCAAAAGCCCGCTTATTTTAAAAGTCACAAGAGGCGCCAGGGATAAGAGAACCAAAGCAAAAAAAGTCCATTTGTTTCTTCCCTGACGCTTTTGAAGCTTCACGGCGCCCTTTACAAGTACCAGTTCCCACAGGCAATACAAACCAAGATAAGCCATGGTGATGGGTTTATATACGGTGGCAAAGACTGCGAAAACTATCGTCACAAAGAATCCGTAATATCTTATGGGCTTTTCTTTGACTCCGAGAATAACGGCCGGAATCATCAGTACTGCCGCCCATAAGAAAAAATATAAACTTCCCATCAATGTCATACGAATTCTGCCTCTAATTTCTTTCTGTCTATTTTGCCGTTAGCCGTCATCGGCATATTTTCGATAAATCTTATATTCTTAGGCACCATATATGCCGGCAGCTTCTCTTTGAGCGCCGCCTTGATGCGCCTCGTGTTCACGTCTTCATTTTTGCTCTTTATAAAGGCAATTAGACATCTGATCTTTTCTCCGTCAGACTTGGGGAGTACCACAGCCTGCTCGATTTCAGGAAAGATCATGAGATTCTTTTCTATATCTCCAAGCTCTATCCTATATCCGTGAAGCTTGACCTGAAAGTCCTTTCTGCCGGTACAGAAATAATTTTCCCCGTCAAAATAGCCTCTGTCGCCGGTCTTGTAAGCTCTTATCTTGTTCCCCATCCGGTCTTCCATTTCTATAAAAGCTTCCGCCGTCTTTTCGGGATTCTTGTAATATCCTTTTCCTACGGTATCTCCTGATATAAATATTTCTCCGTCTTTTATAAACAATTCGCTTCCCTTTCGCGGTTTTCCTATAGGAAGCAGATCGTTTTCAGACAAAACTTTTTGATCAATCTCTATAGACGTCACCGCAACCGTCGATTCGGTAGGGCCGTAAGTATTGACTATCCTGGCGTCTGGAAAGCGCTGTGATAGCTTCAGAGCCGTCTCTTTGGTCAGCCTTTCTCCGCAGAACAAAAAGAGTTTAAGCTCCTTCATAAGTTCATGGCAGAAATTATGGTCGGCCAGACACATTTCGGCAAACGAAGGCGTGGAGACCCAGCAGTTTATACCGCTTTCTCTCATCACGCGGAACATAGAAGCCATATCGCTTTGAATTCGCTTATCGAGGCATATCAGAGTTCCTCCTGTGGTCATGGACGTATACAGATCCATGACTGACAAATCAAAGGAAAACGGCGCCTGATTCATAAAGGTCATATGATCCATTCCCGTCTTCTCAGCCAGCTGCCTCGACCACTTTGTAAAATTAGCCAGATTATCCGCCGTAATTTCTACGCCTTTGGGTTTTCCCGTACTTCCCGATGTAAAGATGATGTAATAGACATCGTCTCCCGATACCGGCCTTACATGCAAAGCGTCCTGATCGCTTTCGCATATCAGCCTGACAGCGGAAGATCCGACAACCTCAAAGCTATCCATCTCGAGAGGTTCGGAGGCTAAAATAATTTCATTATCTAAGCTTGCCGCTATCTCCTCTATACGATTTTTGGGCATAGAAATATCCACAGGGCAGTAAGCTCTTCCTGACTTTACACAAGCCAAAAAGCATACTATCATCTGTGGATCTTTATGACCGTAAACCATCACAGGTTTATGGTTGTCTTTGAGTCGTAGACTAAGCCATGCGGCCAAGTTGTCGGACTGTTTCCATAGCTGAGCGTAAGTCAGCTCTCCGGAGGCAGATTTTATCGCCAATCTTTCTCCGTCTGTCTTTGCAACATTTTCAATGATACTTAATACAGATTTACTCATATCTGTACCCCCCCCCCTCATATTTTTTTGTGTTTTGAGCAGTTCTGCTCACACAACAGTGTACTACAGCGTGTAGTACACTGTCAAGTACTTCGTATGATTATTATGCCACAAAAAAATGAGCCTGTGTTACGCAAGGGCGTATCGTCAAAAAAAGTTAATAATATCGAAAGATTTTATGCTCTTAGCATGGAACTTAAGAAGGAGATCAGCCTGTCGCTCTTAGGATTATCAAAGATTTCCTGAGGAGTTCCCTCCTCCACTATCACGCCGTTATCCATAAACAGAACCCTGTCGGCTACTTCCTTGGCAAATCCCATCTCATGAGTCACCACTATCATGGTGGTATGCCTTTCGGCCAGCTTCTTCATTACAGTGAGGACTTCTCCCGTAATTTCCGGGTCCAGCGCCGAGGTTGGTTCGTCGAAAAGCATCAGGTCCGGCTCCATAGCCAGCGCTCTCGCTATGGCGATTCTCTGCTTCTGGCCGCCCGAAATCTGGGCCGGATAGACATCCGCCTTGTTGGAAAGCCCCACCATCTTGAGCAAATCCTCGGCTCTCTTCTGGACGTCCGCCTTGTTCTCCTTCTTTACTTTTATAGGCGCATAAGTAATATTGTCTATGCACGTCATGTGCGGGAAGAGGTTGAAATGCTGAAATACCATTCCGGTAGTGCCGTTTAAAATCATGTCGCCTGCCGTTATGCTGTTGAGGCCGTTTATGCACCTGAGCAGCGTACTCTTGCCCGATCCCGACGGCCCTATTATTGCAACAATCTCTCCTTTGCGCATAGAAAAATTCACATCGTCAACCGCGGTAAAATCGCCGTATTTTTTTACGATATGCTTCATCTCGAGTATAATCTCTTTTTCCATTACCACTCCTCCTTAGCGTCATATCTGGAGAAATATTTTTCAAGCCTTCCCGCTATCAGGGTCAGCACGAATGTCATCAACAGATATATTATTGCCGCATAAAAGAACGGCGTAAGGCTGGTAGTCCTGTTTACCGCGCTGTTGGTGGCCTTCATCAGGTCTATGACGGCGAGGGCGGACACGAGAGCAGTATCCTTTACCAGAGTTATCGCCTCGTTTACTACAGGAGGCAGTATGGCCTTCATGGTCTGCGGCAGTATGATGTCAAACATGGTCTGCTTTTTGGAAAGCCCCAGCGCATGGGCCGCCTCATACTGTCCCCTGTCTATGCTGTTGATTCCGCCTCTGTAAATCTCCGCAAAATACGCCGCATAGTTGAGCACATATGTAAGCACGGCTGTAGCCATGGCGTCCAGCACTATCCCGAAATTGAACGGGAAGAAAAAATAGAAAAACCACAGCTGAAGCATCAGCGGTGTTCCTCTGAATATCCAAACGTATATCTTGCACAAAAAGCTCAAGGGTTTAAAACGGCTGTTACTCCCCAGGGCTATTGGAAGCCCCAGGGGTAAGGAGAGGACGAGTGTAAGTACGAATACTTGCACCGTCGTCACCGAACCCTCGAGCATGAATGGCAAGAATTCTCCGATTCTTTCCATTTGCATTTCCTCTGTTTCTCTAAATTATTCTTCACCTTCTATAGGCTCGTAAACCATTATGTCTTTGCCGAACCACTTCTCGCTTATTTCAGTGGCTTTACCGTTGTCAATAAGCTTTTTCAGAGCGTCGTTGATCTTATCTCTGAGCTCGGTATTATCAGAAGCGCATCCTATAGTGTAGAAGTCGTCTCCAAGAGAGTAAGTGCATTCTTTCATCTCTCCCCCTAAGTTATTGTTGGTATATTCGCCCAACACCTGATCCACTGCGATGACATCTACTCTTCCTGCCTTCAGATCCATTATGGCGGTGTCATATTTATCGTATTCGCTGATGTTGTCTTTGAAGGAATCATAAGCTTCGTTGGCCTGGAGCATTTCTAAAGCGGCAGAGCCGGCCTGGGTTCCTATCTTCAGATCTTTGAGCTGATCGGCAGAAGTGACGTCCAGATCCGAGCTTGCCAGCGACATGAGAACGATCTTGTTGTTTAGATATTTGTATGTAAGAGCCATTCCCTCTATTCTGTCAGGTGTTACGGACATTCCGTTCCACAGGCAGTCTACAGTTCCCGCCGAAAGCTCAGCTTCTTTAGCTTTCCAGTCTATAGGCTTGAATTCAACGTTCATGCCCAGTTCCTCAGCTACGGCGCGGGCAAGATCTATGTCGAAACCTACCAATTCTCCGCTCTCATCTCTAAAGCCCATCGGCGCAAATGTATCGTCCAGTCCTACTATTATAGTCTCCTTTGCATCGGCGTCTGCCTCTTTGTCCTTATCGCCGCAGCCTGTCAGTGCGAACATGGTGAATATCAGTACAAACACCATAGCTAAAACAGATAATTTCTTTTTCATTTCAGTCCTCCTCAACTTTGATTTATCGCTTTACTGAATTAAATTGTTAAATTGATTATGTCCTTACTTTACACCAATAAAGTTTACAAGTCAATAGTTTTTTTAAATATTTTCAAGTTATTTTATCTTTCCCCAAAGACGAACTTTTCCACAGCATATGCAACTCCGTCTTCACCGTTGGATAGGGTTATGAAGTCGGCGCAGGCTTTTACCTCTTCTTCGGCGTTTCCCATGGCCACTCCTACGCCTGCAGCTTTTATCATAGCCTCGTCATTAGGGCTGTCTCCCACCGCCATGACGTTTTTCTCTTTTATATTCAAAAGCCGGCACAGCGACGCTATAGCCGACGCTTTGCTGGTGGTTCGTCCGCCTATTTCAAGATTGTGAGGCATTGAAGAAGTGACCGTTATTCCGGAAACTTTCGCCAGCACTTTTTTCAGCTTTGCCTTGTCTTCAAAACTGCTAAAATGTATATTTATATTCTCTATCTGATTCTTATTATCTGTAAGGAATTCATATATATCTGCCACCGGTGTTCTGGTCCTCGCTATATATGACGCGTCCATATAATCCGAGCCGTTTTCTTTTACGTCCTCGTATACTCTCCGATCTATGTAAGCAGCCCCGTCTGTAAATACTTCTATCGGGTATTCCCTTCTTGCAGCCAGTACATCTCTGACTTCTTCCATAGACGTTTCCGAAGGATAGTCTGAATATATTCTCTTCATATCTTTAAGTCTTGTTATATGAGCTCCGTTAGAAGTTATCACATATTCAAGCCCCTCTATATCAAAGATTGATTCAGGGAGAGCAGAAAATACCCTTCCCGTAGCGATAACGACATGGACTCCCCGCTTTATGGCTCTTTCGAGAGTATCTCTTGTTGGCTCTGAAAGTACGGCGCCTTTTTTCAAAGTAGTGCCGTCAAGATCGAGGGCTATTAGTTTTATTTCCGTCCTCTTATCCTTTATACACTGCAAAAATTCTTCGTTGTATTTTCTCACCTGTCTCATAGTAGCGCTGCCGTCATGACCAGGATATATGGTATACGAGTCGGGCCACCGGTCTATGACGTTTATGCAGGTGGCCGCCATCTCGCTGTCCGAACCGTCTTCAAGGTCTGTTCTGCCAAGATCCGTATCGAAGATGGTATCTCCCGTAAATACGAGACTGCTGCCGGGCGCTTCTATACATATTGAACCGCGGGTATGCCCGGGAGTAGCTATAATTTTGAGCTGACGACCGTCGAGATCTATAATATCGCCATCTTTGAGATATACGTCTACCTTTCCCTTGTATAAAAGAGAATCCTCAAAGCTCATCATAACTGGACAGTCTGTGAGATCAGCTATCTTCGCAGCTCCTCCCACATGATCATGATGATGATGCGTAAGGATCACTCCCTTGACGCAAAGCCCTTCGTCCTGAGTATATCTGATAAATTTCAAAGGCTCATAGCCCGGATCTATTATGTAGCAGTCCTTTCCCTTTCCTGTGCTGATGACGTACCCGTTGCTTTCCAGATTGCCGCCTACAAATCTCTTTATTTTCAACTGAATTCTTCCTTTCTTTCTGGTATAAAGATCGCATAAAGGGTTGTAAAAATTTTTCTATATGCTAAAATATATCATACAACATTTTTGCTGAAATGTCTTTTATTTTAAATCTAAAGAGGTAAAAAAATGAAAGTTGCCATAGTCGGCGCGGGAAAATTAGGAATAAAAGTCGCCAACGCTCTTTTAGAGGGCGATCACGAAATAACAGTAATAGATATAAGCGAGGCTGTCCTCTCCAAAATCTCTCAGCAGATGGACGTCATGACTGTCAACGCCAGCGGAAAAAACATAAGATCCCTTAAACAGTGCGGAATAGATAAGTTCGACTTTCTTCTGGCTTCCACCGACAGCGATGAGGACAATATGCTCATCGCGTCTTTCGCAAAGAAGCTGGGCTGTTCCAGAGTCATAGCCAGAATCAGAGATCCTGAGAACATGATGCAGATCGACTTCATAAAAGAAAATCTGGATATAGATCATGTAGTCAATCCCGACTACTCCATAACGATGGAAATATACAAATATCTCGTTGAAAAGTATACGCTTACCAACGGGATATTTTCCAGTGGAAGAGTCTCCATGGTACAGTTTGGCGTCAGAAAGATGAGAAAGCTGGCGGGACTGTCCATGATCGAAGTCCGCAAGATATTTCCCAATATGCTCATAGTGGCAATCTCAAGAAACGGAAAGATAATAATACCTCACGGCCAGACTACTATAGAGGACTGCGACACTCTCTATCTCATCGGAGAGAGGTCGGAGATTCACAATCTTCATAAAAAAGTCTACGAGAAGGGAAAATACACCAACCTGCAAAAGGTCATGATCATAGGCGGCGGAAAGACGGGTTTTTATCTGGCGGACAAGCTTTCCGAATTTGGAATAGCCGTTAAAGTAATAGAAAAAGACAAAGACAGGTGCTACTACCTTTCCACCCATCTGGACGACGTGATGATACTTCACGGGGACGCTACCGATACGTCTCTTCTGGACGAAGAGAATATAGACGAGATGGACGCCTTTGTCACGACTACAGGCCTTGATGAAGAAAATCTCCTGCTGGCGCTCATGGCAAAGCAGCGCGGTATAGAGGACGTGATTTCCAAGGTGAGCCGCCAGAGTTATAAAGATCTCATCGAGAAGCTGGGTATAGATATGGCTTTAAACCCTCTCGATATAGTAGCGAGCATAATACTCCGCTATATTCAGGGGTCGAAGCGAATAGTTTCTTCTCTGCTGATTCAAGGTCAGGCAGAAATAACAGAGATAATCGCCTCTGATACCATGAAATTTACCAATGTTCCTTTAAATGAGCTGGATCTGCCGGACGGAGTCATAATAGCTGCGATACACAGAGGAAACAGCATAATAATTCCCGACGGTACTACCAGCATCTTAGCGGATGACAAGGTCACGATATTCTGCCTTCTATCAGATCTTGCAGAGCTTGAGGCTCTGTTCAAGCCCAAGAAGGGATTTCATATATAACAAATGTCCGGAGTGAAAAGTTCCCGGCGTATGTTGCAATCATCCGCTTCATCCCCCGACAAGAGAGCTTGTGGGGATCTACGCTCCGATTTAAACTTACAGAAAGGTTTTATAATGTTTCAAAAGATTGGAACTGTTCTTAAATTAGAGGGTATAATGCTGCTGATTTTGGGAGCCAGTATGTCAGTTCCCCTTCTGATAGCTTTAATAAACAGCGAAACTTCAGCGGCCAGAGCCTTTGCTATAGTGATATTTCTCTGCATCTTTACAGGATTTATCCTGAGGCGTTTTTTTAATTCCTTCCGCTATAAATTCAAGGGACGGGACGGTTTTTTTATTGTCGCCGTAAGCTGGTTCACCGCATCCGCAGTGGGAGCAGCGCCATTCATGATTTCCGGTGAGATTCCCGGATTTTTTGACGCTTTTTTTGAGTCCGCATCCGGCTTCAGTACCACAGGATCGTCGATTTTAACCGATGTGGAAGCACTTCCTCGTTCCATATTGTTTTGGCGTTCATTCACTCACTGGCTCGGCGGCATGGGGATAATCGTGTTCATTACAGCTCTTATCCCCGCTTTCGGAATAAACGGCCAGATCGTAGCCAGCGCAGAGACTACAGGACCGACCAAGAATAAAATCCTGGCAAAATTTTCGGACAATTCCAAGGAAGTATATCGCGTCTACATAATCATGACCGGCGCCGAGACTCTCCTTCTGATGCTGGGAGGTCTGCCCATATACGATGCTCTGATCCATACCTTTGGGACTGTAGGTACCGGCGGATTATCGATATATAACGCCAGTATAGGTCATTATAATAATGTATATGTGGAAATAGTGGTAGCCGTGTTCATGTTTCTTGCCGCCATAAATTTCAACTTGTTTTATATGGTAAAGAAGCGCGGAGTACTGCAGATATTCAAAGATGAAGAAACTAAATTCTATACTACGGTGACGATTTCGGCGGGTCTTCTCATCGCCGTATATAATTTCATAAGCGATAGTTTTTCTCAGTTTGGAGAAAAATTACTGAATTCCTTCTTTCAAGTAATCTCCATACTTACGACTACAGGATACGCCACCGATGATTACGATGTGTGGCCTACTTTCTCTAAGATGGTATTATTTACATTATTCTTTATAGGCGGCTGCTCATCGTCTACGGCCGGAGGTATAAAAGGGGTCCGCGTCCTGATAGGTCTCAAGATCATACGGCGCAGTATTTCTCTCAAAGTTCATCCCAGCAGAATAACTCCTATCACTCTCAACGAAAGTGAGCTGAGCAGCGGTACTGCTATCAAGATATCAAATTTTATCTTCACATATCTGTTTGTGTTTTTTGCGGGAACTGTGCTGCTGTCGCTGAACGGATTCGATCTGATGACGAATGTTTCGGCTGCCGCTTCTTGCCTTGGGAACATAGGCCCGGGCTTCAATCTTGTCGGCCCGACTATGAATTTTTCGATGTTCTCCTGGTTTTCCAAATTCGTATGTTCTATACTTATGATAATAGGCAGGCTGGAGCTTTATACAGTGCTGGTATTATTTTCTAAGTACTACTGGAACCCCAACAGGACCAGATAAGATAACAGAGGTTTTAATCATATGGGACTTAATTTCAGAGCTATAATAAAAGTACTTGGCATACTGACCCTTATAGAAGGGTTGTTTATGCTGCCCGCTGTAGTCGCAGGCCTCTATTATGAAGAGTGGAAAGCCGCAGGTTCGCTTTTTACTATCTCTCTTATCTGCATTTCCGTGGGCTTTGTCATCCTTACTCAATTCAGATTCGATAAGATCGCCCTCAGATCCAGAGAGGGATTCTTTATCGCTTTCGTTAGCTGGATATACTGCTCTCTGCTGGGGGCTCTTCCGCTGTACTTATCCGGTCAGAATTTTTCGTTCATGAGTTGTCTTTTCGAGTCGGTGGCCGGATTTTCCACTACAGGATGCAGCGTCCTGGACGTGAGCTCCGTTCCTTTATGTATGCTGATGTGGCGCGCATTATGCCATTGGCTGGGCGGAATGGGAATTCTCGTGCTTCTGATTTCTATCTTCCCTCTATGGGGAATAAATAATCAGTCGCTTGCAATGGCTGAAACACCCAGTTCTGAATCATCCAAGATGGAAGCTAAGTCATCGGATATGGGAAAGTTCCTCTATTCGAGTTATCTGCTGCTTTCTACCCTTGAGTTCATACTGCTTATCGCAGGTCCTATGGACTGGTACAACGCTCTTCTGACCACCTGCAGCAGCATAAGTACCGCAGGACTCATAATAACTCCGGACGCTGCCTGGATGTATGATACTTTATACGTTAAGATAGTCGTGATGATCTTTTCTATACTTTCTTCTCTGAATTATGCTGTGTACTTTCTGGCCTCGAGGAGAAAATGGAGAGAAATATTTAAGAACAACGAGATCAAAGCCTTCTTTAAGATAATGGGAATAGCCACTGTACTCATAGCTTTGAGTCTGCGCTTCAGCGGTACTTACGATAACATCTGGCATGCCGTAAAAGACGGTCTTTTTCAGGTGGTCTCATTCATTTCTACCTCGGGATATTTCGTATGCGATTACACTACCTGGCCCGCTTTTACAACTACAATACTGATGATTCTCTTATTCATAGGGGGATGTTCCTTCTCTACTTCCGGTTCGCTGAAAGTGATGAGAGTGACAGTTCTCTTTAAGCTGATAAGGCGAGGTTTTATGCAGCAGATACATCCTCACATGGTCAAGGCAGTGATGCTGGATGACAACACTCCCGTATCTGCTAAGGCAGCTTCTTCCATAGTCTCTCATACGCTGTTATTCTTCGTGATCTTTTTCCTTGGATGTGTGCTGCTTTCCTTTAACAATCTGGACATGGAAACGACCGTGACAACCTCTATAGGGCTTTTTTCCAATACCGGCATGGCATTAGGACTCCCGGGATGTTCAGGATATTTCGGAATGTTTGATGATTTTTCAAAACTGGTCATGTGCTTCTTGATGATCGCAGGAAGGCTGGAGATGTATTCTCTGGTCATAGTCTTTGCAAAATCATTCTGGAAACCGGATAAAGCCGTAATTATCTAAACTTTTTCATTCTGTATTTAGTTTAAATAAAATTTGTATTTTAGGGCAGTATAATTACTGCTCTTTTTATTACATACGATCAAAGGAGGATGAAATGCTCGTAAAAGATTTGATGTCCGCTTCCGTTATTTCTGTCAATCCGGAAGACACTTATGACCAGATAAGTTTTATAATGAGGTGTGAAGATATAGGTATAGTCCCCGTATGCGACGGTCAGAATCATCTTCTGGGAGTCATAACCGACAGGGATATGCTCATGCGAAGAGATGAGGGACATGATGCAAAGGCTCTTATGACCGCATCTCCCGTCACGGTAAATTCAGGCGACGATATACATCAGGCCGCTCTTAAATTTTCCAAATACGGTATCCGGCGGCTTCCGGTACTGGACAGCGGCAGGCTGGTGGGCATGCTGAGTTTTAAAGATCTGGCCAAGAAAAAAGTTCTTACTGCCGAGATTGGCCATATAATGTACAACATCTGCAATTACAAATAAAAAGAGGCTTATAAAGCCTCTTTTTATTCGTTGCTCTTGTCGTTGTCTTTAGCGTCCTTATCCGTATCTGTACCAGCGTCGTTTTGATCCTGCTGTGCTTTTCCGGCGTCAGTGGCGTCTCCTACAACTCCTTCGTCCCCTGGTTCAACTACTCCCTGATTGAGGTTGCTGGAATCTCCTTCTTTTTCCTGTTCAGTCTTAGTATCGTTATCGTCTGCTACCATATCTTTGTCATCATTTCCGCAGCCTGTGAGGGCCACAGTGAGAATCAGCATGAGACAGAGAAAAATCATTGTTGTTTTCTTTTTCATAAAAAACTCCTTTCTTTCATATATTATATTTTGGAGTTATTTTCTCATCTTATGCGTATTATCATAAAAAAATACCCCGAAAGCCTCTCTAAGGCCTTCGGGATATCGGCGTCAAAATCATATGTCCTTATTCTTCAGAAAATTCTTCGTCTTCTTCCGGATAATACTCTTCAGCTTCTTCCGTAAAATCTTCCTCTGCATCCTGCATAGCTTGCTTAAGGCTGAGGCTGATTCTCTTTCTCTCTGTATCGATATCGAGAATCTTGGCTTCCACTGCCTGTCCTACTTCGAGTTCTTCCGCTATGTCAGAAACCCTCTTGTTAGCCACTTCGGATATATGAACCAGTCCGTCAAGACCCGGCTCAAGTTCTACAAAAGCACCGTACTCTTTGATCTGTACCACCTTACCGTTCACTACTTGTCCTACTTCGTAATTTTCGTGAATTACGGACCAAGGTTCAGGAGTAGTCTGCTTGAGACCCAATGAGATTTTGCCTTTCTCTTCATTCATAGAAAGGATCTTCACCTTAACTCTGTCTCCTATCTGCAGTACTTCCTTAGGGTGTTTAAGTTTACCCCATGAAATTTCAGAAATATGTAACAGTCCGTCTATTCCGCCTAAGTCTACGAAAGCGCCGTAGTCGGTAAATCTCATTACCACACCTTCGACCACATCGTCTACGTTCAGACCGCTCCATATCTCGGCAAGCTTTCTCTGCTTTTCTTCGTTAAGAACGATCTTGTGAGAAAATACGGCTCTGTTTCTCTTAAGGTCAACTCTCGTGACCTTAACGTCCATATCTTGTCCTATGAACTCTTCCGCATTTTCAACGAATTTATCGGAAAGCTGTGACATAGGAATAAATCCCGTAACTTCCTTGTAAGCTGCTATAACGCCTCCGTTTACCTGCCTTACAACTTTTACATTGAGAACGGTACCGTTTTCGTAAGCTTCGTTGATTTCATTCCAGTGTTCATTAGCTTCTAATTTCTTCTTGGAGAGTAAAATCACACCATCACCGTCATCTGTCTTAATGACTTTCGCCTGGATTTCATCGCCATCCTTAAATAAATCTGTCAGCTTCTGGTCTCCCTCTAACGTTACTTCTTCTTTTGGAATCACTCCATCTTTTTTGCATCCCATGTTAACGATGATCTCTTTGTCAGTAACTTGGTGTACCTTCCCGTTAACAATTTCGCCGACACGAGGTAATCTTAAGGATTTCTCGATATCATCCATTAAGTCCATCATGTTCATTTCATTTTTTTCTGTGATGTTTTCACTCATCGTAGCAATAACCTCCTTAATTACGCATTCAGGTGTCGACGCACCTGCTGCAACACCTATTTTATTACATTTTGACAATTCACGCAATGGTAAATCTTCGATTTTTTCAACAAAAAAGGTGTTTTGGCAAAGTTTTTTTGAAATTTCGTAGAGTTTTTGCGTATTGGAGCTGTTCTTGCCTCCTATTATTACCATCGCATCACATTCATCTGCCAGAGAACGACAATCTCTCTGACGTCTCTCTGTCGCGCTGCATATGGTATTTTTTACGGTGAATACCTTATTTTTTTTGGTGAAAACATCTACGACGGAATATAGAAGTTCTTCTTTTATAGTAGTCTGGCATACGATGAAGAGGTTGTCTTCGGTGATTTTCTCCGCTTTCTCTACGGAGTCTATCACCGTAGCCTCGCCTTTGCACCATCCTTTTATTCCCTGAACCTCCGGATGATTCTCATCTCCTACGATGACGATATTGTATCCATCTTTAGAGGCTCTGGAAACCAGCCCATGTATCTTGCTCACAAAAGGGCATGTAGCGTCTACCACGTCGAGGTTCATCTCATTGGCCTTATTCCAGAATTCTCTGCTCTCTCCGTGAGATCTGACGATGATGATATCATCGAGTGACGCCTGCAAAAGGTCGTCCAAAATGTTTACCCCTTTAGCCCTGAGTCCATCCGTAACCAGTCTGTTGTGTATAAGCGGCCCAAATGTATATATCCTTCTGCCGTCTTTATTTTTTTCAATCTGCTCTTCTGTTTTCTCTATGGCTTGTCTTACTCCGAAACAAAATCCGGAGTTCTTTGCTCTTATTATATCAGTCATGCTTTTTATCCAGGCTTTCCAAATATTTTTTAAATGAACTCTCCGATCCGTTCTCAGTAGGAGTATAATACTTTACTCCTTCTCTATAAAGATCGTCAGGCAAATACTGCTGTTTTACATAACCGCCGTAGGCGTGAGGGTATTTATAAGTAACGCCTATGCCAAGTTTCTCTGCGCCTTTATAATGATTATCCTTAAGATGATCAGGGACATCGTCCGTAGTTCTGTTCCTTATATCCTCGGAGGCTCTTTCAAAAGCAGCTATTGCTGAATTAGATTTAGGCGCTGCTGCCAGAAGGATGACTGCCTGGCTTAAATTTATAGCAGCCTCAGGCAGACCCACCATCATAGAAGCCTGCACGCAGGAGTTTACTATGGAAACAGCGGATGGATACGCCATTCCCACATCCTCGCTGGCCATTACCAGCAGCCTTCGTCCTATGGTCTGTATGTCAGATCCTCCATCTATAAGTCTCGCAAAGTAATGGATAGCTGCGTCAGGATCGCTTCCTCTTATGGACTTCTGCAACGCACTCAGAAGATTGTATTTGTCGTCTTCTTTATCGTAGAAGCCTATCTTTCTCTGCATGGCTTCCCCAACTCTCTCTGCGGAAACTCTCTCGCCTCTATCCACATTTTCAGCTATAAAGCCCACTGTATCGAGAGCTACCCTCGCATCTCCGTTGGATAGTTTTGCTAATATATCGACGGCCTGTTGGTCCCACGATATATCTATGGCCCCTATGCCCCTGTCCTTATCTTTTAAAGCTCGCCCTATGATTTTTTTAAGATCTTCTTCTCCGAGTCTTTTGAATTGATATATATTTCTGACTCTGCTGATCACCGCATTATTTATCGAAAAGTAAGGATTCTCAGTAGTACTGCCTATGAATCTGATCACTCCTTCTTCGAGAGCCTTGAGCAGTGAATCCTGCTGCATTTTGTTCCAGCGGTGAAACTCGTCTATATAGAAATAAGTAGTTCTCTTCTCCAGGCCGAAGAACCTAATCTTGGCGGACTCCAGAAGTTCCTTAAACTCTTTGGTACCTGTGGTGGAAGCGTTTATCTCCTGAAAATCGCCGTCCATTTCTCTGGCAATTATTCTTGCAAGAGTCGTCTTTCCTGTACCGGAAGGTCCAAAAAATATGGCAGAATCAAAGGATCTGTTTTTTACAGAATTATAAAACAGAGAACCGGGATACAGAAAATGCTCCTGTCCAAAAAATTCTTCGAGGTTCTGCGGTCTCATCCTTGTCGAAAGTGGAATCATTTTATCTCCTTTAGAAAGAAGCTATAAAGACATCCTCCACCTCTTTATCTTTTATACCGTTGAGTTCATCTATAGCTTCGTCTTTAGTATTAACCACAGGGCTAATAACCTTGTAATTACTGTCTTCTTCTATTATCTTCGTCTCTATGCCCTTGGATTTAAGATCCGAAGCGAGTTTTTCAGCAGCCTCCTTAGATGTAAAAACTCCGAACTGAAGCGCATATCCTTCTTCAGGCGCCGCGCTGACGTCTGTTCCGGATGCGTCTTCTTGCGAAGCTTCTGACTGCTGCTCAGTTTCTCCGGCAGAGCCTTCCTCTCCTGAGGCCTCTTCATCCTTAGAGTCGCCTCCATTGGCTATCTTAATGGGACTTTCATCTGCATCATAACCCAGCAGCGGGCCTATGACGAATCTGGCAGTCAAATACCCGAGTGCGACTGCTACTATCATTATAACAAGAAACACAGTAAATTTCATCTTAGAATTTTCATTGGGACGTTTTCTTTTCTTTACACGTCTTCTGTTTATCTGTCCAACCATATTAAATCCTCCCGCTTTATTACATTCTATTTTTCCTTACGGTAAATATTCCTACATAAAATGGCCGAAGGTAATGTCAGAAAATTTGTATGGCAGTTTCACCGTATCTCACTGTATTTCGCAGAGCCTCACCTCTCTTTTGAGTTGACAGATAAACGCTTTTATTCTCATGACGCTGAGATTTTCCGTATCAAACATCTGTACCAGCATATCCAAATATAATCTGCCGTTTTCCGTAGTTGATCTTTTCAGATCATTTATAAATGTCGCCAGCTTTTTCTTCGCTCCTATCCTGTTTTTATCAGGCACATAAGTAAACTTTATATTCTCAAAATCTTCTTTTATGTAAACTGTATTCATATCCATTATAAACTCCTCGGGAAATATCAGATATTGATTGCACTCCTCCATAGCCGATATAGTTTTTTCCACTACCGTCAATATTTTATCTGCTCCAAGCAGACCGCAGTCTGAAATCCTTTTATACCCGGAGGTGTAATAAAAACCCGTAATCCCCTCCTGATTCTTTATTATACTTATAGGGAATATTCCCTTGCATATTCCTTCTGTCAACAAATCCATTTTCTCCTCATATCCAAGCTGTTCCTCCTTAAACTTGATCATGACCTTATTGAGCATTTGCAGCACCTCCACATATTTTGCATGGTAAGTATCCCTTTCTCACAGCGTCTTCCTCTTCCATTTCCCGGCTGTATTCTCCCTTATATCTTTCTGCTACATAAAAGCATGTTCCCCTGTGATATCTCGTTCCGTACCGGGGAAATATGATCACATCTTGTGATGCACCTCCTGTATGAAAATCCGCCGCATCCAGCGGCCGCCCCATATTCAGTGTTCCGGTAAAACCTCTTGTCAGCAGACTTTCTTCAAAGTTAATTTTTCCATCTATGCCTATGGCATTTACCACATTGAACTCAGCCTTGCCTTCTACCGAAATCAGGTCCGTCATCTCACCGCGTCTGTACAAATACCTAAACCCTGTTATATTGAAATCCACAGGATTTTGTTCTGAAATCCTGCTTTCCATTTCATTGCAAAGGGAAACAGAATTATTATATTTATAGGATTCAAGGTCTATGGCAAGTACTTCTTCAGCAGTAGAGAAACATATATTTTCACATATCCCAACTATTTTTATTATCAGTATAAGCGCTGACACGCATAAAATCAGTATCGGCAGAAACACAGCGGCCTCCAGTATATAGCTTCCCCTCTTATCGCCGAACTTTTTATCAATAATGTTCATCAAATTCATATCCTTGTCCATTCACATTAAATTGATACCGTAGCCCCGTGTTATATTCTTTCAGCAAGGAGGTGTCGCTGTACAGATATTTCATATTTATCTGTATGATATCCATTATCCTCATGATCTTCGTGTCTTCTGAGATCCCGCATAGAAGCACCGACAGATACGATGAATAGTCTTCTCCCCTCATTACCTTTGGCGCTATATAACTCGTCCCCTCCTCTCCCGCGTCCTCTTTTTCTGCACTTTCTTCTGTTTGCAAGCTGCCGTTTCCCAGCACATTTTCTATAGACAGAGCCCAATTTGTATCGTCCTTAAGAAGCGGAACTGTCTTTTTATCATATAATATTTTCAGATCGTTCTCTGCCTCCGCATATGCCCATAATTCCAGGATGACTGCCTGCGTAAGAAGCGCCGCGGGTCCGGGAGTTACAGCCGAAGCTGCGGCCATGGCAATTTCACGCTTTTCGCTGCAAGTATAAAGATAATACAGGTTTAACATATTCCGCAGTGTTTTTATCTTTGCGGCTGTATTCTTTCTGGCTTTTGCCTCATCAGGCTCGCCGCTTATAATATATTCTGTTTCACATCGAAAATATGTCTCCTTTAAATCTTTATCGTCCATATGATTTTTAAAGAATACAGATATGTATCTATCTGCCGCGGCATTTCCGACGATACCGCTCAGGCTTATTCCTGATTTTATTTTATCTGCCAGCCCGGCCAAATAGCTCTTATCAGCCTTGCCATACGACGGCAGCCCCTCTATTATCCAGCGGCTGCTTATACGCCTGTCTGCGGTTTCCCCTTCTGTCATATCCTCACTGCGGTCTGCATCTTCATATCTTTGAGGGACAAATCCGGACAGAACTATTTTTTCTATCTGCTTCTTCATATTGTCTTTCTCCGTCAGAGCATATTCCTTTAGTGAGCACGATGTATCTGAGCTTTCTATATATTCTTTATCTCCAAAAGAATAATCTTTGTATATATCTATCTTTTTTGCAGTAGATATATCGTCTCCCAGAAAGGCCATAAGACCGTAACGTTCTTTAAGGAATATATCGTATTCAGCTAAAATGCTCTTACCCCACAATCTTCCGAATCCATAAGATACGCTGCCTATAGCCAAGTTCCCTGCAGATCTGACAGACGCGAAAATCAATATAGTGATAGAGAAGAACGCCATAAGAGCGAACACTGCGAAAGACCCTTTTTTACTGCTAAATCCAATCGATAAATCTTTCATACTTTCTTATAGTCTCTATTTCTTTCTCACAATCCCAGGCGCTTATGTCTTTTGTATGTTTTGATACCTGTTGGGCTACATCGCCGTGAAAGGTCATTATCAGCGCAGCCAATGCAAACAATATCAAACAGCTGACCGGCAGGACTATAGATGCCTCTATATAGACGCTGCCTCTTTTATTGAGCGACATGACTTCAAAATTTGCTTTTGCTTAAGCTACCGAAAGTATCATTGACAAAGTCAGTGATCTCCGATTTAAAAATCAAGCCTATGGCTACTGCTATGGCCACGAGAATAGCTACTTGTACCATTTCCATTCCGCGCTTGTTGTTGAGTGACAATAAAGTCTGCTTCAATTTCATCCTTATACCTCCTTTTAATCTATATACATCTGCAACATGGCAGGTGCTGCCGTTATCAATATCAGCGCTATCAGAAGAAGCGCCAATGGAAAACTCATCTTACTTTCTGACAGTCTTATCTTCTCCAGCGCTGTACGCTTTCTCTCTCTCCACAGCTGTTCACCCTCATCGGCTAACTTGTCCCACAGATCCACGCCTCTTCGGCTGCTGTCGGCTATTATACCCGCTACCCGTGAGAGTTCTTTTACTCTGCTGTCTCTTCCCAGACGATAGAATCCTTTTATGATGCTCTCTCCTGTTTTCATAGAGTCGTCATACACCCTTATATATTCGAGGATAAATGTATCCTGTCTTTCTCTGTCCAGCTTTTTATAATTCACAGCTATATATATCATAGCCTCCTGCAATACCATTCCGCTGTTCAGCAGCAGCAAAATCTGGTTTATAAAAGAGGGAAGCGACAATATCATCTCTTGTCTCTTCTTTTCTTCTTTTTTTCTCTCTTTATATTTCAATCTGAATCACCCTTTCCATCACTGTCAGTCCGGCGGCCATGAGAACCAGAGATATCGTCGATACTGCTCTGCCTAAAGTCGTCTCGTACAAAGGAGCCATATAATCGGGAGACAATATCTTTATCATCAGTATCAATCCGAAAGGAGACGATGCTATCACTCTTCCTTCAAACCGCTTTTGCACCATTATGGATGAAAGTTCTCTCTCGATATCTATCTTGTCTTCTATTATCCCGGCACTTCTTTCCGCTGCTTTAGAAAAATCTGCTCCCGTAGCCTTGCATGTCTTACATACCATCACAAAATCTTCAGCATCCTCAAGGCCGCTCCTCTTGGCAAAATCATCAAAGGAATCCACGTCAGGCATATTGCTCTCCTTGATGTTTTTAGTCATCTGTTTAAGCTCTCTCATTATATAATCCTGATCATCATAAGTTCCTCTCCAGAAATCTATGGATTCTTCAAGGGCCTGCCCCAGGCTTCTGCCGGTAGAAACGAAAGATGAAATGGAATACAGCAAATCTTTAAATTGAGACAGCAGTCTGCTCTTTCTCTTCTCCAGCATTCCCTTCTTATACATATTTTCTGTCATCATCAGCGCGATTCCTGCTGCAAGACCTGCGATTACGCTGTCATAAAACGCCCATCCTATCATCATACCTGTCGATATGACTGCCGCCCTGAATCCGGCCTTTTCATGAAATGACAATTCCAGTTTTCTATAATCCATATTTCTCACCGTCAGGTACAAGTACCTGATCCTTAACTGCCATGAGCCTTTCAATCTTGAAGTATCCGCCGTCATATCCAAGCAGCCTGCTTATTTCAGTTATACGCCTGCACTTTCCTCTTCGCTCTATATGAACCATTATGTCAATGGCTTGAGCTATCTGAGCCCTCACCGCCTCTATGTCAAGCGGTATCGCCATCAAATACATAGTCTCCAGCCTCTTGAGCATTCCGCCTATAGAATTTCCGTGTCCTGTACTCATGCTGCCCGAATGTCCTGTGTTCATGGCCTGAATCATATCCAACACCTCTTTTCCCCTGACCTCTCCTACTATTATCCGGTCAGGCCGCATCCTCAGACTGCTTTTTATCAGATCGGACATATTTATCTTTCCCTTCCCCATGGTGTTGGCCTGTCTACATTCCATCTGCACCAGATTCTCTATATAATTGAGCTTTAATTCTGCCGAATCCTCTATGACTATTACTCTCTCCTCTGCTCCTATAAATTGTCCCAAAGCATTCAGAAGGGTAGTCTTCCCCGATGAAGTTCCTCCGCTGACAAATATGTTATATTTGGATTTCACCAGATCTTTCAGCAGTTCCGCAGCCTGGGCTGTCAGCGTACCGTTGCATATCAGATCTTCCATCTTCATATATTTGTCGGAAAATTTTCTTATCGTAAGAGTAGGGCCGTTGACTGCTATATTCTTATATACTCCGTTTACCCTGGACCCGTCGGCAAGTCTGGCGTCAACTATAGGCGACAGCTCGTTTATTTCCCGATGTACTTGAGACGCAATATTTTGCATTATCTCCTCTAATTCCTCGTCGTTGTCAAATCTCAGTTCATAATGCTTTATTTCACCATTTCTCTCAAAGAAAATCTGATCCTTCCCGTTTACCATTATCTCCGTTATCTCTTCGTCATCTATGAGCGGCGTCAATATGCCCATAGGTTTTCTCACTCTGAAAAATACGCCTTTTATCATGGCGTTTATATCGCTCATAGTCATATTTTCAGTCCCGGGATGTTCAAACGTCTCATGAACTATTATATCCATGGCCGTGATATCATCCATTTGGCTCCTGCCTGATATCTCTCTCCTGGCGGCAGCTATAATCTCATCTCTGAGCTTTTTTTGTTCCATATAATTTCTTTTTATGTAATTATCTTCCATTTCACTAATATAATAAAACAGCTGCAAAGATATTGCAACTGTTTTCATTCGACAAGTGTCGACACTCTTAATACCGGCTTCTAATCACTACATGTCAGGTATACTGTTCTTCATATGCCCGGTAATCCTGGCCATCGCCTGAGCAAATTCTCCTTCCATGGATATGTTTATTCCCTCTCTCTCGGGCTCAAAGCTAACCTGATCCTCCGGAAGTAAAAGAAGATCTTCTCTGCCGGTTTTTTTAGAGAAATTCAAGATCCTGAAATCAATCTTCAGATTACTGTTTTCAGGTCTGCTGTCTCTCCTGCTTGCGACTTCTATCTGAACTGCATCCTCACATGCGCCTCCGTAGGAGTCTGCGACGATATGATCGAATCCTCCTCTTCTGCATAGAAGAGCTAAAAGTTCCGTGGCGGAACATTCATATTCAAAGCTGTTTCGCACAGGTTGAGGAGCGAAATAGCTTACGCCCCATTGGTCTCTTGCCAAAAATTCATCCATCGGGAATATTCCTTCGCAGTTCATCAGTTTGTATAAAAATTTTCTTTTGGACGATATGCCTGAAAAATCCGCTCCCGCATAGAGGGAGTAATCATCTTTTCTTTTGAGATTGAGATACAGCACTTTCGCCTCTTCCATGGCCAGCATCCTCGCTGTCATGACTGCCACCGACGTCGCTCCTGCGCCGCCTGTCAGAGAAAAAATTTCCCATACCCTGGCCGAATTGCCTTCTCCCATGCCAAAGAGTATTCCCGTGCCCTCAAAATATAACTCAGAGGACTTTGAGACCATCTCTCTCACCGTCAGACGTCTTTGTCTCTCTATCCTGACCGCAAAAGTACCGTATGCCTCTCTGTCAGTGATCAGTATGCCGTATAAACTGCAAACTTGCGCTTCTCTGAGAGAATGAGCCTCTTTGACTTCTATGCCCGGACTTTCCATAGAAAGCCCCCGCATAAGCGCTTTGGCGTATTCTTTATTTTTGATAAAAACAGTTAAAACAAGCTTTTTCATAAGCCCCTTTCCCTGTTTCCCTTTGCCTAAGATTCTTTTATCATGCCCCTCAGTTTTTTCAGAGCGTCCGTCAAGGAACCGATCTGATCCATCAGCCCTATCTCTACGGTATCTGGACCAAAGAGAAGAGTTCCCACATCGTTTGCCATATTATCCGTACAGTTCATCTTCTCCTCTATCTCTCCCTTTTTCGCATGAGAATGTTCTACGATAAAATCCACCACCCTCTCCTGAGTCTTTTTCATGTACTCAAAAGTCGGCTCTGCAGTGATGAGAGTACCGCTTGTTCTTATAGGATGGAGCGTCATGGTAGCCGATTTTGCGACAAACGAGTAGTCTGCCGACACCGCCAGGGGTATGCCTATACTGTGGCCTCCCCCGATTACCAGCGATACAGTAGGCTTAGATATGCCGGCCACCAGTTCAGACAGAGCCAGGCCTGCCTCCACATCTCCGCCTACGGTGTTTAAGATCAGCAGAAGTCCTTTTATCTCAGGGTTTTCCTCTACTGCTATAAGTTCAGGTATCAGGTGCTCATATTTAGTAGTTTTATTATCTTGAGGAAGTACGGTATGTCCTTCTATGCTGCCTATTATATTGATATATTGTATCTCGCTTTTAAACCCACTGCCGGTGGTAAGAAGACCTAATTCCTTTATGACTTCAGCAGCGTTGGAATTTTCTTCTCCGGTCTTGTCCTTTTCTTTTTCTTCACTCATAATTGGCTCCCTTTCAAAGTAAAATCTAATATCCCTATTATTAGCAAAGGAGACGCTATTTATGCTGTTAAGTGAAATCGGAGATAAGGAAATAGTAGATATAGTTAAAGGAAGCATGCACGGAAAACTGTGGGACGCCGAAATGCTCTTTGACGAACAGACCGGAGTCATCAAGTCGCTGCTCATTCCTAATTTCGGAAGCAGTCTTGGAGGAAGATTTAAAGAAGAACTGCAGCTTCCGTGGAATTCTATAGTCGTCATAGGTGAGGACATGATAATATTCAGATCAAATTAGCATTTTGTCTGATGATTGTCTCGTAGAACAAAAAGAGCCCCGACTTGCGATCATCTTCTGTCATGATAACTCATCGAGGCTCAATATTCCACTTGTTTTTTTGTTATGAGAAAATTTTGCTATCTTACTGCAGATTTTCGGTATTCTGCTGTTCAGACGTTTTCTGCTTGACTACATTCATAGTGTAATTGCCGAAAACATCTACGGTCTTGACGCATATGCTCCGATCCGGGCAAGATGCCGGCAGAAGTTTTTCGCAAACCCTTGTAAGCGTTCCTTTTTCTCTTGAAAAGATCATTTCAGGGCGAAATACTCTTCCGTCAAAGTCAAAATCTACGCTCCAGTATTCTATAAACTGAAGGGGATATTCTCTGGCTGCAGTCTCAAACTGCTCCCTATCTTTACCGTCTATCTTTTCCTTTATGCCCTCAAGTCTATAATCATCTAAGGATATTCTGACAAGTTCTTTATCGGATCCTGTTATATCTTTTCTTTCAAAAGAAATCTGCGCCTCCCCGAGACAGCTTCGTTTATCGCTCATATCTTCCATGACGCATATGGGAAAGCCGCCGTCTTGTAATCTCTTTACAGACGCAGATACAGCCAGAGGACTTCCGTCGCAGCTTATCCAGCGCCTCCCCATCTTTTGGGCTACCGCGGCCAAGGTTCCTGATCCGCAGAAAAAATCGGCGCAGATGTCTCCCTCTTTCGTAGCCGCAGGTATGATCCTTCTGAGCAATGCCTCCGGTTTTTGCGTCGCATAGCCTGTCCTCTCGGAAGAAGTGCGTCCCACCATATCTACGTTCCATACGTCCTTCATGGTGACCATGGTATACCAGCCCATATCGTCCTTGTACTCTTTTACACCTTTAAATCTATAAGGCTTAAATCCTCTGTTATAAGATTTTTCCTTATCCGGTGAAAAATAATACTTCTTAGTCTTGGAATAGACCAGTATGGTGTCGTGTTTCCTCGAAAAATGGCGTTTGCCTGATCCTCCGGATTTATAATGCCATATTATCTCGTTTACGAAATTGTCCTCTCCAAATATCTCATCCATAAAGATCTTGACATAGTGGACTGCATGCCAGTCCAGATGCACCCATATGGTACCGTCTTCGGCAAGCAGCTCCTTCATCAGGAGGAGCCTCTGACAGAGCATTTTCAAATAGCCTGTCATATCTCTGCGCCATATATCGTCATATGCGAAATATTTTACTGAACATTTTTTCTTTCCGTCCGAAGACTTAATATTTATGACGGCGTCATAAGCCGCCTTGCTGAAAAAGGGCGGATCTATATATATCAGATTTATTTTGCCGGACATATCTTTCTTTTCGATAAGATATTTAATGAAAGCGGCGTTATCACCGAGGGCCATTATGTTAGGCTCCTCTGCGCCTTCAGATCCCCTCCCCGCTTCACCTGAAGTGAGGAAGGATCTTCGGCAGTTTATTTCCTCGGAAATATCAAAATTTCCAGGCGTGATTTTGAGGCTCTCCCGCCTGCTGTCTTCCAATATTTCACTGAATCTTTCTATGAGGCTCATATATCCGCACCTGTTTTATAATTATTTCATGATCGTATTATAGCACTTTTCATCATCCCACTGCTTGTAGATCTTATCTACTTCGGCCCTTCTCTTCACCTTTTGGGTAGTTGTCTTTATCATAGGCTCTTCGCTCATTATGAAATGATTTATATGCTTATACTTAGGCAGTATATCGTTGATGTCCGCCAGGTCTTTGGCAAACCTCGCCGCCAGCTGCTCCCGGGTGATACTTTCATCTTCCAGCAGAGCCGGCTCATATACTATCTCGCACCAGAGAACCAGCTCGTTATGCTTCTCTCTTGTAAACATCATACATTCGGATACATACGGAAGTTTCATTATCATCTCTTCTATCTCTTCCGGGAACACATTCTTTCCGTTTTTAAGGACGATGACATTTTTCTTTCTTCCTGTGATGATCAAATTTCCCTTGCTGTCAATCCTTCCCAGATCTCCGGTATAGAACCATCCATCCACTATGGCCTTTGCCGTCTCTTCAGGCTGATTGTAATACCCTTGCATGACATTAGGTCCCTTAGCGACTATCTCTCCGATACCGTTTTCGTCTTTTTCTTCTATCCTGATTTTGACTGAATTCATAGGCGTTCCTACAGATCCCGGAGAAACTGCCCAAGGTCTCTCTGCCGTAAGAACGGGAGAAGTTTCTGTCAAACCATATCCCTGTATAGTACTTATACCGAAGTTGTTGAGTCCTTCTGATACCGCTGGATCTAAAGAAGCTGCGCCGCTTATTATCAGTCTCAAACTTCCGCCAAGCTTATCTATTATCTCTCCGAAGATCTTTCTTCTCATATCCAGGCCCACTTTTCTCAGGAATTTAGAAAGTTTGAGTCCCATATTTACGGTCTTAGTCTTTCCTTGCTTCTCTATCTGTTTCATGACCTTGTAGTACAGGTTTTCAACCAGAAGAGGAACCCCTACGAATACGCTTACCTTATACTCTGCGAAATTCTTCTGTACATATTTGAGCCCGTCGCAGAAAACGTTATCTGCTCCCGACGACAAGAATACGAGGCATCCCACCAGCCCAAAGCTGTGATGAAAAGGCAGAAAGGCCATATTGACATCGGTAGGGAAAAATATTTCCATCTCCAGCATATCCCTTATATTGGAAGCGATATTATGGTGGCTCAGCATGACTATCTTGGAATCGCTGGTAGTACCTGAGGTAAATAAAAATACGGCAGTATCTTCCTCGCTGACTTTTTTGCTCAAATAGCGATTCTCACCGGCATCCAGAGCATTTCTACCCTCTTCCATGATGGTTTGGCTGAGGCTTCCCTCGCCTGCCATGCAGATGAACTCTACCTTATCTCCGTGCTGGGCTTTTATATGATCGACTACATTCTGAAACCTCTTGTCATAAAACAGCACCTTGATGCCGCTTCTTGCTACGCAGGTCTCAAGCTCTGTCTCTGTGAGTCCTTTGTCAAAAGGCACAGCTATGTTGCCGCCGCACACAGCAGAGAGAAAAGTTAAAAACCACGGAAAAGAATTTTCACCTATTATTCCGATACGGCAATCATCGTATCCTCTCAGGATCATTCCCGTGCCGAATGCCTCTATATTTTCGATGAGTTCGGTAAAAGTTCTCCCCTTTATCTCTCCGTCTTCTTTAAAACGGAACGCGTATCTCTGCGGAAATTCCCCTGCGGCGTTGTATATGAGTTCTTTTATAGTCCTGCCCTTGTTGACATAGGACGCTATCTTTTCCATAGCAATCATTCTCCTTAAAATAATTTCTCATTCACTTAGTATGAAATACTAAGTCAGTTGTTATTATATACTATTTATGTCTTCTTGTGTGATATTTATGTGAAGATAAAATAGGAATCAAGTCTTCTCTTCCGGCTTTTTTTAAGGCCGCAGCAACTATCCTGCTGTTTTCTCTCTTATGAAAATGTATGAGAGCTCTCTGCATCTTCTTTTCTTCCATGGTTTTGGCCACATATACCGGCTCCATAGTCAGAGGATCCATCTCGGTATAATACATGCAGGTAGCCAGCGTGCCGGGAGTTGGATAAAAATCCTGAACCTGATCGGGAACAAAACCATATTCCTTAAGAAACAGCGCCAGTTCCACCGCGTCCTTTAGAGTGCTGCCGGGATGGCTGGATATGAGATAAGGTATCAGATATTGCTTCATTCCAAGGCGCTTATTTGTCTCTTTATATTTAGCGGCAAATTCGAGAAAGACTTTCTTAGACGATTTATGCATATAGCCCAGGACGTTTTTTGAGACATGCTCGGGAGCGACCTTGAGAGTACCGCTGACATGATATCTGCACAACTCTTCTATAAAGGCGTCGCATTTCGGATCGGCCATGAGGTAATCATATCTTATTCCTGAACGTATGAATACTTTTTTGACCTTATCCAATTTTCTCATACTTCTCAGTATATTCAGATATTCCTCGTGATCCGGCTTTATGGCGGCGCAGACTCCGGGAAACAGACAATCTCTGTCGGTACACACTCCCTTCGCAGTCTGTCTCTTGCATGCAGGCCCCCTGAAGTTTGCCGTCGGTCCTCCCACGTCATGGATATATCCTTTGAAGTCTTTTTTCTCTGTCAGTTTTTTTGCTTCATTTAAAAGAGATTCTCTGGTTCTTCCTCTTACCTGCCTCCCTTGATGATAAGTAAGAGCGCAGAAGCTGCAGCCTCCGAAGCACCCCCTCGTACTGACTATGCTGAACTTCACCTCGCCAAATCCCGGAACTCCGCCTGCGTCCTTGTATGAGGGATGTTCTTCATTTTCGAAGGGAAGCTCGTAAATCTCGTCAAGTTCTAATGGTTCAAGGGGAGGCTGAGGAGGGTTCTGCACGACCCATACGGTGTCGGTGTATTTCTCGGCCAGGCCCTTTGCAGATATAGCGTCATTATTCTTAAACTGCACTGCAAAGCTCTCTGCATAAGCCTTCTTGCTCTTTATTATATCATCATATGCGGGAAGCTGTATAAACTTATTTTCGTCAGGATTCGCCGCCGCCTTGTAGCAGGTGCCTCTTATCCAGGTCACATCTTTTATTTCAAATCCGTCCCTCAGAGCGTCTGCAATCTCGCATACAGCCCTTTCTCCCATCCCGTAGATGAGGAGATCGGCCTTAGCGTCCAGGAGTACAGACCGTCTTATCTTATCGCTCCAATAATCATAGTGCCCCAGTCTCCTGAGGCTGGCCTCGATACCTCCTATTATTACGGGAACGCCTTTATATGCCTCTCTGGCCCTGTTTGCGTACACTATCAGGGCTCTGTCAGGCCTTCCTCCTGCCTCTCCCCCCGGAGCATACTCGTCCCTTTTCCTCTTGTGTTTAAAGACCGAATAATTGTTTACCATGGAATCTACAGTTCCGCTGTTGATCAAAAAACCAAGGCGCGGTCTGCCAAAACGCTTAAAATCCTCACAGGACCTGTAGTCAGGCCTTGAAAGCACCGCTATCTTATATCCTCTTTTTTCCAGAAGCCTTCCTATTATAGCAGTTCCGAAAGAATGATGGTCCACATAAGCGTCTCCTGTCACGAGAACGAAGTCCGGCTGCATCCATCCTCTCTCATGAATTTCTTCTCTTGTCACCGGCAAAAACATATGAAATATCCTTTCTCAGTGTATATTTCAGAAAAAGAGTGCGGGTTATCCCCCGCACTCTCAAGATCTCTTTTATCGCTGTCCCTTATCGTAAGGTATTCCTTCTGCTTTAGGCACTCTCGATTTCTTGGAAGTAAAGGCCAGTACTATGAGAGTTATCAGATACGGAAGAAGTCTGTATACGTAAGGGCTTATACCCAGCTCGGCCAACATATATACTCCGTCGCCGTTGATGTCCAAGCTGGAATACGTAGCTGCTATGCACTTGAATAATCCGAAGAGAATTCCACCCAGCGCTACGTTCAGTGGCGTCCAGTTACCGAATATCATTACGGCCAGAGCTAGGAATCCGTATCCTGCCACTTCGCCCGTAGAAGCGCAGTTAGCTGTAGTCAGAGCATAAGTGAATCCGCCGATTCCTGCCAAAGCTCCCGAAATAGTAACTCCGGCATATCTCATCTTATAGACGTTTATTCCCAGTGAATCTGCCGCCTGAGGATTTTCTCCGCAGGAACGCAGTCTGATTCCGAATTTTGTCTTATATAAGATTATAGACAGAACTATGAATATTGCCAGACATATATAAGTCGTAAGATAGACTTTATTTATCAGAAGATTGCCGATAAATCCGAAGTCATGATCTCTTTCCAGACCGAAGGTGCTGGGTTTTATCATGAACCATCCGGCTGCATCTCCTGTGGCCATTCCCAGAGCGTTCTGCTGAGCGATCAGGTTTATCAGAAACAACACTATAGCCGGAGCCAGCATGTTCAGCGCAGTACCGCCTATAGTCTGATCCGCCTTGAGGTTTATAGCCGAAAAGGCTAAAAGCAGCGAAAATATGGCTCCGAATATGGCCGATACCACAAGGGCCAAAAGCATGAGAAGCTGCCCCTGCTCCTGAGTAAAGACCTGATTTTCCTGCATGATTCTTACAAACAGAGCGCCTACGAACGCGCCTATTATCATTATACCCTCGAGAGCGAGGTTGATTACACCGCTTCGTTCTGCGAAGATTCCGGCCAGAGCCACGATCATCAGAGGAATAGCGTAAAGCATAGTCTGTTGTATCAAGAATACCATTACTTATCTCCTCCTTCCTTCAATACAGACTCTTTTTCTTCTTTCTTTTTCTGTCTGTTGTTGAGAAGCATCTTTATTATCATGGCAAAGGCGCTCAAATAAACTATAGAAGCTATGATTATGTCCGTGATGTACTCATTATACGCAGTCAGAGTCTTGAGCTGCATTCCGGCGATATTCAGCATAGACATGAAACATCCGGTGAATATGACTCCGATAGGGTTATTGGACGCCAGGAGGGCGACAGGTATGCCGTTGAAGCCTTCTGCAGGGAGGGCCTGATATGTAGACCAGAAAAATTCCGTATTTCCTGCCAGATAGTACAGCGAAGCGCCGGCCGCCGACAAGGCTCCCGCTATTGCCATGGAGTATATTATGTTGAGTTTATCGTTGATTCCGGCGTATTTAGCCGCATGGCGGTTGCTTCCGCAGGCTTTGAGCTGGTATCCGAAAGTCGTCTTACTCATTATTATGTACATGAGTACAGCTATGAGTATAGCTATCAGTATTCCTCCATTCACCTGCGATCCCGGAAATATCTTGTCCAATCCGAAGTCAAAGGTTTCAACTCCGTTGGAGGAAGTGGGACGTATGTAGCCTACCTTTCCGCCTTCGGCGCTGTTCTTGAGCGTTTCCCTCACGTCGAAGAACCATGAGACCAGATTCGCCGCTATCCAGTTGGTCATTATACAGGTGATTACTTCGTTTATATTCAGATATGCTTTTAAAAGTCCCGGGATGCATCCCCATAGCGCGCCTGCTATGATTCCGCCCAGGAAAGCAAGTATCCACACTATCCATGCGGGAATCGTCTCAGTAGGAAGTGAAAGGGCTATATAAAGAGTAGCAGCCGTTCCCATGAGGTATTGTCCAGGAGCTCCTATATTGAAAAGACCTGTCCTGAAGGCTACGGCTACAGAAAGCCCCGTCATTATCAGAGGCGTGGCTCTGAAAAGCAGATTTCCCATGTTGACCGGATTAAATCCGAAAGTCAGATCTCCGCCTTCCCGTCCTGTGCTGAACACTCCGAAGAATACCAGCTTGATACCTTCCCAGATACCGTTTATACTGATGCCTTCTTTAGTAAGTCCGACTATAATTATTATGAGCGTTCCCACTATCATGCCTATGAGGATAGAAATAACGGCGGAAATCACACTTTTAGTTCCGTCCTTTGCATAAAATTTCTGTTTCCCTGTCTCAGGATCAATTTTATACATCTATTCCACCTCCTTATCGTCTCGTTTGGCTCCGGACATATAAAGTCCCAGCTCCTGCGGATCGGTCTTATCCGGATACAATTCTCCGACGATTTCCCCCTCGTACATTACGAGAATCCTGTCGGAAAGGCTCATTACCTCGTCAAGTTCCAGAGAAACCAGCAGTATAGCCTTATTCTTATCCCGTTCAGATATCAGCTGACTGTGGATATGCTCTATGGCTCCCACGTCCAGGCCTCTGGTAGGCTGTACAGCGATTATTAGAGGCTCGTCTCTGTCAAGTTCTCTGGCGATTATAGCCTTCTGCTGATTTCCGCCCGACATACTTCTGGCTATGGTGACAGGTCCCTGGCCTGAACGGATATCGTACTCTTCTATGAGTTTGTCCGCATATTTCCTAACTTCATTAAATTTTATGAATCCATGGTTCTGGAACCTCTCTTCTCTGAACTTCTGAAGTACCAGATTCTGCTCAAGAGTATATCCCAATACGAGGCCGTGTTTATGCCTGTCTTCGGGTATATGGCTCATTCCCGCAAGGCCGCGCTTTCTTATGCTGGCGTTTGAAATGTCCTGTCCGCATAGTTCAATATGACCTGCCGACGCTTTCTCAAGGCCTGTTATCCCCTGAATAAGCTCTGTCTGTCCATTTCCATCTATTCCGGCTATGCAGACGATTTCTCCCCTTCTCACATCGAAAGAAACTCCTTTTACGGCGTCGTTCTTATGTATCTTTGAGGGAACTCTAAGTCCCTCTACAGACAAGACGACATCCGAAGGTCTTGCCGGCTCCTTATTTATCTCAAGCTGCACAGGTCTTCCCACCATCATGGTGGACAGTTCCTGCTTAGTAACGTCTTTCGTGTCGACTGTTCCGATATATTTTCCTTTATGCAATACCGTTACTCTGTCGGATACCGCCATTATTTCGTTTAATTTATGAGTGATGAACAAGATAGATTTGCCTTCATCGGCAAATCCCTTCATTATTTGCATGAGTTCGTCTATTTCCTGAGGAGTCAGGACAGCTGTAGGCTCGTCGAAGATCAGTATCTCGTTTTCTCTGTAGAGCATCTTGAGTATCTCAACACGCTGCTGCATTCCAACGGTAATATCTTCTACCTTGGCGTCTACATCTACCTTTAGTCCGTATTTTTGGGACAGTTCCAGAACTTTTCTGCGGGCTTCCTTTTTCTGCAGGAATCCCAGCTTCGTAGTTTCAGCTCCCAGTATTATATTATCTAAAACGGTGAAAACATCGATCAGCTTAAAATGTTGATGCACCATTCCTATACCCAGAGAAGTAGCATCGTTGGGGTTGTTGATCTTAACTTCTTTTCCGTCCTTCTTTATAGTGCCCGCCTCCGGTTGGTACAGCCCAAAGAGGACGCTCATCAGGGTGGACTTTCCTGCGCCGTTTTCACCAAGCAGCGCATGTATTTCGCCCTTCTTCAGTTGGAGCGTTATGTCGTCGTTAGCCACGATACCGGGAAATTCTTTCCTTATGTGGTTCATTTCAATTACGTATTCTGACATCGCTTTTTCCTTGTCTTGATAATTATTTCAGTTTCTTGAAAATTTGTTAAAATAACCCACAAAAAGGGGGAACGTGAATTCCCCCTTTCTATGAAATTTTAGTAATTTTTAATCAAAATATCATGATTATTTGATGAAGGAAATGTTTTCCCATTCGAGAGTGCTCGGATCTGATACCAGTTCATCTGAGATTTCGATCTCTCCGCTCTTTACTTTTTCGTACAGAGCATTGTAGTCTTCAACTGTCCAGTTTTCCAGTTTCCAAGTGTCGGTAGGGATTCCTACTCTGTCTTCAGCAGCTCCAAAGGTAGTTACCTTTCCGCCGAAATCAGACCATTTTCCGTCATAGTCGCCCTTGATGACGTCCATAGTAGATCCTGCCAGATCTTTCATAGCTGAAGTTATAACGGTATCAGACTGACCGGACTGGTCAACGTCTACACCGATTACATAAGCGTCATTTGCTCCTGCTGCTGCAGTACCAGACTGGAACATGCTGCCACCGCACATGAACACTACTTCTGTGCCTGCTTCATACCATCCGCTGAGCATGGCCTGTAAATCCTGAGAAGCGGAGAATGTGGAGCCATATTCCCAGCTGTATCTCATTTCTACCTTAGTTCCCTTTTCTGCTGCGCCTGCTTCAACGCCCTGAACGAATCCGTATCCGTATCTCTCGCAAGCCGGGTTAGATCCGCCGCCGCCGCCGGAGAATCCGATCTTTTCAAATCCTTCCATAGCCGCCGCATAGCCTGCAAGATATCCTGCCTGTTCTTCCTTGTAAACTACGGATGCGATGTTATCGACTCCCTCGATGGAACCGTCGATAAAGATGAAGTGTACGTCAGGGTAAGCCTTTGCAGCATCTCTGATTGCCTTCTCCTGAAGGAATCCGGCCGCAACGATGATCTTAGCGCCGGCGTCTGCCGCGTTCTTCATGGCGTCATATCTGTCTGCGTCTGTAGCCTGATTGCCGTTAGCTGGCTGATAATACTTGTAAGAAAGATCGTTTTCATAAGCGTACGCCTTGACTCCGTTCCAGGTAAACTGGTTGAAAGAACCGTCTCTGAGCTGGCCGACGTCCGTTACGAAAGCGAGTTCATACTTTCCGTCTTCGGATTCCATAGTATCAGAAATCTTGTCGTAATCGATAGCGCCGTCTGTCTTTGCATCTTCGCCGCCGTCTTTGCTTCCGCAAGCCGCTAAAGCGAATACCATCACAAAGACCAGCATCAATGAAAGAAATTTTTTCATTTTTTCCCTCCTAAGTGATCTAACAATAAGTTGTTACTCTGATTATATAATAAACCTCATGAAAGTAAAAGTATTTTTTGTATTCTTATGAAGTTTTTGTCAAAACTTTTTGAATAAAATGTGTTCTCAAGAGAGCCAATTAAGCAACGCCTTTGGCCGTCATAGCCGGATGATACAAATCTGAGACCCATCGGCGATAAACCTTTTTCTGAAGATTCGGCAAAGCATGCATGAGATTTTCGGCATACACGCTGTCCCGAATCTGATATATCTTGCTTATCCTGCGAACATCTGCACCCAGTATGCAGTTCCGCCGGAATCTACGGCATAACCTACTCCCAGTTTAGTATATCCGCTTCCCAGTATATTGGCCCTGTGGCCCTGAGAATTCATCCATGCGCTCATCACCGAGCTTGCGGTCTTCTGTCCTTTAGCTATGTTCTCTCCGGCTGTCTTATATGAAAATCCGTATTGGTTCATCATATCGAACGCCGATCCGTATGTAGGCGAGGTATGTGAGAAGTAACCGTTTTCAGCCATATCTTCGGCCTTCATCTGAGCCAGCTTATTCAGCTGGCTGTCCAGGGACAAGGTTCCAAGGTCTGCCTGGCTTCTCTCGCTGTTAACGATGCTCAAAACTTGCGCAGCTTTTGAACTTTGGTTTAAAGATCCCTGCTGATCTGATTCCCCCGATCCCTGATTATAGTCCTGATCGCCTGTGCCGGGCTTTTGTGTCTGACCGCCTTCCTGATCGCCTGAATCAGGTTTTTGATTCTGGCCTCCGGACTGACAGCTGTTTTGGAGGTATTTATTGATGTAATCGGTAAACATGCTGCAGATCTGTCCGAAGTTACTTCTCGTACTCGCATCGGCTTTGTCAGCCCCGAGAGTAAATACTGTCCCTCCTGCCAGTAAGGTTACTGCCAAGAGCATTGATAAAATCTTCTTTTTCATATTTTATCTCCTTTCTTGTGTCTTACATAACCACTATAAACACTTTTCACCGCCCATGTAAACTCACAAAATATGGAGACCTATCCAGATGGTGGTGGCGGTCGGCTCGCTAAAAGACCTGAAAACACGACCCGTATAAATTCTATAGAGCTCAATCATCCGCCACGAGAATCTTGATATGATGAGAAAAAGAGCCGCCCGTTCCGTCCCTGTACAGGGCCGGTTCAGGCAGCTCTTTATCTTATTTTCCGCAATCTTGGTAAGTATACCCTTTATCCTCTCCCGGAAGATTGTAGTTTTCGTCCTTTTCCTTATTTGTAGGTTTCGGATCTGTCTTTCTGGTCATCTCATCGCCCCCTCTTCTCATATGTTTCTACCTGAGGGAACAATTTATTCCTCTATTTGTTAAATTTTCTTTTTCTGCAGGTATATTTTTCCATTAAAACTTATTATTTTTTTCTTCTTGGCTGTAAGTCAATATCTCTTCTCTGTATTCCAGTACTCTCGCTGCATAATCGCTGATACTGCCTTGTGCAGCAAAGCGATCGGCAAATGCTTCTCCTCCGTTATAGGCCATCAGCGCCCACTCCGTCCCTTTTTCCTTTGATAAGAGTTCTGATAAAAGATCCGCTCCTACTCTTACATTCTGTTCAGGATCCAAAAGGTCTGTCACGCCCAGCCTTCTCATCCTGTCCTCATGCCATTTAGGCTGTATCTGCATCAATCCGAAGCTTTCATGCCCATCTCCCATTACGCCGGGGTCGAATGACGATTCATACTTTATCATCGCCAGAACAAGGGCCATATCTATTTCGTAATCGTCGCATATAATCTTTATTTTCCGCTGAAGATCAATGCTCAGGGGAACGTCATATCCCGTGAATTCTGTATATTTCATTTCTGTCAGTTTCGCATCTATGACCATAGTAACTGCCGCGCTGAATGTATAGTTGATAGTCTCGCAAAGCTCCCTGCCTGTTCCTCTTGCCGTTTCAGAATTCATGGCCTGAGCTTCCTGAGTGTATGTCAGTCCTGCTGCCGATACTATAAGTGCGGCGGTCAGTATAGTAAAGATTTTGGCAGGGCGAAACGAGAAATGTCCTTTTTTATTTTTTGACTCCATCATCATAAATTTACCTCTTTACAGTTTTTGTCCCAACTGCTTCTTTATATAAGCTTTCCCTTTTATATCTCATTTCATTACGCTATGGCATATGTTTGTGAGATCTACAAGATAATGGGCCTTAAAGAGGAAATTTATAACAGTAATTTCAGTCTTATTTTGTCATATCATAAGTTTTTTTGTTTTTTTCTGTCGTCTTACATGTGTCATTTCACCGTGCTGTGACAAACGGCAGGAGATAATCTCCTGCCGTATAATAAATAATGCAGGCCGCCTTTTATAACTGTGACATAAAGGGCAGTCTGCATGATCATCATATTCTATTTTTATTTTTTGCCGGCTTCTTCTGCAAGATATTCTTCGGCATAATGAGCCGCTACCGCTCCGTCCGCCACTGCCGTCACTACCTGTCTGAGGACTTTTGTCCTCACGTCTCCTACGGCGAAGACTCCTCTGATATTAGTCTCAGTAGATTCTCCGGCCCGGATATATCCTGAAGGGTCCAGATCTATCTGGTCTTTCAGCAATCCCGTCTCAGGTCTTCTTCCCACACTTATGAAGACGCCGTCGCACTCCACTTGTGAGATTTCTCCTGTATTGACATCTCTTATCCTGATACCTCTTAGTTTTTCATCATATATAAGTTCGGATACGGCGCTGTTCCATCTGAATTCAACATTTTGCGATTTCATCAGCGGGTCATGATATATCTTAGTAGCTCTCAATGTATCTCTTCTGTGGATTATTATCACCTTTCTGCATATGCGGGAAAGCAGGAGAGCGTCTGCGGCGGCGGTGTTCCCACCGCCTACTACTGCTACAACCTTATCTTTATAAAACATGCCGTCACATGCGGCGCAGTAGTTGACTCCTCGTCCCACCAGTTCCTTTTCACCTTCTATGCCCAGCTCTCTCGGTGAGGCTCCCGTAGCTATCACGACAGTCTTGGCCTTAAACGTTCCCTCGCTGGTTGTCAGAACTTTGGTTTCTCCTCTGAGATCGGCAGAATAGACTTCTGCTATCAGTGTCTTAGCCCCGAATTTTTCTGCCGACGCCTGCATCTTTTCACCTAAAGTGAATCCGTCGACGCCATCCTCAAATCCCGGATAATTATCTATCTGCGAAGTGAGCGCCATCTGGCCACCAGCCGACAATTTCTCTATGACGAGAGTCTCAAGTCCTGCTCTTACGGCGTAAAGAGCTGCGGTATAGCCGCCGGGGCCTCCGCCTATCACGATCATATCATAAATATCCTTCATATTATCCACCTATTTGTCCAAATTGGCATTTATAAACTCTTCCAGCTTGGCCTTTGAATCCGGCGCCACTACAGAGGCTACAGCCTTTCCGCCTTTGTAGAGGATAAACGTAGGGATGACTTCTATGTTTTCTTTTTGAGCTATCTCCTGTTCCTCGTCGATATTCACCTTGCCTATCTGTACTGTCTCTTCATACTGCTTTGCAAGTCCTGGCAAGACGGGAGCTATTCTTCTGCAATAGACGCACCAAGGCGCCCAGAATTCAACCAATACAGGTTTTTGTCCGTCATTCATCTTCTCGTTGAAGATTTCTTTGTTCATATCTATAATACTCATAATTTTTTCTCCTCTCGATTATCATATATTTTTATTATACCCGCCAGCCGGACTTTAAATCGGAACAGGAACTTCTGTCGTTGATTATATTAAAGAAAACATTTGACATATACCGTCAGATCTTTTTATACTAATATCAGAAAGATCTCAAATATTTTCCTATAATAAAGAAAGGTCGATAGATCCATGGATTTTTCAAACTTTTTCCCGATGTGGGATCGTCTCTCTCAGACTCACAAAGACATTATTCAAAGTTCTGCCGTAAAAAAGACTGTAAAAAAAGGAACTGTACTCCACGGCGGTTTTAACGACTGCAGCGGGCTTTTCTTGGTGACCTCCGGCATGCTCAGAGCTTATATTCTCTCGGAGGAAGGCAAAGAAGTCACTCTTTACAGGCTGTTTGAAATGGACATTTGCCTGTTCTCCGCCTCCTGCATGATACAGAGCATACAATTTGAAATCATGATCGAAGCCGAAAAGGATTCCGAAGTCCTGGTCATCCCGGCCGACGTCTACAAAAGCCTGACAGAAGCCTCCGCTCCTTTAGCTAACTACACCAATCAGATCATGGCCAGCAGATTCTCCGAAGTCATGTGGCTCATAGAGCAACTGATGTGGAAGAGCTTTGACAAGCGTCTGGCTCAGTTTCTGGTAGAAGAAACTCTGGTCGAAGATACAGACGTCTTGAAATTAACCCACGAGAAGATAGCTAATCACCTCGGCACAGCCCGGGAAGTAGTAAGCAGAATGCTCAAATACTTTGAAGGAGAAGGCCTCGTCATGGTCTCCCGCGGGTCGGTGAAGATCACAGACTTATCCCGTCTCAGACAGCTCTACGAGGACTGACTTTCTTCTCATCAGAAATCGATGCGGCCGCAGACGGCAATGGGTATTCGGTATTTGCTATGATAATATATATCCTCATAACTCACTGTGATTAAATCACTTAAATTCCAAGTAAAAAACCCCCACTCAAGTTTGCGGTTTTTCTCTGGAGGCGACACCCAGATTTGAACTGGGGAATAAAGGTTTTGCAGCACTGCAATTCGCCGTCTAAAAGCATTGAAAATTACACATTTTTATATTTTGTATTGCCAAAAAACACCTTATTTTGACACCCTATCTAGTAATATTATTTGTTTATTATATTATAACAAATTTACAAGCAAAAATAAAGAGTCAATGTAGCTTAAGCGCATACTTTCCACAATGACTCTTTATTACTTTTTTAATCTCTCTCAGTATAATATGGATTATATTTTGTACGCTTATCGACTACCGGAAGTTCTTTACACTTCTCGAATATCTCAGTGCCTGTTCCATTACCGCCTAAAGCATGATAGCCTTTGTAAATATGTTCGAGATTCTCAAGTTCCTTAACAGTTATCTCATTAGTCAGTATATAGAATTCAGCATATCGGAAAAGATCGTCATGCCCCATAGCCATAACCGACATTATCAGTCCATTTATCTTGCGATAAAGCTTTGCCATTATACCCGTCGCAACTCCGACTATTCCAGCACACAATATACTGATGAAATTATCTCTGATTAAATCAATCAACATATCACCCCATCAAGATATCATTTTCGTGAAAGTGTTTCTTCCTGCAATCTTGTCTACTGTTAATCCATTAGCCTCCTGATACTGCCCTGTAGCTTTGGCACATCCGTCTCCGAACTCGCCAGGCATCTCAACTCCATGCGGATTAAATCCATTCATTAGGAGTAATACTTCAAGCGCAGTGACCATATACTGCGTTTCGCCCCTTCTTACTGTATGATTGCCTAAGGCAGAATATGTTTTTGTGCCTGCTACCCCATCAATTTCAAGTCCGGCTCCATAGTCTTTATTCATTGCCCATTGAAGAATCTTGACCGCATTTGCCTTTGTTTCAGGACCCCATTTTCCGTCTTCTTTAATTGAAGTTCCGAGAATAATATTGGATATAGCCTGACCTGCTTTTATGGCTTGCGCTACTGTAAGGGCCTTCTTAGAATTATATACCGAAGATATCGTTTTCTTTGATGTGGTTGGCTTTGCGGCTGGTTTTGATGAATTTGATTGAGGTTTTTCTTCTTTAGCCGTTATACCGAAATAATTGCAGATTCCGTCCGCTAATGCCTTGCCTACTTCATCCGAATTATGTATGAAATCATCAACATCTGTCTGATTTGTATGGAATCCAAGTTCGCAATACATCGTCTTGGCTTCCGGATTATGGATTTCAAAAAGATCCTTTCTAACACTGAAATGCGTTTTTATTTTACCAGGATAAATAGCTTCCAGATATGGAGATACAGCATCAAATATCTTTCTATATTCCTTGCTGTCTTCCCAAAACATCAGCATTAAATATCTTGCAGATTCGCTTGCTGCATTAGTATGTATTGGCACATAAAGATCAGCACCAAATTTATTAGCTTCTTTAGATCTTGCTCCGTTCATTACGCCTGTTGATGCAGCCGCAATTTTTACAGAAATACCAGAAGCCTTCAAATATTTAGCACATGCTTCGGCAATAGGTCTCGTGTGTTTATCCTCATAACAATCCGCTTTTAGACATTTGTTTTGTCCTATTCCATGATTCGATGGTGAAAGATATACTTTTGCCATTTTTATGCCTCACTTTCTTCCGTGTTTTCTTTATTGATAAATCTCTTTATATACTCATAGGCGCCAGATGCAGCAATTCCTGAAGCCATGCCTCCAAGTAGGATTTCCGGAGTTATATTCCAATCATTCGACCACATGTTGATTACGATACCTATAATCGCAAGAACAGGCACGATGATATTATTTGGTATCACTTTCCATTGCTTTAAAATCCACCCGATGCAAATACATACACCAAATGCTACTAAAACGATATAGTCTGCTAAAAAATCAATGTTCATACGCTTTCCCTCCTTATCAACTATTTATACTTCCCTATAATATATAAATTTACGATGCTTGTTCCCGTCGTATTTGACAGCCAATGCAAATAAACATTAGATAATGTATCATTCAGTCCACCTGATGCTACTACACCCATTCCATTACCCACCGAAACTGTCGCGGTTTTTGTGTATCTTTCAGAAAATGTAAATGGAAGATTCCAATTCTTTACAAAAGAATTTTTCAATCCTGTGATGCCACTGTTTGTTTCGTATGGGGAAACTGTTCCCTGCCAGGTCATCCAACATTCAGCCGTCTTGTTATTCCATTTCCGATAATACCATCCTCCAGATTTTCCTTGTTCGACAACATAATCAACTCCACCTGTCAGTTGCCAGGTAGACCATTCCCCAGCAGGCATTCTTCGTCGAAAATATCTGTTCTGCCTCGCTTCACTTGTTAGTTCTTGAGTTATGTAACCTGGCGATGCTCCTCCATAAGCATCCCGCACCACAAGTTTGAACCCAAAATCAGTGTAAGGGCAGTTTTCAAGAGTAGCCGCTATTGTTCCACTTCCGCAGAAAAATGTTCCAGGATTTACATAATCATTCAAATCAGCTCCTGATGGTATGCTTGACCTGACTATCAACCCAAGAGTTTTCATGCTGTTTGCGATAGACATGAGTGGCGTTAGTATTCGTTTCATGCTAACACCATCCTATCCCTAAGCTTGCAGCTAAGCGGTACCCCCCCCCTAAGGAGAAGTTCGCAATCGGGAAAATGCCATTTATGGCAAAAAGCCCTACATTATCCCCGCCGCCGTCAAACGGCAAGTTGTTGTCAATTCTAAGATATCCTGATCTTATCGAGAACAGACTGCTGGTATGCTTGCTCAAATAGTTGGCCACACCGTATGTGTAATAACATCTATCATCCAGCTCTGACCATACATCATCCGGCAGTTTCGCTATATTGCTACTTACCGTTGTTTTACCTGGCTTTAGCAGTCCGGTTACAATCAATGCGCCCGGCGTTTTTAATACACGAAAGCTGTCATATTGAACTGTCCAGCCATTGAGCAGGGTAACCTGATCTGTTATGTCTTCATACTCCCCCAACAGGTTCCACATAGATCGTATCTTTGCGAACGCTTGCTTTAGCGGTGTAAATAACCTATCAGTCATATGCGCGCCGCCTTTCCCGCCAGGAGGCACATAATCTTTTTAGGTTGTACCCCCCGGCCAATATTTCAGGAACCACGGCGATCCATACTATGTATGGCGCACGGTTCCCGGTGTCGTCATTAAACATCCGTATAACACCTCCCGTTTTAGTCACATCATGCACTCCGAGATTGCAAGAGCCAAACCCGGCCGCTGATGATGTGCTTTCAAAGCATGCTATCAGCTTCGGGACATCGCTAAACTCCTTGGGGAATGTGACCTCGATGTCGATGTATCCCCCGGCCGGACATGAGATCCCCGTTATCCTGCCACACTGGATCTTCGGCGTGCGGCATATGATGCGTTTTAATATGTCGAATACTCGTTTTTCTTCCATAGCTATCCTCATCCTTTACTTCCAGCGGCCTCGGACATAGTTCCAAAATGTACCCGCACCGCCGTTTTGATTGGAATAATATACTCCCTGGAATCTCGTAGGGAGTACACTGCGTGCTGAGGCCCAGCTTGTTCCGGTCCCCCAGAAGCAGTCTGCATGAGCGTCCTCAACGCTTGTCAGCAGCCCGTCGGGGATCGTCAACGCATATATCCTGTAGTAAAATCCTCCTACAGTTCCGTCCGTAGCAAGATTGGTACTCGTCCACTGCCTCCACACCTCAGCTCGGCCATCGCTATAGTGTATATAATTCCAGCTTCCGCTTTTACCCTGAGCGGCAATGTGCTCTCTGTTTGCCAGCTTTTGCAGCAATGTAAGCAATCTCTTAGGGTTGCTAACTACCCCCCCCCACGAGGGAAAGGAGCTCGTCGTACTCTTCCTCGGTTATGGTGTAGTCTATATTTTTTACGATTAACGAAAGCGCAACATCAAGCGTATCCTCTTTTTCTGATACTTTTCCAATTCCTATTCCTGTGCCTGAATGATGAAAATCCATCAGAGAAAATGCGGATACCAGAACTTTACTGATACTCGTAGGTATATTAAAACTATCATTTACTTCGAGTTTAACATCATATGAATATTCTGAATCTGCAGGGTAAACCGCCGTTTTGTTTTTGTCGCTATATGTACTCAGCGTTACAGTTTTATCTGTCCATGTCGAATCAGATTGTTTCTTATAACTGATTTTAGCATTTTTAGCATTTTTATTACTTAACGGAGAAATATCAACCGAGTAAGTAACTTTTAAATATTCACCCTCATCATTTACTGATCCATCCGAATTACATCTTTCAACTGAAAAGTTTGAAATGGTCGGGGAATGATATTCCACAACGCTTACTGTAAATTCTTTTGATGTAGTTCTTCCGCGATTATCCTCTACGGTTACGGAAACTTTCAAATTTCCTGAGGATGTTATCACATCTGTGTTTACAGTTTGTCCGCTATAAGTTTTTCCATCGACTTTTACAGTGGTAGATTTTACAGCAGAACCCGATCCGGCCTCTCTTGTAACTGCGATTTTTAGTTTAGATTTGTTCTGAATAAAAATACCACTTAATGCTGATGGTATTCCGGATGTAAGTTCTGATGTCGTTATGTTGCTTATTGCGGGTTTATATGCAGTAGTGTTTGGAACCGTTAAAGTAAATGTGCAAGTTTTAGCGCTTCCTATAGTCGTACTTCCATTTTTTGTTGTACATCTGATTGTTACTGTAGCTGATATACTTGATGGTATACTGCTCGCAATAGATGAAGGAATAGTCCATTTATATGAGGTCCCTACATTAGTAGCTAAAGTAACATACGATCCACTTCCGACTTTATACTCTAAAGTGTGAGTAAATTCTGTTGATGCTCTCGGGGTATTTATGGTGATAGAGCCGCCTATAGCCACACTCGATGCTGATGCTGAAGGCGTAGTAGCCCTTGGAATGGTTGATAGCGTTCTACTATTAGATGCTGTAACCGTTCCTGAACTTGTTGCCGTTGGAATCGAGCAAGACGACGAAACAGTTTTAGTTCCATCAGCATTATGATAAATATTTACGACCTTCGACGCTAAAGTCTGAGATCCAGAAGTTGTTCTATTTGGATTTATTTTTCCACGGGTGAAGTTATGGTTCGCTCCATTTATTGTCCATGTTACTGATTTACTGTAGTGATCATAAGAGCCATAGGTCCAGGATACAACTATAGAAAATGTTACAGGCGTATAATTGCCAGCTATATTCGGCGTCCCAGGGCTGATGCTTATGCTTGCTGATATAGCCATTTAATTCACCACCTTTTTGAAGCTCAGATTTCCGGAAGCTCTCGGAACAAATGCAAAATTTCCAAGTTTGAGTGTCTTTTCAAACTCACCGTTTTCAACATGGAAAACATCCTCTTCCCAATATGCCAGATCAATATCCGCGTTATTAACAAAACTCACCTTGTCGTTTTCTAATTTTAGCTTGATATCACTTGTAGACTTTCCTATTTTCAACCCGTCTTCACTAAAGTCAAAATATGTCTGAATCTCCGAGATACTGGAACCTAAATCATTTATATCTCCTTCCATAGACTCGGTTTTATCCGTAAACTCATTTTTTATTGAAGTGAACTGTAAGTTAAGGTTTTCAGATGTTACATTAAGTATCGATTGCTCCATTGATTCAAATTTTTCATCTGTATCACCTTTGTTATAGTATGTTTCGCTTAACTCTAGTTTTAAATTAGCTTCTGTCATTTGAAGTTGAGATGATAGTTCAACAATACTGTCGTCAAGCCTATCCTCAATATCCTCCGGCGCAGGGGACCAATCGGATGCTATATTTCCTATTTCAAGTTTAGGTTTACGAAAAGCTATGTGTTCGCCGTTAATTGCGTATATTCTTACCCAAAACCGAGTGCAATCATCAAACTCTCCGCTTGTACCACTCTGACTTCCGGTAAATAAGTCGTCAGATATGCGAGCTTTATATTCATATCTTGTCCACTCTGTCGGAGGAGCAATAGATTCGTATTTTAAATGATATCTTATGCGGCCTGTGGTTTCGTCATTGCAAAGGGCAAATTCAGAGCAGAACTTGGTCGCCTCGCCGCAATATTCAAATGAAAATACTACATCTTTTCCATACACCATGTCTTTTGGCAAAGGATTGACATCGCTCAATATCCATCTTCCATATTTATTAGGACTGTCGGTCTCATGTTCTGGAAAATCAATATATCCAAAACCATCATCGCCTATTTGAACTTTTGAAGAAGTTAAATTATCATAGACAGTTAATCCACTAAGATCTTTAGTACCTATAAGAAGATTTCTTCCGCCAACCTCTATTCCGTCCAAAGTGCTGCTAACACTATAAGACACACTTGTCGTATTATCTGTGTAAGTAATTGTGGTTCTTGTCCATAAATACGGCTTATCTGTTGAGAGTGCTGGAACGCTTGATCCCCATGTCCCTGTCGGTTTAGTTGTCTGAGATGTTCCAGCCTGATAGTCTATTGATGTATTTGCTATTCCCCTTCCGTCAGAGCCATCTTTTCCATTTGTTCCGTCTTCTCCGTCTGCTCCATTTTGACCCGTATTTCCTGTTATACATACGCCAGTGTTCGATGGCGAGTAACCTGTTGTTCCATCGCTATAAGTTACAAAGGTTCTCAGCCATATATATTTTCCCTGTGTCCATTCGGGCTGACTATTAGACCAACTTCCTCCATTCAACTCTGTTGGAGATGTTGATTGATAAAATTGATTCTCGCTACTCACAATAACCGGCTTACTTTCTGCACCTATCTTTATGCTGCTTGCCAATATTTCTAATTTGTATTGACCTTCTTCATCTTTAAAAAACCTCATGAAATTCGATGCATCTCCGGCAGCAAATTGACCATCGTCATCCATATATACGCCTCTTGTGGTGTTGATAGCTGAAGTTTTTACTCCCGAATATATGGAGTCAGTAGTTATTTTAAAACCGCCTATAGTTGCGTCAAACGCCACAAGATCATCTACAGATATTTTTGTTGCTGTTATTGATTTAGCTGTGATGATGCTACCATTGAGACTGTTATACTCCGTTTGTTCTGCTTCGGTGGTTACCCCATCGGTATTGAGTTTATAATAAAGACCGTCACTTCCTTTTATAACAAGCTTATCGGCTATGACAGTTCCGCCTTCTATGAGGTCTCCCTTAATGGTTACTCCTACAAGTTCACCTGTGATTGTCCCTGAACTAACGACAAGATCTTTAATCAGGCCGGACTCTGTAAATAAATTCTCTATAGCAGCTTGTCCTATATTTGTAAAATAAATATTCGCAAACTTAGCTTCGAGTTCATCTACCGTTATTTGATTCGCTTCGAGATCTTCTATATTTGCTTCTATGGCGTCAAATTTATTTGTTACGAGAACTTCGAAGTCGCCATATGTAGCTTCGAGGTTGTTTATCTTTGCGTCTGTTGCCTGTAGATTTTCTATAGTCGCAAAGGTTAAATCGGCGATTTCTGCATCAAGTTTATTAGTTGTTAGGTTATCGATCGCTGCTTCTGCTGCTGTCAGTTTATTATTGATCGTAACATTATCTGTAACTAAGTCATCTATTTCCGCTTCGTTCGCCGTTAATTTGTCTTTGATCAGAACTGTATCGGCGATCAGGTCGTCTATTCTTCCCTTTTCCGCTTCGAACTCTTCTGTGCTTACTTTGTCGGCTATCAGAATCTCTACCTCTGTGATTTCATCGATAATATCCTCAAGGTCACTATTTTGAGCCCCTGGCGAAGTTATATTCCCAGTCACGATCGCTTTATGATTCTTGATCATGACTGTTACTCGATCGCCATCTTTAATCACCATTGTGGAGATGACAGGGGTTAATGTGTCTGCTCCGTCTATTTTGACGAAATCAGAATCGCCTTGCTTGAACACTGTTCCGTAAACTATAGATTCAGTTTTTGATTCTTCTTTGGAATTTGTGAGTTTCGCAAATTGCGACACAAGCTTATCTGATAATGCCACTATTTCTCACCTCCACAACTTATTTGTAAAAACGGCTTTCTCTGTAACCTTACATCCTGATTCGCATGTTATATTTTGGCTGACTACTTTTGCCTTTATATTCTTAAGCCCTGCTTTTTCATAATTAAGCCTTACACAATCGCCTATTCTTACAGGACAATACCCATGAGTATAAGAAAGTTCGTATTCAACTGATGACAGTTCTTCAAGCAACTGCTCCGCATACTCCTGAACCTGATTGTTCAACGGATCACCAATAAAATCAGGATTCGTTTCTCTATATATTATCTCTCGTCCTCTGTTCTGAACTGAAAGAGGGCTGTTGATATCATCATTTACAGCCCTCGCATAATAGTTATCTCTCCCTTGAGAATACACAACTTCCACAACATTAGGTATCCCATAAATATCATGATCCATATCTATATCCGGATAAAGTATCGAACTGTTATCGTCATTGAATGTGTAAACAGGTTGTAATGATTCGATTTTCTGTTTTGGCGCAAATAAAATACGCCCCATTTCATCAAGGGCGAAATTATATTTGGCATTTGAAATCAGATCCGATATAAAGGTAAGCCATGTGTCATTAGTATTTGATACAAAATCGTCATATAAAACTTCTTCGTTATTGGTCTCAACTACCGGAGCTCTTACATGCTCTCTGCATAACCTATAGGCAATATCCATTATGTTCTCGTTTTTAGATATCGAATACCCGATAGGAGGAGGATTTTCCGAAAGTTCCAGTAGCGGAGTGTATGCGTCCATACTTACACTTCGAACTTTTCCGTCAAAGCTTGAAGATGGGGTTTGAACAAGAAATGTGCCGAGAGGGAGCTTTTCTCTTATTCCATTTTGAGTAGTGATCAGGTAAGCTCTTATATATGCCTCTCCTACAGATTCTGTTATATCAATAGTCGCTGATCCCAAAGTATCAGATTCCAGATCTCTGTTTATTGTGCATCCCGTAACATTCATAAGTCTTTTATCATCTTTCCAGGTTCCGGGGTCAACGGTATAATATTCAAAAGTTTGTTCCATAGACTTAGACCAATCTGGCACATCATGCACCCCCTTCTACCCTTGTAAGATTTAAAGTTACCGGTATTGTGAGCGCTGTATGTCTTTGACTAAATGAAACTGATACATTCGCCCAATAACCGCTTCCGGATGGTTCTCTTACATAGACATCGCCCATCCATGCGGCAAGACGCCTTAATCCATATAATGTTTCTGTATCATCCTTGACTATTTCGAAATTCCAAGTCGCGGTAGCACCAATCTGTGTCCCATAATAAGTCACCGGGTGCTTTCTTCCGGCATATTCGACAAGCGAAACATCCGCCGTATTACTGTCAGAAACATCGATATTATATGGAAGCCTAAGTAGCGAACCCGACCACGGGGGCTGTTCCATTTCATCCTCGTTGTTGGTATTAAATTGAGACCATTCTTCGTCCCACTGTATGATAATAGCCGGTTCATCTATAGGATATCCTGGAGGATCATAGAAAGATACTGTTCCTGTATTTTTTGCAGTTGCTACTATACGATATCTTGCATAGTCCAATGCCGGATGCGGATCAACAATGACAGAATTTTCAGTATTGTCTATATTTTTTGATAATTCTGTAAATGAACCGTCAAACTCTCTTCTATATACCGATATCATTACATTTTCTATAAGGTATCCATCGTCATCTATACAATACGGCCTGATATATGTCACAAAAGAATCTCCATCATAAGATATCTCGGCATCAGGCTCATATTCCATTTCAGTCCATGAAACATTAAATTCTAAAGATGCCTCTCCATTTAAACCGGAGTCCATTGATGAAATACAAGTAAGCGTATAGGATATATTGTTTTCAAAATCCACATCATTTGCAGATAAGGATAATGATAGAGGCTCATTCACATCAAAGTATTGTGAATAAACCTCATCTCCGGCATTTACTATTACACTTCTTCCTATTGCGTCAGTTGTTTGATATGTTTCGTTTGATATTATAGATACATAATAACCTATAGGAGCCTGTGTTTTAGGACCAGCCAGAGCGGATATATTCAATGGAAACGACTCTAATGTTTCAATCTGAGATCCAGATGAATCAGTTATCGTCAACTCTAATGTTGGAGGCGCATAAATATCAACCGTACGCTGTATCGACCAATCGCCATAAACTTTTGTTATTCCAGCTGTTCTAACTCTCCAACGAATCTTTGTTCCTTCGTCATATTCCGAAGTATCGACGATATACATATGCGTTTTATTTTCTCCCTCAGGTTCTTCTTCATCGCTATATCCTTCTATGGTATAAGTTTCTTTTGTCTCGCCAATATACATTTCAAGCTCAGCATATGTCATTCTTGAACCATCTTGAGCATTGTGTACCCAATATAATGTGAGAATGTCGCCGGTTATTGCTGTAGTTGTCGAAGACCAGGTTGTCGGTGCTGATGGTTTTTCTCCGATAATAACCGACTTTGGATCTGTCCATGCAGACTCCCCTTGTTCATTCACAGCTCTTACTCTGAAAAAATATTCGTCTCCTGATTCCAGGCCCGTTACTTCGTAATGTGTAAATTCGGCTCCGGTTATAACCGTTGTCTGATTTGACCCATCGAAATATCTTAATTCTGTGGTGTATTCAATATCGTAAGTTTCTGCGCTTCCTGCTTCAGTCCATTCCAAATATACAGATGTTTCTGAACTTGCTCTGCATGATGTTATCGTCTCTGGAGGAGCCGGTATGGTGTTCATTGTGCTTGAAAAGTCAGACCAATCACTATATACGCTATTCCCGTTATATAAATTTACTGATCTGCACCGTACTCGGTATTCTCCTCCTGGCGATACTGCATATTCAAATATTGCTTGACATGTAACTACCGTTACAGTAGCTGTTTTTACAAGTTTTGTTCCGTTATATATTTGGAATTGAATCTGATCACTTCTTGGATCCGATAAATTTTCTATCGAAGCGGTTAAGTTATATTCATCTATCTCTACTGTTGGTACCGACGGCACCTCTGGCGGGTCGGCAGCAAGATAATAAACAGATGATACTGCCGTACCGCTCCAATATGATGTATCTTTACCGTTTACTTTTCTTGTTTTGGAAACAGGTTTTACTGTACATTTTATCTGTGTAGCACCATCTGGAGGGCTATAAGTGCTCTGTTTTTCTGTCGCATTCGAAGAGCTACCTATAAACCAAACACCATCGTCAGTCCAGTAATACCATTTAACCTCATAATGATCGAGAGTATTTATTGTGGTCGTAGATGATGTCGAACTCGTTGTGCTTACCAGATCTGACACTCTAACGGGACTTATTATATTATGCGTGCCTGAGGCATTTCGCCCAAGAACTGCTCTGTTTCCAGATACTTCTATGACATACCATCTATCACTTCTTACCCATGACGGCATCGCTACTCCATTGTAATATGTTGTAGCCGTAGATTTAATAGAAACGAGGTCTCCCTTTTTTATAGCGCCAGTGGTTACAGTAGTATTTTTTTGTGTTTCATTAAATATCCATGTAGCATAATATGTATTGTCATTTCCACTCTGCTTTTGAACAGTTAAATTTGAAACTTTTGCCACTAACTACTTCCTCCTTTCTATCTTTGCTGCTCTTACAAGGGTCTGGATAGCTTGAGATACTTCTGATCCTGAATCATATGTTATTCCGTTGATGTTATATGTATCTCCTGTAGTCTGCCCCATAGCTTTCTTAAGATCTTTTATAGCATCCGTAATATGCCTGTCCCTATCATTTTGATTTCTTTGGTCCATTATAGAGCTTATAGCGTTAAGATTAGACATAACCCCTATAGACGGTTGCATTGCAAACATAGTGTTTAGTCTTCCAACACCATCATTCACATCGCTAAGATCCAGAACAGGTCTTATTGATGGCGTCACATCGACATCGCTGTTGAATATCGACTGCATCATTGAAATTGTCTTATCAAGGCCATTCCTTGCCGAAGCTGCCATATTTGCTCCTGCTGAATATGCCTTCTTCGCATAATCAATAATAGCATTAACAAATCCAAGGCCATAAAAAGAGCCGGATCTATATCCGACTTTTGACGGGGAGTTTATGTCAAGCTCTCTGTTTGCAGCATTAGATGCCGCTTTGGCCATTCTTGCTGCTGCGGAAGCTGCTTTATATACATTGTTATCAATTCCGGCAACAAATCCGCTAACCAAATAAGCTGCGGAATTGTAAAACTGCTTATAAAGACTTCTTATCTCGTTTATAGCTCTTTCCAGAACAGATACAAATGCTTTTGGAACAGATTCAGATTTCGATTTTATTCCATCGATCATCTTTGAAACAAGCGTGCTTCCTTCGGATCTGAAATTATTATATTTCGAGGATATACCAATTAAAGCTACGGATATAGTCTTGTCCATTGCCGATTTTAGTTCGCTGCCTCTTGAAGATATATTGTCTATCAATGTCTTAAAAGTAGACTGTATAGAATCGTTTACTTTGTCATACGCACCGTTAAATGCATCAACTAACCCATCTACACCCATATCTCCGAGTTTTTCCATTGCTTCTCCAAAATTCTTCATGGTGTCTGTATCTATAGACATCATACCTTTAGCTATGTCAAGAAGCTTACTTATCTCGGCTATGACGCTTGATAATATCCCGGTGTCTATACCGCTTATCGACTGATAATACTTTGAAAGACCTACGCCAAATGAAGCTATATCCAGTCCAAACGAACCAAATGACTGCTGCCCATCGAATAATCCCTTTTCTGGCAAACTTTTAGAAAGGTCTACAAGAGATTGAGCAGCATTTGTCGCTGACACAACAGCATCCGGATTAACTCCTTCTACAGAACTTGAGTATTTTGAAAGATCTTCACCAAATTTAGCAAGTCCCGCGCCAAAACTATCTATATCGTTATTTCCTGCAAACCAGCTAACTAGTCCTCCAGAATTAGGCAAAGCATTCGCAAGTTCAGCCAACCCTTTTGCCGCATTTGCTGAATTTGTAATGAGTTCCGGTTTAATACCGACCATACTATCAGCATAAGTCTTGAGGTATGGCCCGAATTTAGCTATTTCAGCTCCAAACTCCGATAAGGTTATATCCCCTGTTATCCATGATACAAGCCCTCCGGAATTAGGAAGATTGTTGGCAAACTCGGCAAGTACCTTCGCCGCATTCGCAGAAGAAGTAACTACTTCCGGATTTATTCCAGATACGCTATCAGCATATTGTTTAAATTTAGGTCCGAATATCACGAGCTGGTCTGCGAAGTCGGACAGATTATTATTTCCTGTAAATACAGAAACAAGTCCTCCTTCATTTGGAATATTCGTAGCAAATTCGGCCAAGGCTTTAGCTGCATTTGCAGAAGCCTCAACTACAGATCCGTCTACTCCTCTTATTGACTCATAATATTTACTGAAATATGGGCCAAACTCGGATAAATCTTTTCCAAATTTAACCATTGAATTTCCGCCGGTAAACCAAGATGTTAATCCATCTAACACTCCTGCACCAGTCAGTATCAAAATAGCTTCAGCCAATGCTTTGATGCCGTTCATTGAATTGGCATCCACATTTTTGATACCGTCGAAAAACGGTTTGGCATTTTCCATAAAGCCGGATAAGTCCTCTCCTATTTGTGGGAATGAAGAAGATACTCCGTTCATAAATCCAGAAACAATATTACCGACAAATGAACCGATTGCATTTCCTATTTGTCCTAGAACTTTTGCCCCTTCCTCCATCAACCATTTAAATCCTGGGATTTGAGCAATGCCGCCGAGAGCTGCTATAATCACGGTAAGTCCAGCTACAAATGCGCCAAGACTAGCAACTCCTTTTACTGCACCGGCTATTGGAACAAGACTTAAAACTTTCATGCTGCCAGATAAAGAAAGTAATAAAGCTGATAAAGAGCCAGCAATAGCTGTTGTCTTCTCCATAGGAAGACTTCCAAGGGACAAGAATATAACAGTTATTCCTGCCATAACTATTCCCATAAGAGCCGTAGTCACCATTGCTCTTTTTACAATATTCGCAGCAGCGGACAACACTCCGAATATGGCCACTAAAGCAGCTATCGCACCTATTGTGTTAAATAAACTTTCTGCTTTAAATTTTCCCATGGCATCGAAAATGCCTTTAAGCACATTCCCGAGCAGCTCTGCTCCAACAACGATGAGTTCCGGAACACGCTCTGATAATGTTTCAAGTAATCCAATTATAAAATCGAATAGCTTGTCTGTTATTTCTGGAGCATATTCTGCCAATGCACTTAATGCGTCATACACCAGTTTCAAAAGAGCCTCGGCTATTAAGGCCGATGTCGAAATCAATGCGTTGCATCCTGCTTCGATCATTGCGACGAACGCTTCGGACAAAGTAGAAGCACCTTCTCCTATTACTTTTGAAAACTCTATTATTCCTTCGCCTATCTCTTTAAATAAATCAGGTATAAGCCCTATAAGATTTTTAATTATAGCAACTAATGCCGCGCCTCCGGCAACTCCCGATACTGCTAAGGCCGAAAGTCCTGCTGCAAAAGCCGCTACCCCTGCGCCGGCAGCCAAAGTTCCTATTCCTAATAAGGTTATCACTCCTGATAAAGCTAATAATGTCGGTATCACAGGAGTTAATAATTTACCGGCAACTCCTATGATTGTAAAGGAACCTGCAAGTATGGTAAGACCCCTTGCTATGCTTCCCCACTCCATATTTCCAAGAGCTTTAATAATCGGGGTAAATATGGCTAGTGCCGCAGAAATAGTTAATAACGCTGCTGCTCCGGGAAGACCAGTGCTCATAAGCTTAAGAGCTGCAACAAATATAACCATTGCTCCAGATATAACGACTGCACTTTTTCCTATATCCTCCCATCCAAACCCGCTTATCTGTTTTATAACATCACCTAATATCAGCATAGACGCCGCTATTCCAGCTACAGCCGCCGCTTTTTTTATACTTCCGCTTGGAATTATATTTAGAGCGATGCCTACGGAAAGAAGAGATCCGGCTATAACACTAAGGCCCTTTCCTATTTCTTTCCATTTGAGATTCTTAAAGGAACTCATGGCTTTTGAAAATATAAGCATAGATGACGCTATTACAGTCATGCCTATAGAAGCACTTAATATGCTCTTAGAATTTGAAATTAACTTAGTAAATATTGCAAGTTCTGCCAGTATCCCTCCTACAGCAGCAAGTCCTTTAGTAATTTCTCCAGCACTCAGATCTTTAAATTTGGAAACTGCATTGGCTAATATATTTATTGCACTTGCTAAAATAACAAGCCCCGCTGCTCTTATTGGCCCAACTCCGTCAAAGTCTGCTACCTTCATAAATAATGCGAGTTCTGCACAAAGCACTCCAACTCCTACTAATCCAGTAGCCAATTCGCCCCAGTTAAGAGAAGATAATTTCTTTACGGCGGATGATAATATAAGCACTGCGGTTGACAATGCGATCATAGAAGCGGATAATTTCGCCATTCCTATAAAGCCGGCTTTTCCCTCCATCAGATGGCCAAATATAGCCATTGAGCCAAATAACTGAGCAAACATAACAGTCATTGCGCTAAGTGAAGTCGCAAGTTTTGTAGCATCGATTGCTGATAAAACAACGAGCGACGCCGATAAAATAGCTATTGCTCCGGCTATTTTCATGAGCGTATTAGCCTTTATAGAAGATTGCCATGCTTCGAGACTGCCTTTTACACCATCTAGTATCCCTTTCAATGAATCAAGGAATCCGCCACCGGTTATACTTATCTCGCCTAATTTGTCTATAAATTTCTTTATTCCTATAAGTATTCCTGAAAATAATCCAGCATTAATAATATCGAATATAGGTTCCAGACTGCCCTCTTTAAACACAGATGTCAGAGCGTTACTTATTTTTTCAAACGCATTTCCTATCAGCGTAGCAGCCTTTGAGGAAATTTCAGCAAAGGTTTCTATACCGAATGACAGACCATCTAATATCCCTCCAGATGCAGAATCGGTTATGCTGAATATTCCTCCGGTTATAATATTGAAGAGATTGGTGAGAAAACCAGCCAAAGGACTTAATACTTTTTTGATATTCTCAATAGTATTATTAAAAGCATCAGAAGATTTTAATGCTTCATTTATTCCTGAGACGAAATCCCCGATGCTTGCAGTTATATCTAATATTCCATTCCCGGCAGGAAGAAGAAAACCGACAAAGTCAGCAAACCCTTTAAGTAACGCTTTAACAACTTCTACACCAAAACTAAAAACAGAGAACACCCCTTTGAATGTTCTCTTTAACTTATCTGCCGTTTCTTCGCTTATTTTGAATCTTTCGCTTAAATTTTTCAGCGTTTCTGTTAAATTGTATAATTGTTCTGCCGTTGTTCTTGGAAAAATCTCTCGAAAAGCTTCGTGTATTGGTTTAATTGTATCCGCAAGACCTTTGAAAGAATTTTTAAGAGCCTCTATCAAATTTTCTCGTCCGGATGGCATCGCCATCTTTTTCGTAAATTCGTCAAGAGATACTGTCCCATCTTTTATGCCTTGTTCGAGCTCCTGTATCTGTCTGACATGTTCTTTCGTATAGCCTGCTGCTTTAAGCTCTTCGTCGGACATACTTTCAAGTTTATCTGCATACTTTGATACCGACTCAGACAGCATTTCTGATGTAAGCCAGCCGTCTTTAAGTGTCTTATCAAAGGAACCTGCTTTATCGACCATTTCATCTATGGCGATGTTATGCTCTTTAGCGACTATCTTAACTGTATCAACGAAATCTCCTTCATTAGATATACCTTTTCCTAAAAACTGATCCCATCCGCTTGCCAGTCCACCTTCAAGCATGGCGTTCCTGGCGTCGGCAGATTTGGAAACCATATCGCCGAGAACATCTGATACTTCGGTAAATAGTTCTTTAGCCTCTTCGAAATCTCCTATAATTATCTCCCAGCTTTGCGTCCATCCGGATTGCAGCGCTTCTTTTGTAGTGTCTACAAGCTGAGTAAATGTCTTTACTTTGGTAGCCGCATCTTCTGCGGTCTTCGCCATCTCAACTATTTCTTTAGCCTGTTTCTCTGTATAGCCCTGCGCTATAAGATCGGCCTCTGTGTAGGCTCCGGATAATTGAGTAAGTGTCTCCGTAAGAACTTCAGTCGTAAGCCAGTTTCCTTGAGTAAGGGATTCTCTAAAAGAGCCATACTTTTCAATCATTGCGTCGACATTATATCCAAAATGTCTCGCTGTTCTTTTTAAAGCATTTTGAAATAACTCGCCGCCCATACCGGCATTAACTACTGAATTCCAGTCCATGAGCTGCACTTTTCCAGCCGCTATTGCTTGTGAAAGCTGATACATGGCGGTACTCGCCTGCATAGATGATGAGCCGGATGCTGCCGCAAGATTAGCTATACCTTTTATTGATGTTACAGCTTTATCAAGATCAACTCCTGCCGCCGTAAAGGTTCCTATATTGCGGGTCATTTCCGTAAAATTATATATTGTTTTATCGGCATATGTATTAAGCTCATCAAGGGCCGCATTAACCTGATCTATTGTCGTACCTTTGCTTGATGTATTAGCAAGTATTGTCTGAACAGCATTTATCTGTGTCTCATACTCCTGAAAGCCAGATATTATCGGATCAAGCGTTAAGGCCTTTACTATTCTTTTTCCGGCATTTACGGCGGAATTTGTTATATTCGCTAATGCTGTCACCGCCATCACTTCAAGAGCTGAAAACTTAACTTTTATGGATTCTATTGCGCTGCTCATTCCCGACATGTCCACATTTTTTGCAGCAGCATTTATGTTTTCAAGACCTTTGGAAGCTCCACTGAAATTTAAGCTCCGTTTAAGCTTCTCTATAGTGGATAAACTTGTTTGCACATTTCTTTCAAACTGCGCATTATCGAATTGCATAGACACAACTCGTTCATCAATGGTTTTACTCACTATCTGGTAACCTCCTTCCATATGTCTTGTAATATTCTATCGAAAACCGGCTGTATCGCCGGATTTATGTAATCACGGCCTTGTACCCAACCGCCTGTTCCTGTTCCATGACCATATTGAAGTATTATTGCGATTGGTACACCTTGGTTAATGTTAGAATTAAGGAAATTAATACGAACTTGTCCCTTTTTATTTTCAATTTCGTAATACCAGGAATTAGCTGTATTACCGCTGTCAACTGGGGTAGCAGACGAAAGGGCTGCCACGCCATCTTTTCCATATTTATCAAGTAATCCAAAATGGAATATCTCTTTTATCCGCTCCATGTATCGAGTAGCTTTGGAAAAATTACCTTTTTGCTGAAATGTAATTTTCAAATATAATCACCTCGATCAACCTCTTGTATTAAACTGTTTCTTTCTGGCTTCGTTTATCATTTCATTTCTTCTTCTGATTTCATTTTTACTAAGTTTCTTTTTCGGAGCATTCTGCACGCTGCAAAGTCTTATGAGAGTAAGTAGTCTGTTTAAATGCCATTTCTGACATTCCAATGGAATGTTCAATGTTATCATCCAATAGTAGATCAACTCGGCGGTTATAGTGTGTCTTCTCGAAGACCTGTTAGCATCGTCATCAAAGTCAAAGAAAGTAGTCGCTGTCATTGGAGCATCTATGTATTTTTGAATAACATCAATATCTTTATTTGTGAGAAATCCATATACTTTGGGATTTATATTCTGGGTTATGGTCATACATCTGATATAATCTATTGTTTCTTCTAAGCTGATAGGCTCTTTTGATATAAACGGTTTTCCCCATTTTGATTCCCATTTGGAAACGGAGACAAGAGAATGCTCCAGGCTTAATATTTGTCCCTTTGTATATACAAATTCTTCTCTTTCTTCGTCCCATTGTTCGCTAGGATCGATCGTTATACGAAGCATTCTCTTTCACTCCTTAATATTACTGTTTATTAGCTGTAATCTTTTTAGTGTCAGCAGCTAAAGACTCCGGAACAATACCATTTACAAACTCTGATGCAGAATCTGCATTTGTAGCAAGTTCCATATATAGCTGAGAATAAGCTTCTGTCTGAGAAAATTCTCTTGAAAGCTCTTCGGATTTAATAAATCGCCTACCATCAGGACTTTTCTCGCCATAAGCTTTAAGAATAATTTGCTTGAAAGTCTTAACAATAGAAGGCGTATCATTTGCTGCGACAATATTATTTATCATCTCAACAAGACCGCCTTCCGTTGTCAGCTCCATCTCCATTATTTCAGCTTTTGTAAGGTTGAACCAAAAGGTTTCGGTTCTTTCATTTCCGTTATAATCCGTATATGTAATTGTCTTTTTTAACATTTTTTAATGCTCTCCTTTCAACAAATCTTATTTATGCTGCATGTCCTACAAGAGTGGCAATTTCGTCCGGAAGCGGAAGTCTAGGTTCTGTTCCGTCTTCTCCATCAGGCTCAGTAGGATCTTTTCCATAAAGAATATCCTCAAGAGACCTCATCTTTTCAGATGGAACTTTGGTGGAATCGATCACTATTGAAGCTGTAGGCTTAAAACCTGTAACATTTACTGGGGTTGTTGTTATTTCCCATGAAAAAGTAATGGCTTCTGGCGAATCATTAATCGTTGCATAAGCCTTTTCAGAAGGTGATGCCATTGCGCCATAAATAAGATGAAGTTTGTAACCGTGCTCGTTTCCATCAACATCATTACCGAAAACGGTTCTATAGCACAGGCCAAAAACCTGTCGCCCCTGCTGTCCAATAGTTACACCATCTGCTATCTCCGCTGAACCATCGCAGGCCTTGAATTCTTCAGGGTATGTATAAGCTTCAATGGTTGCTCCGAACTCTTCGGCGCTGAGAAGATTCAGATATTTTATATCATCAGCATAGATGGCAGTTGCTTCAGCTCCACTCGGACTTTCAGTAACGGCGCTGAGACCATTCCACGCAACACCTTTTGTGTAGTTTCCTCCGGTCTGGATAGGATACAGAACCGCATTTTTAACACCGGTTTCATAAAATCTTTCACCGGTTTTATCCCAAACAAGTCTGCTCATTAATTATCCTCCTTAATAAAAAATTCTAAAAACCCAATGGTGTAAGTTGTCTGCTGTGTAATGTCTGACAAATTCCGATGTAGGAAATATTGCCAATTTATCAACAAATAAACTGTCCGGATTTTTATCAATTAAAGTTATCAAATATCTTTTCCTAAATAAATAAACCCCGTCATCGGCGAACTCGTTTCTAATATCGTCAAGTTCATACACGATGGCGGGATATTTCATCTTTACTGTTTCAGGAGGCTGAAAATAGGCGTATCTCGTATCAAGTATCTTGCATAATTGCTCATGCAACTCAAGTCTCGTCCCCATTATAAACACCTCCAACAGTCAATATAAGTCTAGGGTACTGAACTTCTACATTATCTACTTTCCATTTAGCGCCTCTAAAGACAACATATTTCATAAAAGAGAAGTTTTCGATTGCAAATGGGTCAGCTATGATACTCATCTGATTGCTGATGCTGATATTATCGTTAATAGACTCAGATGACTGAAACTTGCGAATATTTCTTAGAAGTTCAATGTAATATTTTTTCTCTGTGATTTTTTCTTCCCAAACACCAGGATCTGTTTCTTCTGTCTTAGAAAATCCGATTGTTCCATAGAACTTACCCATTTTGATTTTTTCCTCTCTCTATTCTTGATTTAATGTCAGTCCAGTCAAGCTGTAGGTCTTTGTCTGGCTATTCTTACCAAGCTTTGACACAACTTTTATACTCTGAGTGTCTTTACTCTTAATAAGAAGTACGATATTCATGTCTTCATCCAAAGTAACAGGCCCCTTTGTTCCGCCAACAACTTCTACAGTAGTTGTTGCTCCTTCAGGAACGCCATCGATTTTCAGAGCCAAGTAATTTCCTGTTTGCTCTTCTACCGTACTGCTGAACTCTGTGTAACCAGTTACATGTTTCAGCGTACCAGAAATGGTATCATCAATTATAACAATTCCTTCCTGCAAATCGCTGACATTCTTCCCAAATAAAACAGCCTCCCCGTCTTCTGGTTTAACGGAGAGGTTTAGGAGGGGTTTGTCGTCAGTTCAATCGCTATTGCTGAATACGGTTTAATAAGAGCACCGGAGCATCTGGTTTCGATCAGGTACTTCTGAGCATTGTAATCGATGTCAAAATCATCGAACATATTTATTGCCCCTCCTTTATCAGCCCCGATATTGTAATCACTAAGGTTTACGATTATTCCATATAGAGTATATGTGTCCGCAGATACCTTATTAGTAAGTCCTTCCATTACAGGAACCGTTACTATCTTACTTACTCTGAGTTTCTTGGCAAGTTTTTCTACAGAATCATAAAGATCTCTTCCCATCTTATCTGTCAAAAGCAGGCAATCGGTAAGAACATCTTCCGTTGTATAAAGAACAGGATTCCCGGAACCCTTATACTCTTTTCTCGCCTTGATGGCAGCCCTGATAAATGCCTGTGCTTTATCATCATCGGTGGCTGAATCACTTACAGTAAACCGAGCCTTGATCGTATAAAGATCTTCATCTTTCCAGATAGGGCGAATATTTGTTTCGTTGATCTTATCATCGCTGGATGAAACCCTTCCATCTCCTACAAGGACTGCTCTTGCAATTTCCTCGTCAAGCATGCCTCTCATCTCTGACTTTATCCAGCTAACTACATCGAAGTCTGTAATGTCGATAACATCGTCCCTATCCAGCTTCTGCTTCTTGTAAACAGTTGTAGGTGTCGTGGTTCTCTTGATAAGGCTAAAAAATTCTTCCTTTTTAAGTTTTCCCTTTATGTAACCTTTAGCCCTGGCATCGTCTTCGGTTATATCAGCAAACAATGATTTGATTCTGCTGAAAGGCGTATGATGAACTGCCCCCATTACTTCTGATACCCAACCAGTATCTCTTTTGATAAACTGAGGAGTCTGTGTTACATTCTTGGCATCAGGGAAGAGATATTCAATATCCTCTATACCATGCTGTAATACGCTATCTTTAAGGCTGCCGTATCTCTTTGCATCGGCAAATATCGTTGACACCTCTTCAACAGTAACTGGTGTTCCGTCAGAGTGCATGATTACGCCTTCCATCTTATCGGTATCATCTCTGTCGAATACATTATGCTTCATATCTTCTTTATCCTCCTTTTGATCATTATCGTTGTCATCGTCATCATCGGCGTCATTATTTAGAGCTTGTGTTATAACATAATAAGCCGCTGTTCTCTGTTCTTCCGTCATTGAATCGAAAACATCTTTAATTGTCTTTCCGCTATCAGGATCCTCTTTCGTACCTTCATCATCTTTTTTATCATCGGAATGGAACAGTTCTATATTTTCGCCGGTTACTATAAATGCTTCATCTTCCACATCTTCTCCGTGCTTGATAACATTCGTAATAACAGCTCCAGGATTAGCTCCGGCAAGAACAAGACTTACCTCTCTTATGTTTCCATGGAATACCTGACCATTTCTTTCTTTAAGCTGATTAGCATAAATCGAGAGGCTTACCACATCTCCACTATCAACTAAGGCTTTAGCCTGCTGGCCTGATTCTGTTCCATTAAAAGAGCAGTACGCATATGTACCCTCATCCTTGTTCTTGAGCAACGCATGGCCAAGAACATTAAACACATCATTATGCTGATGGTTCCATACAAGAGGTACAACTTGTCCATCATTTTCTTTGAATGCATCCTTCATGATGGTACGGCCATCTGAGCATTTAAGATTGTTTTTAGTGGCCCATCCACTAAAGTCATACTTCATTTTGAATTTCCTCCTCTTCATTATTGATTTCTGAACTTGTAGTAGGGATGGCCCCACTGTTGGTCTGTTTCAGATTTTTATTAAGAAGTTTATCGGCGTTTGGATCATTCGACGGTTTCATGCCGATGACCTGCCTAAACTCGTTAGATGTCATGACCTCATTTCGAGTGAACTTATCTACCATTTCTGCCAGATCAAGAATCGGAACAAGCTTGAATGGGTCTCTGAAATACATGATTGACTGTCCCTGTGTTCTTGCTGTCTTGCTGATGAATTTTCTTTTCATCTCATCTACGATCGCAGAAACTATTGGCTCAATCGTACGGTCATAGTAATTACTCATAGCTTTACTGTCGGCAGTTCCTTCCAATACTCCCTGATTTATACCTAACTGGCTATATAGCATGCTCGTTAAATATTCAATCTGAGACATCAGATTGTTTTCTACCGGACGGTTAAGCTGAATAACTCGTTCTGTACTATCTATGTATCCTATTCCATATTTCGATTCGGCAAGCTGCTGTTCGAGATCGCCTCTTCGTTTCTCAGCTTGAGATCTCTTTGTCTCCGTTCTGACTGTATACGGTAATTGGAAAATAAGATCCAACTTATTAGAGGCTGACTTTTCGTCTATGACATCAAGCAAATTTAGTTTTCTGATAAGCCGCTGCATGGTAGAATTCGGTTCATTGATAACCGCATAAAGAGGATTTTCAATAATAGCTACATTTTTCTTTAGCATTATGAGGTCCTCTTTTAATCCAGTTCTGTCGTTGTAAACCCTTACTTTTACTTTCTCTGGGTACCATTCAAGAATCTTTCCTGTACGCATTGTTATAATGTCATAAGAATCCGTAATCTTTGGATCAATAGTGGTGTCTACCGGAACAACTGCAACAGCTCCTTCATCAAACATAGATATAACAACATCCTGTATAAAAGCTCTATTAGTTTGATCTATGTTTGCTTCAAGAGTAAGACAAGAATTTAATTTTGAATCTATAATCTCTCTATATCTACCATTATCATCAAGTCTCACATGTTGGATATTAATAGAAGATACATCAAGGGCTATCCGGTTATATATTGATGTAGTTATAGATTTCTCGTTTCCTCTTGTTAGTCTCGCCCTATCAGGCCTAACAGAAAAACCCATCCCGTTATTAAACGAAGATGGGTCTTTGTTACGAAAAGCATTCCAGGCATTTTTGAACCTAGTGCTTATTGAATAATCCATTTTGAATTTTTCCTCCTATTTTAAAGCTCAATACCCTCAATCTCAGCTCTGATCTCAAGCTGTCTAAGATACTCTCCCATATATCTTTTCTGAGTTGCTAAAACTGAGACCGGGCAAGTCGGTTTAAAATCGAGAGTTCCGGCTTCATTCTTTACCAACATCGAATGAAGCTTATTATAGCGAATCTTAGTCTGATAGTATTCGGCCTTGAATCTTTCCTTGTAATCTTCGCTGTTCATCATTTCGATAGTGTCTTTTAGTTCCATGCTGGGACCTCCTTAGTATAATTATTTATTGTCAATTATGTAAGTTTAAATCATAATAGATGTATCGAAAGGAGAATAATTCTTAAAAGAGAGGAGGTAAAATCTCATGACGACAATTTCAGATTTGAAATGTATCGGTAAAAATGGTAAACCGATATACGGAACCGCCACAATACTCCACCGTTTATTTACCAATGACGAAGAAGAGTATGACAGAGAAGCGGATCTTAAAAGATGTAATGAAATCATCAAAGAATGTGGATATAGTAATTTCGATGATTAATTGCCATGATTCCCATCCTCTTTTTTAAGAATTATTCTCCGGGATATATTTTTGCAAAACAAAAAAGAGCTTCTAAATTGAGGCTCCTTTTACTCACCTTTACAACCTGGAATTTTATCGATTATACCTTCGCATAGCCAGCCATAATCGTTCGGCTCGTAGTTTTCATCGAAACCATGCATGGCAAGAGCATCGGCAACAGCGTCTTCGATATCCATCCAATAATCATCATCTTCATCGAGATTCTGAAAGTCACAGTCTAAACCTATTGATTTCATAAGCTCAATTTCTTTTTCTGTAAATTTATTCATTTTGATTTTTTCCTTTCGATTGTATATTTTCTTCTATCTTTACTTCCGGTATTCCACACCGTAGTAACATTTCCATTATCAGGATTGACATTTACAGTCGCCTTTTCACCGATAAATCTTCTGCTTTTCCTTCCATAATCATCTATTCTCACAGGTTCAATATACAATGGTTTCTTTAATGCGTCAACTATATCTTTGGCCGAAACTTTTCTGTCCTGAGCCTGATCTGCTGCATGCTGAGAGAATGATCTTACCAGAATTCCATTCTTAGATGCTATTTTAGGTATGGAACGGTTTACGGAAGCGTAGACGGAATTACGGTTGTATCTAAGTTCTTCTTTAGAACGACGCACACCCCATTTCATGCCTTTGATACCTTAGTGGTAAATCTCGTTACTCATAAAATTTTTCCTCCTAAAATAGGTTCTAATATTGCCCACCCCCGCGTTATGATATATAATAAGTATAATTATCAGGGAGGGACAACCATGGATAAACAGAAATATGATGTCCAAAATATATTATATTTTAACATTCAACCTTGCGATGACATTTTGCCTGATCAGGGCCAATATAAAAAGCTTGAACTTAATGCGTCTCAGAAGAGCAATCTTGATATGTTTGTCGGTGAAATACCGAACATGGTCGCATCTGGCGCATTGTCTAACGCATATGTAGTAACTTTCCCAGATGGTATTCAGCACGCTTTAACACCGCTAAAGCAAGGCGGTTTTATGAATATGTATAAAGATGCCGAAGGACATTTTGCTGGAGTCGCTCCTCTACAGGAAATAGGCGGATCTATTGCAGCCGTTACCAGTGCTTTCTCTGTAATGTCTATCGCTACCGGTCAATATTTTCTGACAGAGATAAATAAAGAATTAAATCTGATAAATTATAAAATTGACCGGATTATAGATTTTCTTTATGGTGACAAAAAAGCTGAATTGATATCTGAAATCAATTTTTCCATGGAATGTTATAAAAACTATAATTCTATAATGGAACACGATTGTCAAAGAATTGCTACTATATCCAGTCTTCAGGAAACAAAAAAAGTAGCCATTAAGGACATTGAATTCTATATGTCTGACCTTGATAAAACGGTAAACTCTTCTCCTAAAGAATATAAGAAGTTCCAGGAAAACGCGAGAAACTCATTCAAGATCAAAAGCAATCTTGAACTGTCAATGCAGCTTTATGTTCTAAGCGCTATTCTTGAAACTCATTTTTCGCAAAACTATGATCCGGAATATATCAATTCGCTTAAAGAAAATACTACCCGTTATATAGACTTATGCGAAAAACGAATTCTTGGAGATTTTGGAAAGTTAAACGGACAGAACTCCAACTTTAAATCTACTCCTCTTCAAAAAATCGATACGAGTCAACTTAACGAAAAGCTTGAAGATGTTATAGATTCCTTAAGTAATGGAGGAGAATCAAATATAAGAAAAGCTCTCAGAGAAGCGCTCTCTCCTTTTACAGAAAAGCAGGAATATCGTATTATAAACGACGAACTTTATTTAAAAGTTGATTAGAAGGACTGTTTAGTCCTTTTTTATAAGCTATTTGAGACTTTTTATAGAATCCAGAGATAACGACTTATTTCGATCAAAGATAATAACTGGTGATTTAGATATTCCACTTCTCACATCTGCGTCATCAATGATCATCGAATATCCGGCATTTTCAAGCCGCTTAAAATATGGATCTCTAAGTTCTCTTTTTGTAACTAACAAATATGAGAATTTTTCATATGCTTTTTCTGCCTGTTTTGGGTCATTCAATTTATTAAGTCTATTCTTAGGCATAAAAAGAAGCGGCGTTCTTGTAGATTTAATCATCGTTTCTTTAGCTTTCGGATCCGAGTCCATCATTTTAATAAATTCCTCAATTCTTCTTTTCTTTGATGGCGAAATAATTACATTTTTAGCTCTAAAAGTCATATCGACATAGTTGCTTCCATCCCCAAACATTCTTGCATAAGTCCTATATTTATCTACATCTTCTGTCTTGAAACTCGCATAAGCATGCCCTGATAATTTTCTTTCCCTATCGCTCCAAGATTTTGGAATAATTCGATGAATCTCTGTTCCTTTCTCGATAACTATATCATCCGTATATCGTTTTTTATATTTATTCTTTCGCACACCCCACTTCATGCCTTTGACGCCATAGTGGTAAATCTCGTTATTCATAAAATTTTTCCTCCTAAAATATATTCTAATATTGACCCCCCCCCCGCGTTATGATATATAATATATATAGTTATTGGAGGGAATATATGGATAAAATCACAGAAGAACAAGTGTTAAAAGTCCTTGATACTTGTTATAGTAAAGTAATAGAAGGTCTTCCAGGTTCTAAAAATTGTTATGAGTTAGCAGACGAGTATATAAATAAATATACTTCCTCAGAAAAAGCTCTACAGAAATTTATTGATACTCAAATAGCGAAATGCACTACATCGGGATTCATTACAAGTCTTGGCGGTTTAATAACTCTGCCGGTCGCCATTCCTGCGAATTTAGCAAGTGTTTGGTATATACAGTTAAAAATGATTGCTACCATAGCTGTTATTGGAGGTCATGATCCAAAAGACGATGAAGTGCAAACCCTTGCTTATATCTGCCTCGTTGGCGGTTCCATATCACAAATATTTAAGCAAGCTGGAATAAATTTTAGTAATAAGTTGGCCCTAAAGTCCATAGAAAAAATACCTGGTAGGATTTTAACAAAAATAAATCAAAAAATAGGTTTTAGGTTCGTTACGAAATTTGGTACGAGAGGAATCGTAAATCTTTGGAAACTTGTTCCTGTCGCCGGTGGCGTTATCGGCGGTGGAATTGATTTTATAGAAACCAGAAAAATAGCTAAGAAAGCATACAAAACATTTGTTCTTGAAGAAATAGAGTAGATAGTTAGGAGTATTATCATGAGTAAATCTAAACCTAAAAAACATCATTTTATTTTAGATGTGATTTTAAGTCTCTTAACAGGAGGAGTATGGTTTATATACATAGTGATAAGATATCTTAGAACAAACAGCAAGTAACTACTCAAACGCATCTCTATTCATTTTATAGGCGACATACGCATCCATCATGGCTGCTACGGCGTCTATTTTTTGTTCTCTTCTTCTCTTAAGAAGTTTCCTGTTACCATTTGTATCTTCCATGGTTATACAATTTCCCATAGAATATGTCATAAGTTCCTCATCAAACAAAAGCATCCTCTCTTCTGCTAATTTCTTAAGTTCACCAAGTGGCACCGATTCGGTCTTTGCGCCCTGGATTACTTTGACTACTCCAAAAGATCCATTCTCCGTCTCCCATCTTGATATGAAGTCTTTAGCGTTATATGGGTCGTATCCAACGCACACAACATCATAATTAGACGCTATAATATAGTTGTCTAAGTCCTCATAGACTTCCATCATGTCAAGGACCGCACCCTCAAGAACTACAAGACTTCCTTCTCCCATAAAATCTTCATACTTAATCCTCATAGCCATCGGAAGCTTTGACATGGTTAATGACGAAATATAGTTTCTTGTCTTTATACCAAAACTTCCATTAGATAATGGAAATAAAAATGTAAATGCACAGAAGTCGTCTCCCTGCGAAAGGTCTATCCCCATTGAACAAGGCATCTGCCAATAATCCCTTTTCTTATGCGGTAAAGTTTCATCATATGTAAAGTAATAGGTATAACCCTCCATCGGAAGCCCGAACCTTTTTGCCAAAATATCATTTCTTGCTGCTGGCACTTTCTCCGCCCTTTCCACATCAAGTTGATATGTTTCGTAAGTTACAGTATGTCCAAGGTTTGGATTCGCTTTAAGCCACTTATCAGGTTCGCCTACTTCGTCAATAGAGTCCAGCTTATACCACCAAATAGAAACATGGTCATTCTCATAATCTCCCTTAAGAATGTCCATAAGCTCCATTTTAATACTGTCTCCGCTTCCGTTACGAATCGTTCCTTCTGAACTCGTCGCCAGTATTATGTAATCGTCTACTTTTGAAGCCCCTTGCTCTATTGCTCCAACTACATCTTCTCTTATATCTCCGGAAAGCCACTCATCGACTGTTGCAACTTTTACTCTAAGACCTTGCAACTTGCTAATGGACATTGGACGAATCTCAACAAGTGATCCTGTAAGAAAATCCTCAATTCCTTTTTTCGTTGAAGCGAGTTTAACACGATTAGCTCTTGATCCTGTCGTATTCTGGAGTGAACCTTCTGTCAAAAATCTAAAAAGCGGACCTCTTGCTCTGGTTATGGCCGTCTTGATTGGAGTAATTATTTCCTCTGCCTGCTTCATCGTAGGCGCTGTAGTTATCTGGTGTGTCGTTGAGTTATCTACAGTAAGCACATAAGAATGTACGCAAGAACCGTAGAGTGATTTTGCAGCTCCTCGTCCAACGATGAGATATTGTTTATTGATCAATCGCTTCTTTATTATCTTCCGTATATATCTACCGCCATGATTATTCTCAAATGGTTGGTACACACTTCTTTCTACAAATTCGTACCATCCGAAAAGCTGCTCCGCCCAAAGTTTAAATGTATCCAGCAAATGCAGATCAGAACCGTCTGTTAAGGTCATTTCTCTTTCGCAATAACTTATAAAACCTTCTACCGGACCATCGTCATAATAATAATTCGGATTTGCTATAAGATTGTCTATTCTGTTCATTTCCATTTCGACAGTCTTACATATCGGAATTTCTCCTCTTATAACGGCATCTCTGAACATGCCGTAATATTTAGGTACGGCAACATTAGACAATGCCATTTTGATTTTTCCTCCTATTTCTTCTTATTAGGATTCGGAGCGATATAGCTCGCCGCATCACTTATATTAAATTTCTTTGTCATGTAATATTTAACAGCATAAGCTGTTCCTCCGGCCGCTGCATTTGTTAATACTCTGGAACCTGCATTCTTTATTATTCCGGACGCATATGCTCTTCCTGGGGAAACATCTTCTGCTGTAAGTTCTTTTAGCTGTTTTTCAAGTTTAAGTCTTTCTATTTTCTGTTTTAATTCTTGATCACTGAGAAGTCTCCTGTTTTTTGAATCGGTCTTTCTTTCTTTTTTTATTTGAGCGTTTCTCCTTGCTTTCCCGGCAGCAGTCAAAGTACCATCTTTATTCTGATATCTTCTTCTACCCCATTTCATTCCAAGAACACCATAGTGATAAAGTTCGTTATTCATCATGTATCACCTTCTCTCTTTTCTTCCGTTGAAATATTTATCCTCCATTCAAACTCGTTGATCGTTCTATTAAAAGCTTCAAGAACAGCCGAACTTGATGGAGGGTCAAACAGCAATCTAACTCTTAAATAGACATATGTTTTTACATTATTCAGTAATTTATCATCATTTAAAAAGTCAGACCATTTCTGTGTTTGATCTGATATAGAATATCCATCTATCGGACCAACTCCGAGCTGAGAAAGAACGGCTAACACTGAATTTATATGTATTATTATGTCTGTGTCGAAATCGGTATCATCTTTTGTAATACCGAGCAACTTTTTTATCGAAATTAATATACTCTCTTCCATTCGCATCACCTATCTCATATCTCTTGGCTCCCATATCTTAAAAACGCCTAAATCGCTCTTTTTAAGATATCCTTCTATACCGGAAGCAAGACACACCTTACACCATTCACCAAGATCTTCTTCTACAAGAGTTTGGTAACCAAAATTCAAACTTATTATATAATTAGATAGTTCTGATGGTTCTTCCCTAAGAACGCAATTAAAACTATTTACAATTCCTTTTAAGTACATTTCATTCACCTTATATTTTTTTCCATGGACATGTATCATACTTGTATCTCTCTACGGGTATATCCAGAAGTAAGTCGTAATTTCCATAATGCAATGCATTATGTGTAAGCAACGATGTTGTTATAAGATTATCTGGATCGAGAAGTAAACTTCTTTTGTTCCGAATATCATCAACTGTAATAGGATTGATATGATGAATTACGAGATATTTATCCAGTATTTCATGTCCATCAATACCGAGATCGCATCCATTATCCCTTACTATTACAAAGTCTCTTACTTCTGCCCATTCTTTCGATTTATAAAAAATCTGATTCAGATATCTCTCATATCCAAAAGTTTCTTCGGCTACAATTCCATAAAGTTTTAAATATTCAAACCTTTCTTTGAATGTATTAAACAATATCAATTCAGAGTATGATTTATTCAATATCATCTCCGCCTTGCCCACTGTAAATTCTCATAGCATCGAGAGCCTCAGAATATAATTCCTCAATACGCTTTGACGATTGCAGTGATTCTGTTTTAGCGACTATGAGTTCTTTTTGCTTCTCAAGTATTTCTTTTTCTATTCGTTCTTTTGTAGACGCCAGTTTCAGAAAATGAGTTATTACTTGTGATGATGCTGTCCCTTCTATCAACTGTTTCTCAGCTAAGTCTATGGCTAAAGATATCATTTGATTTTCTCTTGCTTCCGGAGACAATGCCGGGCGTATCTTCTTTTTTGTGTCGGTTTTTGCATCTGATGTTTTCCTCTTCACCTAGTATCATCTCCTTATCTTAAATTTTTTTAATAGTTATGTGGTACTTTCAGCACTGTTTATATGACCCTGCGAGCCATAAGGATATAAATAATTTGTCGAAAGGAGAAGCCCAAATTTATAAAAGTAATCGAACGGAGACATGTAGATGCACTTCAACTCGATAGATAAAAATTACCGCAGGGTCATATAGACAATGCTGAAATGTTTTTTCAAAAAATTCCCCCGGAGAATTTTTGAGGACTGAAGCGATTCACAGAGGGGGTGTATTTTCCATTACCCCCCCCTATGCCTCTCAAGAGGTACAGTAATAATCAGGCTGTCTTCTTTACTTTCTTGTATATATTCAGGAAATCATATTTGATTATTTCGTCAATCGCTCTTTCGACTTCTAATGCATTCTCTTCATCTGATAATTCATCAGAAGTTCTTGCTATTCTTCCTAAATAACCGCAAGAATGATAACCTTTTTCTTCATCGAACAGAAACCAATCATCGAATTGCTCAAATGGATCGTAAGGATTATCAACAGTTGTCAGCATACATTTAGTTTTCATAATCTTTTGATTCACTCCTTTCAATTCAAATACTTTGATACTGTTGACGAAGATACACCAAGTGCTTCTGCGATTTCAGATGTGCTGTAGCCAGAGGCTCTTAGTGTAGCTATACGGTTTATCTTAGCCTGACTTAATGTGTTAGTAGTTCGAGGTGTCGCTCTCTTTCTAACTTCATCAATGTCAGTATTATTTAAGATTTGTAATAGCTTGTTTTCGCTTATCGCTCCTGCTTGAATGGCTTCCCATTCTTTGTCTGTAATTTGGACAGGCGTTCTCTTTGCTCCTACCGATGCTCGCGCTGATGTTAATGCCTGCTGGCTTGCTTTTTTTATTTCAGCTTTAGACATATCAGGATTGGCTTTCTTTTTTGCTTCTACAACAGAGTTAGCTATAGCTTGAGCCTTTCTTTCTCTTGGAGCATTTTTAA
>ENA-OOWK01000068-OOWK01000068.1-human-gut-metagenome-genome-assembly--contig:-NODE-68-length-90165-cov-2.655732_pt1 | contig 90165 bp, 78 predicted proteins | sample MGYA00241405_ERZ501317 | MGnify/ENA primary metagenome ERZ501317 (study PRJEB25962, sample SAMEA1972440) | human gut metagenome | biome: human gut; feature: human-associated habitat; material: faeces... | reverse complement strand
AAGAAATTCTGCCCTCGTAAATTAAAGGAACTGTATCTATGAATATGATAATTCTTGATTTACCAAAACAGTTCTTTTATACTGAATAAGAGTGAGGATAATGAACTATGAGCAATAAATTGATTAAGAAAAAAGACAGAATCATCACGATGACTGAACAGGAATATGCGGACATGAAGCGCAAAATGACCCAGGAAATCAAGCTGGAGATTTTCGATGAACTCCAGAGAAAAGTAACCAGTATGCAAGCACAGGCTTTAATGCTCTCCTTCGGACTGGCTTTATATGAGAGATGCAATTTTAATGAGGACGAGATAGAGGACATCCTTGCATGTGCAGATGAAAAAATGGCAGATTTCTGGACGTTGGATGATTTGGAAAAATTCAGAGACTATGTAACACGAACCTGTGGCTTTGATGTGCGGGTTCCGGGATATGCAGACGAAGAACCAGGCTATAAAGATTAAAAGACGATAAAAGTGGAAATATAAGAAACCGGAAAGATATGAGGGGCATATATGGAAAAAAACGTAGAAAAAACAAAATTTGGAGTAAAAACTACTCATCCCAGTTACGGGACGTTACTATTCAGCAGAAGGACAGGTGCAAAAGAAGCCTTATTTGGCAGCAGTATTCAACACAGGGATACCATTTGCATGACACTGCATCATGCAAGCATTGAAAGGGGACTGAACAGAGACTGGATACACGGAGACAAAGTGATTGCAGAAGTGGAAATGAGTTATTCTCAATTTGCGGAAGCCATCACAAGCATGAATATCGGAACAGGCGTACCTGTTACAGTACGATGGACTGAAAAAGATGGAAAGATTCCTCTTTGCGATTTTGTGTCAAAGAGAGAACAGTTTGAAGATGAATTCAAATTACAAAGAGAAAATGCTACCCGTTTATCAGCAGAATTGATTCAGGAAGTAACCGAATTGTTTAACCAGAAGGGAACTCTAAAGAAAGCCGACAAGGAAGAGATTCTGCGGAAGTTAAATAAATTAAAAATGGACATTGGAATCAATACGGACTTTATCGTGAATCAATTCAATGAACAGATGGATAAGACCGTAACTGAAGCAAAAGGGGAAATTGAAGCCTTCTGCCAGAATAAGATAAATGCAATTGCAAGTGCTGCCCTTGTGGAACATAGAGAAGAATTTCGGAAGCTGGAAAGTCCGGTGGACATCAGTATAATTGAATAGAACTAAAGGACTGATACAGGCAGAAACAGGATGCTTTGCAAAGGTCATGGCAGCAGAAGAGAGTGAGGAATGTCAGATGCTGAATTTGCCAGATGAAGAATATATCAAAATAGAGAAAAACGGAAAACTTTGTATTTATTGCACAATGCGCCAAAAAGCATTACATACCATAGGTTATAATTGCAGTAGTCCAGGAAGACGGCTCTATACCCGTCATGGGAAAAAGTATTATAAACCATACCGTAATTATTTTACAGGCAATGACAAGGACCTTGATAAGTTAATAGATGCTGGATACATGGATTACTCGGATAAGGTGTCCAATGGGAAAATGGTCCGAACATATTGGTTTAACCGTAATGGACTTGACTGGCTGGGCGAACAGATAAACGTGCATATTTATGACGAGGAGTAAAAAATGAATTATTCAGATGTTTCTACAGGGGAAGAATTTGAGCAGTATGTAATGGGACTTTTTCGGTTGGTTGGTCTAAATGTGTCAGATACCCCGCCGACAAACGACTATGGAGCCGACTTAATCATAGAAAGCAATTATAGATACGCAGTCCAATGCAAGTTTTATTCCAGGGCAGTAGGGATAAAAGCAATCCAGGAAGTTATCGGAGCATTGACGTATTACAACTGTGACTACGGCATTGTTGTAACTAATGATTCTTTTACACAACAAGCCTGTAACCTGGCTGACAGCAACAACGTTCTTTTGGTTGATGGAAAAAAGCTAAACGAATTTTCTGAACGTCCGGAAGACATAGAAAAATGTCTTTCTGAATTTACAGAAACATCTTCTCATGCAAAGCATAGCACAAATCAGCCAGATGAGTATTGGACTGTAAATGACCTTGTAATTCGCTATGGGGTGAGTAAAGATAAAATTTACAAAGATTGTCTTGGAAATGGTCTTCCGCATTACAAGGTAGGAAGGGAATACCGTTGCATACCGGAAAAGGTTAAAGCATGGGAATTAAGACAACGGTATATTCCGACGGGAAGAAATGGAAGAATGATGCTTCCGGAATTTATAATGTATCGCAACAGGATGTTAAGCAAACTGGAATATGCAAAAAAAATAGGAGATAAGAAAAAAATAAAAGAAATAAAGGATATTATGAGAGAAAAAGGAATTGATATTCCATATAAAACAAGCAGTGTCGCTGTTTTTGTGTTTTATTTTATAGTGATATTAGTATTACTGGGATTTTGTTTTCAACAATTTATGCTTATGTAAAAATAATACATGAAGATAGGAAAAAACTAACATGGCAAAATATGATGTAACCTTTCTCTGTGGTCATACAGAAACGGTGGAACTGGTAGGATACGAGAAAGAAAGAAAAAGAAGGCTCTGGAATATGTCCCGCACAAAATTATGCCGGAACTGTTATAAAAAGAGGGCAGCAGAAGAACCGTTATATGCTTGCCTTGAGCCACTTTCTAATTTGGATGATAATGGCAAAATTCAATTTTGTCTTTGGCTATCCGGAAACACAATGGAAAGAAAAGAGACCATTAAAAAAATGGAAGGGTTCGTTTGGAGACAACGCCCTTCCTATCTTCCAGATACAAGACCTTATTGGCATAAAATCGTAAAAGAAGAAAATATTCATAAAGAGCTGCATCTGCTTACAGGAATGATTCCGGAAATATCCTTTAAGGAACCGGACCCGTTACGATTAAAAAATTATGAAATTGCACAACAAAAAAAGCCAGCTATGAAAAAAAGATGAATGCAATTTCCTACATAGTAAAACCGACGTGCCCAGAGATACTGGATGGTTCTTGGAATGAGAAAATCTATGGAAGACCCGGATATTACAGCGTATATCTGGATGGAGAAAAAGTCCATGTTTCTGATGAGGAAGTAGAAGAGATTCGAAAATATCTGGAAGAAATGGACGAATACAATGAAGAAATCAGACAAATCAAAAAACGATAAAATACAGAAAGGATAAGCGGAAAATCCGCATGGGTGATAATATGTCAGTTGTTGATACCGTACAATATAAGGGAGAGGACGAAAAATATGAAATCAGACTTGCTCTTACTACTCGCAGTTCCAGTTTAAAACAACAAAATGGAAATATGCAGTTTATTTCTGATAAAGTGGAATTGAGAAGAGAGAAAATCCGCAGCCTTGCTTTTCTTTTGGGGGCTTTGGATGACATGCACAAAGAAGATTTTATCTCTATTGTTAAATGTGACAAGGATAAAAAACTAGAACAATTGGTTTTAGATAATATTCAGTCCATTTCTGAACGCTATATGATGCAGCCGGATTTTACCATATATAACGCTACAATTGAAGCTATGACCCAGATGGTTTTTGAAAATAAAGATGCACAAGATTATTTAGACGGTATTGTAGAAAAGCTATGCCCTAAATTGTACTCAAAAAAAGACACATGCATACAGACCACAAGAAGGGTAATAGAATACATTGCAAATCAAGCTATTTCCCCTAAAAACAGAAAAAAGGCAAAAGAAGAACGATGCTTTTGTGCCAGTGAGGAAATGATTGCGATTCTTTACTATCTTATCATATGGAAAACCTCAAATGACATGGATGATAAAAATGTTGAACTTCTAACAAAATTTATTAAAGGAATAGAAATTCCAGTTGGAAAATTTTCAACTGCCAGGAGAACAGAGACATCGTTGGACTGGCTGGCTGATATTTTGAACCTTTCTACCGAAAAATTAATGGATGATAAGCTGTTTTTAAAATATCAAGAGAATTGTCTAAAAAAAGCAGCCATATGGATGCATGATGTAATAGATAAGGATGAATTTCTCTGCCTTGAAAGTATAGAAGATTATGAAGGTTTTTTTGAAAAAGAAAAATACAGGGATTTCTTTGTGACAGTATTTAGTGAAATGCTTCTTAATCTCCAAAATATCAAGGATAAAGAAGATGCAGAAGCAAGTGATTTTGGCGTAAATCCCATGTCTGTATTGTTAAATTCCCTGGCTGAAATCAAGTGGTATCCTAAATATATTGGAGGGGGAAATTTTTATGCTGCATTTAATGTTTCTCTGGCATCTGTGGCTGCCAGCTATGCCATTTCTTCCTTTGACGGAGAAAATGTTGAAGAGGAATTAGAGCGAACAAATATGATACGAAAATCCGGCATAAATAATTCGGAACGTTTCGTATGTGACCTATTCACGGCATTTGTGCTTCAACTGATATCATTGGAATATAAGAAAAAAGATTATGATGTGTATTCTATCAGTATTGATGTAGAAAAAGAACTAATGAAAGAAAATCCACATCGTTCCGTGTTTACGGATTATATCTCTCAAAAAGAAGACTCAATTGCTTTAAAGGATAAAGAAATTGCACAGCTGAAAAAAAACTTACAGATTTTCCATCAGAAACAACAAGATGAAGAAAAAGAAATCAATAAAAAAATAAAACCATTAGAGGATGAGAATAGGGAACTCCAGAAAGAAAATAGAAAACTAAAAGAGGAACTTGAAACATTAAAACAAAAAAAAGAAGAATTGGATTCTATGATAGAAGCATATGAACAGACGATTGGAAAACAGGAACAATTTACTGAAAGTAAACACTATTTATCAGATGAAGAGATTCGCAACCAGAAGATTCTGTTTGTAGGTGGAAGATATGAATTGGTTCGTACATTAAAAAATATTATGGTTAATGCAAAATTTGTGCAGACAGAAACAGACCCTGTTCCAGACCTTGCAAAAATAGATAAAATTATCTATTTTAGTAATTTCATCAATCATTCTACTTACAACAAAGTTTTTGACAAGGCAAAAATCCTTAATATTTCATATCAGTTTGTTCATACTCAAAATTATGAACAGGTATGGGAGCTGTTGAAAAGAGCAAGTAATTGAAGATGGAACAAAATATGCCTGTATTAGATTTTGAAAGGATAAACAGGGATAATGCAAAAAGGTGTCAAATTTAGAATCTACCCAAACAGGGAACAGCAAAATCTAATCCATCAGACATTTGGCTGTTACAGACTCATTTACAACAAAGCACTTGCCATGCGTAAGGAAGATTATAGCGGGACTGGTTGAGAAGGATATAAAAATATGATAATATAATTGCAAAAGTAAAGTAACAAAATGCCATACAGAAGCGGGAGGGAAATAATAAGCTATGGTAAAATACGACAAAATGTGGGAAAGAATGAAAAAAATGGGTCTGTTTCAATCAGATTTATTAAATGTAGTCAGTGCGCCTACTGTTAGTATGCTGAAAAAGAATAAGTATGTTAAACTCAATACGATTGAAAATATTTGTATATTTCTTGAATGTGGACCAGAAGATATTTTAGAATTTTATGGAGATAATACACATTCCAGTTGGAGAACTACAGAAGACGGATATACTGACAGATTTGTAGGAAAAAAAGTCATAACTGCAAGTGAATTATTAAAGTCAGAAGAGTAATCAAATATGTTAATTCTCTTGCTGTCTATGAGGATTCCTGTTATAATATAAATATAAAGTCTATTTTTTATAGTTTGAAGGAATAAAAGGTAAATTGCATCAGGTGCAGTTTGCCTTTTTTTAGTAAGAAAATACAGGAAGATACCCTGTTGAACATTCCAGCGGGGTATCTAAATACCTCTGCTGTTTTTATAGATATCTTATACGGCAAAGGAGGGAAAAGGAAGATACACAAATACGAACAAATTATGATATAATGGAAGGAAAGTCATGGAAAAACAAAAGAATAAAACAAAATATACTTTGGAAGATGCTTCACTTGATGTTCTGTTAAAGGAATTTTTTGGTGAAGATGAATGCTTTGCAGAGCTGTTCAATTTTTATATGTTTGGCGGGAAAAAAGTATTATCATCAGGCAGTCTATCAGACATGAATCCGGATGTTTCAGCCAGCATATTCAGCAAAGAATTTCAGAAAACCATTAAACGGGCAAGAGATGTGCTGAAAGTATCAAAAACAGGAGAGTGTTATCGCATTCTTGGAATTGAAAATCAAAAGGCAATCCATTATGCCATGCCTTTGCGAGTTATGTTATATGATGCATTGACTTATTTACAGGAAATGAATAAAATAACAGCAAAGAGAAAACAGGAAAATGATTTTGCCAGCGTAGAAGAATTTCTTTCCGGATGCAAAAAAGAAGACAAACTTCACCCATGCTACACCATAGTAATCTACTTTGGAGAAAAGAAATGGGATGGACCAAGAACCCTGGAAGAAATGATGAACATGGAGCCTGATGACCCAATGAAAGCCTATTTCAGCAATTATCCAATGCATTTGATTTGCATAAATGAATTGGAAGAAATTTCTGGAAATGGAGGGGACGTACATCAGCTGTTTACCGCAATCAGTGAAATTTATAAAACAGGCGGAAAAATCCTACCTGAAATGCTGTCTAAAGTTAGACTGATAATTCTCCTAATTACGGCAAAGGTCACTAACACGGAGAAGGAATACAAGAAGATACTGACAGACGCAATCAATAACAGAAGGGAGACTATAGATATGTGCGAAGCTGCTGAAAGAGCATTTAAAAAAGAGCGAGAAGAAGGCATCGAAGAAGGCATGGAAAAAGGCATGGAAAAAGGCATGGAAAAAGCTGCCGAAAAAATGGCAACAAAAATGATTCATGCTGGAAAGCCAGATGAAGAAATCATGGAGTTTACAGAGCTGACAAAGGAACAGTTGAAAAAACTGAAAAAACAACTGGAAGAAGACTAAGTACATGTGGAGGGGCTGCCATTGGCAACTCCTTTTTTTGCTTTTTACATAATATTTGATTGTTAGAAAAATAGTAAAGAGTATAAAATTTGCAACATAACATAAGCCTTGACTTATGTTACAAAACAGGATAAAATAAAGAAAAGACCAAAGGTTTTTGCATAAGAAATAATGCTTTTTCTCCCTTGGACTAAAACAAATAAAATTTTCATGGATATATAAAATTGGAGAATACAAAATATGATTTATAAATTTAGAAAAGATTTAGAAAATGATGATTATGCATATAAAGTGATGACGGATAAATTAAATGAATTGTTAAAAGAAGAAGGGATTCCGACAAGGGCTGGAGAAAATTTTCGTAGCAGAACCGGACTAATTGCGCTGAAACCATATCCATGGAAGGGATTTGCAAGTGAAACGAAGAAACTAATGAAAATGCCATGGATTAGTCGTGTAAAAAAAGGCAGGATGTTTTTAGAGGACGGAAATCTTATTATTGTCATAAGTGCTCATTGCAATGGAATTGAAATGTTAAAACAGACAATGAATCCGGAAGATGAGATTGTTTTTTACGAATATGAAAATTCCAAAAAGGAAGAAGAAGGGGAAAAACGCATAGACCTAAGTAAGTGAATTACCCACCATCTAAAGGTAGTGGGCTTCTGTTAAATAGTTCACCAGACTAAATTGACAAATAAAAAGGGAAATGCTATAATATATCTATAGATATATAGAAAGGGAGGGAAGAACATGAAGGAAATCAAAATTGATTATATGGAAATTTTAAAATTTATCTTGACTCTAGTAAAGTATTATTTCATTTTTATAGGAATGTTTCTGTGGCTTGGAATTGAGATAATTGGTGGATTTGGAGAAGGCATGTTCTTAGGCTCACTTTTTGATGAGTAAAACATGAAATTAATATAAAAATAAAAAAAACAAAAAGAAACTGCATGATATGAAAGAGCAGTTTCTTTTTTTGTGTCATAAAACAAAAATAAAAAAGAGAGCTTTGTTTATAGCATAGGCTCTCCTTTTTTATGGAATTGTTCTTGCTTGATGGACAAATGACCGTAACAAAGAAAAATCACAATAGACCTTAATAAAATGGAAAGAAAAACATGTTACAAAAATTAAACATTGTTCTAAAATATTGACATTTTATTAAGAAATGGATTATAATTAAGATTGTAAAAAATGGTCGAAAAATCAGCGAAAAAGGCATCTAAAACACTGATTTTAAACCAACGAAGAAAAAAAGAAAGGAGAAGGGAAATGAGGGTGAAGCGAAAGGCTGTGCAATGGTTTGCGACAGCCATGGCAGTCACCATGATAGCTTCTAATACTGTTGCAGCTGCAACGTGGAAACAGGATGCAACCGGAACGTGGTATCACTACAATGACCAAAACGTGAAAACGGTTGGCTGGTATCATGATACAGACGGAAAATGGTATTATTTAATGTCTGATGGAAAGATGCTTGCAAATACCTGGTTTCAGGATGCAGACCAAAAATGGTACTATCTGTCTTCTTCTGGAGCCATGTTGACAGATGCATGGTTTCAGCACACAAATGGTGCATGGTATTATTTTGGCAGAACAGGAGCTATGCTTGCAAACACTGTAACTCCTGATGGATATACAGTAAGAACAGATGGAACATGGAATCCAGAAATTGCGAAACTTGTAAATACTTGGTTTCAAGATGCAAACCGAAAATGGTATTGTTTTTCGGAAAATGGGTTGATGTATCGTAATACATGGCATCAGCACACAGATGGAAAATGGTACTATTTCAATGAAGATGGAATCATGCTTGCCGGATGCCTTACTCCTGATGGATATACATTGAATGCAGATGGGACATGGAACACTTCCATTGCCAAGAAAGAAATGCCATCTTATGGACCAGGGGGAGGAATAATTTCCAGTGGTTCACACCACAGTTCCAGTGGTGGCGGTGGTGGTGGCGGTGGCGGTGGCGGTTCACACAGTTCGGGTGGCTCAAGTAGTGGTGGTGGGTCCAGTAAACCAGAGAAACCAATTGAACCAGACAAGCCTATTGAGCCGGAGAAACCAACTGAACCGGACAAGCCAATTGAACCAGACAAGCCTACTGAGCCAGAGAAACCAACTGAACCAGACAAGCCAGGGGTGGCAACCCCATCCGAAGCAACCTATTCTTACTCTGTAAAATATAAGGATGTAGAGTCAGAATATGTATTGAGCGAAGTGGCTGGAAATGCAAAAAAAGGCAGCACCATAACTATTGACCACCTGGAATTTGACGGATATGATATCTGCGAAAATCAGCCGGAAAGTTTCGTTTTGACAATGAACCGGAAAAATGTGAATGTGTACTATGAACGCCAGCCAGAAGTGGCAACTCCTAGTGAAGCACAAGTAAATTGGGAAGTGCAGTTTGTAGATGCAGAAACAAACAACATCCAACTGGCTCCAAAACGAAATGGTAAAATCAAGGAAGGTGGGACTCTCTACATTAACTATATGAGTCGGATTATAGACGGCTCTGATGTATGGGAAGCTGTTACAGAACCTCCGATGGAGATTACTGTGTATGGACCGGGAGACCAAATTTACTATGTGGAGTATGAGTTAACAGAAACTCTGCCAGACCCGGAAGACCCGGAACAGGCTGAAAAAGACAGATTAAACGAATGGATGACCACTGCCAAAGAATATGAATCTGCCATTACAGGAGAGAGCGAAGAGAATATCTCAAACTCCAGATTCCTTGTATCTAATCAGGAGGATAATGATATCCGTGTCCGAACAATGATTGGACAGCTTGATGATACAGGGGAGGTTATCTTCTATATAATAGGAAAGAATTTTGAGCCAAATGGAATTATAATTCCAAATGTCTACGACAATGTGGTGTATTCGAATCTTCTTGAGGATGAAATCACAATTGGCAAAGATACCTATTACATAGTAAGGATGTCTGTGGAACGGTCTTATGACCCAGATACATGTACACACAGATGGACGGTAGTGCGAGACTTTGATGCAACCTGTTTAGGTAAAGGAAAACAGACTTACGAATGCGAAAAGTGCGGAATGGAAATGGAAACCGTTACGCCAGCTCTGGGACATGTTGATAAAGACAAGGATTCTGTCTGCGACAGATGTGACCTTAGAACATTTGAACAGCAATTAGGAAGTCAGATATCAACAGACATTGCGATTGAGGGCGGGACAAAAAGAAATCTGACCTTCACATGCATTGATGAAGATTATCAAGGTGGAATGCTGTATATCAGCAATGAAGCCATTCCTTTATCAGACTTTAACGGATATGGAAGCCTGGACTACGAAGAATCGAATGTAAGAAGGTACTTCCATTTCGGATTTAAAAATGAATTCTCCATTCATGGAGATTCCTTAATGCTGATTCAGCGAGACGATAACGTTGAGATGGATTATGCAATGGTATTGACCGAAGCGCAGCAAGCAACTTATGAAGATGTGATTCCAAATACAAGTGCATACCTGGTACGCAAGCCGGGAGAAACAGCCCTTGTTGGAATAGCAACAGATGGCACAAAAAATGCAGTTGTAGACCCTGACTCAGAAACATACGGAATTAGACCAGTAATATTATTGGCAAAACCGGATGCGGGTGTTGCAGAATCTGCTCACTGGAATTTGGGTGACATCGTTGCAAGAGAAATTGACGGGAACACATACATGTTCGAGTGTATTGACCAGAACTATTCAGACCGAACAGAAAATCACAAACAGGCTGCATTATTCTTATGCACCAGCGTAATTGGTGCTGATACTGGTTCTGAATATGTATATGAAGAACAGCTGGATGGAACAATGGACTATACATTCTATCCGGGTCCAATCGTTAATTTTGGAAACTCAAATGACTATAAGTATTCGAAAGTCCAAAAATGGCTGAATAATTCCAGTGATGATTTTTACAACTGTGAAACCATTAATATTGGAGTGGATTATGCCTACATGGGCGCAACAAGCGAACAGAGATTCAGCGAACTCGATGAAGACCAGTTGAAATCATTTTACATTGGTAATCAGAAACTGACTGGAAAACTATTCAGCTTGTCTGTGGATGAAGCATTGAAGTACAAAGACTATCTTTGGAAGTTCAATGGCTCAGATACAGAAAACCCGGAATCTCAGTACGGTTCGTTTTCAAAAGCCTATTGGTTGCGAAATCCAATGGGAATGTCGAGCGAATACAATGAGACAAAACAGGTTTATGTAGTGGATTTGGTAAATGGCAACATTCATCCGAATGCAATTAAACCGGAAATTGACACAGAGGATGAAGAGTTGAAAGTTACAAGCACTGTGGGAGTACGACCAGCATTCGTAATGCCACAAGACTAAACAGGGAGGAAAATGAAATGGCTAAACGACCTATTCTTAACCGTAAGGCATTCAGAAAAAGTATGCGCCGTCATGCAGTAATGTCTTTGGCTGCTCTTATGGTTACTCAAAATGCTATGGTTTCGTTTGCATCAGTTTCACCAACTAACACCCAAATCGAAGAATCGACCAAGAAAGAAACTGAGGAAGAATCCAAAGAAGTAATCGAGGAAGAAACCGAAGCAGAAACTGAGGAAACAACCGAGGAAGAAACCGAAGCAGAAACTGAGGAAACAACTGAATCAGGAAAAGATGAAGAAATTCTTGATGAAGAAATTCTCGAAGATGACAAGCTGTTAGAGGAAGAGATTCCAGTTGGAACACCTTCTAACGCAACTCCGGTAGACATTTTTGAGAATATGCCTGAAATCGGAACATCTGATTTTACGGAATGGTTCTTTGACAATGTGAAATCCGAAGACCTCTGGAACTGGGTTCTGGAATTAATGGAATCCACGGACGAAGAGGATGAAACCGTAGAATCTTTTATGAAATGGTATGCTGAAAATGAAAACAGAGTCAATAAAGCATATCATGAATTTTCCGGAATGGCTACATTAGAAAGCAGCACCGGAGACCTCTGGACTGGCTGGACAGGAAATACTCAGTGGAATGGAGACGGTACAGAAGCTGCTCCATATGAAATCTCTGAGCTGTCAGACCTGATGGGACTCTCCGAAATGGTTGCAGCTGGAAATGATTTTGCTGGAAAATATTTTGTTCTGACACAGGATATTGACATCGGAAATCTTAAACAGAGTTGGAATCCGATTGGATGGTATCAGAACAAAGCAGACCTCGGAAAAGCTGTAACAAATAAATTCCGTGGAAACTTTGATGGTGCTGGAAACACTATCAGCGGTCTTAAAGTAGTTAATGTTGCACATACATTAAATAATATAGGTCTTTTTGGTGCGGTTGAAGGCGGTTCTATTACCAATTTAACTGTAGATGCAGATGGTGGCGTAAAGGGTGGAGACAATGTAGGTATCTTAGCTGGCTCTGTTGAGGGAGACACTATTATCTATAATGTAACAGTAACAGGTTCTATTTCCTCTACCGGAGATGCTGGTGGTATTGCCGGACAGGTGACAGGAGATAGAAATGCAAAAGCTGGAACAGTTACCATCGAAAACTGTATTGCAGATGGAATAACCATTCAGGCTACAGATGATGGAAGCTATGTAGGTGGTATTGCCGGAAATGCTCAGAATACGAATATCATTGATGTTTCTGTTCGCACATATGATGGTGGCTCCAATCGTATTCAGGGACAGGGTTACGTTGGTGGTATCGTTGGAAGACAGAATCGTGCAAGCCTTTATAACACAATGGTAGAAGGAACTATTGGCGGTTCCGGCTCCAGGGCTATTGGTGGTATTGTAGGTAAGTATGAAAGCGGAAACACTATTCTTGCTCGCTTTGATGGAACAGTTGCAAACAGCAATAATGGAGGAGCTTCCAGAGAAGGAACATTCTTCGGTACAAGAGATGGTGCAAATAACTTCTCTTACGGAACTGGAAAGAGCGATAATTTTGCTTATCTGTTTACCACAGACGCATCTATGGCAAAAAAACCATTTGGAAGCAACATTGATAAAGATAATTCCTTTACCACAGATGCTCACATTGGTTACTGGACAAATGATGGACGCAACTTCCATTTAGTAGCAGGAACTCTTGACAAAGAACAGAAGGATGTTTACTTCTATGAAGAACTGGAAGCTGCTGTTAAGCACATTGTAATCAACAAACTTGGAAACACCTTCTCTACAGAAGAGTACTGGGATGGTTGTGATTTCAAAATTGACCATTTTGCTCCAAACTCTTTTGGTGCTCCAATTAGAGGATATCTGGTATCCATTCCAAGAATTGATGCAGCAACAGCCACTGGCTATGACACAGATGTAGCTACTTTAACTGCAATTGGCAAGACAACTAACTCTTACTACAAGCAGATTGATATGGATAATCCATCTGCTGTTGCCTATGGAGATGTAATTGAAGTTGCAACCGCAGCAAAGAACAGAAACGGCAATCGTTACCAGATGGTATACGATGAAAATGAACCTGGAAAGGTAAAACCTCCTACATATACTGACGAAAACGGAGATGTTATTGATATGACATATCAGTATGGCGGTCATTATACCTTTACCATGCCGGAAGCTGATACAGAGCTGAATGTAGAATACATCAAGGTTACAACAGGTCTTACCATGACTCCTCCGGAAACAACCATTAAAGTTGTTCAGACGAGAGAGGGAGACAGAAAGAACCCGCAGATTACTACAGCAGTTTACAATCAGGAAGGCAAACTGATTGCCAAGTATATTGGTGATACTGTTGACCAGTCCGTAACTCCAGACCCTGTAAGCATTCATGCAGAACACAATGGAGAAGGCAGTGCTCATGATAAGACTGTAAAATGGTCCATTGACAATGAAAATCTTCTTGTTTTATCTAATGTAGATACAACAAACTGGACAGAAAAAGATGCTCGTGTAATGCCGAACATGAAGTCCAACTTTATTACAACCACTCTTAATAAGAAGGTACAGGAGCAGATTGACAGCGGATATGCAAATGCTATTGACAACACCGTATATTCTGATGTTGCCATTGTAACTGCATCTACAAATCCGGATACATCTGTAGATAATCAGGCAGTTACAGCAAACACTCGTGTTAATGTAACATTCCAGATTATTGATAACACAACCAGAAGAGTAGAAGGACTGGTTCTCAGCGAGAGTGATATTGTAATCACAATCACAAGAAAACTGACAGGAGACAGAACTAAGCCAGTTGAAACTATCTTCTGTGATGAACCTTCTGTATTAGGCGCAACTCTTAATCCAAGCAGACCATTCAATAAGAATGTCACATGGAGAGATGAGAACTCTGGCTCTATCATCGTTCTTGAGCCTTATGGAGACCACAGTGAAAACTGTAGAGTTACCGCACGTTACAATGCAGATGGAGTTTCCAACCCGCAGTGGATTCAGAGTGTAATCCAGGCTGATAATCAGAAACGTGCAAAAGATAAGTATGTGAAATTGGACGGAAGCGCAACAAAGACAGAAGTAATTACCTCTGTTGCAGATGACCAGACTCATGGCGAGGTTTCTGCAAAATGTAACGTAACACTCAATTTTGTTACTGTTGATGAAACTGTAATTCATCCGGAATCTGTTTCTATGAGCCAGAATATGGTAAATTACGACCTTGCTATTACAAAGGCTGGAGACATCAACAGCGAAATCAAGGGATATGATGGATTTGAAACAACAGACCTTGACTGCACTGTAAATCCTGATTGTCCGGTAGATGATGCACACGAGCCATATGACAGAAGCGTAACATGGTCTGTTTCTGACCCGGATGTATTAAGCATTGACCAGGATGGAAACATCACTCCTAATAAGGATGCTCAGTGGATTAAGGATGCTATGGTTAAAGCACCTTATAAAGCAACCAAAACAGTTGAAGTTTACGCAACTGCAAACGACAACGGTGTAAAGGGAACCACAACGGTTACTTTAAATTATGTAACAAACTGCGTTGAGTTAGATAAGGAGACTATGGATTACAACTTATCCTTCACCAAGGCTGGAGATATTAAGTCTGCAACAACCAAGACAAATGGTTTTGACGCAAGAAACCTTGTTGCAAGCGTTTATCCGGAGCAGAAGGATGTTGTTTGGGCTTCCTCTGATGCAGATGCAGTAACAGTAGTAGATGGTAAGATTACAGTAAATGAAAATGCTCAGTGGATTAAGGATGCAATGGCAAAAGCACCTTACACAGCAACCAAAACTGTAAACGTAACAGCTACTTACAACGGCATTGTAGATACATGTGTACTGACTCTGAATTTCAAGACAAATTGTGTTGAACTTCCATCTGACACATTAACCTACAATATGGAACTCATTAAATCCGGCAGAAGAAGCAGTCCTACCTACACATGGAAGGGTGCAGATGCCAAGAAGTTTGTTGCTACTCCATATCCGGATACCAAGGCAGCTGTAACTTATGGAACATCTAACGCAGCAGCACTGACTGTTGCAAAGGATGGAACAATCGCTCCTGTATTAAATGTAGATGCAGAGTGGATGAAGCCAGCAATGTCTTATCCGTACACAGCAACAACAAAAGTCAATATTTCTGGTGCAAGTGGAGAAAGCACAGATGTATGCGTTGTTACCTTAAATATCAAAGTTACTGACAACACCTATTCCGGCGGTAGCTCCTCCGGTGGCGGTGGTGGCAGCCATGTAATTGGTGGCTCCACAACTGGCGGTCCTGGTGCTACTGGTCCTGGTGCTTCCGTACCTGATTATGTAATCAAGGATGGCAAGTGGGTATTCAACGAAAACAATAGCGGAAAATGGAACTATAAGGTTGGAAATATCAACACAGCCAATAAGTGGGCTGCTATCTTCAATCCGTATGCTGATACATCAAAGGGACAGGAAGCGTTCAGCTGGTTCAGATTTGATGCAAATGGCTTCATGGTAACTGGATGGTTCACAGATACAGATGGCAATGTTTATTTCCTTCACAATGTATCCGATAATACCCTTGGACGTATGTATACAGGCTGGAACTGGATTACTGGTGCAGATGGAAAGCAGAGATGCTACTACTTCAATCCGGTATCAGACGGTTTCAGAGGTAAACTCATGAAAAACACAACCATTAAAGACAGTACAGGTACTTGGACTGTAAATCAGAATGGTGAGTGGACTGTAAACGGAGTTGTTCAGGTAAGATAATTCCGTAATAGCAGTTACATAGGTCAAACAGGAGGGGCATGTTGCAGAACGCAATTTGCCCCTCCTTCAAAAAAAGGTAGGGGACTGTTGGCTTTTGACAGAAAACAAAAATGTTTATATGGGTTCGATTCCCGTTTCCCCTCTTTACAGAAGTTTCTGTAAACAGTACATTGAAAACCGAATAAAAATATTTGATAGAAAAGCCGAAAATAAAGGAAACTTACGAAAGTCTGTTTTCTTTCTTACATTTAAAAATAAGGTAGCATTTTTGCCGTTTTTATGTTATAATAAATGAGTAAAGAATAAAAAAATTAACAAAATTTGTTATCATTATTTTCTCTGGTGGAGCGGAGTATTAGGATTTGCGACCTTAATAAAACGCTTAAAGGAGAAAAATTATGAGAAAGAGTTTTGTTAAGGTCGTAACCCTTACCGCAGCATTGAGTATGTTGGCTTCATCTACTGCATTTGCAGGACAGTGGAAGCAGGAGGGAAGCACATGGAAATACCAGAATGATGATGGCAGTTATGTAACAAATAACTGGCAATGGATTGATGGTAAGTCCTATTGCTTTGATTCCAATGGAAACATGTACGCAAACACAACAACTCCAGACGGTTACACCGTAAATGGTGACGGACAGTGGGTAGTAGATGAAGTAGTGCAAACTCAAAACGCAAACAATGCTACCGCTACTTCTTCTGATGAATTCCCATTAAAGGGTATGGTAGAAAAATATTTTTGCCATGAAGTAGACAATGAGGGAGTAGATAATTTAGTTCCGAGATTTCAGGGAGCGCATTTCCCTTGTCCTCACTGTGCAAGTCAGGGATATGCAAAACCTGATGGAATCACCGGACAGCTTTATATTTCTCAGAAGGCAGTCGAAGAAAGAGATATTACCATGCTTAATCCAACAGGTGGATATAACTTAGCTGTATTAGCTATTTTATCTGGTTATAATGAAGCAAATATCCCTTGGAAAGATAATGCTGAAACAAAAGAACTTTTAAACGAAGTTAAGGCATTCATGAACAGCTTTGATTGGAGAAATGCTTCTGATTTGGAAAAGGCTACCCGTATTTGCAATCGTATTCATCAGGCTTCCTACGACCATGATGCTGCTAACGAAGCAGATACTACAGGTTGGTCCAATTCTTTAAGCTATGGAGCGTATGGTTGCCTTGTAAAAGGAAAGGCTGTATGTCAGGGATATCGTGAAGCTGCTGGCTTATTAGGACAGGCAGTAGATATCAAAGTTGCTGGAATGGGAGATGTAGGACATATTTATCCCGTATTTCTTGTCAATGATGTCTGGCTCGGAAACGAACCTACCACACAGAACAAATATTTTACTGTAGAAGATGTCTACCGTAAAAATGTTCTTGGAATGTATCAGCAGTTAGGTGACTACTGCGAAGCTACGGGATACGTTGTACCAACAGACAAATCCATGTTAAGCCAGTTTGGAATTCTGGGAGAAGAGTTCGGAAAAACAACCATCAAGTTTAAGCCTGAATACAAGTAAACATTTCAAAACAGCTATCAAATATTTTTATTTGGTAGCTGTTTTTTTGTTTTAGAATTTATTCCAAAACGTATCTTGTTTCAAGACATTGAAACAACTATAAAATCGACGTATTTACATTTCTTAGGAAAATTAAAAATATAAGGAGATTAAAATGAAATACTTATTAAAACATGTCTTATATCCGCTTTTTATGTTTGGAGTTTGCTGCCTATCCATATGGCTATTTATTGAAGATAAGTCAAAAAAATTATTTGAAGAAAGATATGGAGACAAATTTCGCTAATTCGAAGCGAAAATTTTAAGGAAAATAAATTGTTCACATATTAAATATAAAGGAAAGAATCAAGATGAAATTTTTATATGACCGTATTTTATATCCATTATTTTTATTTGGAAGCCTGTGCTTGCTTATATGGCTAATTATTGAAGCAAGAGCAGAAGAATTATATGAGGAACATATGAAGAACTGTTGGATAGATTAACGCTAAGGAAAAATATGCTGCTGCAAGATACACCTGCTGTAATACAAACGTATCTGTTGTTGAAAAAAATTAAATAGAAATAAACGCCTGTCTTGGGTATCTGCGGAGCCTATGGGATAAAATTTTAAAGTGCATTATGTTCGAAGAAACTTCACAACCAAAAGGAGACACATGAATCAATATAGAATCACATATGAAGCATTGTTTTTACCGAGACCACTACAGGGATTTGAATATAAAGGAAAACATATTGAAGCCTTGGCTTTATACTTTCTTTACAGATATTTTGATTCCAAAACAGGGGAGGAAATTTTCTTCAAACAGGGAGAACAACCTGTCAGAGAATTTAATTGTAGCATAGATAAAGAGCATCTTTATCAAATGACTCCGTTACATAGAACAGACTGTAAGGTGACATATGAACTACATGAGTGTTATCTCTATTCCAGACTGGAGCAGTACCCAGAGATGATTTCTCGTGAAGATGCTCTGGATATTTTAAAAGAAAATTTTCAGTTGTGGGATAATTCTAATAATAAACCTACTCAATGCACATCTTATGGAATGGTTAAGGTATAAAGAAGACATATGAAATACAACTTAAAGAAAAAAATAGAACAGAATATGAAAACAAGAGGAGAGAGTATTATGAAAAAGAATAAAGTAATTTTGTTGACAGCTTTACTGACGGCATCTCTTTGTGGATGTGCAAAAGGAGAAAAGCCATCTATGGAAAACACAATCGTACAGGAAACAGTTGCAGAGTCTTTGTCAGAAAAGCCAGATGCGGAGACAGCAAAAGAAACGGAAAAGGAACCTGTACAGGAAGCAGAAAACAGTGGCATCAGTGAGGATTTCAAAGAACATTATAATGAAATCACAATTGATGGAAAAACCTTAAAACTCCCAATCAGCTACAAGGAATTTGCAGATGCTGGGTTTGATGTTCAGTCTACCTATTTAGATACAATATATAAAAGGGAGCGAACAGGAGGAAGTGCCTGTTGGAAGGAAGGAGAGAACAGTTTCTTTGCAGTGGAAATCAGCCAGAACAGAAGTGATGATGATATTGATACAACAAAAGGAGATATTGTTTCTTTCACTTGGGACCGTATGTCATGGGGTGGACAAAATGTGACCTTCTATGGGGGAATTAATGCAGAATCTACCAGAGAAGAAGTTGCTGCTGTTTTAGATGAAATAAGTAGTGATGAAGACTCGGCATCCTATGAATTGTTTTTAGATGAAGACAAAACAATGGGAATCTATGTTCTGTTCCTGGGAGATGAACTGACCACAGTGAATCTGTATACAGATTATACAGAATAAAACGTATCGTGCCATAGACACTCTACAGTCAACAACGCAATAGCGTTTTTATATATAAACTAAAAATACATGGAGGAATTTATATGAAAAAGAAAGTGTATCATAATACATCGTAGAAACGTATCGTGCCAAAAGCACCCAAAAGCCAAAGTTTTTATTAAAATAAAAACAATGAAACATGGAGGTACTTATGAAAAAGGGACGATTGAAACGAGGGTTGGCACTGTTTCTATCCACAGTCACTCTCAGCATGTCTGTAATTCCCCATCTGCCCCCTGATATCTTGACGGCTTATGCCTTTCATATGAAATTTGATACGTCAACCAGTGGTGACGGTCATTATGATATTAAGGGTACAATGGATAACCAGAAGGTAAAGACGGATTTCCTTTGTATGAAAAAGGGAGCCAGTGCCAAATCTGAGTATGACTATTATAAAACTGATAATGATGTCAGTTATTCGGAGGGTTCCATCGAACATAAACGTCTGTTTTGGGCGTATATGCTAACGTATGGAAACTATACGGGAATCCATAAAGAATTTGATGACCATTCTATAGAAGAGTATTTTAGAACACCACTTGCGGGAAGCACAAAAGTAGCCAAGGAAGTTGCTTGGTCTCATGGAAAAGAAAATGGTGGAAGTTCCATAGTTGAAGACATGGCACATGATGGCTTTATGAAGTTGGAAAATATTCCGGCTGGTTGTAAATCTCCTCAAGATATTTTTAATTCCGTCAGCAAGTATGGAACACCAGAAGATGCTATTTCTATGGATTATTTAAAATCTGGTCCTGGAGAATTTGATGCCAAAAAACTTTATGATATGGCTGGATTACAAGATTGGGCTACATTTAGAAAATACTGTACCATAGAAGGCTTTCCAGTTAAGGTTTCAGGACCAGCGGGAGATAGAGAATATCCAATTCAAATCACATATGATGATTACTCATTTACATGGACAGTTATCGACCCGGATACAAAATATCCAGTTGCATCTTTGGAAAAGGGAGAAGTTATTTTCAAAGTTAAATATAATCCTGAAATATTTAAGGTATTAAATGTAACTGGATTAATTGAATATTTCGAGACTGATGATGCAAAGAACAAAGAGTCTCAGCCGTTTTACCGTGCATTTGGTAAAGTGAAAGTAACATATCCTGAGTTCTACATGACAACCAAATGGAAGCCACAAGAGCCACAGGAACCAACTCCGGGTGGTGGAGGTAGTGGTTTAGGTGAAGGTGACACAATTTCTGTAAAGATTTACGAACATAAGGAAACCTTTGAAAGCCACTATAAAGTAGACCTCACAAAATATGATTACGAAACCGGACATCCTCTGAAAGATTCTATTTGGCAAGTATTGGAAGCCTTCCCGGATAAGGACCAGATTGGCACTGATGATGAAACGGATGGTAAGCTCGTAGAAAGTAAAATGCGAGAAGACCCGACCACATGGGATAACTGGTTGATTTTTGAAGAGGACATGGAAACGGATGAAAATGGATATATTAGCCATGACGATGAACGTTTCTATGATTTTGCACACAAATACTGTGACGGACATCCGATTCCACCAGAACCAGAAAGTAGTGGAGATGCCGAAGCAGATGAAGAAGCAGCGGATGAATATGCTCAGTTAATGGAAGAGTGGCAAGCAGCCGTTGACGAATGCGCCCAGGCTGCTGCTGACAGCAATGGAACATTCCATCACTGGGAATGTGGCTCTGAAACCGAACCATCCGAAGCAGAAGCATTTGAAGGCTCTGGATGTAAAACAGCCAGAGACCAGGCATATGAGAATTTCATTAATCTGAGATATTCCTACACCTTTAGAGAGGTTGACCCACGATATGGATATATCATTCATGGACCAAACGGACATCCGGATGATGTTCCTATTGAAATTGTAACCATTGCTTCTTCCGAAGCAGAAAAGGAAGCTGAGTGGACCGAATGCAGTAATGCAGATATTATTGTAGAAGGAAAAGCAGATAGTTCTCTTGGTGGAGGAAACAAGGATGAAGAAGGTGGAGAAGAAGGTGAAACAGAAAATGCAAGAGTTTTCATGGGAAGCCGTAGAAAGAAATCTTCTGATTCAAACACTGAAAGCAGATTGTATCTTACTGAAAAATATGAACTTTCCTGGGGCGAACAGATAGTCAATGCATTACGCAACTTTGTTGGTCTTCCGGATAAGTTTGTAGAAGAAAACAAATTCGAAATCAATATTGTTGCAGAGTATGACGAAGTTGAAGAAGCAACTCCTTCTGATGCAGAATATGTTGATGAAGAATTCCTGATTGACGATGTAGTTAATTCGACAACAGAGGAGACCAAGCCAGTAGAGGAAACTGAAAGTCAGGCAGAAGAAACCAAACCGGAAAAGGTAGAGCCTACAGTTCCTGAGACGGAGGAGCCAACAGCACCTACGCCAGCAGAAACAAAACCAGTAGAAGAAACCAAGCCTGAGAAAGAAGAACCTACTGCACCTACACCAGCAGAAACAAAACCGGAAGAGAGCAAACCTGAAAAAGTAGAGCCTACTGCTGCCGAAACGGAAGCTGAGACAGAAGCAACAAAACCGGAAAAACCGGAAGAGAGCAAACCTGAAAAGGTAGAACCTACAGTTGCCGAGACAAAAGCTCCTGTAGCAGAAGAGAGCGAACCGGGAAAACCGGAGATAGAAACCAGTAAACCGGACAACGTCTTAGAGGATGAGACTATCGCAGATGAAGATATTATTGCAGAAGATGATATCATCATTGACGAAGACAGACTCTTAGATGAAGATGAAGCAACGCCGTCCAATACAGACAGACCGCAGAGGACATCCTATGATTATGAGCGTGAAGGTGTTACCTTTACACTTGAAAAAACAGACCCAGGCAAATTCTATGAAGCTGCGGGTGGATACATTGACCTTGATGGGGCAATCGTTGATTCTCAGCCGGAAGTCGATAAAGGACCCGCTGACAATATTGGACATAGCTTTAAAGTTTATGACCACCGTGTACCAGGACAAATTCACTTTAACAAGAAAGATATGCAACTGGCTGCCGGAGAAAATCCAGACTATGATGCATATGGCGATACTCAGGGTGACTCAACCTTAGAGGGTGCTGTATACGGACTGTTCGCAGCGGATGATATCTATGGACCGGATACACAGAGAGACGATTCTGGAAATGTAGTCAAAGGAACAGGAATTATCTTTGATGCCAATGACCTTGTGGCGGTTGCCACAACGGACAAGAACGGAGATGGCTCATTCCTTACCATTACAGAGAAACCGCATAGCATTTATAACTATAAGGAAGGAAAAATCGAATATACCGGAAAGGAATATCCGAAGAACCTGTATGATGCAGATACTTATAGGAAAGAATACGATGAGGAAGAGACCGGAAGAATCTACAAAGACAACGTAACCACAAATGGAGACTACTGGATAGGTAGACCTCTGATTCTTGGAAACTACTATATTAAAGAGCTTACCCGTTCCGAAGGCTTTGAGCTTTCCATCACAGGTAAGGATATGGAAGTAACCAACCCAACTGATGATAACCGGAATGATTACGGAGACACTGACGATTCCAAAACACATCCAGAAGGAAGTGCTTGGATAAAAGAGAAGATGAAACATGTCGTAACATTCCCGGAAGGAAACGCAGCATACGGAAACAGGGAAAACCTCTTTGATATCATGGTAGGTTCCAACAATGCGACAAAGGGATTCAATGTTGTTATTGACGGACTGCCAGAAGGAGCGGACTTCTACTTTGACGATGTAAAGACTCAGGATGTTATCATCCAGGTTCCGGTTGGTGGAACATGGGAAGATGCAAAAGAAGAGCCGTTATACATGACAGCGGAAGATTCCACAACTCCGAAGAGAGATATTGATGGAAACCCGATTAAAAATCCAAATGCAACCCTGATTCCTTCTCCGTATGTTGGAGTCGGATTTGAAGCAAAAAAAGCAACAGGCACAACTGCAAAACCATCTGATACAGGAAAATATAACGCAGCATATAAAGACGAGGACGCAAACTTCCGCTATGTGAAGTACGAACTTGAACAGATGATGCGTAGCATGGGAATTGATACACCAAAAGACAGTGCAACTGGTTCTTATTCCCAGATAGATTTCCCAGTTTACGATGAAGCAACAGGTGGTGGTGCATATGGAATGCCAGAAGTTACTATCAATGTAAGCAATGTATCAACCAACGCATCCGTTATCAATGCGATTCTGGATTATTACATTGCAAACCGCATTTACACTTATGGTGGTTTGCAGAGCATCCAGATGACAGGAAACACTGCAAGAGTAACCATTGTAGTTGGAATGAGTCCGAAGAAGACAACTCTTTATGAGTTAGATGATACAGGCAATGCAGTTGCCGGATACTTATTCAAACTTAATGAAAAGACCAAACGCTATGTATTAAGGAAGTATACAGGAGACCAGGTACAGGTTGTTCAGATTCCGGGTGCAAATGGCAAAGCAAAAGTAGTCTTTGCTCCAGATTTCAGAATTAATGAAAATGGAATGCCAGAAGACCTTATGTCAACCATGTCAGGTGAAGAATACCTCTGCTATGCTCCAGGAGATACCCTGTATGATTACTGGTATCAGGATGGAAATGGCAACTGGGTGGGACATGAAAAAGTCAGAAGAAAAGTTTATGTTCCGAAATTTGAGGACCAGAAGGTAGAACAGTCTACTACCAATACCTCTAAGGTTCCAGTTGTTCCGTCTAAGGAAGCCGTAAAAGACCCGGTAGGAAGCACTTATGTAGTTTATGACCCGATTTCCAAACAGTACACCTTACATGCTGGCGCAAAAGACGCTGATTTAGGTGGCGTGAAGTCATCCCACTTTACGATTGCCATTGACGATGGAAGAACCCAGCTTACACAGGCTGACATCGACAAGATTGGCGAAAACAATGTTTGGGGCTATGAAGTAGGAAAGACTATCAGCAACTCCGCTTACATCATGCGAGTTTCCGGTGCGGGTGCGAGTGTGCATACCTCTGAGGACTTTAATCAGGATGAGTCTTACATTAAGAATCAGAGACTTGTCTACAGTGGAATGTTTGACCTCATCGAAGATGGAAATACAAACAATTCACCAAATCCGGTGCAAGAGCGTATTATTGCACAGAAGATTAAAGTTACAAAGAACATTGATGAAAAATCCTACAATAACACAAACTCTTACACAGAAGTACACGAAGACTGGTTCACAGAAACCTTTGGCGGTTTATTCGGAAAGAATTCTCCAGCCAAGAAGATGGATAACTTCCGCTTCAAGGTTTACTTAAAGTCAAACCTGGAACGCCTGTATCGTGACAATGACGGAAATGTGCTCTGGCAAGACAGACTGGGAAATGAAATTGATGTCCTTGACAGAAATAAGAAGTTCCCGGCACTGGTCAACAAGATTTATACCAAAGTAACTCATGTGACGAATCCGCTTTATAAGGATTCCGAAGATGCAATCGTAAGCAATGACGCTCTGTACAGCTACACAGACGGATATATCAATGAAAACCAGAATAATGGTTATACTTCTATTCTGGAGACCATTGAAGTCAAGATGGAAGATAATGCTTCTACCAGAATGGTCAAGGCTTACAATTACGACAAGTTCTTTGATGCGGTAGCAGTTGCAAACAATGATAAGTGGGACGATGCAAACCCGACCTACACCTCATGGCAGCCTATCGGAAACACAGCAAACCGCACGGACAAGACCATTGAAAATGCGAAGGTTTCTGACAAGGTAAGACAGTTTGCGATTGACTGGTATCTGGATGATGAAATTGCAAAATTAATCAAGAAAGTACCAAACAACCCAGCAGAGAACGAAGACAAAGACGGAAGTGTTCCTTATTCAGACGAAATGTATGATGAAGCACTCCGCAATGCAATCATCAAAGCAGAGAACTACTTGAAGCCATTCTTCTCCTATGATATGGATGAAATTTATTCCATCGAATGGGATAGTGAAGAAAACGGTGGCAAGGATAAGGATACAACAACCTTATCAGCAAATACTCTCTACGGAGATGCAGCAAACGACAGCGAAGGCTACTACTTTGCAAACTCCCAGTATCTGCCTTATGGTACATATGTGGTAGTAGAGCAGCAGCCAAGATATGACCACTTAGAAGACTTTAAGAATAAGCACTATCAGATTGATAAGCCAAGAGAAGTAATCCTTCCTTCTGTTTATGAAAATCACGATGGCGCACAGGCTTCTCCGGAAGTGACTAATCCGTATTATAATTATGATGCGAATATCACACAGCCAGACATGGAGAAGAAGTACAAAATCCGATTTAATGAGGAAGCACTTCATCTCATCAAGGGAAGAAATGCAGAAGGTGACTTCGAGGTTTACAAGTACGGAATGGATATTGACAACATTGATAATGGCGTAACGGGAGCTGCTGCCGGAGATTACTTCGCACTGACCCAGAGTGAATTCAAACCGTACAAGAACTACTACAACGAACAGGATGACAGAACGACAGGAAATGTTCCTTACTATCTGACAGAAGGTTTGAGTGGTAGAACTGGAGTATCCAAATACTACAGATACAGTTCCGTAGCAGAAAATGCGGGAACGGCAAATGAAGTACAGTACACAGGTGGAACAAAGACAGAGGATAACGGACCGGGATTCTTCTATAAGGATAACGTAAAGACCATGCAGGGCGAGCAGATTGCTTATGATGGCAAATACGCACCAATGTTAGTTCCGTGGACTGTAGTAGCACCAAATGACACTGCGGATGAAGAAGCAGATGCAGTAGTACAGGCAAACGGCGAAAGCACTTATAAGGGATATGACTACACGAAATTCCGCAACCGTTTCTTTACCACAAAGTTAAGACTTGAGAAGCTGGATTCCGAAACCCATGAAAACATCCTTCATGATGGAGCAATCTTCAACATCTATGCTGCAAAGCGAAATGATGCGAAGGATGGCAATGGCGAAGTTATGTTCTATGAAGAGGACACTCTGATTTCCGGAACAAAGGAATTCTTAGAGTCCATGTGTGCAACAGACATTAAGCCTATCGCAAGACGATTCTCCTTCATAGACCGTCTGACCGGAAAGGAATATGGACCTGGAAATCTTTATACGGGAACTGTTCCGGCTGGCACTCCGATTTGTGAAGAGCCTGAAAAGATTATCCTTGGAGATTCCGAAGGAAATCAGACTGTCGCATTCAAGTCCTATTCAACCGTCCTTGACGGAAAGATGAAGGATGAGGAGACCAATACCAATCTGGTTTACCAGAACCAGACAGTAGGTTATATTGAAACACCACAGCCGTTAGGTGCGGGTGTCTATGTAATCTGCGAAGCAAAAGCACCATCTGGCTACACCAGAAGCAAACCTATTGCTGTAGAAGTATATTCAGACAAGGTTACATATTATAAACAGGCGAATAAGGATGAAAGAGTTCTTGCAGCCATGTATGAGTACCCGTCTGATAATCCGACTACCAATGGAAACAAGCCACAGGATATTGTAAATGTGGCAAGAGTCAATGTAGAAAACGCTCCTATTAAGCTGACTGTTGAGAAAGTCAAAGAGTCCAGCCAGGGAACAGCAAACACTACACCGGATAAGACCGTAAAATACAAAGTCAGTGGAAGAGTAGACGGCACTTTAGCAGAGATTGGAAACAATCCGGATTTAGAGTACGCATACAATGAAGCTGGAGAGTATTTAGGGTATGCTTGGAAGAAGGGTACTCTGGAATATCTGGTAGAAAGAAAGAATGCTGGAGAAAACGTTGAGATAGCCTATGAGGGCAAGGTATTTGCCGGATATGGTTTCGTGACGAAGACCCTTGAGACCGCAGACGATGCCAACGGATATGTTGCGGGAGCAACCATGACCCTCTTTGATGCACTGGAAATCAAACTTTCCGGTGACACACAGGACCATGCATATGAAGGTCTTGTGATTGAAAGAACTGCCGACAACAATATCAGCAGAATGTATGTAAAACAGGGATATGCCGGAAATAAAGTCGAATTCGTAAAAGAAAAAGATGAAGACGGCAAAGAATATGTCCTTGAATATCCGGCTGGCGTAGATAAGAACCAGAACCCGATTAAGGCAGAAGGTAACATCTGGACAGCAGAGACGATTGAAAGACCGGATACAGATATCCTGTATTACGACCTTGACAGTCTGGAAGTCATTTCCGTTGATAATGTAGATGGCAAGAAAATCAAGTACGGATACAATAAAGACCATGATAAGGTATCCATTGATGTACTGGAATCTGATAAGAAGAATCATCCAAAGACAGATACCGAGTATTCCATCTATGCATTTAAGGGTGGAATCCCATACTTAGAGTTTGTTGGTGGAGACTTCAATGAAATCAGTTATTCCGCTATCAATAAGACCATAACGGTTGGAGAAGGCACAGTGGTATATCATCTTGACCGAGATGGAAACCGTGATGCCAAGGTAGACCCGTATACAGGCATGGCATACGTTACGGAAGAAAAACCGGACGGAAGCGAAAGAGTCCTTGTATGGGCTGTCAACATCCACCGAGATGAGTTTGGAAACATTATCGCAAGAGACAAGATTACTACTTCCAGAATTGCAACTCTGGGAGAAAACGTAGACGGTTATCATGAGGATGAGATTGTGGATGTTACCAATAACTCCGGACATGACATTCCGAATGAAGAAAAACCGTACTATGAACACAGCGAATCCGGTTACATTACCGGAACATGGGACTCTGCTGCCGGAGAAGAAAGCCATAAGGAGAGTACCGTAAACAAGAATGAGAACGGTCAGAATATGAATGATGATGTTCTGGTGGACGATAACAATGGTACGTTCAACAAGGAACTGAATCCGACATACGATGAACACGGTCTTGTAAACTACTACCAGAGAAGTGACGAAACCTATGATAAGGGAACCGAACTCTATGACAGAAACGGAGACTTTGTCAGATATCAGGATTCCGACAATCTGGAAGAGTACAACAATGCAGCTTACAGAATCAACGACCATGACGAGTTATTTGATGGAGATGAAACCAAGGAACACCAGACACAGAAGAATCTCTGGCACAGACAGGGAGAAAACTACATTCTGGAAAACACCTGGGTAACATCCGACAAGACTCCAAATGACCCGTTTGACACCACTCCGATGGATGGACAGCCTGACGTACTCAAACGAGTACCAGTCGGACACTACATCATGGAAGAGTTAAAAGTACCGAAGGGCTACTTAAAGGGAATGCCAACAGGTATCACTGTCAATGAAACGGATGTAATGCATCACGCCAGCATGATAGATAAGACCACCAAAGTTGAGATTTCCAAGATTGACGGTACAGACAAGCAGACATTCGACATCATCAACATGGAGACCGGATTAAAGGAAGGTACAACCGTTGAAGGTAAGAATGGCTATGGATACGGACAGGTAGCGGATGCAATCATTGCTCTTTACAAAGCAAAGAAAGTATATACCGCAGACTTTATTACCTATCCGAAGGGTTACTATCTGGTTCGTGAGAATCCGAATGGGGACCCGATTACCTACTATGCAACAGACAGTATGGTAAGCAGCATCAAGGAGTTGACAGCGAAGTGGACAACGGAAGCTGCACCTATCTATTTAGAAGGTGTATCGGAAGGCTACTATCTGTTAGAAGAACTTGAGACTCCGGATGGATTTGCAACCGCAGAGCCGTTAGAGGTTTATATCAGCAACACCGCAGAAGTCCAGACTGTTATCATGAAGGATGACCATACAAAGGTAGAGGTTGCCAAGCATGAAATGACAGACAAGGGCAAGGAACTGTTAAATGGAGCTGGCTTTACCCTTTATAAAGGCAATGCAGACGGAACTTACAATCCGGCTGATGTAGTGGATACCTGGATGAGTGATGACATGACAGATTATACAGATGTCATTAATCTGAAAGACTATCCAAACACATCCGGAGAAGATAAGGAATCCGGTTTCCGAAGCGAGTTTGAAGCCATGTACAAAGAATATGGCACAACAGAAGGTACAGCCATTCGTTGGTCTGTAGAACGTACTGCAAAGAGAAGTTCCACAGATGATAATGCATGGGTACTGGAAGACAGAAAACTTGTAACGGTAGCAAACAATGTTGTAACATTCCCGGCTGGTATGTCAGAGGAAGACAAACAGGGATTCCTTGCAGCATACAATGCCAATAAGAAAAATGAGAACATCATCAAGTGGGCGAATGAGAAGTCAGCAACGTATGTATCCCATACACAGATTGACGGCTCTATCGTAGACGGAAAACCATCCGCTACGAAATTCCCGACCACAGCAACGATGCTGTTTGAAACAAACGATGGTAAGCAGATAGAAATTACAGCTTATCAGGAGTCCGCAGACAGGACCGGAACAACTTATCAGTTTGACTATAAGTTCGACTATAAGAAACTTCCGTCCATCAACAAGTATGCAAATGCATACACAACCATAGATGGACACAGGAGATTTGATTATCTCCCAATCAATTCCACCTATGTACTGGTTGAGACCACTGTACCGGATGGATATGCGAAAGCAGAAAACATCGTCATTACCGTTAAGGATATGGTAGACGTACAGTACTACTCAGTCATCAACGAAACAACCGCAATCAGAATTTCCAAGGTATCCGAAGGAAAAGAAGATGAACTCGTGGGTGCAAAACTGGCACTTTACAAGGCAGCAGATGATGGTACATTCGTACAGGATGAAGCACATCTGATTACCACATGGGTATCTGGAAATGATGGGACTTACACGGATACAGACTTTGTAAATGGTCTGATTCCGGATGGTTACGAGAAGGGAGACTTAAAGCCACATACCATTCACGGATTGAAAGATGGAACATACTACTTAGCCGAGCTTTCAACACCGCCTTACTACACAACCTTTGAGCCAGTGAAGATTGAATATACTGGCAGCGAGGAAATCAAGTTTGTGCGTGTGTCTGATAAGCCAGTCCTTGGAGAACTGATTATTCGCAAGACGGATATGAATGATGCTCCGTTAAAGGGCGTAACTTTCGAACTGAAAGCATATAACAAGGCTGGAGATGTCGTACTTGAGAAACATGTGAGTGACACAAACGGTATTGTGACCGTAAGAGACCTTCCTGTAGGAGAAGTAACACAGGATGGAACAATCGTTCCGTACACCTACAAACTTCGAGAGGTGAATCCTCCGAACGGATTTGCTGCAAGTGCAGTGATTAAGTCCTTCCAGTTTGACCCGGACAAGGGTGGAGTTTCTTATCAATATGGTGAGTTCGCAACGGAGAACGTAACTGTTAAGAACGAAAAGACCAAGATTTACATTGAGAAGAGAGATTTCACACATCTGGAAGATGATGGAATTGAAGGAGCATTCATCGAAGGAGCTGTCCTGGCAGTCTATGAAGTAAAAGGCAAAGATGCCGAAGATAATTACATCTATGATGAGACAAAGGCACTGGATACCTGGACTACATCAAAAGATGAGCCAAGACACATGATTGAAGGCTTAGTAGCCGGAAAGAGCTATCTGCTCAAGGAGTTAAAGGCTCCGGAGGGATATAACCTCATGAAGCCTATCGTCTTCACGATTTCCGAAAACGGCAGAAGCATTCAGAGTGTAACCAATAAACTGAATACTATCACAGTCAACTACATCACACCAGAAAGCCAGTATCTTGACACAGACAATCTGGACATTGATTCCATTGAATCTGTAACACTGACTGGTAGGTATGTATCCAAGGTTGAAATGGTAGTAACTGACAAATCCGGACAGGAAGTTGCTTCTTGGACTTCTGACGGAAATCCGCACACCATCTTAAATACAGATGGATTAACAGGCGGGGAGGTTTATACCTTCACAGAGTACACCTGCTACTCTGACGGAAGCAGAACAGCCACAGAAAAGACCACCAAGCGTGTGAACTTCAATGAAAGTGGCGAATACGTTGTAGATTCCAGACAGGTTGGTTCTACGAACCTGACCCTTTACTGGGCTGATGGTACGGAGATTGAGCACTTTACTCCAAACTCCTTTGTAAATTACAAGACCATCAAAAACAATGTAAATCCGGAGAATCCGAAGGTAACGATTAAAAACCGCAACGGAGTCAATGGAGATGTTCTGGACCCGAAACAGGTAGTAATTAACACGATTGCTTATGTCAATACAGCGAATATCAAGACAGATATTACAGTAAAGGCAAAAGTAAACAATGCACTGATTCTTAACGCAGAGGACGGTGGCACAGTATCCGGAGATACCATTACATGGGTAGTGAAGGATGTTGCTCCTTCCACAAGCGGATATGTAACCTTTGACACACAGGTAGATGATAGGTCTCAGGAAACCATAAGCGTAGATGCTGAAATCTCCTTTAATACAAAGACATTCAGTACCAGCAAGTTTGCACCTATCATGCAGCCGAACAAACTGACTGTATATAACGAGCTGACAGGCTCCGGTAAAGAAATGTATGCCGGAGAAACCTCCAACTTCCGTATCAGACTCTACAGCGAGCTTGGTGCTGAGTTAAAGGGTATCTATCAGTACACAGGCAGCAGAACCGGAGAAATGAGAAGTGGTGACATCATTACCCTCGCTGGCAATGAATACATCGTCATTAATCCTGGCAACATTTACAAAAACGTAAAATACAAAGTTGAGCGAATTCCTGATGAAACTCAGAAAGTATTTACGGAACGTAACACAGAAGGCGTTGCAGCAGAGGACACCGGAGCATTTGCAGTATTTACACGAAATGTAAAGGATACCTCAGAACGTGAACTCTTCGTTAAGGGAGGAAAGTATCTCTTAATTGAGACAACAAACTTCACAGATGGAGAGAGCCGTGAAAGCAACAAGATTCAGTTTACACTGAACGAAAACGCTTCTATCGACAGCATTGGCGGTTATGATAAAGAAACCCATGTTTCTTTAAGCAAGACTGATATTACAACCGGAGAAGAACTTCCGGGCGCACATATCGTCATCAAGGACAAGAATGGTAAAGTCATTGATGAGTGGACATCCACAACAGAACCGCACATCATCACAGGAAAACTGACTCCGGGTGAGGAATACACCATGATTGAGGAAGGTGCTCCAGATGGATACGGTTATGCAGAAGAAATTAAGTTCACTGTAAACGAAGACGGAACTGTAGACAAGGTAGTAATGGAAGACAAGAAGACCCATGTGGTATTCCACAAAACTGACATTACAACCGGAGAAGAATTACCTGGCGCACACATCGTTATCAAAGATAAGGATGGCAAGGTAGTAGAAGAATGGATATCTACCACAGAGCCACATGAGATTGTTGGAAAGCTGATTGCTGGCGAAGAATACACCATGATTGAGGTTGGACCTCCGGATGGATATGCTTACTCAGCAGAGATTAAGTTCACAGTCAGTCTGGATGGAACAATTGATAAGGTGGTAATGGAAGATAAGCCGACTCATGTAACTATCACAAAGACCGATATCACAACTGGAGAAGAACTTCCGGGTGCTCATATTGTCATCAAGGACAAAGATGGTAACATCGTGGATGAGTGGATTTCCACAGATAAGCCACATGAAATCGTTGGCGAACTGATTGCTGGCGAAGAGTACACCATGATTGAGGAAGGTGCTCCGGACGGATACGGTTATGCAGAAGATATCAAGTTCACTGTAAACAAAGACGGCTCGATTACAACTGTAGTTATGGAAGACAAACCTACAAAGGTTGTAATCAGCAAGGTTGACATCACAACAGACAAGGAGCTTCCTGGCGCACATCTGCAAATCAAGGATAAAGCCGGAAACGTGATTGAGGAATGGGTTTCTACAGATAAACCTCATGAAATCACCGGAAAATTGATTGCGGGTCAGGAATACACTCTTATCGAGACAACAGCACCAAACGGCTATTTAGTAGCTGAGAGCATCACATTCACAGTCAATAGAGATGGTTCAGTCAACACTGTAGTCATGAAGGATGAAAGAAAGCCTTCTGGCGGTGGCAGTGGTGGTGGCGGTGGAGGTGGCAGCAGACCATCCAAACCGTCCAAGTATCCGATTGAACTTATCAAACGTAATGTAAACAATGAGTTCGTTCCAGGAGCGGAGTACGGTGTCTACACAGAAGGTGGACATTTGGTAACAAGCGGAACAACAGGCAGTGATGGAAAATTAACCCTGTATCTGTCTGCCGGAAGTTATTATGTACAGGAGATTTCCTCTCCATCCGGATACTCGCTGAACCCAATGAAATACCCAATCAAGGTATCCTCAAAAGGCTTAGAAGAGGGTGGAAGTGGAAATGCTGTAAATATGGTTGATGATTTTGCAGTCGTTGCCATCAGCAAACTTGACATAGCAACTCTTGAACCACTGGAAGGTGCAGTATTTACAATGTATACGATGGACGGAACACCTGTGGCAACTGCCACATCTGGACCGGAAGGCTATGCAGAGTTTAGACAGGTTCTTCATGGAGATTACTACATCATGGAGACAGGAGCACCAGAAGGTTACATTCTGTCACCAGAAAAACGATATGTAAGCATTACAAAGTTCTATACCAATGCAGCTCCGATTATCTGGTATAATAATCCGGATATATCGAAGCTGAGACCACGAACTGGAGATGACTCGCCAATCATCCCGGTTACAGTATTACTGCTTTTCGCAGTATCCGGTTTCTGCGTTTATTCTTACAAAACGAAAAAGAAAAAACGTGAGGAAGAATAAAACAGAACTGTAATTGAGGAGGGGGATACCTTTCCCCCTCCTTTTTTTAAAACACCTACAGTTTCTCGCTGATTTACCAAAAGATAAGCAGACAAAATAACAGGAGAAACATGAAATGAAAAAAAATTATGATGAATCAGGTCTTGTTGATTATATTCGAACACTTCGAAAAGAAAAAAACATCACACAGGAAGAGGTTGCAAATAGACTAGGAATCTCCAGAGGCATGTATGTAAGAATTGAAGGAGGGTTATCTCCATGTCTTCCCTATTTAGAAGGTCTGATAAATATAATTGGAGAAGATTTAAACTCTTACTTTCCATATGATATTAATTATTACACCAATCAAAGACTCTTCCTTTATATGTTGTTATTTGGAATTGACTGCAAAGATATTGCGGATGCATTAGAACTCAAAACGAATCAGGTAAAAAATCTTCTTAAATCTACAAGAAAAAAATATCTCATACAATATAAAGAGGAAATGGACGAATTATTTCCGGATTTGTATGAGGTTGACCTTAAAACAAAAATAAGACTAGCTGGGAAAAACAGTGTAATTGTCAAAATTGGAAAAAAGGAATATATATTTTTAAACGCCGCTGGGAAGAAAACAAAAGACACTTTTATTGAATTGATGAACAAATGACTACATAACATACAAAATCATCAGTTTTTCTCTAATTTTGATACCTTTTCCTTAAAGTAAACTTAATAAATTATAAGGGTTGACAGTTCATCGAACTATAGATTATTGTTATCTATAGATATAGCAGAGAGGAGAACTTATGGTCAATGATATATAAAAAAAACGAGTCAAAAAGCAAAAAGCAATTAAGAGCTGTTCAAAAACAGATAAACTCCTATTACAATCTTGAAATACCACAAAAATGTCCTTATTGTGGGGGAAAAATGGTAATCAGAAAAATTGGAGACTATTCACCGGACTCTATCAATGCAGAGAAACTTTTATGCGTATGTGAGCATTACAATAAAACATGCACATGCTCATTGAAGGTAAAAGAAAACCAAAATGGTAAACTCATTCCCAAAAGCATTCCGGCTGATAAAAATTTAAAATCCATGCGCTGTGAAGCACATTATTATATGGATGCTATTTTAAGATATTACATCTATGATACAATGGAAGATATCTACAATCATCTTTCAAAAATCGAAAATATAGATAGGAACCTACTGCATATCTCCATGATGCGAGAAGGCAGATGCAGAGAAGTTATTCTCGATTTATTAAAATTGCTCGCAGCTCATCCGGACAAAGTAAGAGGAAGAGTTAATCCTTATTATTCGACATTTCCTGGCATAAAAAGTATCTCTGAAAAAGATGCAGCAGCAAAAGAGTTACTTGTAAAAATTAAACAGCAAGTCAGGTAAGATATGAGGAAATACAATGGATAAAGAATTAGGTTTTGATGAAAAATGGGAGAAATGTGAATTGAGTGTACAGGCTTATAATCACTCATTTAAAAGCCCAGAAATGAAAAAAAAGAGAAAGCAAAAACGGATGGGAATTCTTCTTTTTTTCTTTTTACTAGAATTGCTATGGTTTTTTTTGGTGGCATCAGGAAAATATGGACTCAAGACCTCAACTGCTGGATTGTGGCTGCCAATCATTATTCTTTTTGTGGCTACAATCATAATTATGTTTACTACAGAGGAAAATCAAAGTCAGAAAGAAGCATTACATATTCAATGGTTAAGAAATAGAATCATGCCTGTATTATATCCACAGTTTCAATATGTGTATGAAAACAAAACAGATGTCAAAACAGGACTGATGGAATTTTACAAAGAACATGTTGATACAGGGGCAGAAGAGATGCACTACTTTGGCTGCCTGATGAATGAAACCATAGATATCTATGAATTTTCTATTTACAACAAAGAAAAACAGCCGAGTTTCTTTGGAGTATGTATTTTGCTTCCTGATGATAAAATAAAAAATAAATGCACATTGGACCGTACTATGGAAAAAATGGAAAAACAATATTATGCATTTAAAAATATAGAAGAAGGCTTTCATGTAGTATATAAAGATAACAATTTTTGGATATTTTGTTCGGAAGTCAGCTTTGATAACTTCATGGACAGCATGAATCATAAAAATAAAATGGTTCCGAACATAGCACCAATAAATGCTGAACAGGTAAAGGAAAATTATATTTTCTTAAATAGTATTTCTTCGGCAATTCAAAATGGAGTGGATGTAAAGAAATTGACAAAACAATAAAAATAGAGTATTATATATATAACAGTTTTTCAAACAAGTTTAATGGTTTATAAAGTCAGAAGCAGACTCATCTCTGCATCTGGCTTTTTTGCGCTTGAAAACTGAAATTGAACAAAAAGGAGGGTAGTACTTATCCAACCGGAAAGAACAAATCAAAATCAAAAAAGGAGAGAAAAATGAAATTCAAAGAAGGCGAAAGAGTTTTTGTTAGTGGAGATTCGGATTCCCTGTATATACAGGATTATCATGTTCGAGTAGCCACAAATGCAACAGTTTTGAAAGATGTTTCAAACAAGGCGAAAAAAGCACTTTTATCATTGGACAGAATTGATGGTGACGGAGATGTTACCGCAATGGTAATGCTGTCTGGCGTTTCAAAAATTGATGGTATTCAGTTGAAGCTTATAGAAAAATCCATAGATTATCTTTTATATGATGTAGATGGAGAACTTTACGGAACGGTTGAAGTACAGCTGGATAGAAAAAATGACATCCCGACATTTAACGGAACTATTATGCATATGCCAATGTATGAAACAGAAGAAAAACCATTAGGGAAGAACAGTTATTTCTATAAAACCATCAGGAATCAAGCACAAACGGATTGTCCAGATGCATTCTTGCAAATCGAAATACCTGTTGTAAGACCACTGACTTTTGCAGATTATGAAAGTGCAAAAGAATTAGATGTATTGTCAGAAAATAATGTTTCTCAAGTAGTAAAGGACCTGGAAGGATGCGAAGAAAATGATTACTCATGGGGGATTTTTTTAGGAGAAACCTTAATAGGTTATTGTACCCTGGGGTATGCGGATGCAATGGAAGATGTACTTATGCTGCATCCAATGTATTCAGATGATGCACTTTTATTAAGTGACGTTTTTATTAAAAAGGAATATCGTAAAAATGGATATGCATTATTACTGGTGAAAACAGTCATAGAAAGAAGACAAGAAGAAGAGAATGAACCTGTTTTTCTTGCTTTACTTGATGATGCTCTGAGTTATTTCTATGAAAAACTCGGATTTCATTGGGCGTTTGGAGAAGAATACATTATGGTTCATGACCGAAAGTAGAGGAGTGTAAGTATATGAAAATGAAAAAGGTTTCGATGAAGTATTTAGGAATGGATAGTTGGTCAAGACCCGTATATCAAGATGAAAATGGGAAACTGTGGAAAGATACAGACCCAAGAGCACATGTTCCGGCTAGTCTATATTCAGCCTTAAACAATGAGTTTGATGGGGAACCCGATGTGCCATTTCATGGAACTGCCAAATTTTTAGGAAAAAGAGTTACTTGGTAAGGAGAAAATAATGAGTGAATCAAATAAAAAGAATGACCCTGTTGTTGTAACATGTTATGGTAACACTGAAACATGGGAAAGCAGAGCAGAAGCAATGGCGTTTTATTTAGAAGCAATGGCTGCTTCTGAGGGAAGCGAATGCGAAAGATACAAAAACATATATGTTGCGTTAGCTTATGGAGAAAAAAATTGTAGTGATGGAGATGAATAAATGAAAGAGATGAAAAAAACAATGCAAAGAGTAGCTGTTACTTGGGAAATGTGTGGATACATTAATGTGGAAGCGGAATCCATAGAAAAAGCAATGGATATGGTTAAGAAAAATCCAGATGATTTTTCTCTTCCTGTAGAAAGTTATTATGTAGACGGAAGTTTTGTGCTGTCTACAGATGATGCAGAGATAATGAAAATTATGTGCAAAACAGATGAAATGTGATATGATAACGAAGTAGGAGGGATTCAGAATGGCATTAGCGAACAAATTGGGAATTCAAGAATCCGCAGAATTAGCCAGATTGGAAGAAAAACTCAGTAAAAAGAAAGCTGCTGAACTCTTTGAAAAGGGATTACTTGATACATTTGAAGTGGGGACCTTTGCGGGACTTGCAAAGATTCATAAATATTTGTTTGATGATATTTATGATTTTGCCGGACAGCTCCGAACTGTCAATATAGCAAAAGGGAATTTTCGATTCGCTCCATTAATGTATTTACAAACAGCTCTCGAAAATATAGACCATATGCCACAAAGTAATTTCGATGAAATTATCGAAAAATATGTGGAAATGAATGTAGCGCATCCTTTTAGAGAAGGGAACGGAAGAAGTACAAGAATATGGCTTGACTTAATGCTCAAGAAAGAAATTGGCTATGTCATTGACTGGAGCAAGGTAGATAAAGAGGATTATCTGCTTGCCATGGAGAGAAGCCCTATTAAAGATATTGAAATTAAGTATCTTTTGAAAAACGCGCTGACCAGCCATATTTTTGACAGAGAAATTTACATGAAAGGAATTGACCACAGCTATTATTACGAAGGTTATTATGTATTTAAGACAGAAGAACTATCATTATTCCAGGACAATGGACAATTTAAAGGATAGGTTTAAAGGAAAATTTGCAGGAAACCATTGTGATAACAGCAAAAAAGGACTATAATAATGCGGAATAAAATTATGAGGTGGAATAACCGTCTCGGATAGGAGCATTATGAATTACGCAGAAGCAAGAGTATATTTGGATGAAATTTCCAAATACGGAAGTGTACTTGGTTTGGAGAATATGAAAGAGCTGCTTTGCAGACTTGGTAATCCCCAGGATGATTTGTCTTTCATCCACATTTCCGGAACCAATGGAAAAGGATCTGTACTGGCATATCTTTCTACGATATTGTCCAATGCGGGATACCGGACAGGACGATACATATCGCCAACTCTGTTTTCTTATCGCGAACGGATTCAAGTAGATGAAGAAAAAATTGAAAAAGAATCCCTTGCCAGACATGTAACTGCCATAGCCCAGGCCATAGGAGAAATGAAGGCAGAACATGCAGGAAATCCAACCGCCTTTGAGGTGGAGACTGCGCTGTCTTTTCTTTATTTTAAGGAAAAGCAATGTGATATCGTAGTATTGGAAACCGGCCTTGGAGGCGCTTTGGATGCTACCAATGTGATTAAAACAACGGTAATGGAAGTAATTACCCCTATTAGCATGGATCATATGGAATTTTTAGGAGATACTCTGGAAAAAATTGCAGAACAAAAAGCTGGTATTATCAAGCCTCATACAACAGTGGTTTCTGCCTGTCAGGAACCGGAAGCTGCAAGGGTCATTTCCAGAGTTTGTAAAGAGAAGGAATGTATTCTGAAAACCGTAAATCCAGAGGAAATCACAGAGGTTGTTTATGATATTCAAAAACAGCAGTTTTCCTACAAAACCTGGAAACAGGCTGTGATTGCTTTAGCAGGAAGCTACCAGATTGCAAATGCGGCCCTGGCGCTGGAAGCTGTGGATGCCCTTCGCAGACTGGGATTTACCCTTACCGACAGGCAGGTCTATGAGGGACTTGCAAAGGCGGTCTGGAAGGGACGTTTTACTCTGCTTGCCACCAATCCTGCTGTCATTTTAGATGGCGCCCACAATCCAGGGGCAGCAAAAGAGCTGCAGCGTTCTTTGAATTTGTATTTTAAAGGGAAAAAGTTATATTATATTTTCGGAGTTTTTCAGGATAAAGACTATAAGGAAGTCATCCGTCTTACCGCGCCTTTGGCAGAACACATTATTACCGTTCAAACACCGAATAATCCAAGAGCCCTGCCTGCTGACCGGTTAAAAGAAGCTGTATCAGGGATTAATCCTTCTGTGGAAGCAGCAGACAGCATCCAGGAGGCTGTTCATATAGCCAGAAATCTTGCACAAAAAGATGATGCCATTATTATATTTGGTTCCCTCTCTTTTTTGGGAGAGGCAGAAAAAGCATTAGAAAAAGAGGAGAAATACCATGGATAAAGAAAAGATAAAAGAAGGCGTAAGATTAATTTTAGATGGAATCGGAGAAGACATTCAAAGAGAAGGTCTTTTGGAGACCCCGGACAGAATTGCCAGAATGTACGAAGAACTGGCAGCAGGCTATACGGACAGTGCTGCAAAGCATTTACAGAAACGATTTCATGTAGATAATAATGATATGGTGCTGGAAAAGGATATTCATTTTTATTCCTTCTGCGAACACCATATGCTTCCTTTTTACGGAAACGCAGCCGTTGCCTATATTCCAAACGGAGAAGTAGTGGGACTTAGTAAAATTGCAAGAACTGTAGAAGTCTTTGCAAAACGTTTTCAGCTTCAGGAGCGTCTTACAGCCCAGATTGCAGATGTGTTTATGGAAGAATTAAAACCACATGGAGTCATGGTGCTCATTGAAGCAGAACATATGTGCATGACTATGCGTGGAATAAAAAAACCCGGAACAAAAACCGTAACCGTTGTGACCAGAGGTGTTTTTGACCAGGATGAAAAATTGCAGAATCTGTTCTACCGCATGCTGGAAAGGAGAAGCTAGGATGGAACGAATCCATGCAATCTGCAATCACCCAGGCTGGAAAGAAAGCGTAGAGAAAATCCAGGCTCTGGAACAGGATAGGATTTTCTGTAAGCATGATCCACAGCATTTTTTAGATGTGGCAAGACTGGCCTGGATTGAAAATCTGGAAAAGAACCTTGGCATTGAAAAAGAACTGATTTATGCAGTAGCGCTGCTCCATGACATAGGACGCCACCTTCAGTATGAGAAAGGGATTCCTCATGATAAAGGAAGCGCCATGCTTGCAGAAAAAATAATGGACGATTGCGGCTTTAACAAAAAAGAGCAGGAAGAAGTATTATCCGCTATTTTGCAGCACCGCATAAAGGAAACCCGCAGCCTGGATTCTTTTTCAGGGCTGATTTACCGGGCAGATAAGGCTTCCCGTGCCTGTCTGTTCTGTTCTGCAAGAAATGCCTGCAACTGGAATGAAGAAAAGAAGAATCTGAAACTTACCGTATAGGAGGAAAATACAATGATGAAAATCGGAAACCGCATGTTTGACGTAGAGCATGACTGCTATATTATGGGAATTTTAAATGTAACACCGGATTCCTTCTCTGATGGTGGAAAATGGAATAGTATGGAAAAGGCAAGACAGCATGTGGCAGATATGATTGACCAGGGCACTTCCATCATTGATGTGGGCGGCGAATCTACCAGACCTGGCCATGTACAGATTTCCATTGAAGAAGAAATCCAGCGTGTTGTTCCGGTGATTGAAATGATTAAAAAAGAATTTGATATTCCGGTATCCATTGACAGCTATAAAGGAGAGGTTGTAGAGGCTGCGCTAAAGGCAGGCGCTGATTTCGTCAACGATATCTGGGGACTAAAATATGACTATAAAGTGGCAGAACTGATTGCCAGATATCAGGTTCCCTGCTGTCTGATGCATAATCGGGAAAAAGCAGAATATAACAACTTTCTGGATGATTTCTGTGCAGACATGAGGGAATCTCTTGCCATTGCCAAAAAAGCGGGAATTAAAGACGAACAAATCATCTTAGACCCAGGCGTAGGATTCGGGAAAACTTATGAACACAACCTGATTATCATCCATCATCTGGAACGCCTGGCAGAACTGGGATATCCGGTTCTTCTGGCAACCTCCAGAAAATCAGTCATTGGAACTGCATTAGATTTGCCTTCTGACCAGCGTGTAGAGGGAACTGTGGTAACTACTGTTCTTGGTGTAGAAAAGAAAGCTGCTTTTGTCCGTGTTCACGATGTCAAGGAAAATCTGCGTGCTATCCGCATGACACAGGCTATTTTAAGAGAGGGTAATGTATGATGAAACAGTATGATGAAATCCGTATTCAGAATCTGGAAGTCTTTGCCAACCACGGAGTTTTTCAGGAAGAAACCAATCTGGGGCAAAAGTTCCTGTTTTCCCTTACCATGTATACGGATACAAGAAAAGCAGGGAAAAGTGATTGTCTGGAAGAATCCATTCATTATGGAGAAGTCAGCCAGTTTATAACAGAGTATACCAAAACACATACCCGCAAGCTCATTGAAGCTGCTGCAGAGGATTTGGCAACTGCCTTGCTCCTTCATTATCCCCTTTTAAAAGGTGTCACCCTAGAGCTTGAAAAGCCCTGGGCGCCTGTTGGACTGCCTTTGGAAACCGTATCAGTAAAGATTTCCCGTTTCTGGCACAGGTCCTATATTGCCCTTGGCTCCAATCTTGGTGATAAGAAGGCGTATTTAGACCAGGCGGTAAAGGCTCTTCATGAACATCCCCAATGCCGGGTGCAGAAGGTGTCTTCTTATCTGGTAACAGAACCTTACGGCGGAGTAGAACAGGACGATTTTTTAAATGCCTGTCTTGCTCTTGATACTCTGCTGTCTCCACAAGAGCTGTTAGACCTGCTGCACGAAATCGAACAGGCTGCTCACAGGGAACGTCTGATTCACTGGGGACCCAGAACTTTGGATCTGGACATTCTTCTGTATGACAATGAGGTTCTGGAAACAGAGGATTTAATTATCCCGCATATAGAAATGCACAAGAGAAACTTTGTGCTGAAACCTTTGGCGGAAATTGCCTCTTATAAGCGTCATCCGATTCTTGGAAAAACAGTGGGAGAGCTGCTGGCTGCTCTGCCAGAGTAACGATTTGGTGAAGAATTATGAAGGAACAGATATTAATTGTAGATGATGAAAAGGAAATTGCGGATCTGGTAACGCTCTATCTGGAAAATGAGGGATTTTCTGTATTTAAATATTATTCCTCTACGGAAGCCCTGGAGTGTATTCATACCCAGTCCATTGATCTGGCAATTTTAGATATTATGATGCCGGAAATTGATGGGTTAAAGCTGTGCCAGATAATCCGGGAACAGTATAATTATCCCATTATCATGCTTACTGCCAAAAGTACAGAACTGGACAAAATCAATGGTTTGATGCTTGGAGCAGATGATTATCTTACAAAGCCTTTTCTTCCACTGGAGCTGGTGGCAAGAGTAAAGGCGCAGCTTCGCCGGTATACCCGCTACAATGTGGGAGCAGAGCAAAACCAGGATATTTTTATTCATCATGGTCTGGTGTTAAACCGGAAAACCCACGAATGTACGCTAAACGAAAAACCCTTATCCCTGACTCCCACAGAATTTGAAATTCTGGCAATTTTGTGCGAAAAAAAGGGCAGTGTGGTCAGCTCTGAAGAATTGTTCCATCAAATCTGGAAAGACGAATACTACAGCAAAAATAACAACACCATTACGGTTCACATCCGGCATTTAAGAGAAAAAATGCAGGATTCCTTTGAAAAACCGAAATACATTAAAACAGTATGGGGGTGTGGTTATAAAATTGAAAACTAAGCATCACTTGCTGCGGATTTTTTTGATTGTCCTTGGAATCACCGGCGTACTTGCCTATCTGTTTTATCTTTTTATGGACTATGGAGTAAATGGCTTCTTCCGGGACTGGTTTGCAGAAACCTTTATCATGACCCAGGAGGTTTATGACGACTCCAGACAGGCAACTGTATTTTATGATCAGGTTGACTGGTATGCTTTAAAAAGTTTTTTGCTTTTCTTTCTTATTGTTGCTGTGATTTTTGTTGTTTTTCTGGTTTTGATTTTCATGTATGTATACGGAAGGATAAAGGAAGCGAAAACCATTTCCTCCCTGAACGATATGATTCAGAATTACCGGAAGCATGATTTAGAGATGGAAATAGCATTTCCGAAAAATTGCCGGGAAATCGGCGCACAGATGCTCCAGATGAAAACCGATATGCAAAGGCAGGAACAGATTTTAAAAGAAGAATCGCAAAGAAAAAGTGATTTAATTACCTACCTGGCACATGATTTAAAAACTCCCCTTACTTCCGTCATGGGATATTTAAGTCTTTTGGATGAGGCGCCGGATATGCCGGAAGCGCAAAAGGAAAAGTACATCCATATAGCGCTTACCAAAGCAGAACGCCTGGAAAATTTAATTGCTCAATTTTTTGAAATTACCCAGTTCAATCTGCACCATATGGTCTTAGAAAAGGAGCACCTGGATCTGGCTTATATGCTTATGCAGATGGCGGAAGAGTTTTATCCCGTCTTATCGGCCCATGGAAATACCGTTGATCTTCAGGTAGACGAAACCCTGGCAGTATACGGAGACGGAGATAAACTGGCAAGAGTCTTTAATAATATTTTGAAAAATGCAGTGGCATACAGCTACGAAAGCAGCGTCATTGTCATCCGTGGCTATTTTGAACAGGGCATGGCTGTGATTTCTTTTGAAAACCATGGAAAAACCATTCCAAAGCAGAAGCTGGATTTGATTTTTGAAAAGTTTTTCCGGCTGGATGAAGCCAGAAGAAGTAATACCGGAGGCGCAGGTCTTGGGCTTGCCATTGCCAGGGAAATTGTAGAATTACATAAAGGCAGCATTTCTGCCAAAAGTCAGGAAGAGAAAACCACCTTCCAGGTAAGACTTCCTGTAGAAACTCCATAAAACCTTAATAAAATCTTAGGAATTTCACAATGGAACCTTAAACACCATTCTTTTTTCTTTTGCTATAGTAAGAGCCAGAACAGCAAAAAGAAAAGGATGGTGTTTTATTTTGAGAAACGCAAGACGAAGAAGAAGGAAAAGAAGAATCTCTCTTTTAGTTGGTATGATTTTATTTTTCACAGCAGTATACGGTATCTTTCTGTTTGTTACCCTGTTCAGCAGCAGTGTAACCTCCTGCCAGACAAATGCCAAAAAGGCAAAGGCTTCCAAGCTTCTAAAGGAAACCGATACCTATCCCCAGGAGCTTTTAGATATGCTTTCCAGAAATCCGGATATGCTGGATTTTGTAGAAGGGTATCCAGAGAAAAAGGGACAGGTCTTTGCAAATTCTATTGGAGATGTGAAGAAAGGAGAGTATCCCCTGCTGCTTCAGTGGGATGAGCGCTGGGGATATGGAGACTACGGAACAAGCTGTGTGGCAGTAAGCGGATGCGCTCCTACTGTCATTTCCATGGCAGTTGCCGGACTGACCGGTGAGGATTCCATTACCCCTTACACGGTTGCCTCTTATGCTCAGGAAAATGGCTACTATGTTCCAGGTTCAGGGACCAGTTGGTCACTAATCAGTGAGGGCATCCAGCATTTCGGACTGTTCAGCCAGGAGCTTCCACTGTCCAGAGATTCTGTTTTTCAGGCTTTGGAGTCTGGCATGCCTATTATCTGCAGTATGAGACCCGGTGATTTTACCACGACCGGACATTTTATTTTGCTGGTGGGAACAGAAGATGGCAAAATTCAGGTACGTGACCCAAACAGCACAAAACGCAGTGAACAACTGTGGGATTATGAAACACTGGAATATCAAATTAATAACTTATGGGCTGTCAGCCAGTAAAAAGTGTGGTATGATAAAAAGAAAAACAAGTAGAGGATTCTAGTATGAATGTATATGATTCCATTCTCTCTTTCCATGGAACCTGGCGCACCTATCAGGCACGGGTTCTGGAATCTGCCCAAAGGTATCTGGACGATAAAAAAATACACATTGTGGCTGCCCCAGGCGCCGGAAAAACCACCCTTGGGATTGAGCTCATCCGGCGCAGCGGACTTCCCTGTCTGATTTTATCTCCCAGAATTGTCATACGCCAGCAATGGTTAGAGCGAATTCAGACAGCCTTTTTAGAAGATGGCCTTTCGCCGGAAACGTATTTATCCAATGATATCTGCCACCCAAAACTGATTACTTCCATTACGTATCAGACCCTTTTTTGCGGCATGACCAAGTATCAGGGTACAGAGGAAGAAGAAGATACTCTGGAAACAGAGGAAGTGGACTTTTCTTCTTTTGATTTGTTAGAAACCGTAAAAAAAGCCGGAATCCAGGTGATTTGTCTGGATGAATGTCACCATCTGAAAAATCAGTGGTGGAAGGCCCTGGAAACTTTTCTGAAAGAAATGGGAGATGTTCTGGTTATTTCTCTTACTGCAACGCCCCCTTATGATTCAACCCCTGCCCAGTGGGAACGCTATTGCAAGGTGTGCGGTCCTGTGGATGAAGAAATTTCCGTTCCGGAACTGGTAAAAGAAGGAAGTCTGTGCCCTCATCAGGATTATGTTTATTTTAATTACCCTTCCAGGGAAGAAGAACAGCAGCTAAATGCATTTCTCAAAAAAAGCCGGGATATGATGCTCTGGCTCATGGAAGATCCTGAGCTTATCAAAATGGCAGCTTCCCATCCGGCACTTTGGGATTATAAAAACTGGTTTGACAAAATGCTGGAAAACCCTGGCTATTTGTCCGGGCTTTTGATTTACTGCCAGGCAGAGGGCATTTCCTTTTCCCCGGAGTGGATGAATGTTTTAGGTATCACCCAGCTTCCAGACATGAGTGAGAAATGGATGGAATATTTTCTCCAGGGATTTTTATACGAAGATGCCCAAAGCTATACCTGTGACAATACATACAGAGAACAGCTTATGAAACGTTTGAAGTCCTATGGCTTACTGGAACGGAAACAGGTACATTTTCTTCTGAACGATAAAATAGAGAAAACTCTTATTAACAGCACCGGAAAGCTGCAAAGTATCCGGGAAATTGCCTGCCAGGAATATCATTCCATGGGAAAAGAACTGCGTATGCTGGTTCTTACAGATTATATCCGAAAGGAACAAAGAAGTATACTGGGAAATCCGGAAAAGCCTGTAGATTCCATTGGCGTCCTTCCCATTTTTGAACTTTTGCGAAGAGAAGCAGAAGTCTGGAAACTAGGTGTTCTCTGCGGCAGTCTGCTTCTGCTTCCGGCTTCTACCATAGAGTCTTTCAAACATGCTCTTGGGGATTCCAATATGAAAGAGCTGTTAAAGGCAAAGCCCCTGTATGACATTGCAGGAAATCCTCTTGGTTATAGTGAAATCCCTGTTCAGGGAAATATCCAGAACTATATGAAAATCATGACTGAGCTTTTTGAACGGGGCGAAATTGAGATTCTCATTGGAACCAAATCTTTGCTTGGAGAAGGCTGGGATTCCCCCTGCATCAATGCTCTGATTCTGGCCAGCTTTGTGGGTTCTTATGTGTTAAGCAATCAGATGCGTGGCAGAGCCATCCGCACCATACAGGGAAATCCTCATAAAACCAGTAATATCTGGCATCTGGTCTGCCTTGCCGGGACAAAACCTCTGGAACTTTCTCAGGATTTCCAGGTACTGAAGCGACGCATGGAAGGCTTTTGTGGTGTAAGCTATGACGGTGCTTCCATAGAAAACGGTATGGAACGGTTAAACCTTATCCGTGAACCCTTTAACCGAAAGAATATTCAGGAAATCAATGAGGCTATGATACAGAAATCCAGGGAGCGTGACAAGCTATGGGAACAGTGGCAAAAGGCAGTATGCTTATCCGAAAAAATGGAAAACACAGAAACCTGTACCATGGAGAAATCCCCGTTAAAAACCGCCTCTTATTTTTTCTATGCTATGGGATATGTGGCATTTCTGATGGTTGCACAAATGGGAAATATTCTCATGCGGACCAGATGGCAGTTAAGCAGTTCTGCGCAGAACCTGCTGTTTACCGGTATCAGTCTTTTCATCGGAATGGCGGTACTCTGTCTTGGGGGAAAGATGATTGCCAGAATCAGTCCCTTAAAACGCCTGCACAGTATGGGAAGAGGCATTTTAAAGGCTTTAGCAGAAAAAGGTATCGTCACCTCCACCTGTCAGGTTCGTACAGCAGAAGATACCGGAATTTTCTACAGTGTTGATCTGTCAGGCGGGACTGCAAGGGAAAAACATGCCTTTGCAGACTGTATCGAAGAGCTGCTGATGCCGGTAGAAAATCAGCGCTATCTTTTATGTGCCAAAAAAGGACATTTGCACATGAAGGAGTATTATTGTGTTCCGGCTCTGTTTTCCGCTAAAAAAGAGGATGCCATTTTATTCCAGAAGGCAATGTCTTCTGCCCTTGGAGCTTATAACCTGGTATATACCAGAACTCCAGAGGGCCGGAGAATCCTTTTAAAAGCCAGAGCCAGGGCATTTGCCAACCGAAATGACAGGATCATAAACCGTAAGAAAAAGGTAAAGGGAGTATTAGAATAAACATGACAAACATTTTATTATTGGAAGATGATGAAACTATTTCTTTTGGTATTGGGGCAGCGCTGAAAAAGAAGGGTTATGAGGTGTTAAACTGCCCCAGTATCGCAAAAGGAAAGCTTGCCTTTTCTCAGGAAATTTCCCTGGTTCTTCTGGATCTGAATCTGCCGGATGGAACCGGATATGAATTTTGTAAATGGGTGAAAGAGCAGAGGGACATACCCATTATTTTTCTTACAGTGCGGGATGGGGCAAAGGACATCATCAAAGGACTGGATATGGGCGGGGACGATTACATTACAAAGCCTTTTCACCTTTCTGTTCTGGAATCCCGCATTAAAGCTGTTTTAAGGAGGGCTTCCAAAAAAGCAGTCCATTCCCCGGAGCTTTCCTGTGGAACCATACGCATCAATCTGGATAAGATGGAGGTTCAGATACAGGGAAATGCTATCCCTCTTACAGCTGCAGAATACCGCTTACTTCTGGTTCTTATGGAAAATAAAGGAAAAACACTTCCAAGGACTCTGCTGCTGGAAAAGTTATGGGATGCCGAAGGAAATTTTGTCAATGACAATACATTAACGGTAACCATGAAACGCCTGCGGGAAAAGCTGGGACAGCCAGGGGAAATCAAAACCGTGCGGGGCATTGGTTATCGTATGGAGGATACTAATGAGTAAAGGACAAAAAGCATGGAAAACGTTTTTCTTCTGGCTTCTTCCCGGCAGTATTGCTGGAATCCTTCTGGCTGCTTTTCTCAGTGTACAGCAGTTTCAGGTTATGGAAAAACTGGCTGGAAATGTGTTACAGGAAAACTCCCTGGAACGGGGATTGAAACAGGCCATGGGATCAAATACCAGACAGGTAAAAGAGCAGGGGCAGGCTTTTCTTTCTGAATATGGCTATCGTGTCCTGTCTTCTTTTGGGACATATCTGCCCTTTACCGCAAGCGTAAGTATATTGTTTTTTCAGGTATTGGGATGGATACAGTATGGCTTCTGGTTAAAAGAGGAAAATACACGAACAGAACGGATTCAGTCCCTTACCAGATATCTGAAAGCGGTGAATGCCGGACAAGGAGGCAGTCTTACCAGAAGAGAAGATGCCTTTTCTTTTCTGGAAGATGAAATCTACAAAACCACAACTGCCTTAAAAGGAGCAAAAGAAATCGCAGTAAAAAATCATGAAGTGTTAGAAGCGCGGATCGCGGATATTGCCCATCAGTTAAAAACACCGCTGACTTCCATGTCCCTTATGACTGATTTGTTAGAAGAATACCAGACACAGGAAACCCGGGAATATTACAATCGGCTGACCACCCAGATTACGCGGCTGCAAAATCTGGTGTCCGGACTTCTGGCACTGGCAAAATTGGATTCTCATGGAATCGTGCTGGAGAAAAAGCAGTTCCGTATGCAGGAATTAGTAGAAATCTCTGTGGAAACCGTAAGACAGATGTTTACGCAAAAAAACGTTTATCTTCAGATTGGCAGTGAACCGGAACAGGATGCCTGGATTTCAGGGGATTTGGAATGGACCTCTGAGGCAGTGATTAATGTGTTGAAAAACTGCTGGGAGCATACGCCAAAGGATGGCACCATTTTTGTTTCCTGGAGCCACAATCCCCTGTATGTCCAGCTTATCATTGAGGACAGCGGAACCGGGTTTGCAAAAGAAGATCTGCCTCATCTGTTTGAGCGGTTTTATCGGGGCGCCAACGCTGCCAAAGACAGCGTCGGCATTGGTCTGGCTCTTGCAAAGCTCATTATGGAACAGCAAAACGGACACATCCTTGCAGAAAATTCTCCCCAGGGACATGCCCGATTTATCTTTAAATGGTATCATCCTTTATTGCTTCCATAATAGGCTCCTTCAAAAGCCGCCGTCCGCCCAGGACATAGGCTCCTAAAATTGCCAGAACCACCAAAGCGGTATATCCTCCTATGACACCAACAGGGAAGTAGGGCAGGTATTCAAAAAAGCTCACTTCACTGCTATACAGGAAAAATCCAATCCATACTATCTGAAACGGAATGGTGTACAAAAGAGGTTTCAGTCCAAGGGTTACCGCTTCCAGACAAATCATGTTCCAAAGTTGTCCGGGAGTCAGCCCTATGGATTTTAACATGGCAAATTCTCTTCTTCGCTGTCTTAAATTTCCGGAAATCGTTGCCCAGATATTGGACAGCCCTACAACAGCCAGAAATCCGGAAAGGAAGGTAAAGATAAGCGTCATGGCATAACGGGTATCTGCTGCCATCTTTTCCCGGTCTGCCAGATTGGAAATGCTGTAATCCCCACTGCCATAATATTGGTTTAATACCTTTTCTACTTTGTCAGAAGCCTTCTCAATCTCCGAAAGAGAGGCGTCCCCATCCAGATTGTAATAAACCCGCAAATTTTTCACCTTGCTTTGTTTCTCTTCACCGCAGGATGCGCCAAGAGCAGAAACATGTTCCATAGGCATCACGGCAATCAGCGTAAAATTAGAGTAGTCTGATGGATTTCCAAGTTCTTCTGGAAGGACATCTACAAGGTCACCTGTCCGAAGTTCAAATTGAAAATCTCCTTCCACATCATCCTGATTTTTTTCCGTAAACTTTAAGTTTTCCCCTTCCTTGAGTTTTAAAAATTCTCTCTGCACCGTTGTTCTCCTGGTGCTTGCCTTAGGATCACTTGTTTTATTATAAATCAGCGCTTTGGAAGCATTGTCATAATAAGACCTGGCATCCAGCCCCAGTTCCTGACAATAGCGTTCAAAACTATCTCTGTCCAGGCCAAGAAGCAACGTCTGGATACGGTATTGTCCGTTTTTCTCTATAAGAGAATATTTCCCCTCTTCCACAATACCCGCAAATCCTCCCAGATGTGTTTCAAGCTCCTCAGATGCCTGTTCCGGTTTGACCCAGAGGGCGCAGGTAAGCTTGTTGACAAACGTAGGCGCAGGTAAACCGGAAACCTGTTTCAGCCCTTTTATAGCTTCCTCATCCGGCCATCGTCCATCACTGATACTGATATCAATATCATTTTCCTGTTCGTTCTTTGCTGCAAATACTTCTTTTCTGGCATCCTGAATGGTAATTAAATATTGAAAACTGGTAAGAAGCAGAAAGGAGAGGCACAGGGATATGGTGGCTGTACGGTATGCTTTTCTTCGGAAATACACTGCATTTTGGGCCAGTTCTCTTAAAATCCCAGGATTCTGCCTTCGGTTGTGCTGTTTCATTTTCTGAATCTGCTTATTTCCTTCTTGCCTCTGAATCTCCACGGGCAGCAGTTTTGCGGCTTTTACAGCAGGGATTCTGGCAGACAGCCAGACTGTCGTAAAGGTAAGAAGCACCGCAGGAATAACAGATGGAAGTCCAAAGGTTGCAACAATATCCGGACCGTCACGTCCTACATCATTAGTGGCGTTAATCAGAACAAACAACTGCCGGTTTAAAAACCATCCTGCTGCAATACCTGGAATCATAGGAAACAGAGACAGGAACAGAGCCTCTGAAATCATCATTTTTTTAATCTGTTTTGGTGAAGCCCCAATACCTGCCAGGGTTCCAACCTGAGACAGTTTTTCTGTGACAGAAACCGCAAAGGCATTGTGAATCACCAGAACAAAAACACCAATGATCAGCAAAGCAAAGGCTGCGAACATAAGCGGTACGGTGAAAAGATTGATAAGGTTTACGCCTTCAAAAGAACCAGGAGGGAAAACACCGAATACAGACAGAAGATTGCTGTTATATTTCAGGCTATAATTTCCGTATTCATCCTTTTCATAGCCAATGGCTTCTGCAAGGGCCGGTAATTCCCTGTAGGTATTTCTCATAGGGTCAAAGCGCAAATAAACCGTAATACTGTCTTGCGGCTTGAGGGTTTCCACATCTAAATAAGTCATTCCCGTATAAGCAGGCACAGAAGAGGAGGTCACTACATCCAGTTCTCCTACAATGGTGTAGGTTTTTGTTCCTGTCTGCTGAAACTCTTCCTGCTCATGAAAATTTTCGGTGGGCTCACAGGGTACGCCCTGATACATTCGGTTTCCTACAGGAAGAGTAAGGGTATCCCCAATTTTTGCCTCTGGATGTTCTTCAAAATATTGCTTGGAAAGTACCAGTTCATTTTCTGCCCTTGGAATCCGTCCTCTGGTAATAAAATACTTTTCTGTCATGGAGTCCCAATACTCCTTATTAGCGCCTCTAGTGATCAGATAGTTTCTACGCCCCTGATCTTCCAGTTTTGCCACCTCCCAGGGTCCTTTTACCAGAGCTGCCTCTACGGAAGCATAATTCTCAATTTTCGGAAGGTCTTTTCCATAAGTATCATCAAACAATTCCCCGTGCCAGTCTCCATTATGCCATTTTTCCCGCTCAATGGAATCTGTCCACATGGTGTATACCATGCCGCAAAAGGAGGACATCATAGAAGTCATCAGAAACAGGGCAATGATAATGGCAACACTGGAGCGTTTGTTCTGACGGATATTGTCCAACATGCATTCTCGTAAAATCTTCATCAGGACACCACCTCATCCCTTATGATTTTCCCATCTTCCAGGGTGAGAATCCGATCTGCCATAAGAGCAATTTTCTCATCATGGGTAATGAGCAAAATGGTCTGCTGGTACTGCTGATTGGAAAATTTTAAAAGCTCCATGGTTTCCTGGGAATTTTTTCGATCCAGATTCCCGGTAGGCTCATCTGCCAGCAAAATAGCAGGCTGATAAATCAGACTTCTGGCAATGGCAACTCTTTGCTGCTGTCCACCGGAAAGCTCCATGGGAAGATGGGTGAGGCGATCCGTAAGCCCAAGGGCAGAAGTGATTTTCAAAAACCGGTCCTCATCTGGTTTCTGTCCATCCAAAAGAATCGGCAGCAAAATATTTTTTCTCACGTTTAAGGTAGGAATCAGGTTGTAGAACTGGTACACCAGCCCTACCTTCCGTCTGCGAAACACTGCCAGTTGTTCTAAAGAAAGCGTAGAGATGTCTGTATCCTCAATATAGATATTTCCTTTTGTGGGACGATCCACACCTCCAAGCATATGTAAAAGCGTGGACTTCCCTGAACCGGATGCGCCCACAACCGCTGTAAAACTGCCTTTTTCCAAAGCCAGATTCACACCGTCTAAGGCAACTACCTTGTTTGAACCGCTGCCATAGGTCTTTGTCAGATTTTTACACTCTAAAATATTCATAGGTAATATACTCCTTTCCTGTTTTCCAGAGCCATTATAACAAGTGTAAGTGACAAAGCGGTGACAGTAAAGAGGATTTTCAAACTTCCCACACCGTTCGGTGTGTTGCGCTTTGAAAATTTTACCAGTCAGACCATAAATAAGCTGAATTTTGTATTCTCCCCTTGCCAACCTACTTTTTTGTGGCTCAAATAGGTGAGATTGCATGTTTTTCTCATAGAGGCCTAATTTTTTCTGACCCCTATAGGCTAAATTCCAAGATTTCATCTTTTCAAGTTATTTTTAAGCACAAAAATATAGGCTAAATTTAGAAAATCTTGCTTAACAACCTATTAGGTTCCAAAATAAGTAGGTATAATTTCAGAATTCAGATGAGGACAGTCAGATAAAAGCTGATTGTCCTTGTCGAATAGGGATAGATAACGCAGGCGAGAAATGGTAGAATGAGAGTAACAAATTGCATTTTCGGAGGTGATTGTATGAGAAAATTCTAGTAATTCTTTTGACATCTGTATTGATTTTTTCCTTTTCCGCTTGTTCAGAGCAACCTCTAACTTATATTGGCAATATGGGTTATGATTTAAGTAAGGTTGACTATGAGAGCGTTGAGTTTCATGTTTATCATTCGAATACGGAAAATCATAAATGGGAACACTTGAGAACGTTTTCATGTTCACCAGAGCAAAATCATTTCGTTGATGTGAGAGTAGAAGGTGCAAAAAATCATATAACGATTACTTCGGAAGATAATCATGTGGAAAAAACAGAGAATACAGAATCTTATTATACTGAGAATATAGATACATATACATTTACAGTTGATGGATTTGATGGGCAGATTAATTCGTTTCAAACCTTTGAAGTAAAAAATATTGATGAGGAACAATTTTATCGATTATATCCGATTAGTAATGATTCCGGGATAATCTTTCAGGACTTAAAAATGGATATGCCCTATGATGAGGGCGAAGAAAATCTTGATAATATTTTGATTACTATTAAGTTTCAGTAAAATTTGATAGAGAAATATAGAAAAGTTATTGACTCTCACGTTCCGTCATAGTATATACTTCGTTTTGTGAGGTGATGAAATTGAAAATGCAGATTAAAGAATTTGCCGAATTTACGGGTCATTATTATGATGAAATAGGATTGTTGCCGCCAGCCTTTATTGATAAGTCTACAGGCTATCGTTTTTATGATGAAACTTCCCTTCTTCGTATGCAAGAGATTCTTTTTTTTCGTGAACTTGACTTTTCCTTAAAAAGCATCGGAGAAATTTTGTCATTCCCCAATTATGATAAAAACAGGGCGTTGCAAGAGCAAAAATACCTCCTCATACTCAAAAAAGAACGATTGGAGAGGTTGATTTCTGCCATTGATAATGCCGCGAAAGGAGAAAATGTTATGAGAGCATTTGATAATAGCGAATTTGAAAAACACAAAATGGAAGCGAAAGAAAAATGGGGCTATACTGACGCTTACAAGGAGCATGAAGAAAAAACAAAGAATTATTCAAAGGATACGTGGAATAATCTTTCTGAGGAAATGAATGATATTTTCGCAGAATTTGCTGTGTGTATGAAAAAAGGGGAAGAGCCTAATTCTGATAAAACACAGAATCTTGTGAAAAGGTTACAGGAGCATATCACCGAGAATTACTATCATTGCACCAATGAGTTTGTTAACGAAGCAATTGAAGTCTATTGCCGCAAATAAATTTCTAATGGCTTCTTTATACATTCACATTAGTCAGGGAAAACAATGTGAAACTTTTTAATCATAGGAAACGATTGCGGAAAGTTTTTTTGACCATCAGCAAAAGCCATGTTATACTAAACCATAGCAGATTTAAAGCAGAGGACAGACAAATGGAAATTTTAGATATTGTAGATGAACATGGAATTCCAACAGGAAAAACCGTAGAACGAACCTTTGCCCATGAACAAGGTATTTTACATAGAACTGCTCATGTATGGATTGTAAGGGAAAACAAAGGAAGGATTCAGGTTCTGCTTCAAAAAAGAAGTGAAGAAAAGGATTCCTACCCTGGCTGTTACGATATTTCCAGCGCCGGACATATTCCGGCAGGTGTGGATTTTCTTCCTTCCGCGGTTCGTGAGTTAAAAGAAGAACTTGGCGTATCGGTTATGCAAAAGGCCCTTGTGTATTGTGGACAGCGGAGATTTGAGTTTCAACAAATGTTTCATGGAAAACCCTTTCATGACAATCAAGTGAGCAATATTTACCTTCTATGGCTTGATAAAGAGCCGGAAGCATTCATTCTCCAAAAAGAAGAGGTTTCTGAAGTATGTTGGTTCGATTTTCAGGACTGCATGCAGCAAGTGGAGAAAAACACCATTCCCCACTGTATTTTTATGGAGGAATTAAATATGTTGGCCAAAGCAATAGAAGAGAAATATTCATAGCATTTAGAGGAAAGGAACATAAAAAATGGATAAAAAAGACTTGCAAAAACTGCTGGAACAGGTTGCCTGCGGAGGCATAAAGCCCGAAGAGGCTATGCTTCAGATAAAAACAGAACCTTATAAAGATATGGGCTTTGCCAAACTGGACACCCACAGAGGTGTCCGACAAGGCATGTCCGAAGTCATCTACGGTGCCGGAAAAACAAAGGAACAGATTTTAAAAATTGCACAGCTTATGGTAGAAGAACAGGAAAAAACTGTATTGATTACCCGCATGAGCCAGGAGGCAGCCGAATATGTAACTCAGTTTCTTCCTCTTCATTATGATGAAATTTCAAGAACCGGTATCATTGGAGACATGCCAAAACCGGATGGTGTTGGAAAAATCCTCATTGCTACCGGCGGTACCAGTGATATGCCGGTGGCAGAAGAGGCCGCTCTTACTGCGGAAATTTACGGCAATGAAGTCGTCCGGCTCTATGATGTCGGGGTAGCCGGAATGCACCGGCTTATGAACCATGTGGATGACATTATGACCGCACGGGTGATTGTAGCCATTGCAGGTATGGAAGGCGCTCTTGCCAGTGTAATTGGAGGCATGGCTGATTGTCCTGTAATTGCAGTGCCTACCAGTGTAGGATACGGAGCAAACTTTGGCGGCCTGTCTGCACTTTTATCCATGTTGAACTCCTGTGCCAGTGGAATCAGCGTGGTAAACATTGACAATGGCTTTGGAGCCGGCTATCTGGCAAGTATGATTAATCATCTGGAGGGCAAAAGAACATGAAAACTTTATATTTAGAGTGTCATATGGGAGCAGCAGGAGATATGCTTATGGGCGCGCTTTTGGAACTGCTGCCAGATCCTGACGCTTTTTTAGAAACCATAAATTCTATCGGACTTCCCGGCGTAGAAATTCAGGCAGAACCATCTGTGAAATGCGGTATTACAGGAACCCACATTTCTGTAAAAATCCATGGGGAAGAAGAACACAGTGAAGACCATCATCATCCTGACACTCATACACATGAGCACAGTCACCAGGGTACGCCTGTTCCTAGTCATTCTCATACTCATGAGCACCATCATCATTGTCACAGAGGCATGGCAGAGATTCTGGAGATTCTGGAGCATCTGAATGTTGCCGAAGATGTGAAACAGGATGTGAAACAAATATACCAGCTTATTGCAAAGGCAGAAGGCCAGGTCCATGGAAAAGAAGTATCCGAAATTCATTTTCATGAAGTGGGAACGTTAGATGCCATTGCAGATATTACCGGATGTGTGATGCTGCTTCACCAGTTAGGGGCAGAACAAATCGTAGTCTCTCCGGTAAGTACTGGATTCGGACAGGTGCATTGTGCCCATGGAATTCTTCCGGTTCCTGCTCCTGCCACAGCGCTTTTGCTCACTGGCATCCCCTGCAAAGCAGGCTCTGTAGAAGGTGAACTCTGTACCCCAACCGGTGCAGCCCTTTTAAAATATTTCGCCACCTCTTACGGGCAAATGCCGGAAATGGTCATGGAAAAAATCGGATATGGAATGGGAGCCAAGGATTTCCAGGCTGCAAACTGTGTTCGGGCGATTTTAGGCGAAGCATAAAAAAATAGAAGGTGCGGCTACCTTCCTTCTTGGAAATGCAAGCCGCACCTTCTATTTTTTATGCTTTATTGATGATAATAACTCAGGAAGTCTCCCAGCTTCTCCATGGATTCTTTTAGCACTTCAATTCTTGGAAGATATACAATTCGGAAATGGTCTGGTTCTTTCCAGTTAAATCCACCTCCATGCACTACCAAAATCTTTTTATCCCGGAGTAAATCCAGTGCAAACCGTTCATCATCCACCAAATTGAACTTTTTCTTATCCAGTTTCGGGAAAATATAGAAAGCAGCCTTAGGTTTCACCACACTAATCCCCGGAATGTCCTTCAGGGCATTGTAAATATATTCCCGTTGTTCATAAATACGTCCGCCTGGCACAATGTAATCATTTACGCTTTGATGTCCCCCAAGGGCTGTCTGCACAATAGACTGAGCCGGAACATTGGAGCAAAGACGCATATTGGAAAGCATTTTCAGGCCTTCAATATAATCCTGGGCAATTCGCTTATTGCCGCTTAAAATCATCCAGCCAATGCGGAAGCCAGCAATCATATGGGACTTGGACAATCCACTAAAGGTAACACAGAAAACATCCGGAGCCAGGGATGCAATAGACACATGCTGTTCTCCATCCATAACCAGACGGTCATAAATTTCATCTGAGAAAATAATCAGTTGATGCTCCCTTGCAATATCTACAATCTGCTGCAACACTTCTTTGGGATATAAAGCCCCTGTAGGATTGTTGGGATTAATAATAACAATAGCTTTGGTACGGTCATTGATTTTCTTTCTGATATCGTCCATATCCGGATACCAGTCAGACTGCTCATCACAAATATAATGAACCGCCTTTCCTCCTGCCAAAGTCGCGCAGGCAGTCCACAAAGGATAGTCTGGTGAAGGAATTAAAATTTCATCGCCATCATCTAAAAGCGCAGACATACACAGATTAATCAGCTCACTGACACCATTACCCGTATAAATATCTTCAATGGAAACATTTGGAATCTTCCGAAGCTGGGCATACTGCATAATTGCTTTTCTGGCTGAGAACAACCCCTTGGCAGGAGAGTAGCCTTGACATTCCGTAAGCTGCTGGCGCATATCATAAATTACCTCATCTGGTGTACGAAATCCAAAAGGCGCCGGATTTCCAATGTTCAATTTCAATACCTGAGTGCCGGCTGCTGCCATACGTTCTGCCTCATCCACCACAGGTCCCCTCACATCATATAAAACATTATCCAGCTTAGAAGATTTCTTAAATGTACGCATTTCTTTTCCTCCTGCATTCTCATTTTCTATAGGAGATGATTCCTCTCCTGACAGCCATGCATCCTCCACCTCTAGGGTTTGTGCCAGAAAGTGCAAAATATCTGTCCTTGGAACGGTTTTGCCGCTTACATACTGACTCATGTGGCTTTTTCCAAGCTTCACACCCTGTTTTGCGGCAATCCGGATGATATCTATCTGTTTGAAGCCCTTGTTCTCCATGGACTGTTTCAGACGATCCGCAAACAGCTCCTTCGCCATATGGCATACCTCCAGTTCAATCTAAGTTTTCTAAAGTATAACACAGTCCTTAGGTAAGTTCAATATACATTTTTACAAATATAAAAAGTTCAATTTATAGAAGTTTGTTTTGTGTAGAGAGCGTTGAACTCCAGCTTTCCATGTGAAAGAAATAACAAATTTAAAAAACTTTCCTATTATTAAAAAAACTGTAACTGATAAAACTGTTTCTACAAAAGATGACAAGCTGGTAGCAGATATGGTATGATATCCAATAAACAATGGTTACCCAAAATAAGAACAATGGAGATAAAAACATGGAAACAAAAGAAAAATTAGCCCTGGAAATCATAGAACGTCTGAAAAAAGAATATCCGGATGCCGGATGCACGCTGGATTATGACCATGCATGGAAGCTTCTGGTGAGTGTGCGTCTGGCAGCACAGTGTACGGACGCCAGGGTAAATGTGGTAGTAGAGAACTTATATGCCAAATATCCAACGGTCAATGCTCTGGCAGACGCCACGCCGGAAGAAATTGAGGAAATTGTCCGTCCCTGTGGTCTTGGAAAAAGCAAAGCCAGAGATATCAGCGCCTGTATGAAGATTTTAAGAGATGAATATAATGGCAAAGTGCCGGACGATTTCAACGCCCTTTTAAAACTTCCAGGAGTAGGAAGAAAAAGCGCAAACCTCATTATGGGAGATGTCTTTGGAAAACCTGCCATTGTCACAGATACCCATTGTATCCGTCTTGTAAACCGCATGGGACTGGTAGACCACATCAAAGAACCGAAAAAAGTAGAAATGGCTCTCTGGAAAATCATTCCACCGGAAGAGGGAAGTGATTTCTGCCATCGCCTGGTTTACCATGGACGTGATATCTGCACAGCCCGTACAAAACCATTTTGTGATAAATGCTGTCTTCAGGATATCTGCGCCAAAAACATAGACTAACAAAGAGGTGACCTTATGTCTGTTTGTAAAGCTTATGAAAAAGAACTGCTTCGTCTGCGCCACTGGCTGCATCAGCATCCGGAATTGAGTATGGAAGAGCATCTTACCACGCAGTTTATTTATGATTATCTAAATGCCCTGGAAATTCCATGCTATAAAACCGGAGACACCGGGGTGATTGCTACCCTTATGTTAAATCCGGCATACAAGACCATTGCCATAAGAAGTGAAATTGATGGTCTGCCCATACAGGAAGCCACAGGACTTCCCTTTTCCTCCCTCTATCCGGGGAAAATGCATGCCTGCGGCCATGATGCCATTACAGCGGTAAATCTTTGTCTTGCAAAGGTACTGGCAGAGCATAAAGAGGTACTGGCCTGTAATGTGCGTTTTCTATTTGAGCCAGGGGAAGAAACCGGACAGGGGACAAAACACATGCTTGCTCATGGAGCCCTGGAAAATCCAAAAGTAGATGCACTTTTGATTTTTCATTTTGGAAATCAGGAAACCCGGCACATGGAAATTCAAAAAAGCATTACCACAGCAGCAGTGGGCGGCATCACCCTTCATGTAACAGGCAAATCCAGTCACTGGTTTCAGCCCCAGGATGGCATTGACGCTTTATATGCAGCTTCCAGACTGGCAGTGGAAATCCACCGGCTCAATGACACCTTGAAAACCCAGCATCCCTTTGTTCTTGGCTTTGGAACCATGGAAGCGGGGACTGCTGGAAATATTGTGGCAGATACTGCACAGCTCTATGGTTCCCTTCGGGCTTTTACCATGGAGGATTTTCACTATGTCTGGAATCAGCTGGAGCAAGTGATGAGGCAGGTAGAACAGGAAACAGGAGCCTCCATATGCCTGGAACCAGGGCGCATGATTCCCCCTATGATAAACGATGCTTCTCTGGTAAAACAGGGAAGTAGGATTGGAAAGGAACTGATGCAGGACCACTTTTCTCTTGGAGAAGAGCCTTTTTTAGTGGGGGACAATGCAGCCTTTTATCTGGAGCATGTCCCAGGTATGCGAACCGTATTTCTGGGCGGAAAAAAGCAGGGTTCTAATGAACCTGTACACAATCCGGCTTTTGACCTTGATGAACAGATTCTTTTAGATGCCCTGGAATTTTTCTACCAGATGGTTACGAATAAATCCCTTTGCTGATGTGCGATAAAGAAGTAACGTTAGACAGTAGGAAATCTTCTTGTAGCATAGCTAAAATACGTTCTGATAGAATATTGGTTTCTGAACTGTCTAAATGCTTATAAAGTGGATTTTCTTTAGGTCTCCATTTTTCACGCATTGCTGCCAGTGTAGATTTGAGTGCTGCTAAACATTCTTTTTTGTCTTTCTTAATAACAGACAATGACACTTTTGCATGATACGGTATCCATGGGGTTACATAAAACAATTTTGATGCTTGCTCATAAACATCAGCATAAAAATCTGCATCTTCTATTCGTTCTTCCTTTACTGCAATATCTAACATATTCATTAGCGCAGTCTGAATTTCAGTAATGCTATCTAATATTCTGTGTTCCCATATTTTAAGTGCATCTAAAAACTTGCCTTGCTCTGTATAAAGAACAGCAATGCGTTCTTCTTTGTCTATTGATGATGAAGGCAGCGTATTGATAAGTTCCTCTGCTTTAGAGAAATCTTTTCTATTTATGCTATATGATATTAGCATACTAATAGCTGTTTCTTTTATTTCTGTATTCTGACTGCGTGATAGCTGTTCATAAAACGCTTCAAACACTTTCTCATACCGTTCTGGCTCTGATATGTTATTCTTGCGTCAATAATAATTCTTTTCGTTTTTCTCGGATAATGTGATTAATTTTCATAGCCAGCCTCCTTTGTAATTCCATAATACCAGAGGGAATTTTAAGGCACAATGGAGTGATTATTAAATTTCTTGTTTATTAAATTAACCATAGATTAAAACGGAATAGTAAGTTGGCTGTCTATCAGGTTCTTGTGTGTTATTTAATGGCACATGAGCATTTCAGCTTATCGTGTGGCAGACTTTGCCCGTTCTGCTATCAACTGTCCGGCAATGCTGACAGCAATTTCCTCCGGAGTTTCAGCCAGAATATCCAGACCAATGGGTGTGGTAATCCGGCTGATATCCTCCGGGAAAAAACCATCTGCCAGCAGTTTCTGCCGAATCACTTCTTTTTTCTTCCGGCTTCCCATAACCCCAATATAATACGCAGGAGTGGTAAGGATTTGTTTCTGAATCAGATAATCGTATTGATGTCCCCGGCTCATAATACATACATAGTCCTGAGGCTGAATGGAAAGGTAGTCTGAAATCCTGTTAAAATCCCCCAAAATGCATTGTTCTGCCTCTGGAAATACCTGTGGATTACTAAAAGCTTCTCTATCATCAAATACCACACAGCGAAATTCCAGACGGGCCAGCACAGGAACCAGTGCCTGCGCCACATGTCCACCACCGAAAATATAAACTCTGCCTTTTTGTACCAATGGTTCACAATAGTATTTCCGACCATCCAAAACCTTCTGCACTGCCTTGGTCTGCAAAAGAGGAGACGGGTCAGAAATCCCAAGCCCTGTAAGACCTTCCTGCTCCTCATAAAGTCCTGCCTTCCAAACCGTTTCCTCCGTAATATCAAAAATCAGCCAGGTATTCTCATTTTTATCCCAGCTCTTTAAAATTCTGGTACAGAGGTCATAAAAGTCCTGATTTTCCCAGGAAATGTATTGGAAGAAAATCACCACATCCCCGCCGCAGATCATACCTAAATCTGCTACCTGATCTGGATGAAGAGCAAACCCTCTGGTACAGGATTGTTTTTGTTTCAGAACCTCTCTGGCATGTTGAATGGAAACATATTCTACATTTCCGCCTCCAATGGTTCCATAGGATGTTCCGTTTTCCAGAACCAGCATTTTTGAACCGGCTCCTCTTGGAGAAGAACCGGAGCTGGAAATAGTAGTTACAAATACCAAATCCTGTTTTTTCTCCATGGATTTTCTGGCTGTTTCAAACAATTCTTTCATGGTTTTCATTTTAGATTCTCCTTTTCTTGTTTCATTCTTACCGCAAATGCGATTTTAATACAAAGCATGGTATCCTTTCGTTCTCCCCAGATTTGTCCTCCCATACGTTCTACCAGTTCTCTTGCAATGGAAAGCCCAAGTCCGGCATGTGTGCCCTGGCGGGACATATCGGTTCTGTAAAAACGCTGGAAAAGCCATTCTGGATGCAGCTTCTCTGGTTCTGGCACCTGATTTTGAAAGACCAGAGAAGCGCCCTTTTGTTCAATATACAAAGTCCCCGTTCCATGTGCCAGAGCATTGGAAATCAGATTTTGAAAAACCCGGCGAAGCTGCTGCTTATCGCCCAAAACCTCTATGGTTTCATCTTCAAAGGAGAGCAGTGGCTCCCGTTCCTGCTCCTGAAACGATAAGGAAAACTCATTCAAAACCTCACAAAGCAATGGGAGCAGCCGGACTTTGGAAATCTCCATAGGGAACGCATCTCCGGTAAGCCTGGTATACAGAAACAGTTCATCCAAAAGCTGCTCCAAATCCATTAATTTCTGTCGGACGATAGTACCATATTTCTTTTGTTTCTTTTCGTCTGAAGTTTTTTCAAATAACTGTATATAACCAAAGGCCCCGGTCAGGGGAGTTCGGATATCGTGAGAAACACAGGCAATGGTGTATTTTAATTCCCTTTCTGCCTCCTGGGATTTCAGAACTGCTTTTTGCTGCGCATCAATATAATTGTTCATTTCCAGGCAAAGGGCTTTCGTCGCTTTATCTCTTACAAGGCAGGTCAGTCTTTGATTGCTTTGGGGAGAAAGTTCCTGAAGCTGGCGGGTCCATTCCCGCATTTGTTTTCCATATAAATATAATCGGAATCCTGCAAAGAGAAGCAAAATACCAAAGAAACAGATCAAAATCAGCATATGGTTTTCCTACCTTCAACAAATATCTTTTTTATTTAATACAAAAGCAGCCAGAAAGACATACAGAATTGTCCAAAAAACAGCGGCAAAAACAGCAAGTATGGGGCTGGTTCCCAGGAACAGATTCTGTTCCTTTAGAAAAAGAGCAATTCCGGAATTTATGTCATTTGTCAAAGTGCCGCTTAACACAGGCAGTATCATCAAATTATATGATGGGAAAAAGCTTCCCACATGAATACCAAAAAAGCCGGAGAAAAATTCTAAAACTCCTGAAACAACTCCAAGTCCGCAGAGAATGGAAAGGATGCTGCTTAACACAACCTTACGCGTCAGCATACAAAAAAGAAGATTTTGCGCGCACAGACTCATTAAACTCAGCCATCCGATAACCAACATCAACATCATGCTATTCAAATTTCCCATAGCATTTTCAAACCCCATAAGGCGAAAAGACAGGAAGGTAAGCAGGGTAAAAACAATCAGGAAAAACCCGCTGACAATGGCTAAAGTCATTAATTTGCTTATAATATACCAGCTTCTTTTGGGATAATAGGAAAAAATATTTTTCCCGAATCCGGTTGTAAAATCGTCGCAGACAAAGATGGCGCTTACAATTGCCATAAGGCAGACCATAAGTCCGCCGGAAAACAATAAGCTCCCAAGAAAATCTACCTGCGTACTGTTTTGGAATGCCTGTGCGTCCTGAAGATCCTCGGCTGTAATATCCATTCCTGACTCCATAGCCGAATGAAGTAAATCCGGACTGGTAATCACCTTCATGGTAGCCAGGGCGATAAATATCACCCCCAGTATGGCTGCAGCAGTAATATAAATAGATTTCTCCCGAAAAATCTTATATACCTCCATACGAAAAAGATTAAGCATGGTGTTTCCCTCCTTTCTAAGATAAAGAATCTTGCGTATCCTGTCCCATGAGTTCCATGAAATAGCCTTCCAGGTCCTGCTGATGGGGATAAACGGCGTAGACAGAAATCCCCACTTCCGACAAAACACTGGTAATCTGTGCAGGATTTAAGGTCTGAAAAATCCGGATTTCCCCATCTGGATGTACTTCATAATCACACAGTCCCAGCTTTTGCTCTAAGATAACCGCAGCCATTTTGGAATCCTGTACTTTCAGATAGAGATAATCTTTGCACTGAGAAATTAAATCTTCTCTGGAAATTTCTTTTACCAGACATCCGTCTTTTAAAATGCCATAGTGGGTTGCCATCTTTTCCAGTTCCCCCAGAATATGAGAGCTGATTAAAATGGTAATTCCTTTCTTTTGATTCAAGTCAACTAAGAGCTTCCGAATCTGATTCATACCTTCCGGATCCAAACCATTAATGGGTTCATCCAAAATCAATAAATCCGGTCTGCCAAGCAATGCCATAGCAATTCCAAGACGCTGCTTCATCCCCATGGAAAACTGCTTCACTTTCTTCCTGTCCCTGTATTCCAGTCCCACCAGTGTTAAAAGCTCCTGAATCTGCTTTCTGGGTTCCACAGCCCCCATAAACATGGCTTTATACAGCATATTTTCATAGGCAGTAGCGCCTGGCTCCAATCCTGCGGTTTCAATCAGGACACCAATTCTGCGGTACGCAGACTCCTGTAACTGTGTTTCTCCAAATAGCCGGATGCTCCCTTCTGTGGGATGGGCTAAACCGCAGAGCATTTTCAGAGTTGTAGATTTTCCAGAACCATTTCTGCCAATAAATCCATAAATTTCTCCCGGGCGCACATGCATGTTTAAGGATGTTACCGCCGCCTTTTTGTGATAGGATTTACATAAATTTTTTGTCTCAATGATATACTCCATAAATTCCTCCTTCTTTGCTGTCGTATTTTTGAAACTCTGTACCAGCTTTCTTCTTTATGATAAAATACAGAGTTTCAAAAAGCGCAAAGAAATGTTAAAGAAAGTATAAAGATTTCTCTTTATTCACCTAATTTAAAACCAATCCCCCATACTGTCTGGATGTAGTGGTCTGTCCCGGTTTTCTTGAGCTTTGCCCGGATATTACTAATATGGACATGAATGGTCTTATCCTCTATAAAATACTCCTGCTGCCATACCGCTTCAAAGATTTCCTGTTTGGTAAATACCTTTTTGGGATGTTTTATCAGAAGTTCCAGAATGCCCATTTCATGAGAAGTCAGTTCAACAGGCAATTTGTTTGCTATAAAACTCCGTTCCTGGAGATTTAACGTCCAGTCCTTGTATTTGAGAACCGATTTGCCGGATGGACGTATACCCTGTGTGCGGCGAAGCTGTACCTGAATCCGCGCCCATAGTTCTTCCAGTTCAAAAGGCTTTGTCAGATAATCGTCTGCCCCCATTCCCAGCAATTCCACTTTATCTTCAAGGGCTGTTCGTGCGGAAAGCACAATGACCGGGGTCTGTAAGCCAGCGCGGATATATTCCAGCAAATCCTGGCCGCTCATGCCTGGAATCATCAAGTCTAATAAAATCAGTTCAAACTTTTCCATATCCACCAGCAGTCTGCCTTCTGTACCGGAATAAGCCGGAGTGCAGCAGCAGCCTTTGTCCTGAAGAAATTCCTGTATGAGCCCATTAATGGTAGCGTCATCCTCTATAAGTAAAATTTTTGTCATAACTCTTTTCTGTGTTCCTTTCTCAAATATACGTTGAATCTCTTTCCAAAATATACTATCATTATATCGGAAGAAATTGAAATGTAAAGACGAAAGGAATGAAACCATGGATAATATTACACGAAGAGATTCAGAACTTCCCTATATCTCAGATGAAGCAGTGATGGAAGAGCAGAAAGTTGCCAGAAGGCTTTTACGTGAGTTTAATACCACAGACCCTTCTGATTTTCAGACACTTGGTCAGCTCTTGGTAAAATCGTGAAAGGTTCACATAAGAATATTATGGTCGTCCCTCCTTTTTATTGTGATTATGGTTCTCATATTGAAGTAGGGGAAAACTTTTTTGCCAACTATAATTGTACCATTCTGGACGTAGCGCCTGTTAAAATTGGAGACAATGTGTTGTTTGGGCCAAATGTATCCCTCTATACAGCAGGACATCCCCTTCATCCCGTTTCCAGAAATTCTGCTTATGAATACGGAATTTCCATTACCATTGGAGATAATGTATGGCTTGGGGGAAATGTAGTGGTAACCCCTGGGGTACACATTGGAAATAACGTTGTCATTGGAGCTGGAAGTGTGGTGACAAAGGATATTCCAGACAATATGGTGGCAGCAGGAAATCCCTGCCGTATTATTCGGGAAATCACAGAGGAAGACAAGAAATATTATTATAAAGACCGGGAATTTGATGAAGAAGCCTGGGCGAATATTGAAGCCGGCCAAAAATAAATTTCCGAAAACTGTCCATACTAAATACAGCAAAAAGAATTAAGAAAGTTTCCAAACAACTTATTCAATTCTGATTGTATGGAGGGAAACAAATGCATTCATTGTGGTGGGAAACCTGTAAGATACAGGAAAGACAGACCTTAGAAAAAGATTTAGAAACACAAGTCCTGGTAATCGGCGGAGGTATGGCAGGTATTCTGACAGCTTACCAGCTTCAGAAATCCGGCAAAAAAGTTCTTGTTTTAGAGGCAAACCGCATAGGCAGCGGTCAGACCGGGAACACGACTGCCAAGATTACCTCCCAGCATGGTCTCTGCTATCATGGCTTTCTGAAAAAAATAGGAGCGGAAAAAGCCAGGCTTTATGCCAGGGGCAACCAGGCTGCTATCCAGGAATATGAAAACATTATAAAAACAGAACAGATTTCCTGTGATTTTGAAAAGCAGTCCTCCTTTGTCTATGGGAAAAGCAGAGCAGACCTTGAGGCGGAAGCACAGACAGCCGCATTTCTCGGACTTCCGGCTTCTCTGGTGCGCGAAAACCTGACCTTGCCCTTTCCTGTGTGGGGAGCTGTTAAATTTCAAAATCAGGCACAGTTTCATCCTTTAAAATTTCTCCATGCCTTGTCTGAACATCTGGTTATCTATGAACACAGTCCTGTTTACAAAGTAGAAGAGAATACCGCCTATACAAAATACGGAACGGTAAAAGCAGAACAGATTATTTTTACCTGTCATATCCCGTTTCTCAACTTTCCCGGGGCTTATTTTGCCCGTATTCATCAGGAACGTTCGTATGTACTTGCTTTAGAGCATGGCATGAAAACCAACGGGATGTATATTGGAAGCGGGGAACACGGCTTTTCTTTCCGTAATTATGGCCCTTATTTGCTATTAGGTGGCATGGGACACAGAACAGGAGAAGACGCTTCCTTGCCAAAGTATCAGCAGCTTCGTAACCTTGCGGCAAAATGGTTTCCCAAAAGTAAAGAACTATGCTGTTGGTCTGCGCAGGATGGAATCACCTCTGACGGCATTCCTTACATTGGCCCTTATGCCAAAGGTAAACAAAACTGGTATGTTGCTGCAGGATTTCAGAAATGGGGGATGAGTACCTCCATGGTTGCAGCCATGCTTTTACGTGATTTCATTTTAGAAAGAGAAAACCCATGGGAAGCTGTGTTCTCACCAAAACGCTTTTCCACAGCAGATCTTTCTTTTTTATGCAAGGAAGGAGGACATTCTGTCAAAGGTCTTACACGCCAATTACTGGCAGACTTTCAAAAAACAGGGAAACCTCCCGTCTGTCCCCATCTTGGGTGTCAGTTAACATGGAATCCAGAGGAAGAGAGCTGGGATTGCCCTTGCCATGGCTCCAGATTTGATAAGCATGGAAACCTTTTAAACGGTCCTGCCCAGACCTCACTTTCTCCATCCTGTTCTCTGAAAAAATGAAGTAATTAATCAAGGAGATAAAAATTATGTTACCTACAAAAGAAGAAGCCTTTGCCTTACTGAAGGAATCTTATACTATGAATCCAGGTCCCTGGAAGGATCACTCCGTTGTCACTGCCCAATGTGCCTATAAAATCGCAGCCTATTGCCCTGATTTAGATGAAGCAAAAGCCTACATTCTGGGACTGCTCCATGACATTGGCAGACGTTTTGGATTTTCCTACATCCGCCATGTCTTAGATGGCTATTTGTACCTTATGTCTCTTGGCTATGAAGAAGCTGCTAAAATCAGCATTACCCATTCCTTTCCGGTAAAAAGCCTGGAAATGTATGTAGGAGAGTGGGATGTAAGCAAACAGGAGCTGGCGCAGATTCAAAGCCTTTTAGACTTCTATGAGTACGATGACTATGACCGCCTGATTCAAGTCTGTGATTCCATTGCCATGCCAAATGGTCCGGTGGATATGATAACACGCATGGAAGATGTAAAACACCGCTATGGCAGCTATCCTCAAAAAAAATGGAACAAAAATCTTGCTCTAAAAGATTATTTTGAGGATAAAATCAGGATGCCCCTTCGGGAAGTCTTATTTTTCTCTTAGCGTAACCGCTTTGGAAGCAGCCCTGCGCCTGGAATCACTTAATTTTGCATAGTGCTTTTTCGTAGTATTTACGTCTGCATGCCCCAAGACATCTGCCACCAGGTAGATGTCCCCGGTTTCCCGGTAAAGGGCAGTTCCATAGGTGCTTCGCAATTTGTGTGGGGTAATGGTTTTTACCGAAACAGCAGAAGCGTACTTCTTTACCATTTTTTCTACTGCATCTACGCTGATACGTTTCCTCTGACCGGACAAAAACAGCGCGTCCTCATGACCGGCTACCGGCGTAATGGCTTCTCTGGAAATTTCCAGATAATCTTTCAGCGCCTGTTCCACCTCTTTGCCAAAGTAAACAATCATTTCATTTCCACCTTTTCGCAAAATCCGGATTCCATTGTTTTTAAAATCCACATCTGCAATGTTTAATCCCACCAGTTCTGATACACGAACACCCGTTCCTAATAGAAGAGTAACAATGGCAATATCGCGGTACTTTTGTTTGTTATAGTGGTAAAGTTGAACACCGGTGAGATTTTTTCCATAATTTTCTATATAATCCAGCAAACTGGCAACTTCATCCGGATCTAGCTGAATAATGGCTTTTTCCTTAATTTTCGGCATATCCACCAAACGCACAGGATTGGAAGGCAAAAGCTGGCGTTTGCACAGATAATCATAAAAACTGCGCAAACAGGACATTTTTCTGGCAATTCCTGTACGGGAATTGGTTTCCAGTTTTTGTTCCGGGGATTTATAAGCCTTTAAATATTCCTGAAATTCCTCAAAATCCACAGGCTGTAAAAGAGCCAAATCAGCAATAGAAATATCAGCCATGGATTTTTCCTGTAAAGAAGGATTTGTTTCCTGTAAAAACCGGAAAAACACACGTAAATCATAGGCGTATGACAGACGGGTTTTGTCTGACGTGGTTGGTTCTTTGGCGCGGAAATAATCCTTCACATAAGGGGGAAGCTCCATGAGAAATTCACGGAGCTTTACTGTATTTTCTAATTTTTCTTGTTCGCGGTATGTAATTGGCTTTGCCATGGGAAACCTCCAAAATCTTGATTTTGAGAGTAGTTTACCACAAATCTTTGGAAAAAGCTATAATTTTTCGGTTAAATCTGTATTTGTCCGCTAAACTATTCAAGAACTCTCTTGCGGTATCCCAGATATGTTGCCAGAAAATAAATAAAATAAACCAGAAAAAACAAACCAATACTAATTGCGATTGCCATACAAAAGGCTTTTACGGTAATTAAATCTGCCAGCAAAACCTGATTTATCTGTGATGCCAGAAAAATACTGACCGGGATTGGAATTGCCACAGGAATAAAAAAATAAAAAATCATTTGTTTCAGAACCAATCCTTGCATCTTGCCTTCATCTGCACCTAAATAAGACAAAATTTCATACTTGTGTTTATACGAAACTCCATCACTTAACTGCTGTACCGCCAAAATAGCTGCTGCACAACAGGCAAAAATCAGTCCCACATAAAACAAAGAAAATGCAAAGGTCACAAATACGGAATTTTGTGATGCCCTGGTATCTGATGCCACCATAAACTCATCTACCGCATTTTTCCTGTAATCACCACTTACATCATAAGCTCCGTTATCGGATAACCACTGGGACAACTCCATACCCTCATTGGCCGGTATTTCTTTCTTAGTCTCAAAGACATAGCAAGTGTGATAAACAGGAAACGTTTCTGCAGCCTCATCTGGAAGCACCACCAGAAATCCGGTTCCATGTAATCCGCTTCCGGTACTAAAAGGCCTGGAAGAAAGTTCTTTTAATTGATAAGTTTCTCCCTGAATTTCAAGAGCAGGAACTTCTTCTCTTCTGCTTCTCTCCTGTATCTTTTCAGAGGTAAGCAACAAATATTCCTGTTTTCCAAGAGAGAGTTCTTCATACCCAAGGGCTTTCCACAAAAGCTGAAAATCTCCATAAGCCATTACAGGAGTAAATTCCAAATAGCCGTCAAAACCCGTATAGGTGTATAACGTATCGTCCGGATTCTGATAAATAGGATAGGAATGACCGAAGGTAATCCCATATTGCTTCTGCAATCTTTGCTCCAGCTTTTCTTCTAACTGCTGCTCTTCTATTTTTTCCTGGTTTCCAGACATGGCAACATCAAAGCTGATAATATTGTCTGCCTGAGCCTGAAAAAACTTTTCAAACAAGACTCCCATCTGCATGGCTGTCAGGGTAATAGTAAGAAGAAGAGCCAAAATTCCAAGGGTTTTTCCTATGGTATTTAACTTTGCTGTCAGCCCACGCAAAAGAAAGAGGCGGTCTTTCCCATATTTAAAATCACCTTTGGAAAGCACGGTTCTTGTAAGAAAATATGTCATATGGGTATAAATTTTATAAATGCACAACAAAATGACTGCCATGGAGCCTAGGAAATACCATCCGCTATACTCTCCGCTGTAGGGAACCTCTCCTTCCAGGTACACAGAATATACAAATACAAAGCAGCCGCAAATCCCCAGAAATAAGTAAAAGAAAAACGCCAGCAAAGAGCCTTTCCTCTCCTGACGTACCTCTTCTTCGCCTTCCCGGTCCAGGTACAGCAGTTCGTGAATCTCTGCCTTTTTCAAATATCTTCTCAAACGTAAAATAGCGCTTCCATACATACAAACCGTATAGAGCAAGGTAAGACCAAAGGCCTCCCAGAAAAAAGCCAGCTTCAGATGATAAGACGCACCAAAAAAGTAAATAACCATCATAGCTAAAACCTGATATAAAAGGCTTCCTATGACAAGGGAGAGTAAAAAACCCACACTTCCAATTAAAGCCTGCTCTCCTGCAAACAAAGAGGCAATGGTTTTATTGGGAACACCCAGTAGCATATAGGTACCAAATTCCCGGCTGCGCTTCTTCATCATAAACTTTGCCATGTAATGAATCAGCCATCCCAGAACCCATACAATGACAAAAGAAAGAAAAATAATCACGCCGGTTAGAACATTCATTCCATTGCTTAGTCTCTGAATATCCTCCGAAAATACCAGAAGATTAAAGGAATAAATCAGGGAAATGGAAAACACAATAGTAAGTAAATAAATGGCATAATCCTTTGCCCAGTATCTGGCATTTTTTAAAATTATCTTATTTTGCATTGGAGACGTCACCTCCCATTAAGGTTACCACATCCAGGATTTCCTGAAAAAATGCCTTTCTGCTCTTTTCTCCTCTTCGGATTTCATTAAAAATCCTTCCATCTTTTAAAAATAAAATCCTGGAGCAATAGCTTGCAGAAAACACGTCATGGGTAACCATAAGTATGGTAGCTCCAAGTTCTTCATTTAAGCTGGTAAAACTTTCCAAAAGCATCTGGGCTGCATGAGAGTCCAAGGCCCCTGTTGGCTCATCTGCCAGCAAAATTTTAGGGTGATTAATAATAGCTCTGGCACAGGCACAGCGTTGTTTTTGACCTCCGGAAACCTGCGCCGGCATCTTTTCCAGTTCTCCTTCAATCCCAAGCTGTCTGGCTGCCTGTTTCACCAGTTTTCTCACCTGTTCTTTTGGTGTTCCCCGTAAAGTCAGAGCAAGGCCGATATTCTCTTCCAGGGTAAAATGATCCAGAAGATTAAAATCCTGAAACACAAACCCCAGATTCTCTTTTCTGAAGTCTGCTAGTTCCTGATTCTTCAATGCAGTAATATCCCTTCCTTCCAGATAAATATGTCCGGCAGTTGCCCTGCAAATGGTTGCAAGACAATTTAAAAGTGTTGTTTTTCCAGATCCACTGGAACCCATAATCCCTAAAAACTCACCTTTTTCCACCCGAAAAGAAACGTGGTTCAAAGCTTTTGTGATATTGTGTTTGTTTCCATAATATTTATCCAGCTTTTCAATCTGAAGCAAGATACTCATAAGCAATTCATCCTTTCTGTTTCTTGATTTGTTATCCCGATTGTATCATGCTTCCAGGAAAGAAAATACTTACAGAGTTGTTAGAGTGACTCCGGGCGGTGGAGCTTTCCTACAGGAAATCCTATGAATACAGTAGTTCCCTGCCCATCCTTGGACTCCAGCTTCACTTCTAAGCCAAGGCGGTCACAAAGCCTTTTTGCCAGGTAAAGTCCCATGCCAGTGGCAGCCTTTCGTTCCCTGTGTTCCCCGGTAAAACCCTTCTCAAAGACTCTTGGAAGGTCTGCCTTTGAAATGCCTGGGCCATTGTCCCGGATACGAAGCCACAGGCTGTTTTCCTGCTGCATAGCGTCCATGGAAATGTAGCCAGCAGAAACAGGGGCATATTTCACAGCATTGGACAGCAACTGCTTTACAATATAGGCCAGCCACTTGGGATCTGTATAAACCCTTACCTCTATATCATGGATATCCAAATGTAACTGTTTTTGCAAAATCAGTGTGCGAAATTCAGAGAGAACCTGAGCAATGACTTCCTCCAGACAACATTCCTGGATAAAATAATCTTTTTCCGTATAGCCGCTTCTGGCATAATAAAGAGTTTGCTCCACCAGATCATCAAGCTTTTGGATTTCTTTTTGTAATTCTTCTGTCTCTTTTGTAGGATGATTGTTACAAAAAAGCTTCATGGCTGTCACCGGATTCTTAATCTCATGAACCCAGCCTTCCATATATTCCTTATACTCTCTGCTGCCGGCAGAAATTTCCTCAATTTTCTCCAGCATAGCCTTATTAGATTCTCTGGAACAGGAAAAATATAATTGTTCCAACAAAGTATTGGGTTTGGGAAGTACCTCTGTAAACAAATATTTTTCTTCCAGCAAATCAAAGGCCGATTCCACCTCTGCATAACGCTGTTTTAAGGCCAGATATTTCCGTCCATGAGACAGCAGTGTTACGAAAAACCAGACACCCTCCACACACAGTACCACAGGAATCTCCGTACCAGTCACCCATAAAAAACCGCCAAGAGCCAGCATTCCAAACACCCAAAGCAACAGAGTCTCTGCCTGTTCATAAAGGTAATCTCTAAGCCTCATTTTGGTTTCCTCCAATTTGATAGCCTGTTCTTGGAATGGTTTTCACAAAATTCTCCAGTACGGTTCCCTCCAGGCGCTTCCGAATCCTGGACAAATTGACGTTTAGAATATTCTCATCCACAAAAAGCTTATTCTCCCACAAATATTCAATCATTTCATCCCTTCCAACGATTCTGGGATAGTTTCGGAACAAATAATACAAAATCTGCAATTCTTTTTTAGACAATTCAAAACACTGGTCCTCATAACATAATTGTCCAAAAACCAAATCCAGAACCACACCTTCCACGCAAAGCTGATCCTGTTCGCTTCTTGCCCTTTTCAGCAAATTCTGTATTCGTATCAGCAGCACACAGAAATCAAAGGGTTTTCGGATATAATCATCTCCTCCTGCCTGAAGTCCCTGCACTTCCATTTGGGTTGTATTTTCCCCTGTGACAAACATAATAGGAACCTGGGTATCTTTACGCAGTCTCTTGCAAAGCTGGATACCATCCTGGCTGCCAAGTCCAATATCCAGCAAAATCAAATCCGGCTGCTGCTCATTCTCCCACTGTTCAAAGCAATCCGGCTGTTTGGGCGCTATTACTTCATATTCCTGATTTTCCAGAAATTCTTTTATCTGATTTCGGATAAATGGTTCATCTTCCAAAACTAAAATTCTCTGTTTCTTGTTCATTTTATATATCCCTCATACAGGCCATCCGAACTGCTGCTGCCATCCCTCCGTCTCCATAGGTCGGATGCTTTAAAAACTCCCTGGATGTTTCACTTAACTCCTGATTTATTTCCATGGAATGTACTATTTCGTTCTCCCACCCATAGAGCCTGGAATTTGAAATTTCCTCAATTCCAAGCAGGGCATCTTCAAGATGTTTTTCATAACTCTTTCTGTGTTTCTGAATGAGATACCTCATCAAATCAAGACGTTTCTTCATACTTCGGACATTTGCTGACGCAGGCGCTGTGCGATACTGAATAAGCGGCGCTTCCACAATCCCAATTTCTGCCTCTGGTGCCGTTTCCAAAAGACTTAAAAAGAATTCCCAGTCCTCAAATCCAGAACGCATGGTTTCATCATAACCACCGCATTGTTCAAATGCTTCCCTTCTGAAAATATGAGTGGAAGGACAGCAATTACGCGCCAAAAAAGGCTGGATTTTCCCTCCAGTCGGGCATACCACAGCATCCAAAACACCAAATGTATGAAGCCAGGAAGACGCTGCAATCATGGACGGATGAGAAAACAGTAAATCACTTACCTGCTCAATATAACTTGGCTTTAGCCTGTCATCTCCATCCAACACAAGCACCATGGGCTCCTGGACTTTTCTAATACCAGTATTTCTGGCGCAGGATACCCCATCGTTTTCCTGATAAATCACTTGTACAGGAACCGGAAGACCTTCCTGTTTTTCCAGATTTTTCAAAACAGCAAGAGATGCCTCATCAGTAGAACCATCATCCACAACCAAGATTCTTTCGGGCAAAAACGTCTGCCTGCACAAGGACTGCACAGCTTCCAGAATCATGGTTCCCTGATTAAAGCTGGTTATTACAGCCTCCACCCGGGCTTCAAAGAATGTTTTATCCGTTTTCATATTATCCCTCCATTTCTATCTTCAACACTGCGTCCATGCAAAGTTCCAATGCATATTCCACAGAATCTCTTCCCCAGTTCCGCTCATCATATGCTCCTATATTTGCCAGACTATCTGCTGTATACAATAATTCTCCCCAAACCGCACCCCTCATTTCGGCACAAGCAGCAAGAGCCGCACACTCCATTTCCACCACAGAGCAGCCTTCTGCTTTTCGGTATGTGACCTTTTCTTTTGTCTCCCGATAGAATCCATCTGTGGACCAGGTCATAACTTCTATGTATTTCAAATGATGCTCACATAATGTTTTCTCTATGGCTTTTCGTGCCTGTGGATGGACGTCAGCATAACGGGATGGCGCCATATAGTGATAAGACGTGCCTTCATCTCTCAAAGCACGATAGGGAACCAGAAATTCATTCTCCTTAAAATTTTCCAATGCCCCGCAGGAACCTCCGCTAATAATTTCCCTGACACCATACGAAATCAGCCAGTCCAAAATCTGAGCCGCCGCCGGCGCACCCATTGGCGCCTGAACAAGAGAAAGTTCCTGGCCTTTATAGGAGATTTTATAAATAGGGTACATTTTGGTAATGGATTCAAACCACCCCACAATTTCTCCCCCATGGTTTCTGGCATATTTGTCAACCGCATCCCCAAGAAAGGCAAATACTGCCTTTCGGGGCAATTCCAAATCGAAGTTTTCATGATTTGGCATAATCACCGCCTGTTTTGTTGAATCATATTCCAAAATGGGAATCTCATTTTTTATAATACTCATTTTTTCCTCACTTCCCGTATCTTTATGATAAAAATGTCGGATGAATACTGTATTTTATTCTCACCCGACATTCTATCTCATCCATTCTATTTGATTTGTTTCACATTATTGAAACGTATTTTCATCCAGAATAATGGTAAAAGGTCCTTCATTCGTAAGGGACACCTTCATCATTGCTCCAAATGTCCCTGTCTGCACTACCGGAACGCTTTCTTTCACTTTTTCTACCATATATTCATATAAAGCTTCCGCCTTATCCGGTTCTCCTGCATCAAAAAAACTTGGACGGTTGCCTTTTTTACAGTTGGCATACAGGGTAAACTGAGATACCAGAAGCACTTCTCCGTTAACATCTGCCAGAGAAAGATTGGTTTTTCCATTCTCATCTGCGAAAATCCGCAGATTTACCATTTTCTTAATATACTGATCAACCGTTTCTCTTGTATCTTCCTTCCCGATTCCTACCAGAACCAGGAAGCCTTTTTTGATTTTTCCTACGCAGTTTCCTTCCACTTCTACGGAAGCGCTGCTTACTTTTTGAATCACTAATTTCATTTGTCTTCTTCCTCTTTTTTATTTTCTGTATCCATACCACTTTCATCCACTGTAAAATCCACAGGGAGTCTGGTTTCCGGATTCATATATTCCATATGGGTATACACTTTTTCCTCCATGGGCATGGCTTTTTTTCTTAGATTATAAGACCGGAAGGTTTTCAGTCCCGCAAGAATCACCGCCACAATGGGCACACCAATAATCATGCCAAAAATTCCCATAAGACCTCCGAATAACAGAATGGCCACAATAACCATAAAGCTGGAAAGTCCTGTGGAGTTTCCTAAAATTTTCGGCCCCAGAATATTTCCGTCGAACTGCTGCAGCGCCAGAATAAAAATCAGGAAATACAAACACTGCATAGGGTTCACCATAAGAATAATAAATGCTGAAGGAATTGCTCCCAGATAAGGACCAAAAAACGGAATCACATTGGTCACCCCTACCACAACACTGACCAGCAATGCGTAAGGAGTTCCAATAACAGAAGTTCCGATATAACATAAAATACCAATAATCACAGAATCAATGATTTTCCCAATAATAAACCCTATAAAGGTCTTATGAATAAAACGTACCCCTTTTACTACGTTATTGGCATGCTCTGTGCTGAAAAAAGCATAAATAAACATTTTAGACTGTGTGACAAGCTCTTCTTTCCCTGCCATAAGATAGACGGAGATAATCAGGCCAATTAACAGATTTTTCAAAAATACCAAAGTGCCAAACACTCCGGTACTTAAATGCTGAAGAATTGCTTTTAACTGGGGCAGAATCTGATCATTCAGAAAATTCTCAATTCTGGGGGAGTATTGTTCCATATAGGAAAACACTGCGGTTTTCCACTCCGGATTATCCTTTAGAAGAGATTCCAGCCAGTGACGGATATTCTGAACATATCTGGGTGAATCATTAATAATACTGATGATGCTCTCAATAATACTGGGCATAATCATAGCCAACAGGGAATAAATGATAAAAAATGCAAAAATCAGGGCAAATCCAATCCCTGCATAACGAATAACTTTCCTCTGTGTCTTACTTGGCGTAATATGCTTTTTCTTTATGAGAAATTTGTAAAAATGCCGTTCCTGGAAATTAACAATGGGAATCAGCAGATATGCAATAATCGCACCGCAGATAACGGGCATTAAAATGGATATCAGCTTCTTCAGCCCACCAAATACCACTTCCATGCGAAACAGCAGAAAGTAAAATAGCATACTGGCACTGACCACTGCAAACGCAGTAAGCCCCCAATATAAATACTTATTTTTCCAATGAATTTTCATGTGACATGACGCTCCTATTCTTTTCCAAATGACTTTTGCATTCATTGTAACATGAATCCCGTGTTTTGTGTAAGAATTCAAGAAATTTCTTTCTTTTTTTTTCGTTCTATGCTATGATGCAAAAGGTTCCTAAATTCACAGATTGAAAGGATGAAAAAATGAAATTACAGAAATTGTTAAGCCTTACCAGAAAGGCGGTAGATGAATTTCAGTTAATAGATTCCGGAGACAAAATTGCAGTGGGTGTTTCTGGAGGAAAAGACAGTCTTACTATGCTTTATGCCCTCCATGGTCTTATGCGGTTTTACCCAAACCCTTTTACTTTGGAAGCAATTACCGTAGACCTGGGACATCCGGGATTCCAGGCAGACAAAATACAGGCTTTATGCGAAAGCCTTGGAATTCCCTTTACTCTGGTGAAAACGGATATTGGTCCCATTATCTTTGAAGAACGAAAAGAAAGCAATCCCTGCTCCTTATGTGCAAAAATGAGAAAAGGCGCTTTAAACACTGCTGCCAAAGAGCTTGGGTGCAACAAAATTGCTTATGCTCATCACAAAGATGATGTTGTGGAAACCATGCTGCTTTCGCTGATTTATGAAGGCCGCTTCCATACCTTTTCTCCCAGGACTTACCTGGACCGTATGGATTTAACCGTAATACGTCCTCTTATTTTCGTAGATGAAGCAGATGTCATTGGTTTTAAGAATAAATATCAACTGGAGATTGAAAAGAGCCCATGTCCCATTGACGGTTACACCAAACGTCAGTATGCCAAGGAACTTCTTCGTGATATTTCCAGAGAAAATCCTGGAACCAAAGAGCGGATGTTTACTGCCATCTGCAATGGAAATATCCAGGGCTGGCATCCCATTCAGGGAAAACATTCCTAATCAACAAAAAATATGGATGCAATTTCAGCGAATCTGCAAGTCCCCTTTGAGACTATAGGCTCAAAAGGTGCACAGGCCAAGCTGGAATTGCATCCATATTTATTTCTTACCAAGCTTTCATTTTTTTCTTCAGTTCAATGGCTGCCTTTATCATTTCTACACAGCCCTCCACACCCAGGATTCCACTGTCCAGACAGAGGTTGTAGCTGGCGCTGTCTCCCCACTTTTTGCTGGTATAATAGTTATAGTAGCTGGAGCGTTTTTTATCGCTTTTGATAATCTGTTCCTTTGCCGCTGATTCTGTAAGATTGTAAACTTTTGCCAGTCTGTGAATCCGTTTATCCAAATCTGCATGGATAAAGACACTGATTGCTCCCGGATACTCTGCCAGGGCATAATCAGCACAACGTCCTACCATAACACAGGATTCCTCCCGGGCAATTTTTTTGATGGTATCAAATTGTGCCAGAAATACCTTGTGGTTAATAGGCATATCTGCAAAGGCTGCTGAAGAATAGCCAAAAGAATAGGTGTCCATAACTAAAGAATATAAAAAACTGTTGGTGGGTTTTTCATCATGATGTTCAAACAGTTCATGACAGATTCCACTGTCTTTGGCTGCACGGTCCAGCAGCTCTTTGTCATAACATTTGATTCCCAATTCTTTGGCAAGAAGTTTTCCTACGTCACGTCCCCCGCTTCCTGTCTGACGACCTATGGTAATAACTGTATTTGCTGCCATACTCATACACTCCTTTCTAACATTCTTTCTTACATTTATTATAATTCATTTTACTCCAAATGTATATATTATTTAAAATTTTAGCAGAAGTTTTTGAAAATATTCCGGCAGCGGCGCAGTAAATTCCATATATTCCCCGGAAAGCGGATGCTGGAAACCAAGAACCATGGCATGAAGTGTTTGTCCGTGAAGCCCGGCAACCGGACACTTTTTCAGTCCGTATACTTCATCTCCCAGAAGGGGATGCCCGATACTGCTCATATGTACACGGATTTGATGGGTTCTTCCTGTTTCCAGTTGGCATTCCACATAGGTATAATTCCCAAAACGCTGCAATACCTGATAATGGGTAACAGCCGGCTTCCCGTTTCTTACGTGTACCGCCATTTTCTTCCGATCTGTTGGATGCCTTCCAATATCCCCTTCAATGGTTCCAGAATCCACTGTAAGATTTCCATGAACAATGGCCCTGTATTTTCTGGTAATACTGTGTACCTTCAACTGTTCAGCCAGACTCTGGTGTGCAATATCTGTTTTGCATACCACCAGGGCTCCTGTGGTATCCATATCTATCCGGTGGACAATACCTGGTCTCAAAACCCCGTTAATACCTGATAGCTGGTCTTTACAATGGTACATCAGTGCATTTACCAGCGTTCCTGTATAATGTCCGGGACTTGGATGCACCACCATCCCCTTGGGCTTATTGACTACCAAAAGCTGGTCATCCTCATAAAGAATATCCAAAGGTATATTTTCTGCCTGAATATCCGGTTCCAGATTATCCGGAATCAGCACTGCAATTTCATCTTCTTCTGCCACCTTATAGCTTGCCTTTTCCCTTTTGCCATTTACCGTAACGTTTCCATCTTTTAACTGCTTCTGTAAAAAAGAGCGGGAGTAATCAGACATCACTTCCGCTAAATATTTATCAATCCGTACACCTGCATAAGAGGCATCTGCCTGTAAACATAGCTGTTTCATTCTGCTCACTCCTGCTCTTTGTTTTGTTTCCATTTTAAAAATTCAAAATCCTCTTCTTTGTAATAAAACATCACCAGCACAAAGAGAAGAATCATACTCACAGTCACATAAATGTCTGCCACATTGAAAATCGGGAAATCAATAGGAGAAAAATAAATAAAATCCACTACATAATTCAATCGCATCCGGTCAATCATGTTACCAAGACCTCCGGAAACAATAAAGAAGCAAAGGATTTTCAAAAGCAGGAACTTCTTTTCAGCAGGCAGTTTCCAAAGTACATAAAGAACGCCCAGAATGACCAGTCCTGTCAATCCCAAAAGAAGCCATTTCTGTCCCTGGAAAATGCCAAAAGCAGCTCCCCGGTTTTCCAGATATTGAAAATACAGCACATTGGGAATCAGGGCAATCTCTGCCTGATCCTTTAAATGTTTCACTGCCAGAAATTTCGTATATTGATCAAGCCCTACCAAAAGAAGTATTGCTGCCAGAAGCTCCAGAAAATTTTTTATGCTGTGCTTTTTTGTTTTCATGCCTCTTCCTCCGCTAAAATACTCTGGATTCCCTCTAACAATTCCTCATCCGTAAGGGTTGTGTCAATGACTGCATTTCCCCAGTCTTTTAACAGAATAAAACGAATCTGCCCTCCTGCCATTTTTTTATCTGACCTGGTTGTTTGCAAAATCTCTTCTTTCTTAAGCCCCTGAGTCCTCACAGGAAGTCCAAATGCCTGAAGCTGGTCTTTGATCTCTTCGTATTCTGTCTGGGAAATCCAGCCTTTTTTCCAGGAGAGAAATGCCGAAGCAGCGCATCCAATGGCCACACATTGTCCATGAAGCAGGGAAAAATTTTTCAGCTTTTCTACTGCATGCCCTATGGTATGTCCCATATTTAAAAGCGCCCGTTCTCCCTTTTCAGTAGGATCCTGTTCCACCACTGTTTTTTTAATGACACAGCTTCGGTAAATCATTTCCCCACAGGCTTGCGTCTCTCTGTCCAAAAGCTCCTTACTGTGCGCGCTAATCCACCGGCTATATTCTTTATCACGAATCAGTCCGTGCTTTAGCACTTCTCCCATGCCACTGGAAAATTCTTCTTCCGGCAGGGTTTTCAGGGTAGAAACATTCATGTACACCAGTAAAGGCTGATGAAAGGCTCCCACCATGTTTTTGTATTGTTTAAAATCAACTCCGGTTTTCCCTCCTATACTGCTGTCCACCTGGGAAAGCAGGGTTGTAGGAATCTGAATAAAATCAATCCCTCTTAAATAGGTAGCAGCCGCAAATCCGGTCATATCCCCTGTAACTCCACCACCTAAAGCAGCCAGCAAATCCTTTCGGTCAAAGTGGTTTTGAATCAAATGCTCATAAATCCCCTGAATCTGTTCCAGATTTTTATTGGCTTCCCCTGCCGGCAGCACATAAGAACTTACGGTCATACCGGTTTTGGATAACGCCTCTTTTACCTGGTCCAGATACAAAGGCGCTACGTGGCTATCTGTTACAATACAAATCCTGGCGCTGTCCTTTTTTAAATCCAGCACTTCCTGTGTCAGCTTTTCAAAAGTTTGTTGAAATACAATGGGATAGTGAAAATCCTCCTGTCTTTTCACCAGTAACCGTTCTGGAATCATGGCCTTCCCTCCTTTGTTTAACAATATTTATACAACACTACATGAAAACGGTTTTTCTTTGTCTTGCAGGTTACAGAACCAAATTGGAACTTGCCTTTTCCCCGCACGGAAATAATGTCCCCTTCTTTCAGATTATATCCATTAGAAACCACGGACTTTCCATTAACAAATACTTTTCCTCCTTCAATAAAAGGAATCATACTGCTTCTGGAAGTATGGAAAGCCAGGGCAATAATACTGTCAAGCCTTGGGGATGCCACTGTGCCAGAAAGCTCCTCCCGCCTGGGCTTTGGCATAGCTTCCTTTTCAAAAATTTCTTTTGCCATGACAGATGTATGTTTAATCCGGCTGATTTCTTCGGTAAGAAACTGACACACCGAAGAGTGGCAAAACACATAAGCACAATGTTCTTCCAGAAGAATATCTCCGATTTTGCTTCTGTCCAGCCCCAGATTCAAAATGCTTCCCAGATAGTCTCTATGGGTAAGGACATCCGCAAACTTTGCCTGCAAAGGAGCAATCTGAATACAAGAAATAGGATATGCACCTTCTGTCTCAAAATCCTCCTCATAACAAAAAGCATCAGGGACGAATGCCGCCATCTGACGCTCCGCAGTTTCATAGCCTCCAAACATCCGGACCCGGACTCCGGTATTCTCCAGACCTGGCAAAAGGCTGTGCAGAATATTTTGTTGATTTAAGTCTAAAAAGTCAGAGAAAGTAAGAATCCCTCTAAAAAAGGCTTTCTTACTTAACTCTAACATCCGTTTTTGAAAAAAATCTTCTTTTTCCATAGAACTTCTAGTAGATAGAACCTACTACATCATTTAAAAAGTCCTGGGAGTCACCGGTAATATCCACGCCTTCCGGAGTTAAAATAAAGATATAGGCAGACACTCTTCGGATGCTTCCGTCTAAGGAATAGCTGGCTCCTGATGTAAAGTCAATGATGTGCTGTGCCAGCTCCATATCAAGTCCTTCCAGGTTCAGGATGACCGTACAGTTATCCAGCAGTGCATCCACTACCTCTGTAGCCTCATCAAAACGTTTTGGCTTCATGACACAAACTTCACCAGAAGCTCCGGTTTTCTTTTTACTTACATTGTACATAGGCGTCACCTTACCTGCGGAAGCCTTGGAAGAAGCAGCAGAAGAAGAGGTTGTTGTTCTGGATGCTTTCGGCGCCTTGGCAGCAGCGGACTGCTTCTCTGCATTTTTATAGCTTTTTGCCGGAGGAAGATCATCAAATTCCTCATCAAAATCATCATCCAGCTTTTTAAAGAAACGCTTTTTAGGCTTCTCATCTTCAAAATCGTCATCTACATCATCTAAAAAATCATCATCATCATATTCCTCATTTACTTTTACTGCATCTAAAAATTTATCCCATATGTTCATGATTCAATCTCCAATCATTCTATTTTAAAGAATAGTTCCGTTCTCCGAAAATGCCTGTCCCTACCCGGACGTGTGTAGCGCCCTCTTCAATGGCAACCTGGTAGTCTCCGGTCATCCCCATGCTCAGAACATCCATAGTAACATTATCAATACTTTTCCCTTGAATGTCAACACTTAAATTTCTTAAATTTCTGAAAATGAGACGATTTTCTTCCGGATTCTCCACATAAGGAGCAATCGTCATCAATCCGCGAATGGAAATCCATGGAAGTACAGCAATTTGACGAATCAGTTTTTCCGCATCTTCCATGGGTACGCCGAACTTGCTCTCTTCCTCTGCTACATTCACTTCAATCAAAACAGGAATGCGGATGCCCTTTTTCCCTGCTTCCTTATTGATTTCTTCTGCCAGACGCAAAGAATCCACAGAATGAATCATACAGGCTTTATCTACCAGATATTTTACTTTGTTTCTCTGAAGATGTCCAATCATATGCCAGCGCACCTGCGGCTTTACCACTTCTTTTTGTGCCAGAGTTTCCGCCTTTTGAGTAAGCTCCTGTACTTTATTTTCTCCAAAGTCCCGGACGCCAAGAGGCAGCAATTCTTCTATCATGGACAAAGGTTTTGTTTTGCTTACCGCAATGAGGGTGACCTCCTCCCTTGCACGCCCTGCTCTTTTGCAGGCCTCTGTTACTTTCTTTTCTACGTCCTGATAATTTTCACAAACACTCATTGCAAACATCCTTTCTGTTATCTACTAATACAAAATTTCTTCTTCTTTTACACTTTTTCCATCCAGCACAATATAATCAAACGCCTGAAGTCCGTAAGAAGTTCCCTGAGAAACAATACAGTATTCCTCATTTTGATCCAGGATATTAATCTGGTGAAATACCGCATAGCCTTTGTTCATTCCGTAAACCCCCTGAAGTTCTTCCGTTTTTCCAACGGTATAGGTTTCCGAGGAGTCCTGCTTTTTCAGCACATCACCTTCCTGAAAGGCAGATGTATCTACATAGCAGTAACCACTGGTATCATTCTCATCTCCCCAGCCAATTTCTTTGCCTTTCCCATTCACTTCTTTATAAATAACAGGTTCTACAAACTCCGTCACAGAGGATTTGTTCTTGCTGTCCACTTCCCGTATAAAACCTTTTCCTTCTCCGTTATTTCCCTGAGCCAGAAAGTCTCTTGGAATCACATAGAATTCCTTTTCCACTACAGAACTTAGCGGGATTTTCAAACCGCTTTGTGTATTAATCACCAGTTCCACTTCCAGGAAACGGTCAGAAGCATAACGCGGCATTCCGTTTTGCAGCTGAATTTTCGCTACCTTCTGATTTCCCACCTGTACAATAGCCAGTGAACCATTCTGACTTTCTCCATCTTTGGTAAACTTTACTTTTATACTCTCTCTTCCTGAAAGAGCGGCAGCCAGCTTGTCCGTAAGAGGCACCATCAGAGTCCAGTTCTCACTGGTAATGACTTTATACACCGGATCCCCGGCAGCCAGTTCTTTGCTGGTAAGTAAATCTGTTTTTTTATAGGATTTTTCGTTAAAAGCATCCTCTGTAATATTTTCCTCCGTAATTCCTTCGTATCCATCTGTGGAATATACCACTACTCCAGCTTCCGGAGCCGTATAAACCGTTTGCTTTCCAAGGGAAACAGTATTTCCCACCTCTTCTCCTATAAGGGCATTGGAATCCGTATGTTCCTCTTTCTTTTCCGTTTCTGTTTTCTGTTCCATAATACCGGCGGCCTGGAGAATGCTTCCCTGCAGTTCATACTTAAAACTATATGCATCATAAAAATCGCTGCCGGAAAATCCATAAGAAAAATTCGCCATATTGGAACGCATTTTTTCCAGCTGCTCCTCCGACAGCTCCACACTTTTGGGTTCTTTTTTGTTATTCGTCAGTGCATATACGGAACCATCCTTGCGCACCTGCATACCTTCTCTTGCATAATACTCCACATACCCGGAAGCTCCTGCCGGAACAATCTGTTCCTTACGAAGAGCCAGACCTGTACAAACGGGATTCTTGGTCAGCGGCCCCACTGTAACCTGATAAGAGGTTACATGAGACGATGTGGCATACAAAACAACGGTAATAATCATATACAGCAGCAGCGCGCCGAACATAATGGTTGCTATGTTATACGTCAGCAGACGTTTTAATCCTGTAAAAATTCTTTTAATTCTTTGAAAAAAATTATTTCTTTCAGACAAAATAAATCTCCTTTGCAATGCGTATACTTTCTGCACTATCTTATATTTTACCATTTTCAGCCTGGCATCACAAGTATAAAAATAAGTCCCTTTTTTGCAATCCCTGTATAAAAAAGAAGGTTCTGGAAATCCTATAAAAGAAAAAGGAGGTTTTCATGTATGAACAGTAAATTTTTAGACTATACAGCTCTGGTACTGACCATTGTGGGAGCTGTAAACTGGGGGCTCATTGGGTTCTTCCGTTTTAATCTTGTTACCTTTTTATTTGGAGATATGACCTGGCTTTCCCGCATCATCTATGCACTGGTAGGCATCAGTGGTTTATATCTTCTCAGCCTTTTCGGAAGAATTACATCATTTTCAGACAGCCGCCTTTAAACCGGAAAAGCCGCCACACAGGGAACTGTATGACGGCCTTTCCTCTTTTGTTTCATTTTTTATGCTAAAACTTTATCTTTCATATGCTCTGGTAAATCGGCTTCATCTATGGAGATGCTGACTATAAAGGAAACCTGATACTTTTCTCCCATAGCCTCCAAACGGTCTAAAACAGAACCAATTTCATCTTCTTCTGCCCGTGAAATTTTCAAGAAGCTATCCAGGTACATTTTCTCCAGGTCATTGTCCTGAGACACAATACCGGAAAGAAAACCTACAAACTCGCTGCTGTTCTGAATATCATATTCAGACATATCAATCAAACGTACTTTGTTATTTAACTCAAACATATGTTTTCTGCTTTTATCCAGATAAACTAATGTTCCGTTTGCCTGTTTTACTTCTGCATTTACCTTGTCTAAAAGTACCTTTGTTTTTCCTTCACCTTTTTTTCCTACAATTAACTGAACCATCGCAATTTCCTCCTTAGCCGCACGTAATATGTATATTTACTAAAAACGTGGTTATCGTTGAATTAATTATAGTGCATAACGTTCAAAAATACAACAGGAATTTGAAATTTTATAGTAATTTTTAAGAATTTACTTTTTCCAGCATTTCCCAGATTCTGGTATTCATGGTTCCCTCACTGTCTGCACGAAAAACAATCAGGACAAATGCGTCTCCGTAGTTGTTCTGAACCAGAAGGGCGGTTGCATACTGTTCCTTTGCAGACATAAATTTGCCTCCCAGAACGGTAACTCCTTTTGGCACGGACAAACTGCCTGTCATGTACGGGTTATCCGTATCCAGAAGCTGCTGTTTTAAATCTCCGTTTGCCTTTGTACTGTTCATTGTATAGCTGGTAAGCCCCATAGCATGAATCAAATCCGGGTATTCCAGTAATTGGTGAAACAACAGATACAGATCATACACCGTTGTATATTGATTCTCATCTTCTGCCCCTGTTACATTAGCAAAAACCGTATTGGTCATACCAAGCTCCTGGGCTTTCTGATTCATCTGTTCCACAAAAGCTTCTCTGTCTCCTGCCGCAGCCCTTGCCAGAGCATAGCAGGCATCATCTGCAGAATAGACCAGAACAGCATTCAGAAGCTGCTGAACCGTCACCACATTCCCGGCAGCTAGACCACAGGAGATTCCCTGCCTTCTTCCTACCACATCATCCGGTTCTATGGTTACAGAATCTTCCGGATTCAACGCTTCATACGCAGTCAGCGCTGCCATAAGCTGATTCACATTTCCAGGAGAAATTTTTTCATGAAGGTTCTGGGAAAATAAAATTTCTTTGTCCTGCAGGTCAAAGAGACCGGCAGCTTCTCCCTCACGGCTTTCAATCCCATCCATTGGGGTATTGCTCTCTCCCACGCAAAGATTTCTGGCAATCCCTTCTTCCAAAAGAGCGCCTTCTTTTGCCACTGTTCCTGACATTCTGAGACTCCGGTTATATGCCATGGGTTCTCTCAGGGTTCCCATACGGGAAAACAAAAGCAATGCTAAAGTTCCCAAAAGAAGAGCAATGAGAAAAAACAGGATTAAAAACACGGTTTTCCGAATTTTCCTGATACGTAGTTCCTTCTGCTTTGTGCTTAACTTTTTATTTGTACATTTCACGCCAATCCAGCTCTCCTCTTCCCAAAGAACGAATCATCATCTCGGCAGTTGCCAGATTGGTGGCCATAGGAATATTATGGGTATCGCACAGCATAAAAATACGTTTAACATCCGGGTCATGTTTCTGCGGCGCCAGAGGTTCTCTTAAATAGATCACCAGATCCATTTCATTTTGTTCAATCATGGCTCCAAGCTGCTGTTCTCCTCCCAGATGTCCTGCCAGAAACTTATGCACTGTCAGATTGGAAGCCTCCTCAATGAGTCTTCCTGTAGTTCCGGTGGCATATAAGGTATTCTGAGACAAAATGTTACGATAGGCAATGCAGAAATTCTGCATTAATTTTTTCTTTGAGTTGTGTGCGATTAAACCAATGTTCATGATGGTTCTACCTCCCTGTATGTTCTATATTTTTGTAATCCCACATTCAGCACCAGACCCATTCCAATATACAGACTGACCATGGAGGTCAGACCATAGCTGACAAAGGGCAGAGGTGTTCCTGTATTTGGCAGGATTTTCGTTACAACAGCAATATTAATAAAACTCTGTACTCCAATGACCGCCGCTACTCCGCAGCAAATCAGCCGTCCTGACAGGTCTTTTGCCCGTATACCGGTTCGGATGCATTCAAAGGTAATGAAAAGTAAAAGTAAAATAATTGCTGTGCAGCCAATAAATCCCAGCTCTTCTCCTGCTACAGAGAAAATAAAGTCTGTCTGGTTCTCAGAAACAAAGTTTCCCTTGTTTGCAGAAGCTACTTCATTGTTATTCAGTCCTTTCCCTGTAAGCTGGCCGGAACCAATCGCCATAACAGAGTTTTTCTGTTGAAGAACGTCATCCGAATATTCATCATCTTCAGAATTTAAAAACGCCATAATACGGTCTCTCTGATAAGGCTTAATCAGCTTTTGATCCGGCTGAACTACAATAAAGAGAAAAATAACTGCCAGAGGCACTGCAATGAGCAATGTGCCACCAATTACTTTATAACTTAATCCTGCAACATAAATCAAGATACAAAAAAGTATAGCAATTGTAATGGTATTTTTCAAGTCCGGCTGGTTATAAATCAGAAGCAGAGGTATGGCGATCAGCACCACTGTCTTCAATATTGTCTTAAATGTATTCAAATCTTCCTCGTGTTCCATTAAGTAGCGTGCGAGAAACAGAATGATGATGATCTTCGACAGCTCTGTGGGCTGGAACTGGAAACTTCCGATACTCAGCCATCTGGCGGCACCTTTTGATTCCGTACCGAACAGCCGTACCAGAAGAAGCATGAGGATATTGCCCACATACATGATCCAGTAAAAGTTCAGGATCCAGCTGAAATCCATCAGGGATATGATCACCATGACGATAAACCCCAGCATCATACCGAAGAACTGCTTTTTCTGCAGATCCGGTTCCGCACTTCCTACCAGCAGCACTCCCATAAAGGTGAGCACAACCAGAAACAGCACCAGTCTGA
>ENA-OOWK01000058-OOWK01000058.1-human-gut-metagenome-genome-assembly--contig:-NODE-58-length-97548-cov-3.577241_pt1 | contig 97548 bp, 86 predicted proteins | sample MGYA00241405_ERZ501317 | MGnify/ENA primary metagenome ERZ501317 (study PRJEB25962, sample SAMEA1972440) | human gut metagenome | biome: human gut; feature: human-associated habitat; material: faeces... | reverse complement strand
CCCCAAAAGCAGTCTACTTATCAGTAACTGTTCAGGTGAATTATTTCAGATTCTCTCTCATCTGGTCACTTGCTTCTTTTACACCTTTAATCCAGTCATCTTCTGTAATAGAACCTTCAACTAAAGAGTTTACAGGGTCAAAGAAATTCTTACGGACATCAAGGCCTGCAACTGCGTCAAATGGTGCAAAGTTACCCATAGCAGCTTTTGCTCCATTATCATAGATAGAGTAGAACATTACGTTGTCGCCTTCCAGTTTATCTGCAATATTCAGTACAGGCTGGATAGCGCCAGCTTCTGCAAAGATTTCACATGCTTTGTCACTGTACAGGAAGGAAATAAACTGTTTTGCTTCATCCTGGTTTTCTGCACCAGATGGAATCCAGCACTGTTCAAACCAGGTGTAGCTATACTGGTCGCCGCCTTCTTTTACTGCCGGAAGAGCTGTCATACCCCATTTAAAGCCTTCTGCTCTTGGAGCTTCTGCCATCTCTCCTACAATCCATGTACCGTTTGGCATGAAAAGTGCTTTGTTGTCCAGAACCAACTGCTGATTCTGTGTAAAGTCCTGATCATTTGCCTGTGCAGGTGTAATTGGGTTTGTATACTCAGCAAGTTTTGTTACAATATCAAAACATGTTTTAGCTTCTTCTGTATCCCAGATTCCTTCTTCATAATGAGTAGCTTTATCAAAGAATTCCGGGCCGCCTGCAGAATACATTAATGCATAGAAGAATGCATCAAAGTAACCTGTTGTAGGATATGTAAATAAGGAAATGCCTTCTGCTTTTGCCTTATCACCAAGTTCCCACATTTCATCCCATGTTGTTGGAACTGTCCAGCCTTTTTCTTCAAACAGGCCTGCATTGTAAAACAGTCCACATGGAGAATAGAACATTGGAGCCAGATAAGTTTTACCATCGCCATATGGATTTGTTAAAGAAGTATCTGTAAATCCACCTGCGATTTTTTCAGAAACCTTTACATCTTCACCTGGCACTGTCATATCCAGTACATCTGTGATATCTGAAATCAGGTTGTCCTTAATAAACTGTTCTGTAAGAGCTGCCTCACGTCCTGTTGCCAGATGAACAACATCCGGATATTCGCCACCCTGCATAGAAGGACCGATTACATCCTCCAGGTTTTTGTCTGTTGTTACTTCTACATTAATTCCTGTTTCTTCTGTAAATGCCTCTGCTACCTTTGTCCACATTTCAGAGCCATATGCGGTTTCAATAGCTGCTACAGAAATTGTTTTTCCTTCGGAATCCTTTCCCTTATCAGCGCTTCCTTCTGTCTTGGCATCACCTTTGTCTTCTGTTTCTGCCTTCTGTCCGCATCCGGCCATGCTGCCTAACAGCATTGTTCCTGCAAGCATCACTGCAAGTAACTTCTTCAGTTTCATAAATAATACCCTCCTTTAAGCGGTTTTGGTTTTCCATGTTGTACGAATGCACAACACTCTTAATAATTTCAGTATACATTTTTTCTCAAATTCTTCTAGTCGATTCTTGTGCTTTATTTTATATATCTTGCTGTTTTTATGTATTTTAACTGTTTTTTCCATGTATTCGCAAATATCCTGTGATTTTTATACAGAATCCTGCATGCTTCCCCTTTCAAAATCTCATAAAACTTCTTCCGATTGTCATAAAAAAGAACTTTCCGTCCAGTTTCCTTTTTATATTCCCTTCTTTTCTTATTTATGTTATAGTAAGGAGGTGCCAAAATATGACATAGAACAACAATTTATATAAAATATATTCCAAAGGAGATTTTATCATGAGCTGTAACCGCTATACACTGATTCAGGAAAAAGACCGTATTATTCACAGTGATGCCCGCCTGCTTTATTTAAGCACTGCAAAATACGGAGGGGACTGGCACAGTCTTCCTCACACCCATGACTTCACTGAACTTTTTTTTGTCATTGGAGGGAGCGGACAGTTTTCCATTGAAAATGAACTTTATCCTGTGCATGTGGGAGATTTATTCGTCATTAATCCCAATGTGGAACATACGGAGACCAGCCTGAACGCCCAGCCTCTGGAATATATTGTTCTGGGTGTGGAAAATCTGCAGCTTTCCCTTCAAAATGAAGATGATGATCGTTTTTGTGTGGTTCACTTCCAGAATCATATGGAAGATATCCTCTTTTATCTTCATACCATGCAAAGAGAAATCGAAGCCAAACCAGTGGGTTATGAAATGGTTTGTCAGGATTTTCTGGATATCCTGGTGATTCAGCTTATGAGACAGACAAAATTTTCTGCTGCCCTGGTTCCTTTAAACCGGCGTTCCAGTCATATCTGCGCTCTGGTCCGCCGCTATATTGACAACCATTATAAGGAAGAAATCACCTTAGAACACCTTGCTCAGATTGCCCACGTCAGCAAATATCATGTGGTTCACATTTTCAGCAAAGAATACGGAATTTCCCCCATCAGCTATCTGGCCATGCGAAGAATTGAAGAAAGCCGGCAGCTTCTTATTACTACCGACTTCTCTCTTTCTTATATTGCACACACTCTGGGCTTTTCTTCCAGCAGTTACTTCTCTCAGGCATTTCGCAAGCTGGAGGGCGTATCTCCCACAGAATACCGCCGCACTCACAAACAGCAGCGGACAGAGCAGCGCTAAAAATCTCCTGTGCGCTGACTCTTGTCTGCACTGATTTTTTATTATATACTGAACCCCAGTATAATGAATAAGGAGGCTTTACTTATGAAGTTTTTATATCCCGCGGTTTTCCGCAAAACAGAATCCGGCAAATTTAAGGCGCATTTTCCTGATTTAGAATGTTGTTACGCAGAAGGCGATACCTTAGACGAAGCCATTGACAATGCCAACGAAGCAGCCTATAACTGGCTGAGTTTGGAGCTGTCCGAAGAGGACTGTGAACTGCCCTCTGTAAGTGATGAAGGAGATATGGACTTACAGGAAGGGGATATTGTACGGACTATCTGCGTCAATGTGCGGTTTTATGAAGGATGGGATGAATAAACATCCCCTTATAGATACTGTGGGTCATGGCAATTTCCAATGACCCATTGTATACTATTTTTGATACTCTTCTATCCAGCACTGATGTTCTTTGGTTTTTCGATCATAATTAATTCCCACCAGCAAAATCTCTCCGATATATCCCTCCAGAGCTTTCCCATATTCCTTATTTTTTATCTGCGCTATAGCTCCCTGTGCTGTTTTATTCCACTTCAGTTCCACTACAAGAGCCGGCTTTTCGGGAAATTCCTTCTTAGGCAGATAGACCATATCGGCAATCCCCTTTCCAACTGGAAGTTCACGAACTACAATATAATAGTTCCTGGCTGCAAATAAAGCCAGAGAAATGGTATAGCTTAATGCATTTTCATCATGATACTGTAAGTAAGAAGTCTCGACATGTGCCTCCTGGATTGCAGACGCAACCTTCCCTGACTCTTTATCCCAGATAGCCTGAAGGGTCTCTTTGGAACGTATTAATGCCTTCGTCACTTCACCCCAGTCAGAATTACGAACCGCATTTGCAAACTCATTCATAATCTCATTATTGGGTATGAATACCTCTTCATTTTCAAAATCATACCCCAGATATCCCAGATGAATCAACAGTGTCATAACATCATCTTTTGATGCAAAATTTGTCATATCATTGGCAAAGCTTCCCGTATAAACTCCTACATGTTCTCCGCCCATCATCCTCAAAACTGCATCCTTTAACCCATCAAAATTCATGTCAATGTATTCCCGCAATGCCTCATAGGTTTCTGTCTGATTCCAGTAATTGTTAAACTTTCTGGACTGTATGCTGAATACCACAGATTGCGGATTATAAACTGCTCCTACTTCACTGAATTCATATCCGTCATACCAGCGTTTCATCTCCTGAAAGTCAACTTGATAGGCTTCACACAATTCTTTTACTTCACTTTCCAGAAATCCCGCATACTCTGCCAGTTCCCCTGCATCCATCATAGAATATTCCCGAAACATGTTCAGAGCAGAATGAGTTCCATACTTCTTAACAGGCAGAATTCCCGTCATATATGCAAGATGAATATATCCCTTATCTTTCAGCAAATCCCTTAGAAAGTCCAGATAAAATCTCTGTGCTTCCTGGTCTTTTTTATACTCTCTTAAAACACAATCCCATTCATCTATAATCACTACAAAGGGACATCCACTGACTTCATATGCATCCTGCATACTCTGCGCTAAATCTTCCCTGTCAAAGTAATCTGCATCCGGATAGGCTTTTACCAGCTCTCTGGTAAGCATTTTTTCAGTCTGTTTATCATTTCATAGACATCTTTGGTTCTGCTTAAAAATTCCTGCATATTTACAGAAATAACATCATATTGATTCCTGTATTTTTCATAAGTCTCAGAGTTTGCAATCTTGAGTCCGGCAAATATCTCACCAGAATCACACCCTTTGCTGTAATATGCATTGAGCATATTTGCTGCCATGGATTTTCCAAATCTACGTGGTCTGCTCACGCATAAAAATCTGGATTTTGTAGCCATCAGGCCATTTGTAATCTGAATCAATTCTGTTTTATCTACATATATCTGTGAGTTTACTGCAATTTTAAATTTATCATTGGTAGAATTAAGATAAATTCCCATGGAACTTCACCACCCTTGCTCTTATCTGTCTCCATTATACCCAAAGACAGGTACAGATACAAGTCAGATAAGTCCTACTCCTTCACGATTTTCTCACACCCAAGCTGTGACACCAGATAATATCCACCATAGATAATTCCAATAAGCACCACCGTAAGCAAAAGCGCTGGTCCGACACCCTTGGTATCATAAATAGACAGCAGATTCATACACACCTGAATGCCAAAAATAGAATGAATCACTGCCAGAATCACCGGCAGAAGGAACACGGTTCCGTTCTGTTTCCGAAGTCCCCTGCAGATTTCCTTTTGATTACACCCCAGCTTCTGGAGAATCTGATACTTTCCTTTGCTGTCTGCCGCATCTGATAAAATCTTCAAAGACAGGACTGCCGCCCCGGAAATCAGGAAACAGATTCCCAGATATAATCCAAGGAAAATATACATGGCGCTGCTGCCTATGGTATCGTCATGAACAGATGACTGTGTCGTAAAATATACAGGAAATCCATTCTCAGATTTTCCATTCATACGCTCATAAAATTTCTCATCCACCTCTTCCCTGAAGGCCTTGGTATCCTTTGTATAATCAGCAATAAAATAGTTCTTTCCCTGTTCCTCTTCTGTAAATTTTACAGAATCCGGAACCACAAGAAAGCCTTGATTCTGCGGGGAATAATTCATCATCAGGAATCCATCCTGACAGGTTGTTTCCTTTGGATAATAGGTCTGTCCCTTTATAGTAAGCTCTGGATTTTCTTTTAACCCTTTATTAAAAATCCCCACTGCGCCTTCCATATCTGCCACCATAAGATACTGATTTTCTTCCAGTTTACAGGCAGGCAGATGATACTTTTGGGCTGCCTGATTGTATGCGCTGACAGAAATAATTTCCAGTTTCTGCTTCAGATATTCCTCCCCTAATTTCCAGTTTTCTACTGCATCTCCTACAAGATCCCCCTGGGTTACCTCCTGGGTCTGATAGGTTGTAAGGGTTAATACATCCTGAAAATCTTTCTGAGAAATCTTCTTTTCTTTCATTACTTCTTCTATGGTTTTCCCGTCTTCCAAATCTTTTACCATGGAAATATCCACAGGCGCCAGCTTTTCCGCTTCTGCTTCTTTGAAATCTTTTCTGGCAAAGGCAGAGAATAAAATACAAATGGTCATGAATATAAGCAGGCAAATAACACTACAGGAAACCACCGTAGAATTTAGCTTATTGGAAATCTCCCCAAATACAAAAGAATTGATTTTCTTATAATAAACCTTTGGCATTTTTCCAAGAATCCACATGAAAAATCCGGCAAAAGACCAGAACACAAGAAGGGTTCCAACAATACCAAGGATGACCTGAGTCAGAACCTGATATTCAGACGCCAAATTCTTTGCCCCTGCGGTTACATTATAATAAGCATATCCCAGAATTCCACATGCCAGAAGGAAAATCACCACAGAAACCACAGGATTTTTCAGCAGATTTCTTTCCTTTTTCTTCCCCGCTGTCATGAAATCAATAAGCCTGGTGCGTCCAATAGCTATGGTATTGAAAATCATCACTACTGCATAAATAATTAAAAAGTAAACAATAGATTTCACCACTGCTTTTCCTGAAATCACAAAAACAAATCTGGACACATCTGCCTGAAATAAATAGGAAACTACCAGAGACATAAGCTGGGAAAGTCCCATTCCAATCACCAGCCCTGCTGCCAGAGAAATCACTCCCATCCAGATGGTTTCCATCCACAAAATCCCCGCAATCTTCACCCTGCTCATGCCAAGAGTCAGATACACCCCGAACTCCATTTTCCGCTTTTTCAGCATAAACCGGCTGGCATAAACAATCAAATATCCCAGGATAAAGGAGACAAAAATACTCACCCCATCCATAACGCCATTCATCATATCCGCAATGGCCGCTTTGGTCTTTGTAACCTCCATCATGGCAGTCTGGGTCTCAATGGCATTAAAAATATAAAACACCGCAATTCCCAGAATCATGGTAAAAAAGTAAATAGAATAATCCCGGATACTTTTCTTAAAATTCTTCACAGAAAGTCTAAATAACATGATTCAAATCACCTCCCAGCAGGGAAACCACATGAATAATTTCTTCAAAAAATTCCTTTCTCTCCTCTCTGCCTCTGCGTAGCTCATGAAATAGTTTTCCATCTTTCATAAACAACACACGCCCTGCATAACTGGCGGAGAAAGCGTCATGGGTTACCATTAAAATGGTAGCATCTAAATCCTGATTCATATATTGAAGGCTTCCAAGAAGCATTCCTGCACTGTGAGAGTCAAGGGCTCCGGTTGGTTCATCTGCCAGGATAAAACAAGGGTCTGTCACCATGGCTCTTGCACAGGCAACTCTCTGTTTCTGTCCTCCTGACATCTCGTAAGGATATTTTTTCAGCACCTCTGTGATATCCAGTTTCTGAGCTGCCTCCTTTACTTTCTTTCGTATGATTTCCGTTTTTTCATTCTGAATCTGCAGCGCCAGGGCAATATTATCAAAAGCATTTAAGGTATCCAGAAGATGAAAATCCTGGAAAATAAAGCCTAATTTTTCTCTTCTGAATTTCATCAAAGCATTTCCTTTTAACTTTGTAATATCCCTTCCTTCCACCAGAATATGGCCACTTGTTACCCGGTCAATGGTGGAAATACAGTTTAAAAGAGTGGTTTTTCCGGAACCGCTGGCTCCCATAATGGCAGTAAATTCTCCTTTTTCCACTATAAAACTAAGGTCATTAACCGCCTTGGTAAGACTTGATTTATTGCCATAAAATTTCATAAGATTTTGAACTTCTAATAGTTTCTCCATATCTGCTTCCTCTCTTTCCTTGTTTCTGCCCTCATTATAATAGAGAAACCATTCCCTATCCATTTCTTTGCATAAAATAACCTTACATTGCTGTAAGGTTAAAAATTCACATGCCCGCCCTTTTCAAAAGAGAGAACCACTTCCGTATATTCCCCTTCCTCTGAGAATACTTCTATTTTATGTCCCAGCCTTTCTGCCAGTTCTTTGCACAGATACAGGCCAATTCCGGTAGATGCCTGACCTGTTCTTCCATTTTTTCCGGTAAAAGATTTTTCAAATACCCTGGGCAAATCCTCTGTGGGAATTCCTATTCCATTATCACGAATATGAAGCCTGACAGGCCCATCTCCCACTTCGCTCCACAGGCGGATACAGGGGTTTTCTCCTTTTCGATATTTCACAGCATTGCTGAAAATCTGTCCCACCAGAAAGCCCAGCCATTTCTCATCCGTAAGCACGCAAAGGTCTTCTGTCTCCTGGAAAATCCTCACATGATTTCCAATCAGACTGTCCTTATTCTCTCCGATTACCCGGTCTGTAATCCTTCTAAGGGAATACTCCTGAATCACATAATCCTTCTCCGGCACCTGGCTCCTCAGATAGTACAATACCTGTTCCACATAGCTTTCTGTTCTGGCAAGCTGCTCCTTTAGGGTTCTGGCAGAGCCCCCGCGGTAATCTTTCAAAAGCAGGCGCATACTGGCAATAGGCAGCTTAATTTCATGCACCCAGGTCTCAATATACCGCTTAAATTCATTATTCTTCCGTATCTGCCGATAGATTTCATCATTCATGGATTTTTCCATTTGCACCATAGTGTCATAGAACAATTCTCCTTCTAAAAACTCCGGGCGCTTCAACATTTCCAGCAAAAAATATTTCTCTTCCAGTGTATTTAGCCTCTCTTCCATGTCTCTGTAAAAAGTCTTTTTTCTGGAAAAATCATAAAATAATATGCCAAACACAGCAATTCCCTGAACCACAAAAACAAAAATCTGCACCGGCAGCTTTGCATGAAACATCCACAAAATACTCTCTACAATTCCTGCCTGTAAAGCCCAGATAATCAGGAACATTCCATGGTCTTTCACATAGTTTTTCACATTCATACTAAAAGATATCCCTGCCTTCTTCTGGTCTCAATCACACCGGAAAGTCCTACTTCCTCCAGACGTTTTCTGAGACGGTTGATATTCACTGTAAGTGTGTTATCATCCACAAAATCATTGCAGTCCCAGAGATAATCCATCAGTTCATCCCTGGAAACAATCTTCCCCTTGTTCTTCATCAGGTAATATAAAATGGAAATCTCATTCTTGGAAAGCACTACTTCCTGCCCATCATACTTCATGGTACTTCGCAGCAAGTCCACCTGCATTCCTCTGTATTCTACCTCTGTTTTCTGATTTTCCGGTGTCATTCTGCGAAAAATCGCCTCTATTTTCAACAATAACAAAGTAGGATTATAGGGCTTGGTAATATAATCATCTGCCCCATAACTCATAGCCAGAATTTCGTCCATTTCTTCTGCCTTGCTGGTAAGCATCATCACAGGAACCTGGGATTTTTTCCTCAGATTTCTCAAAATTGCCTGTCCATTGGTTCCTGGCAGAATAATATCCAAAAGCACTAAATCTGCCTGGGATTCCAGAATTTCCCTGTCTGCTTCCATAAAATCCTGAATCAGGCAGGGCGTATAACCATTCTCCTGCAACAGACCTGCCAGAGCAGTTCTGAGACTCCTATCATCTTCTACTACAGCAATCTTCTTCATAACGTATTCCCTCTTCTCTCTCCAGTACAGCGTTGTGCAAATAACCGTCCGATTCTGTTGCTATTATAACAGTCCCCGCCTGTTTCCCGCAAGTATGACAGCACGCTTATTGTTTTATAACCCAAAAACAGCTTTCCCGGAGAGCTGCATCACTTTCCGAAAAAGCTGTTTTCTTATTCTTTATACAAATTGATTTCTGGCGGCATCATATTCATAATCAATACCCGCCAGTTTTGCTGTAATTTCTTCTATGCTGCACTGTTTATCTTCACACAGCGCAGACAGGGAAGAATAAAAATCTCTTAGCTGGGTGTTTACATAACTTAATAACATTACCGGATCTTTTGGCATTACAAGGTCTCCTTTGGAATTACAGAACCTCCTCCACAACCTCTGTATGTGCAGTCAGTTCGCCATTTTCTACATCTATGACAATCCGGTCATTGGCTCTTATATTGCCCGCCAGAATCAGTTTGGCAGTTAATGTCTCCACGTATTTCTGAACATACCGTTTCAGCGGACGGGCGCCATAAACCGGGTCATAACCGCCTTCTATAATATAATCCTTGGCTGCTTTTGTCAATGTCAAAGATAATTCCTGTTTTTTTAATCTCCGGTTCAAATCCTCCAGAAGCAAGTCTACAATACCACCAATATTATCCTTAGTAAGAGGCTTAAACATAATAATTTCATCCAGCCTGTTCAGGAATTCCGGACGGAAATGTCCTCTCAAATCCCTGTCTACCAGGTCTCTTGCTTCCTGTTTAATCTCACCGTTTTCCTCAATACCATCCAGCAGATAAGTAGAGCCAATGTTAGAAGTCATAATAAGAATGGTATTCTTAAAGTCCACAGTCCGCCCCTGAGAGTCTGTAATACGTCCGTCATCCAGAACCTGCAGAAGCACATTGAATACATCCGGGTGCGCCTTCTCAATCTCATCAAAAAGGACAACCGAATAAGGTTTCCTGCGCACTGCCTCTGTAAGCTGACCGCCTTCCTCATAGCCTACATATCCCGGAGGCGCTCCAATAAGTCTGGACACAGAATATTTCTCCATGTATTCACTCATATCAATACGCACCATATTCTGTTCATCATCAAACAAAGTGGCAGCCAGTGTCTTAGCCAACTCCGTTTTACCAACACCGGTTGGTCCCAGGAATAAGAAAGAACCAATAGGTTTGGTTGGGTCTTTAATTCCTGCTTTGGAGCGGATAATGGCATCTGTAACTTTGGTTACACCTTCATCCTGTCCAATGACACGTTTGTGCAATTCTGTTTCCAGATTCAGGATTTTGCTTCGCTCTCCTTCCGTAAGCTTTGCCACCGGAATGCCAGTCCAGCGAGAAATAATTCTGGCAATTTCTTCATCTGTAACGCTCTCGTGAACCAGGGATAAATCCTGATTTTTTACTTTTTCTTCCTCTGCAGCCAACTGTTTCTGCAGCATAGGAAGCTCTCCATACTGAAGCTTTGCAGCCTCATTTAAGTCATATTCTCTCTGTGCTTTCTGGATACGGTTATTCATATCCTCAATCTGTTCCCTTAACTTCTGGAGACGTTCCACAGAGTTTTTTTCATTATCCCACTGGGCTTTCTGTGCATTAAATTCATCCCGAAGCTCTGCCATTTCCTTCTGCAAATCCACCAGACGTTCCTGGCTCAGACGATCATTTTCCTTCTTTAATGCAGCTTCTTCAATCTCCATTTGCATGATTTTTCTTCGCATTTCATCCAGTTCTGTTGGCATGGAATCCAGCTCTGTCTTAATCAACGCGCAGGCTTCATCCACCAAATCAATGGCCTTATCCGGCAAAAAACGGTCTGAAATATAACGGTCTGATAAGGTTGCTGCCGCTACCAAAGCTCCGTCTGTAATCTTCACGCCATGGAACACTTCATAGCGCTCCTTCAGTCCACGAAGAATAGAAATCGTATCTTCCACTGTAGGCTCATCCACCATAACCGGCTGGAATCTACGCTCAAGAGCAGCATCTTTTTCGATATATTTGCGGTATTCATCCAGGGTAGTTGCACCGATACAATGCAGCTCACCTCTTGCCAGCATAGGCTTTAACATATTTCCTGCATCCATAGCGCCATCTGTCTTGCCAGCGCCTACAATCAAATGCAGTTCATCAATAAAGAGTATAATCTGACCTTCACTTTTACGCACTTCTTCCAGAACCGCTTTCAGCCTTTCCTCAAACTCTCCTCTGTACTTGGCACCAGCCACTAATGCGCCCATATCCAGGGCAAAAATCTTCTTATCTTTCAGTCCTTCCGGCACATCGCCCCGGACAATACGCTGTGCAAGACCCTCTACAGCCGCAGTTTTACCAACACCTGGCTCACCAATGAGAACCGGATTGTTCTTAGTCTTTCTGGATAAAATCCGAATGACATTACGAATCTCTGCATCCCTGCCAATAACCGGATCTAACTTCTGTTCTCTTGCTTTTTCCACCAAATCCTGACCATATTTATTCAAGGTATCATAGGTCACTTCTGGATTGTCTGTAGTCACTCTCTGATTACCTCTTACTGTGCTAAGTGCCTGAAGAAAACGCTCTTTTGTAATGCCATATTCCTGCCAGATTTTCTTCATAGACGGGCTTGGATTTGCCAGAAGCGCCAGGAATAAATGTTCCACAGAAACGTATTCATCTCCCATGGCTCTTGCCTCATCCTCTGCACTTACCAGCGCTTTGTTTAAATATTGTCCAATATATGGCTGTCCTCCCGACACCTTGGTTCTGGCGTTCAATGCCTGCTCCACATTGCCCATGAAATGTTCTTTTTGGATTTCCATTTTCTCAATGAGCTTCAAAATCAGGCTGTCTTCCTGTTTTAACAGATTATAAAGCAAGTGTTCCTGCTCCACTTCCTGATTTCCAAACTCATATGCTGTTTTTTCCAAATCCTGGACGGCCTGCAGTGACTTCTGAGTAAATTTACTGATGTTCATAGTATCCCTCCATTTTGGTTATTCAAATCCCGAAAATCTCTCCGGGTGTGCTTTTTTCTTGTTCTAGTGCAAATATAACACTTATTATTAGCAATGTCAATAGGTGAGTGCTAATATTTTTAAAAATTTGCTGCCACTAATTTCATAAATTTTGCAGGATATTCTTTCTACAAAAAAGCACTGCTACCCTTAATTGGCTTCAGTGCTTTTAAACATAATTTTATTGTACTAACCGGCAGAATTTTATCTATTAATCTGCGGCAAAATCCTTTCTAATCCTATTCAGAGCTCTTGTAAGTGTATCGTAAATTCCATAACTCAAATTTTTCATTTGTTCTGTAGGAATAATCAAATCCGGTATCATAATTGCTTTGCAGCCTGCCCTATAACCTGCCTAAATTCCATTTAAACTATCTTCAAACACGTAACATTCCTCTGGTTTACAATCAATTTTCTCTGCTGCAAGCAAAAATATATCTGGTTCAGGTTTTCCCGTTTCAACCTCAGTCCCGCTGATGATTTTTTCAAAATAAGTTCTGATTCCGGCAATTTTAAGATTATTTTCTATTTGACTTTTTCCACTACTGCTTGCCACTGCAAGATGAACATTGTTTTCTTTAAAAAATTGCAAAATTTCGTCAACTCCCGATTTTTTTGGAACATACATATCCAGTTTCTTCTTCATTCGTGCCATACAATCAACCTGAATTTTGCTTCCATTGGACACACCGTAATATGTTTCAATCACATGACACATTGTACTTCCATTTGTCCCTGATATATCCTTTACAAATTCTTTTGGAAGATGAATTCCTTTCTCTTTTGCGATTTCATTCCAGGTCTGTTGATAAATCACTTCCGTATCAAACAACAGACCATCCATATCGAAAATAGCTCCCTTACATTTCATAATTCATGTTCTGCCTTCTCTTTTCCAGCTCTTCTGTCATTTTTCCTCTTATGCTGTCCAATTTATAAAAATAAGTCAGAGCAGCAATAATAACACAAAGTACAATTGGAATCCAGATGAAACATATCTCAATATAAGAAAGTGCTTTTGGTGTCTGTACTGCATTTGCCACATATCCACCATTCTTCAAAAATGCTCCGATAACAAAACTGGTAAGTCCCATTCCACCTTTTACAAAAAACCCTTGAAAAGCTGCAATCAATCCGGCAACACTTGAATTTTTCTGATATTCTGAATAATCAATGACATCCGGCTGCATCGCAAATGTAATACCAAAAATACCATAAATGCCAAGTCCTGTAATCACAAGTCCAGCCAAAAGACATATTGCAGAATTTCTACCAATAAAAATCAGTAAATCTCCAGCTATGTAAAGTCCCACACTTAAAAACATAAGATTTCTCTTACTGAATCTTTTCTCCAGTGCCGGTAATGCCAGTAGCATCGGAAGACCGGATAAAATCCCAAGAATTCCTACCAAAGACAGCCATTCTGTTCTTCCAAGATTGTATTTGAAGTAATAAAGTACAGTTGTATTTCTTACCACATACAATGAAAAGTAAAAGAGATTCAATAGAAATAAAATCCACGCCTGCCCGGTCAATCCTTTCAAACTATCTTTCAGGCTTATTTTTTCGTTATCCACAGTCGGAGGCACTACTTCTTCCGTATTTGCGAAAGTGATAAAGAAAATAATCATTGCTACAATTCCATAAATCGTCATCGTGATAAGATAGCCTTTTCCTTCATTTCCACCACCGAAAAATTTTACCATTGGTGCAGTGATTGTCATAACAATTGCAGTTCCCACCATTGCACAGACCATACGGGTAGATACTAAAATATCTCTTTCATGTACATCAGATGTCAGTCTGGGAACAATCGTATTCAACGGGATATTTACTACCGTATAAGCCGTACAGAGGAGACAATATGTCACATATGCCCATACTAATTTCCCATTGCTTCCCAAATCTGGAATATAAAAAGTCAAAAATGTAAACACTGCAAACGGAACAGCCCCCAGCACAAAATATGGTCTTCCCTGTCCCCATTTGGTATGTGTACGGTCTACAATTACACCCATACCGGTATCTGTAAGTGCATCAATAAACTTTGTAATCAGCATCATTGTTCCGGCCGCTGCTGCCGTAATTCCAAATACATCTGTATAAAATACCATCAGATAAGATGCCATTGTACTAAACACAAGATTACATCCCAAATCCCCAATACCGTATCCTATTCTTTTCTTCCATTTTTTCATATGTTTCGCCTCCCCAAATCTACCAATCCATTACTTCTATAGCTTTTTTCTCAATTTCCAGACCTGCCTTATATCGTGTCATAAAAAGATTAAATCCCTTTTTGTCTTCCTCACATGGCTGAACTGTCTTGCCTGTAAGATTTCCAAAAACTCTGTTTTCCAGATAATCTTCCAATTTCTCATTCTCTCTTTTATCCATCGAATATGCCGCCAAAAGTGCAATTCCCCATGCACCGCCTTCACTTGCCGTATCCATAACTGTCACCGGAGCACCGACCGCTGCTGCGAGATACCTCTGTCCTACATTTTTTGTCTTGAATAAACCTCCATGCCCCATAATACGGTCAACCTCTACTTTCTCATCTTCCATTAAAATATCTAATCCCAATTTAACAGCTCCAAGAGACGTATAAAGATGTGTTTTCATAAAATTAGCAAGCGTAAAATGACTTTCCGGTGTGCGAAGGAAAGCAAGCCGCCCCTCATTAATCATTGTAATATTTTCTCCAGAAAAATAACCATAGGAAAGAAGGCCACCACAGTCAGGATCACCAGACAGAGAATTGGTATATAATTTTGTAAATAATTCTCCTATATTTGTTTTGTACCCCATTAATTTTGCAAATTCTTCAAATAACCCTACCCAGGCATTTAAATCCGAAGTTCCGTTATTAGCATGTGACATTGCACATGGAAATCCGGATGGTGTCGTAACCATATCAATTTCTCTATAAACGTTACGAAGTTGTTTTTCCAAAACAATCATAGCAAAAATACTGGTTCCGGCAGATACATTTCCAGTACGGGGTGCAACAGAATTTGTTGCGGTCATACCAGTACCTGCATCTCCCTCTGGCGGACACATTGGAATCCCAGGCTCCAGATTTCCTGTTTCATCTAAAAATGCGGCTCCCTCTTTCGTTAGAAATCCGGCATGTTCTCCTGCCACAAGTACTTTCGGGAAAATATCCCTTAGTTTCCAGCTATACTCATATTTTTCTATCAGATAATTAAATTTCTGTACCATTTTCTCATCATAGTCACATGTATCAGAATCTATAGGAAACATACCTGCGGCATCACCCACACCAATCACTTTTTCACCGGTCAGTTTCCAGTGGATATAGCCACTAAGGGTCGATACATATGAAAGCCTTTTAACATGTTCCTCCTGATCCAATATTCTCTGATACAGATGTGCCACACTCCAGCGAAGGGGAATGTTGAACTGGAAAAGATCCGTCAGAGCATCTGCGGCTTTCTGCGTATTGGTATTTCTCCATGTCTGAAACGGTGCGATTTGTTTTCCTTCCTCATCCAAGGCCATATAGCCATGCATCATTGCACTGATTCCGATTGATCCGATTTTCTGAAGCTGAACATCATATTTCTTTTCAACCTCTTCACGCAATGAACGATAGCAGCTGCGGACTCCTGCATGAATTTCATCTATACCATAAGTCCAGATATTATCGATAAAAGAATTCTCCCAGTCATGAATTCCGACTGCAAGTACTTGCCCGCTCAAATCTATGAGCACTCCTTTGATTCTGGTGGATCCCAGTTCAATTCCAAGTGCTGTTTTTCCATTTAAAATTGAATCTTTTCCGTTCATTTTGTCCCTCTCCCTTTTCCTGTTTAGAAACAGGTAAATGCTCCATCAATAATGAAGTCTGAACCTGTTGTAAATGTACTTGTATCTCCCGCAAGATATACACAGATAGATTCCAATTCTTCCGGTTTTCCCATTCTTCCAAGTGGTGCCATTTCATTCCATTTTTCGATCAGTGGAATCAATGTTGGTGAGTTCAGTGTCAGCTCTGTTCCGATATATCCCGGACTGATACTGTTGACACGAACCCCTCTCTTTGCCCATTCAATGGCGAGCGACTTAGTAAGCTGAATTACGCCTGCTTTTGATGCATTGTATGCACATTGTGGCTGAGGTACATTGACAATATGTGCAGACATGGAAGCGGTATTGATAATAGAGCCACCTCCATGTGCCAGCATGTATTTTCCTGCTGCAATGTCTGTAAGAAAGATTCCATTCAGATTAATATTAATTACCTTGCTCCACTGTTCATATGTCATTTCTTCTGCCGGAGCATTAATACAGATTCCTGCATTATTATGACAGAAATCAAGACCTCCAAGTTCTTCGACAACCTGTTCTACCATTGCATCAACTTCTTCTTTTTCGGTACAATCTGTTTTGATTGCAATGACTTTTCTTCCTGTTTTTTCTGCCAGTTCTTTCGCTGTCTTTTTTGCCTCTTCATAATCAAGATCCACAATTGCAACATCTGCTCCTGCTTCTGCAAATGCTGTAGCAGTACATTTTCCGATTCCTCTTGCTGCACCTGTTACAAATCCCTTTTTTCCGTCCAATCTCATTTTTTCAATAATTCCCATAACAATTCTCCTTTTTGAAATATATTTTGTAAAATCATTTATCAAATTGTAATTACATATTATTCCATATTTGTTAATTAGTCAATCTGTAATAATATATAAGATTTTTTATTTAAAATTATGCATTTTGCACAATAGAAGTATTTTTTCCTTCTTGTTATAATATTTATATATTTTTTTTACAAAATAGTTTTACAGAATGGATGGTCCAATTATGAAAAAAAGTATTACGCCTAATCAGATTAAAGAAAATAATCGAAACCTGATTTATCAATATATTTATCGAAATCTGAATGTTTCTCAACAGGATATTTCCTATGACCTGCACCTAAGCCGTCCAACGGTTACTACCAATCTCTCTTCTTTAGAAGAAGATGGGTTAATTATTAAAAATGGACAGATTAGCACAGAATATGTCGGACGAAAGGCATCTGCTTATACAATTGTTCCTGATTACAGAATAGCAATTGGTGTAGAAATTCTGAAAAAAGAAGTGAAAATGATTGCGGTAAACCTTTATGGAGAAAAAATCCTACGCTCTATATGTAAAATTCCTTATAAAAACGAAGAGAGGTATTTCCATAATGTCTGCCAGGAAATTCTTTCTTTTAAGAACTCCATTGGAATATCTGATGAACAGATTCTTGGAGTGGGATTTGCCATGCAGGGACTGATTTCTCCAGATTCCAATATTGTACTTTACGGTAAAATTCTGGAATGCAGTGGTCTTTCGATTCATGCATTTACTAAATATCTTCCTTATCCCTGTTCTTTTATTCATGATGCTGACAGTGCTGCAACGTCTGAACTTTGGGTCTCACCAAATCTTAATGATGCTTTTTATCTTTCTTTAAGCCACCACCTTGGGGCATCACTGATTATAGATCGAAAATTAATCAGTGGCAACCATGGACACAGCTCTACAATTGAGCATATTCAAATGGAGGCTCATGGGAAACTTTGTTACTGTGGAAAATACGGATGTATGGAAACTCTCTGTTCCCTCCACGCATTGCTAGATGAAAATGAAACCATTGAATATTTCTTTGAAAAAGTACGCAAGAGTGAAGAAGTCTCATTAAAACGCTGGCATATCTATCTCCAGAATTTGGCAAAATCGATTAATTTACTTCATTTAATTTATGATAAAACTTTTATTCTTGGCGGCTATCTTGCTCCTTATCTCTTGGAAAGTGACCTTGCTTTTCTTTACCAGGAAATAGAAAAGCTTACACCTTTTCCTGAAGCTTCTGATTTCTTGCAAATTAGCAAAATGCCTAAACATAATATAACAATAGGAGCAGCACTTCCATATATTCAGGAATTTTTAAATACTAATTAATACAACAATTCTCTAGTAAAAATGGGCAGTCACACTAACAAGATCAATAAGATAAACCCTCCTCATGAGTGAGTATTCCGTAATAGGAACTCTCACTCTTTTTTGTAGCAAAAAACACGTAAATACATATATCAGGACAATTTTACCGTATCTGTCCTGATATGCCGGAATTCTTTCTGTGGAAGAATCCCTCCACCTAACTTAAAAGCACTCATTCCAAAAAAATATTCTTCCTATGAGAGAAGGAAGAATGGAGCCACAAAAAGTCCCTCCTAACTCTACAGTAAATTTTCCGCATAGGATAGCATACCAAACATAAAAATATCTGAATCAGAACCCTTATCAAATAGTCATTTCTGATTCAGATATTTTTCTTCTATGCCGTATAAACTCCTTATAAAATAAGCCCTTGTGCATGATTTCTAATAACATTCTTTAAAGTTTATTTAAGTAGCGCCCCTACAAATTATTGAACGTTTGAATCATTTTTTTAATTTATCACAAAAAGAGTAATCCACAGATAATGCACAAACTAAAAGAAGTGAAAATCGGCACTCTTATAGTTATATATTGCTTTTAATAAAACGGAAACTGTGTAATCCGAAGTTTTGTACATCCATATGGAATAAGGTGTATCTCCTTTTCCTCTCCACTTATTGCTACCGGACTGATGGGAAGGGGTCCAGCACTATTTTTTTCTATAGTCCAATCATTCAAAATTTTTCCTTTTGCTTTTAATTTAATTGGTGCATTCTTTTTTGAAAATGGAACTTTTCCTACCTCTCTTTCCTCCTCCTCAATTTCTTCACTTTCAGATATTGCATAATTCCAATTACTCTGTGAAGAAATTTCATAATCCTTGACTCCAGCAACTTCGTTAACTGGTATCCACTGCTCATCCATATCTAATGCATATACTAAAGGTCCTCTTTCTACCGCAATACTGTTATGATACCAATGCGTTTTCCTAATTTTCATTTCTAGGTCAATGTCAATACTATCTCCCAGGTTCAAGCCTTTAATTATTATAAAAGAGTCTTTCTTTTCCCCTTTATATATCTTTGAATTTTTATAGATTGAAAAGGAATTGCACCATCCTGGAATACGAATTTTAAGCACAGCTTTATCATTGCTCCCCTTTTCTACGCAATATGTAATTCTATTTTTAAAAGGATAGTCTGTTTTTTGTATTATCTGAAATTGCGTACCCGCCATATCGGCCTTTAATGTGCTAGGCGCATGAACCATAGATATAACCGTATTATCATCTTCTTGATACCATAAACTTTTAACAAACTTAGGCCATCCTTGATGCATATTCGCTGTACAACATCCAAAATTTGGCTCTAATCCAAATATATTTGACTCATTATTATTGTTAAACCAATTTCTCTCTGAATTATTACAAATAATCTGATTTGCCTGTTGTAAATATTGATGTGACATAAAATCTTCAGATATTGTTCCCGGCAAAGCATTGTATGCCAACTTTTCCAGTTTATCGGCAAAATATGGATTTCCAAATGCCTCAATCATTGTCTGAAGACTAAACATGTATTCCACAATAGAACACAGTTCTGCCCCTTGAGATGGATTATTTCCACTTAAATGTTCATCTCCATTAATAGCTCCTGTTGCCACACCATGATACTTTTCTGCACTTTCTATCCCTTGTATAGAAATTTTCTCGTAATTTTTATCATCATAAAAATAAGATAACATTGCAGGATATTTAAATCCCATTGTTACATTAACAATATGATTAGCATGATAATTCATCACATTATCAAAGTCTTCCCATCCATAATGGCTAACAATTTTCTTCCAATCATAATAATAAGATACTGGTCGAACAAATGGAAATTCTTCAAATATCCCTACCCAATCCAAGGCTTGATTTTTCAAAATATCTACTAATTTGAGTAAATATCCCTGAGGGTTCTTATCATAATACCAGAAAATACAATAAAGTAAGTCTCCTATTCTGGCTCTTGACCATTGTTTCATAGGTCTCTTCGGTGTCTCGTAATACAAATATTGAAAATATTTCTCAAAAAAAGTCAGTACTCTCTCTTCTTCTTTTATCTCATAATACTGAATCAATACTTTAAGCATTACAAATCTGGACCAATAATCTTCCTTGCTTTGTATTGGGCCAAAATTTCCCTTTTCATCCTGGCTATGTAACGTCCATTCTACAAATCTACAGGATAACTCCCAGTGTTCTTTATCTCCCAAATAATATGCTAATGGTAATAAACCATCCAAATAATATGGTGCCCGTTCCCAGTTTTCTCCTGTTCCACCAAGCCATCCTGAATAACTTCCCACACTATCCCAGAGAAAATATAACTTTCCAGTCAGCCCTTTCATTTGTATTTCCAGCTGTTCTTTTAACCATCCCTGAGGTACAATTTTCGGAATAGGATATGTTTTTAACTTTCTTTGATGTTTTTGCTTCATAACTATATTCCTCCAAAATAATTTCACAGTTTACTTACTTATTTCAGCGCTCCACTCAACATGCCTTTAATAAAATATTTTTGTAAAAATACAAATAAAATCAGAATAGGCAATAAACCAATAATAGAACTAGATGTTAACAGTCCCCAATCAGTACCATATTGACCAATTGCCAAATTTGTAAGTCCTACATTAAATGTCTTTATAGAATTGCTATTTGCAAAAACCAATGCAATCAAATAATCATTCCATGTTGTGTATGCCGCATACACCGCTATAGTAGCTACTGATGGCCAAGTGAGAGGTAAGCATATTTTTGCAAATATAGAAAATTCTCCAGCACCATCTAATTTTGCTGATTCCAAAAGGCTATCAGGTACCATATCAAAAGCATTTTTCATCATATAAATACAAAACGGTGATTGAAACGTCGCATAAATCAGAACCATACTGGGTACTGTATTTAGCAGATGAAGTTTTGACATAATTGAATATAACGGATTCAATAGAGCCTGAAACGGAATCATAATAGCCGCTAAAATACATAGCAATAAAATTGCTTTTCCCTTGATATGTAATTTTGAAAATCCATATCCAGCCAAAACACTCACAAAAACAACTATACAAATCGTAATTCCTGTAATCACAAATGAATTCCATAAGTAGCCTCTATAAAGCCCCTCATCCAAAGTAAAGATTTTTATATAATTTTCTAAAGTTGGATTTTTGGGTATTAAAGTAGGCGGAGTTCCATATATCTCTGTTTTTCCTTTTAGTGATGTTACCGCAGTCCAGTAAAGAGGCAAAACAAAGATAACTGCTACTAATGTATTAATCCATGTTTTGTTTGTTATTCTCTTCATCTTCTCTCCTCCTCTTACTTTGTAGGATCCTTTAATACTCTATTTTCAAAATAGCTTAAAATCCCTAATACAATCAACAAAACCATTGTCATTGCTGATCCATAGCCCATCTTAAAATATTTAAATGATGTGTTATAAATATAATGTACAATTGTTGTTGTATCCTGAGCAGGTCCACCTTTCGTCATAATAAGAAACTGTTCAAAGGCCAGTACTGAACCTATAACGGATAAAATTAATGCTAAAGCTGCATGTGGTTTAATAATGGGAAGCGTAATTCTAAAAAATTGTGTAACCTTATTTGCACCATCGACACTTGCAGCCTCATATATTTCTTCATCAACAGATTGAAAGGCAGCTAATATAATCAACATACTGAAACCAGCCATTTTCCAAGTCACCATAAAAATAACTGCTGGAAGAGATGTTTCTGACGAATTCATCCACAAAATCGGTTCATCTATAATGCCTATATTCTCTAAGATATAATTCAAAACACCATATAAATCATTGTAAATCCATAACCATACCATACTACAACATGTCATTGATATAACAACCGGTGCAAAATATAAGGAGCGAAAAAGATTTACACCTGCAAAGGCGCCATTAATAAGCAGCGCCAATGCAAAGGCTAAAATAAATAAACAAGGTGTAACAAACAAAGCATATTTCAAGGTAAAAAACAATGAATGCCAAAACTGTCCATCTTGAAATAACTTTACATAATTATCTAAGAAAATAAATGTTTTTTCTCCTAAAACCGGCCAATCATAAAATGACATCAATAGAGATTGAAAAAATGGAAGAATAAAGAATACAAAGTTTAACATAAGTGCTGGAATAACAAACAAATATGATTTAATTGTTATTCTCTTCTTTTTCTTGTTTTTAGCTTTCATACCTCTCTCCTTGTCACTGTTTTTGCTTTCAAAGCACTACTTCATAATTGCATTAATAGCTTCTGCCGCATCTTTGAATGCCTGTTCTGGTGTTTTTTCTCCGTTAAGACAATTTTGCATTGCCTCCAAAATTGGAACATACATTTCATCATATTTTAAAGACACTGGTGTATGTCCCACTTCTAAAGCCTCCTTTAGTATTTGATATTCTGGAGTACTGTTAAAATACTCATTATCAAAGAGATCACTTCTTGCTGGCAAAAGCCCACCTTTCGCTAGTTCCTCTACTTGCACTTCTTCAGAAAGCCCATATTGTATAAAATCCCATGCAGCATCCACATCTTTGCACTGTGATGTAATTCCAATAGAATCGCCTCCTGAAAAAGAAGCATATTCTGTTCCATTTGGACCTTTTGGAAGTAAACATGCACCCCAATTAATATCTTCATTATCTCCATTAATAAAAGAATAAATAGCTGCACTTCCCAAAACAACTTGACTAGCTTTTCCCGTTAAAAATGCATCCTGAGCTTCATTCCAAGAATATGTTGTAACACTAGGTGGCGTTACTTTATATTTATTAGTCAAATCATTAAACATAGATAATGCTGCAACAGCATTGTCTTCTCCTAATTCACATGTCTTCCCATCTTCTGATAACACTTCTCCTCCGTTATTCCATACATAAGGCATAAATGTAAACATATGACCTCCTGCATCGCCGCCAGCATATACATATCCATATTTCTCATCTGTTGTCAGTTTCTGAGAGTATTCAATTAACTCTTCCCATGTAGCAGGAGGTGTCTGCGGATCCAATCCTACATTTTGATAATGATCCTTATTATACAAAAGCACTGAAACATCTGGTGCAAATGGAACAGCATACGTCTTTCCTTCTAACTGTCCTGATTTTAGCATACCTTCGCTGAAAGTATCTTTATATTCAAGAGTTTCATATTTCTCTGTAATATCTGCAAATGCTCCTATGGATGCAAAATACGGTACCTTTGTACAATCTAAAGAAACAATATCCGGTGCTTCCTCCGAAGAAAGCGCCAACGAAAGCTGATCAGCCATTTGAGATGCTGGTTGTTCTACTACATTTACTATTACCTTATCTTGTTTTGCATTATATTTTTCGGCTGCACTTTTTACTGCTGCCACCGTAGAATCTCTTGTCCACACTGTTAATTCTGTTTTCCCACTTTTTTTCTGTGTTTCTTTACCTTCTTCTTTCTTTGTCCCACACCCTGCAAATAACGCAGTTACAATTAACGCACTCAACGATATTGCTATTGTCTTTTTATTTTTCATAACCTTTCCTCCTGTTTGCCTTATTTTTTGTGCATTTTAACATTTTTTCTAATGAACATGTTCATTTATTGAGCGTATTATATAACTTATTATATATCTAGTAAACATATATTCTTCACCTAGAATAGTAAAATATTAACATTTAAAAATTGCATTTTATTATCATTGTTATTCTTCACTCCATTGCAAATATCGCATTTTCAATATATACTTATTATAATTTATTAACTTTTAAGGAGAAACTGCTATGGAATATGTAAATTTTTCTACACCCCCTTTTCCGCACTTTGTTGTAGCTGGAAATGCACTATATCGACCTGGAGATATTCATGGAAAACGTTCTAACATCGGAGTTTTTGACTTGATTTTTATTGAATACGGAGAATTATACATTACAGACGGTGATAAGACTTATCATTTAAAAGAAAATGATATACTAATTTTGAAACCTGATTCTACTCATTTTGGTCATAAAAGAGTATCTATGAAAACCAAATTTAACTGGCTCCATTTTCGCACATTTGGAGATTATCATTACTCTAATGAATTTCATCTTATGAAGGAGGAACGAAAACTTTTAAATTCCTATTCTGATCGAAAGAACTTAGTTACACTGCCTCTCTACAAAAAGTTAACTCATTTAGAAAGTGGTGAATTTTCTACCTGTTTTACAAAACTTATCTCAGCAAATATTGATAAGTATCAGCAAAAAGAAACGCACGAACAAGCTCTTCTTTCTCCTTTAGAATGTCAGGAAGTCTTTTTGCGAGTTTTAAGCTTTATCCAAGTATTTCAACCACAAAGAAATTCTAATGAACTTTTAGCTACAAATATAATGGAGTATATTATGTCAAATTATCATACTCATTTAACCCTGGAATCTATCGCAAACTATTTTAACTTTCATCCTGTACATATTATACGTTGTATGAAAAAAGAATTTGGAATCACGCCTAACAAAGCCTTAACACAAATACGGATTGAAAATGCAAAAAAATTGTTGATAACATCTACTCTCAGCATCAACAAAATTTCTGATTTTGTGGGATTCACTACCCCTTCATATTTTAATAAAATTTTTAAAGAATATACTGGACTTACACCTAAAGAATATCGAAACCATAAATTATAACAACTTGATCTGTGAACTGTTTATTGTATCCCTATAAAAGACTTTTCGCTCTTTTAGACTAATCATAAATGTCTAAGCTCAGCATCGTCTATTCCCATAGCATCCTTATAAAATTTACTTACTTCTTTACTGTCCAGCTTATCTCTTCAGAATTATTTAACATGCATTTTTTATGATTCAGGAGCTGTCGAAAATAGACAGCCCCTGGAATAGTATAATTTATTGATAATATTTCCCTACTCTCTCTTTTAATTGTTCAAACAACGGATAATAATCCTCTATAATCTCCTGAAATTTCTCTTTTGCAAAGGTTCCGTCATAGTCATGTGCCAGTTGATTTCTTATTTTCAGCATCTGAATCCACCTGTCATCATTTATGATTTTATTTTGAAAAGCCTGCTGCAGTGTTTCTCTTGGAGAGCCGGTAGCAAAATCAAGAATCCCCATCTCTTTCACCAGAATATCTTTCATTACTTTCCAGGATATATCAAAGGTAAGGCTAAAATTCAGAACAGTTCCTTCCAGAACAAAATCCTTCTCCACATCTGCAGTTCTGCTTTTTTCTAAATTTTTCAGACTTCTGCAAAAGGTATTGTACCTGTTAATAAATTTGCTTTCCATATTTCCTAATATCCTCCAATAAAAACTCATTACGAATGTTATCGTAGTCAAAAATATCTATTTTCCGGAGTGTATCAATTTCTTCCAGCTCCTCCTCCAGTTTCCACATATTGTCGCATCCATAGACAACAAAATCGATATCACTTTCCGGCGTTGCCGTACCTGTTGCAAAAGAACCAAACAAATACAATTTTTTCACCCCGTTTTTCTTACATATTTCTGTAACTCTGGCAATTAATTCTGGAATAGGCATAACATTCATGGAATCCTCCCCCTTTATGTTACAACTGGTCCATCTTCTCTTCATCCAGCACAAATACCTGCACTTTTACCCAATTATTTTCCAGATACTCCGGCTCCAGCATAGAAACTGCGGCACATTTACTTTTTCCATCCCGTATCTCAAGTTCATCAAAAGAAAAGTGCAGACTTTCTCCTTCTTCCAGAATGGACGCATCCGGTGAAATACGAAGAGTCACAGCAAAAGAGGAAATTCCATTGGGGTGACTCATCATGGTTTGTTTGTGAATCATGGCTTTCTCCATTACTTCTTCCTCAAATGGATAATCGCCGGTAATCTCTGCCAGATTTTCAAATGTTGTAATCCCTGTATAATGATATGCGCTGTCCTGGCTCACATCATATAATACCAAATTTCTCATGTACACCACCTCATCCTTTTGTCATTTATTACTACCATTTTATCTTGAAATCCGGGAAAGTGCAACGGAAAGTATTGCTCCCTACAGCAGCAAATCCCGCTTTTTAAATCTCATGATTCCCACAACAAGAAATACTGCCGCCCCAGCAAGAAGTACGCCTGCTCCCACAAAACTCTCTGTCTCATACTTTATTAAACCTTCCGGCATAAACAAGGTTAAAGGAGTCACGTATTTTAAAAATTCCACTTTTTCATCCACCTGGGACAACATTTGGGCTAGAAAAAACAGCAGTCCTAAACCTGCTCCAATTCCAACCGAAAATTTTAGTTCATCAAAAAAACATGCAAACATAAAACACAAACAAGCCAAAAACAACTCCAGCAAAAACAGTCCAATATTTAAAAGAAGAAACTTTGAAACCTCTAATTCTCCCTGAAACATTACCTCACTAACACAGAAAATAAAACCTGTTGCATATAAAATTAAGATAAGTAATCCAATAAGCAAAACCATAAACTGGGTCACAATAATCTGGGTGCGGCTATAGTGTGTATTTAACAAATATGCCATAGAACCTTTATCCATATATTTTGCAACTAATTTATAGCACATGATGAGAATATAGATAAACGGTATCAGAACCAGAATGAAGCCATACAAATAGTTATTGAGAAAATCTAACAAGGTTATTCCCGGATTTTCCATTCCAAAAACCGCAAAAAACTGTGGCATACTTTCTGCCAGCGCATTGATTCCTGCGCCTAATTCCGGATCAAACATAGCTGTAATAATCCCTGCATAAAGGGTGATAATTCCTAAGAACAGCAGTATTATTTTACCACTGAATTTCAGTTCTGTTTTTAATAACGGAATGCTCATTTTTTATCTCCTCCATAGTATTTCATAAATACTTCTTCCAGGGTCTGGTAGCGTACATTCAAATCCTTTATCTGGTATTTGCATAGTTCAGAAAGTAAATGATTGATATTCTCCTTTGCCAGCAAATACACAGTATTTTCCTTCCTCTCCCCTGGATATTGTTTTTGAAATTCCATGGCATCCTTTACATTGGAAAATGTAATTTCATAATGTTTGCTCATTTCACTTCTTATAACATTGATATCCTCATCTGCCACCATACGGCCATCTTTTATCATAATAATCCGCTCACAGGTGTTTTCAATTTCCTCAAACATATGGGATGACATTAAAATAGTTTTCCCTTTCTCTCTTTCCTTTTTTATGAGTTCCACAAACTCATTTTGCATCAGAGGGTCTAGCCCTGTGGTAGGTTCATCCAAAATCAAAATCGGAGCATCCTGCATAAACGCAATGATTAACCCAACTTTTTGTTTCATGCCCTTGGACATTTTCTTAATTTTAACCCTTGTGTCTATTTGAAAAACATCCATCAATTCTCTGGCGTAATCCATGTCTTTTATCTTCTTCATATCAGCCATAAACTGGATAAATTCCTGTCCGGTCATGTTATCCATAAATGCAATTTCCCCTGGCAGGTAACCGACTTTTTCCTGGACAGAAGATGCGTCTGCAAAACAATCCATTCCTAATATTTTTGCAGACCCCCGCTGGGGTTTCAAAAATCCCATGAGATGCCGAATCGTTGTGGTTTTCCCCGCTCCATTGGAACCCAGAAATCCCACAATTTCCCCTTGTTTCAGAGAAAAAGACAAATCAAAGATTCCCCGGCTATTACCAAAGTCCTTCGTTAAATTGGTTATTTCTATGATGCGCCTCATATCTCCTCCTTATAACATGCCTTTTTCATCAATGTTTCCCATGTCTTAAAGTCAGCTAAAAAATCCTCTAAAATAATCGGAGTGTTCATCCTTTTCTTTTCATTTATATACCCTTCTGACATCCATAACATCATTTGATATATTTGTTTCGGGTTTACATCTTTCTTAAATTTTGCAGTATCTATATTTCTAAAGTAAATATCAAAGGAATTATATAAAGCATCATTCATGTAGGATGCCCATTGCTTACTTAGTCCACTACTTTTGTCCGAAACAGCATTAATAGAAAAATCTGTTATAAAAGGATATTCTGCAATAATCTTTAGCTTCTGTTCTGTCGCAAAATGAATTCGCTCAAAAAAATCCGTGATTCTTTGAAATTCTTGTGTTTCCATGCTTTTCAGCATAAGATTTTGACAAAATTCATGTAAGTATAAATAAAAACTTTCTTTATTCTTGAAATAATAAAACAATGCTCCTTTAGAAATTCCTGCTTTATTTGCAATATCTTCTGTATTTGCACCTTTATACCCGTACCGTCCAAAATATTCAAAACCGGCATTTATAATTTTTAATTGTTTTTCTTTTGGAAGCTCTAAAAATTTATCATATTCTGTCATTGCCCTCACCTCTCTTTGACTTTTCCGGTCAATTATCATTGTAAAAGATTGACTATTTTTTTCAACCCCTGAAAATAACTATTTTTCTTTGCCTCTACCGTTTGCATGGTCACAGCTTTATTTTCAACAGCCACTTCAACACGTTGAATCAGTTCATCTTTAAAAATATTTTCCATTTCATCATGAAGCAAACAGTGGTTTTTCATGTGCCAAACAGTGGTTTTGTATCATACAAACGCAATATAATTCCCCTATTTGTAACCTTATCACATATTTTCCCGCATTTTTGTGGTATCCTATTTTTATCAAGTTCAGGAGGATTCTTATGAAAACAAAACGACACTATGCAATCCCCACTTTTTTCGGACTTCTGCTTACGCTCTTTCTCTTTACCGGATGCAGTCAAACAACTGCTTCTCAATCGGATTCCAAATCTGGCAGTTACCAACAGATTTCCTCTAAAGAAGCTGAGGCCATGATGGAAGAAGAGGAAGATTACCTGATTCTGGATGTACGAACCCCGGAGGAATATGAAGAAGCACACATTCCAGAAGCAGTAAATGTTCCCAATGAGACCATCGGAACAGAGGAAATACCAGAACTTCCGGATAAAGAACAGCTTATTTTTGTCTATTGCCGCAGTGGAAACCGCAGTAAGCAGGCTTCCCAGAAACTGGCAGACTTAGGATATACCAATATTATAGAATTCGGCGGTATCAACGATTGGAACGGAGATACGGTTACAGGGAGGTAAAATTCATGGGATTTTTTGATTTTTTCAAAACACCTGACATTAATCAGGAACTTATAGCTTTTCATAATACAAAAGGCGGCGTACTATTAGATGTAAGAACACCACAGGAGTACAAAGAAGGACACATTCCCGGAAGCCAAAATGTGCCCCTTCAGTCTTTGTGTCAGGCAGCATTTGTTGCACAGCCTCAGACTCCTTTATTTGTGTACTGTCATTCCGGGGTAAGAAGCAGGCAGGCAGTTGCCTTATTACAGGAAATGAATTATACAAATGTGAAAAATATAGGTGGCATTGCTTCCTATACAGGAAAGGTGGAAAAATAAGATGAAAATCGTGATTGTTGGCGGTGTGGCAGGCGGCGCAACTGCTGCTGCAAGACTGCGCAGATTGGATGAACAGGCAGAAATCGTTGTTTTTGAACGTTCCGGGTTTATTTCTTACGCAAACTGCGGACTTCCCTATTACATTGGAGACGTGATTACCGATTCCGACCAGTTGACTTTACAGACACCAGAAAGCTTTCATTCCCGTTTCCGGGTATCCATGAAAGTGCATCATGAGGTAACTGCGCTGCATCCGGAAAAACATATGGTATCTGTAAAAAATCTGGAGACAGGAGAAGAGTTTCAGGAAACCTATGATAAGCTCATCCTTTCTCCCGGTGCAAAACCAACCCAGCCCAAACTTCCCGGGACAAACATAGATAAACTCTTTACCCTGCGGACAGTAGAAGATACACTCCACATTAAAGATTATATTCAGAAAAACCATCCGAAATCCGCGATTCTGGCTGGCGGCGGCTTCATTGGCTTAGAACTGGCGGAAAATCTTCGGGAACTGGGCATGGAGGTCACCATTGTGCAGCGGCCTAAACAGCTTATGAATCCTTTTGATTCAGACATGGCTGCTTTCATCCACAATGAAATGCGTAAACATGGAGTAAAACTGGCTCTTGGCCATACGGTAGAAGGTTTCCGAGAAACCCAGGATGGCGTTCAGGTTCTCTTAAAGGATGAAGCGCCTCTTCAGACAGATATGGTGGTATTAGCCATTGGCGTTACTCCGGATACAAAACTTGCCAAAGAAGCCGGGCTGGAACTTGGCATCAAAGGAAGTATTCTGGTAAATGAACATATGCAGACCTCTGTACCTGATATTTATGCGGTTGGGGATGCAGTACAGGTAAAACACTATGTAACCGGACAGGCTGCTTTAATCTCCCTTGCCGGACCAGCCAATAAACAGGGACGGATTGTGGCAGACCATATTTGCGGCAAAAACAGCTCTTATCCAGGTTCTCAGGGCAGCTCTGTGATTAAAGTCTTTGATATGACTGCTGCTGTCACAGGTGTGAATGAAACCAATGCCAAAAAGGCCGGACTGAATGTGGACAAGGTGGTTCTGTCTCCTATGAGCCATGCCGGTTATTATCCCGGAGGCAAAGTCATGACCATGAAAGTAGTGTTTGAAAAAGAAACCTATCGGATTCTGGGCGCACAGATTGTGGGCTATGAAGGTGTGGATAAAAGAATTGATGTACTGGCAACTGCCATCCACGCTGACATGAAAGCACAGGATCTGGCGGAGCTGGATTTGGCCTATGCACCTCCCTATTCCTCTGCCAAGGACCCGGTAAATCTGGCTGGATTTATGATAGAAAATATTTCTGACGGTACCTTGAAGCAATTCCACATAGAAGATGTCAAAAATCTGCCTCATGACGGAAGCGTTACTTTATTAGATACCAGAACCCCTGGGGAATACCAGAGAGGACATGTGGACGGATTTGTAAATATTCCTGTAGATAATCTTCGGGAACGTCTGGAAGAAATTCCAAAAGAGAAACCAGTTTATGTCATGTGCCAAAGCGGCCTTAGAAGTTATATTGCCACCAGAATTCTGGAAGGGAACGGTTATACTTCCTACAATTTCTCTGGCGGCTTCCGTTTCTATGACGCTGTTATGAATGACCGCTGCCTCATAGAAACAGCCACCGCCTGCGGTATGGATTTAAAGGAAAAGTGATACTGCGCAGTAAACCAGCAGCAATGCCATAACTCCATTTACCAATTTGGTATGCCTGGTAAAAAATTTGCAGAAAACACTTCCGCATGCACCCCATACATAAGAACCGGAAGAGCCTATGATGGTAAGAATCAGCGTAAATACTACCAAGGCCGCCGGGGATTGGTAAACCGGAAGAATATAGAGAGACATAGCAGTAATGGCGTAAATATAAATCTTAGGATTGATAAACTGCAGGAGGATGCCGGAAAGAACGGTAGCCTCCTTTTTCTCTGAAGTCTCCAGATTCTCGCTACTTTTCCAGATATGCCATGCAAGGTAAAGCATATAACCCCCACCTGCAATCTGCAGCACAATTTTTACCTTGGGCAAAAGTGTGTACAAGGTAGAGCTAAAAATCACGCATCCGCTCATAACTATCAGAAATCCAATGGTAACTCCATAATTAAACCGAAAACTTCTGCGAAATCCAAGTTTGGAGGCATACGTCATTGATAAAATATTATTCGCCCCTGGTGTATAGGCACATACAAAACAGTAAATCAGAAAATCCGCTAATGCGAACATAGCTCCTCCTTATTCTACACGCCACTCTGCATCCGATTTCCACATACACTCGGTTATCATCATGTGAGAAAATACGGCATCAAAGGAACCTTCTGTGGGGCTCGCTGCATAAATGCCAAAAACTATCTCTCCTGCCCCTTCCCACATATGGAAAATCCTCATTTGTTTAAAATTAACTCCATCCTGGCTGCATTCGATACAATAGTCACTTCCCCTGCGGGAAAAACGATACCACATACTTTTGATTTCAGACGAAATATCGGTGGTTGCCCAGTCGGAATATCCATGGTTTGTAACCACACTGCCCAGCCTTTGGATTTTTTCATCCTCATATTCAATGGAAGCCTTAAACCAGTTGTCACTGTCCAAATACATCGCAACACCACACTGGTCAAACCGTTTGTCCCTGTCAAACTCGGTTTTTACGATAAACGAAAAATATTGTTCTTCTGTACGGATCTGCAGCACGGGGGCATTATCATTCTGGAAACCATAGTAGGTTCTCGCCCATAAATCGGTTCCCTTCTCTGTGGTGATCACCACTTTCCCATCCTGTATCACATACTTCTTTGGTTCTCTTGTCCACTTTGGACTGCATTTTAGAAATTCCATGCCAATCCCTTCCTTTCTTTCTTAACGTTATTGCACATTCCAATTCCCAATAATAATAGAACTGGAAAAATACCGGCAGCAAATATACCCAATTTCAAATTTTCCCCTGCCAGACTGGAAATCGTTCCTACCAAAGTAGGACCTCCGGAGCATCCCAAATCTCCACCAAGTGCCAGTAATGCAAACATGGCTGTACCGCCTCTTGGCAGGGCTTTTGCTGCTTTACTAAATGTTCCCGGCCACATAATTCCCACAGAAAGGCCACAGATGGCACAGGAAATCAGGCTGAGAATGGGGACCGGAGCCAGAGAGATTCCTAAATAAGAAGCAATGCAAAGCAGGGAGCTTATAATCATAAATCTGTCAAGTTTCATCCTGTCACCGTATTTCCCATAAAAAGCTCTGGATGTTCCCATAAAAACTGCAAATGCCATAGGTCCTGCTAAATCTCCTGCTATCTTGGAAATCCCAAGTCCTTTTTCAGCAAAAGTGGAGGCCCACTGGCTCACTGCCTGTTCACTGGCTCCTGCACAGACCATCATAATCAGCAAGAGCCAGAACATTTTCATACCAAATAATTCTTTCAGACTAAGCCCCTGCTCTCCTTCCTCCATCAGGGAAGGAACCGGCACTTTTACAAATACAAATGCATTTGCAAGGGGTATCAATGCCCACATAACCGCCATAATTTTCCAGTTCTCAATGCCAAAAACAAAGAAAAATACGGTAGACAACAGCACTACACCCACATGCCCCCAACAATAAAAAGAATGGAGCATGCTCATAGCTTTTTCCTTGTTATCTGACGGACATGCCTCTACAACCGGACTTACAATTACTTCCAAAAGCCCTCCCCCAATGGCGTACACCATAACGGAAATCAGAATTCCCGCAAAAGCGGAAGGCAAAACCTCCGGTAAAATTGTTAAAAGCAGCAATCCTGCCACAGAAAGCACATGAGCTCCTATCATGGCTTTTTTGTACCCGATTTTGTCCACAAATCCCACAGCCAGCAAATCAACCAGAAGCTGTACGCCGAAGTTAAAGGTCACAAGCATAGTAATCTGTGCCAAGGGAATTTCATAAGTACGCTGAAAAGTCAAAAATAATAAAGGTACAAAATTATTTACAATGGCCTGTACAATATAAGCAACGAAACAGGCGGTAATGGTTTTATTATACTGGTTTTTCATTTTTTCTTTTCTCCTTTCTCACTGGATTATATCCCATCCTTTCCACAATGTCATTGCACATAATCTCATTATTATGGTACAATATCCCAAAAATCAGTACAGGAGAACACCACCTTATGAAACCGCAGCAAAATTATCCACAAATTACAACCGATGAAACCTTACGGGAAACCGTTCAGCATGGTCTGGAAAATTTCCCTTTCTGCTATTATCTGGAAGATGTCTGGGATTTTGATTTTCACTGCATTGACTGGCACTGGCATCATGACCTGGAATTTATCTATGTAACGCATGGGACTGCTATTTGCTTTGCAGATGGGCAAAGTATACAGCTCCCACAAGATTTTGGCATGTTTATTAACAGCGGTGTCCTGCATTGGTATGAAGCAGCTTCCAGCGTTTTATTGCCGAATATTGTGTTTTCACCAACCCTTCTGGCAGAGGAGAATAGCTTATTATATGAAAAATACATTGCGCCAATTCTTTCTTCCCATACGCCTTTTCAGATTTTTTCTCCTGAAATTCCCTGGCAGAAAAAAATACTGGAACTTTTAAAACAGATTTTTTCACTGTACGAAACCATGGAAAAGAATGAGAAAAAAGAATTGTATATCATTCAGATAGTATGGCAGATATGGGAGCTTCTATTTGACTGTCTCCCACTTACCATTCAACTATCCGAAACAAAAAATTCCAGAAATGCTCAGGCACGGCTTCAAATTATGATGCAGTATATTCATGACCATTACCAAAGCCCCCTGACGTTAGAAGAAATTGCTTCCAGTGCCCTGATTGGTAAAAGCTCTGCTTTACAGATTTTTCAGTCCGGCATCCATCTTTGACCAGTAGCCTATCTCATCCAGTACCGTCTGGACTGTGCCGCTCATCTTCTTCACACAACAGAAAAATCTATTTCTCTTATTGCAGAGGAAACAGGTTTTTCCAGCACCGGATATTTCTGCCGAAAATTTAAGCAGCGCTACAACATAAGTCCCGGAGAGTATCGAAAAAAACATTAAAAAGGATTTCAGGTTCCCTTTTCCTTATGGGAATTCCTGAAATCCTCTTTTTTACGCTGCGCTTCCACCCTGTTTTGTCTTTAGCAGAGCTTCAAATTCCTTCAATTTCTTCCTTGCCTCCTGGCTTAGATTCTGAGGCACATCAATCTGAACAATCACATATTGGTCGCCATGTACCTGGGAATTCTTCATAGACACAATGCCCTTTCCTCTAAGCCTGATTTTCGTGCCGGACTGTGTTCCCGGACTGATTTTACACACTACCCGTCCGTTTAAGGTCTGTACCACTGTTTCTCCACCGAAAACCGCGGTGGTATATGGAATTCTTACTGTGGTATAAATATCTAAATCTTTCCTTTCTACTCCGGCTCTTTCCCGAACCTTAACCTTCAGCAGTAAATCCCCTGCTCTGCCACCGCCCTGTCCGGGCATTCCTTTTCCTCTTAGACGAATACTTTTTCCAGTATCTATCCCTGCGGGGATCTTTACTTTTAATGATTTCCTGCTTCCATTTGCCTCTGTTAGCTGAATAGTTTTTTCACATCCGTTCACAGCATCCATAAACTCTATTTCAATCTCTGCGTGCAAATCTGCGCCATCCTGCGGCGGTTCCTGATAGTGAAAATTGCCCTGGAAACCATTGGAATGGAAACCCCTGCTGCCAAAGCTGCTGTGAAAACCTCCTGTAAAATCACTGTCATGAAAACCACCAAAACTTCCCCCAAAGATATTTTTTAAGATTTCATCGAAATCCCCGTCTTCAAAATGGTATTCCTGATAGCTTCCATCTGGATTCTCTGCTCCAAAGCCAAACTGATCATATTGTTTTCGTTTCTGTGGGTCGCTTAAAACCGCATAGGCTTCGGTTGCCTCCTTAAATTTCTCTTCTGCCTGTGGATTGCCTTTATTGGTATCAGGATGATACTGTTTTGCCAGCTTTCTGTATGCTTTTTTTATGGCATTATCATCTGCTGTACGTTCTACTCCTAAAACTTCATAATAATCTCTTTTTGCGTTCATAGCTTTTTCATCACCTCCGTTTTATATCTGCACAGACAAAACCACCCAGCAGGATGTCCTGCTGGGTGTGTAGCTTTCCCTGAAGGATTATCCTTCAATGGAGATAAAATGTTTCTTTTCCTCAACTGGTTTTGCTTCTTCTTTTGGAACTGTAAATCTCAGAATACCATTTTCATATTTTGGATGGATATCCTTTTCTGTGACATGCTCACCTACATAGAAGCTACGGCTCATGCTTCCTGCATAACGTTCCCGTCTGATATATTTGCCCTTATCATCCTGCTCATCCTTATCCAGACCTTTGGCAGCGCTAACAGTCAGACAGCCTTTTTCAAGCTGTAACTGAATTTCATCTTTCTTAAATCCAGGTAAATCAATATCAACTTCATAGCCGCCTTCTGTTTCTTTGACATCGGTTTTCATCATGTTTTTCGCATGTTTGCCATACAGTGCTTTGTCTACATCCGGGAATGCCGGAAATTCCGGGAATCTGAAGCCATCCATAAAATCATCAAATAAAGTTTCTCCAAAAATACTAGGTCTTAACATAAGTCATATCTCCTTTCACAAATATGAAAACTATATTTTAGCACTATCGGAGATATCCGAAGTGTTGTGTTCTGAACCTCTGGATTTGGATTTCTGTTCCTCTTCCTTTGTTCTAGTTGTAATATAGCACGCATTATTAGCGCTGTCAAGGCTTGAGTGCTAATTTATTTGTGAAAAATCTGTGAACTTTTATTTTTCCATATATTCCCAGGTTTCTCCGCCATCTTGTGACTGAAAGACAATGCCCTCACTTTCTCCTGCCTGGGTAGTAACCAGCATAGTAAGCACATCTCCTTCTTTTTGGGGCATATTCATATAATCATAATCTTGCAAAGTAAATCCATACGCTTCTGCTGATGCAGGCAGTTTTGTTACCTGTTCCACAGGCAGCGATATTTTCCCAAAAGTTGTTCCTCCATCTGTAGTCCGATAGATTTCAGCATGTGACTGCGAAGCTCCTGAAAGCCCGGCAAATCCCAGGTTTTCATCCATAAACCAAAGTCCCTGACTGGCGCCAATATCACCCATAAACGGATCCTGGCTGCACACTTCCCAGGTGTTCCCTCCATCTGTGGTCTTTTTCAAAATATAGAATCGGCTTCCTGCTGCTGCATCTGCCACTTCCAGGGCCCAGCCCAGCTTTTCATCCAGAAAATAATACATGGTTCCGTCAGCCTGGTCTATAGTCCACATTTCTGCCTTTTGCGCCTCCTGTACCTGTTCTTCCTGACGCTTTTGGTCAAGCGCTGCCTGGGGAATATACTCCGGCTCCATCATATAACGGACAGGCGTTACATATTCCTCCTCCGGCATATGAAAAGAAAGCTCAAACCCCAGAAATTCTCCCCCTCCCAAAAGCAGGGAAAAATTACTGCTGCCCTCTTGTTTTCCATCCTTGTCTGCATCTCCCTCTACATATTGCAGTCCATCTCCAGAAGCAAAAGAGCGGCGTCCACAATACAGCATCTCATAAACTACGTCCCCATAAGCATCTTCCCAGACCTTTTGCTGATCTCTCCAGGGCGCTTTCTCCAGAAGTTCCAGCATAGGCGCCAGACGCATATCTTCCTCACATTCTCCCTGTTCTTCCCTGTCTATCCAAACAATCATAGAGTCTCCCCGCTGCCTGTCATAATCTGCCAGATAACTTCTCTTCTTTCCGTCTTTTCCTTTTCCATACAACATGGTATCCAAACTCTGAATTTCCCCATTCCTGTCAAAGGATACCTGAAACTTATCAGAAATATACAATTCCTCCGGAAGTTCCAGCGCCTTGTCCAAATCTGTGAGGATGCCTTCCACACCGGATTCCAGGAAATTATCATGTTCCAGAGTCACCTTTTTCTGGTTCATCCACTCCTCTATCTGCCAGGCAAGCGCCCCGTTATAGGGAATTGCAGAATACACAATTCCCGCTCCAAAGTACAGCGTTCCTCCCACAAGCACCGTCCATTCCAGCCAGAACAGAAGATTTCTCCTGGTTTTCTCAGAAAGCAGCCACAGAACAAAGCACACAACAGCTCCCACAGTTCCAAGAAGCAACAGAGGCAATCTGCTTCGTATCACACCCACCCGGCAGAACAGGCGAATCTGAGACAGGGTAACCAGATAACATATTAAAAATAAAATACCAAATAATCTACGATTTTTCTTCATACTGTTCCTCTATTTGACACCTCCACATTTCTTTTAAATCCAACATAAGTAGCAACAAAATAAAGGGCATAAATCCCAAAAAACAGTCCAAAAGAAACTACAAAATACTCAAGAACGGATGCTTTCACGCCTGTGAAAAAAATAAATTTGTGGCTGATAAACACGGATATAATTCCACTGATCACAGCAGCCAGCAGCGCCGGACAGAGATAATAACCTGCCAGTTGTTTCCAGATAATCTTATCCACTTCTTTTTTGTTTAACCCCAGTTTTTTCAAGACTTCATACCGAAATCTGTACTTTGCAGAGTCACTGAGCTGTTGTACAGCCAACACTGTAAACGCTACACACAGAAATACCAGTCCGATATAAAAACAGGGAAATACAACACTGGAAAGGGTATACTTAATCTCTGGTATCAGATTGTCTCCCACCAGATTTTTGGAATAATAGACTACTACACTGTCACTTCCATACCCGGTATTTCCTCCTGGCGGATTCTGGCCTTCATAAGTCTCCTCTCTTTCCTCCATAAGCGCATCTAAATCCTGCTGCAAATCCCCTGGAGCTTCCCCTTTTATATCAACTGCCAGTTCCGCATAATAGGGCTGCATCTGTTCTGCAGCATCATCTGAAACTATAAGAATGTAATCTGCTCCATTATGTCCATCCTGAGAAAAGGGTTCTGTATAAAAATCCTGAAAAGAAAGTTTCCTTCCATTCACCTCTATCCTGAGATTTTGGGAAAAATCTCCTGTTTCTTTATAAACCCGCTCTTTCATATGAATGGCATACTCCTCTTTTCCAAGGGCAATTTTCTCATATCCCAGCATTTCCCGTAAATGATTATAATCAGATAGCTTCATATAAGTATCATAGCTGCAATAAGTTGCATTTTCGTGCTTCTCTACTTCTGCCTTTAACGCCTTCTCATTTGGTGTTCCATCCGGATTCTGGTACATGGTTCCAAAAGTCTGCAAATGAGTATACAGCCATGCGTTCACCTGTGCATCCTGGTTCTCATAAATCAGATACCGATAAGCTTCCTGAACCTCTGTTTTTTCTTCCAGTACCTTCCGTTCTTTTTCAAAAGAATCCTCTGTATCAGAACTATATACCTGCACATCAAAAGGAAATTTATTTCTTAACATCTGATTCTGAAAATCACTGAACATAAACGCCACCACGCATCCCAAAAGGGCAATGGTAAACAGGGATGTCAGCGTTCCCATAGTAAATTGCATGGCTCTGATTTTGGAAGAAAACTGCCTGAGTAAAAACAAATTGGCCCCCTGATAGATTCCCTTTCCCCGTTTCCTGATATAACACACAATCCAGGAAGACACACCCACATAAAACAGGTAAATCGTCAGTACAAGCCCCACCAGAAATCCTACAATTTCTCCGGTATCACGAATCACACCACGAAACATCCACCATGCAAAAATCCCCATAAACACCAGAGATATTGGCAGCAATATTCGCTTCCAGGCTTCATGAGCCTCTCTGTTCTTCTCATTCTGCCGGTCTGCATTCATTAATCCGTAGATACTCATTTTCTTAAACCTTCTCCTGCAGCGCAGTAAAGCCAGAAGATAACATCCTCCGTAACAGCCGGCGGTCATAAGAATACAGTTTCTGTTATACTCTAGCTGAAAATGGTAATCCATCTGTATCATATGATACAAAACAGACAAAAGTACCTGTTGCAGCAAGCCTCCCAGAATCAGTCCAATTCCAAAAGCCAGAGCGCCCAGAAGTATATTTTCCCTGATATACAGTCTGGATATTTCCCTTTTCTTCATTCCAATAAGCAGGTAAATACCAAATTCCCGGCTTCGTTTGTCCAGCATAAAACGCACCATATAGTGAATCAGCCACGCTACAATCAGCACCACAAAAAAGGTTGCCAAGCCAATAATTGCCGCCATAATACCCGCCGATTCAGAACTTTGCTGTATGTCTTTGGAAAACAAAACCGTATTAAAAGCAAACATCAGTGCAGTCACAAAGGTCATAGTGAGCAAATACACCAGATAATCCTTCACAGAACGTTTTACATTCCGAAATGCTAATTTCCCCTGCATTATGCCTCACCTCCTGTCAAAGACAGAACGTCCAGGATTTCATTTAAAAATTCTCTTCTTGTTTTCTCTCCACGCATCAGCTCATGGAATATTTTTCCATCTTTTAAGAATAAAATCCGTCCACAATAGCTGGCTGAAAAAGCATCATGGGTTACCATGAAAATGGTTGCTTTTAATTCCCTGTTCAGCTTCGTAAAGGTTTCTAAAAGAGTCTGAGCTGCCCTGGAGCCAAGAGCTCCTGTAGGTTCGTCCGCTAAAATCAGTTTCGGATGATTCACCAGGGCTCTTGCACAGGCGCATCTCTGTTTCTGCCCGCCTGAAACCTGATAAGGAAACTGATTTTTTACTTCTTCTATGCCAAGAAGCTTCAACATATCCTGGCACTGTTTTTCAATGACACTTTTCTTCTCTTTCCTGAGACTCATTGCAAGCATAACATTTTCTTCCAGAGTAAGAGTATCCAGAAGATTATATTCCTGAAAAACAAAGCCCAGATTTTTCTTCCGAAACTCAGCAACCTGATCTTCTGACAATTCCGTAATATCCGTATTCTCATAATAAATATGTCCGGCAGTAACCCGGTCAATGGTAGAAAGCATATTTAAAAGTGTTGTTTTGCCAGAGCCGCTGGCTCCCATAACCCCTACAAATTCTCCCTGCTCTACCGTAAAACTTACCCTGTCCACCGCTTTTGTCACGGTTCTTCCTGTACCATAATATTTCTCAATGTCACATACCCTGATATATTCTCTCATGATTTTTTCACTCCCTTTTGACTTACAGTTCTTTATACCCCTACTATAACAAGTTTCCTGTAAGCCTGGTATCAGTTTTCCTTTCTCCTATCTTACAGTTTTGAAAGATAACTGCTTACCGGAAAGAAAATCTGAACCTCTGTGCCACACTTTTCCCTGGATTTCAGCGTCAGTTCCAGCCCCATCTTCTGGCAGAGCTTCTGGCACAGATACAGCCCCATTCCTGTAGAACGTTCATGAGTGCGCCCATTACTTCCTGTAAATCCTTTCTCAAAAACTCTTTTCTGCTCTTCTTTTGGAATTCCTGCTCCATTATCCCTTACGCTAAGAGATACCCCTTTCTCCGTAGCAGAGGTAAAAATCCAGATGTTTGCTCCTTCTTCCTTTCTATATTTCGTACTGTTCAGTATCAACTGATTCAAAACGAAAAGAATCCATTTTTTATCTGTAGATACCCTGTGAGGACAATTCACTTCCACCTGAACCCTGTTCTGAATCAAATAATATTTATTCCTTCCCAAAACCTCTCTGGCCACTTCCTCCAGGTCTGTTTCCCGAAGCTGGTAATCCTTATATACCGCTCCAAGTCTGGCATAATACAATGCCATCTCCACATAATTTTCTATTTTCTGGTTCTCCTGACTGATATTCCTGGTTACTTCATCCCTATGATTTTCACAGGACAGGGCTATACTGGTAATGGGCGCTTTAATCTCATGTACCCAGCTTTCAATATACTCCCTGTAATCCTTCTGTTCATCCTCCATCTTCCGAAGACTTTCTATAACCGCTTTGTTAGAACGCCTGATAAATTCCCTGTATAAGCAGTCCTCCAGTCTATAGGAATCCGGCATAAGTTCGCCTAATAAATATCGCTTATCCGCCTTTTCCAAAATCATTTCTATTTGCCGGAAGTACCGTCTTCTGCTGCAATATTCCCATAAAAACCATGCGAAAAATATTCCGGCCCAGACCAGTAAAATCACCCGGCAAGTTTCCAGCGGATAACCTGTAGCATACAAAAATCCAGTAAGCAGCAGCATGCAAAAAATCTGAACAATCACCAGTAATATTTTATCTTTCAGGTAGTCCGTAAACTTCATTTCTTCCTGTCCTTTCCCTTAAATCCGGTACCCCATTCCCCTTTTGGTTTCAATAAAATTCTTCACTCCAATCTGTTCTAACTTGGCTCTGATACGCGTTATATTCACACTCAATGTATTGTCATCAATATAAACCTCATGATCCCAGAGATATTCAATCAAATCCATCCGCGGTGTGATTTCTCCTTTTTTCAAAAATAAAAAGTACAGAATTTTCATCTCATTTTTAGACAGTTCCTGTTGCTTGTCGCCATAGCAAATACAGCCCCTGGCAAGATCCAGTTCCACACCTTTGTGAAAAAACCGCGGCGTTTCCTCCTCTTTTTTCCTGGTGCGTTTCAGCACTGCTGCAATATGCGCCAACAAAACCGGCGGATAAAAAGGTTTCGTAATATAGTCATCACCGCCTTTTACCATTCCTGTTAATTCATCCATGGCGTCTGTGCGGCTGGTCACAAAGATAATAGGAACTTCAGAATGTTTACGGATTTCTCCGCACACCTCAAATCCCGATATTCCCGGCAAATTCAAGTCCAGTAAAACCAGATCCGGCTGAAGTTCCAGCACCTTTTCACTAAGCTGTTCAAAGTTCTCTATTGCTGTCACTTCGTATAAAGCATCTCTCAATAGCTGACTTAGTTCCTGACGAATTCCCTGTTCATCTTCAATAATCACAATATGCATATTCCACTCCTGTTCCTGCACGCTTAAAAGCACATAATGAAAGAAAAGGACCCGTATCCTAAGATACGAGCCCCTGTATGTAGATTTTATTTTACTGAACAATACGTCTTACAGCAATGTAATCTCTGTATAATGCATTTGCTGTATATTTGATACCACCCTTTGGATATGGAGCACTGTTAGAAGCATGTACAATACCACCATCTCCTGTCAGGATTGCTACGTGACCAGGATATACGATAAGGTCTCCTGCGCGTGCTTCAGAATAGCTGATTCCTACACCTGAAGAAGCCTGTGCATCACTTACACGTGGTAAGCTGTAACCAAAGTGACCATAAATCTGCTGTGTAAATCCAGAACAGTCAATACCATTTGTTAAGCTGTTTCCACCATAAACATATGGATTTCCAATAAACTGCATTGCATATGCTACAACTGCCGCACCTGTTCCGCTGTTGTAAGAAGGTGCGCTGGTAGAACCACTGTTGCTATTTCCTGGCTTACTGGTAGATCCGCTGTTTCCTGTGCTGCCACTGTTATTATTAGTAGAACCACCATTGTTTGGTTTTACATTATTGTTTGTATTGCCACTATTATTTGTGTTTCCACCATTGTTAGCACTTCCTCCATTATTGTTAGAAGAGCCACCGTTATTGGTATTTCCACCTGTAATTGCGTTTCCGCCTGTAGAACCACCACCATTGTTCTGGTTCTGCTGCTGCTGTTTCTTAGCAGCTTCCTCTGCCGCTTTTGCTGCTGCAGCTTCTTCTTCCTGAATTTTCTTCAGTTCTGCATTCTGCTGCTGAATTAACTGTTTATACTGTTCTGCCTGAGCTTTTGCATTGGCAATCTGTGCTTCATAGTCAGATGCTGTTGCTTTTAATTCTGTAACTTTTGTTTCCAGACTTGCTTTTACACCTTCCTGCTCGCTCTTAGCAGTTTCTAATTCGTGTTTTTCATTTTCTAACTGTTCTTCCAAATCTTTGACTTCCTGAACGATAGCTTTCATCTTTTTCAGTTCGTCTCTATCATACTGGTACATTTTCTCAGTATTTTCAGCTTTGGAAAGCATAGTAGCAAGGCTGTCAGACTCTAATAAAATCTGTGCCCATGTATCGTTTCCACCGTTTTCATACATGTACTGAATTCTTTTCTTCATTGCTTCATACTGTTCGTCACGGTCAGCCTCTGCCTGTACCAACTCTTCTTTTGTTTCTTCAATATCTGCTTCTTTTTCTACAATATCGTCTGCCAGTAATTCAATCTGTGCCATAGCATCAACGATCTGCTGCTGTGTAGTACTGATCTGTCCCATCAGGGCCTGCTTTTTGCTCTCCAGGCTGCTTGCTTCTGCCTGTGCTGCTGAAAGTTTACTCTGTGTTGCGGATTTCTGAGCCTGCACCTCATCTTTTCTTGCTGCGGAAACAGGGAGAACCTGTGCTGCAGTCATAGCAAATACCAGTGACAGACATACCAATCTTTTTTTCATACCTCTCTGTACCTTTCCCTTACATTAATACTATGTTGAAATAATTAATTTCTGTAACAATTTCGAAACAATTTTGAACTTCCTGTATATAGTACCATAATTTTTTCCTATTTGCAAGTCTGAAGCGGATTTTTTTTCATTTTTTTCTTAAAATCTAGTTAATAAAGTTGTGATTTTCTTCAACAAACCTCTTGATTTTCAAGGGTTTTAGAAATTATTTCAGCTCACAAACCCTTATTTCCTATGCTTCTTCATATCTTAAAAAAATCCTCTTCGTTTTTTTATTGATTTACGCTATAATGGAATGGCAAACAGAACCTTTTTTTCAACATAAAGTTTGAAATTGTTACAAAATCTTTTCATAAAATCCACAGAGAAAGGAGGACTACCCTTTTGAAGAGAAAATTAAACGAAATTATTTATACCATATCCCGCTACACAGAAATTGTTTTATCGGCAATCATGCTTCTTGTCATCATTACTTTGATTGTTCCTATGTTGTACAATTTCCTGCGAATCCCGCTTTTGGACATTACGCCCGGGCAGTTTACAGAATTTCTTGGAAATGCCCTGACATTGCTGATTGGTGTAGAATTTGTTAAGATGCTGGCCAAACACACTGCGGAAAATCTTCTGGAAGTGCTGATGTTTGCCATTGCAAGGCAGATGGTTGTGGAACATCTCAACATGGGCGAAACGCTCATTGGAGTGGTAGCCATTGGTCTTATCTTTGCAATCCGTAAATATCTGTTGCTGAAAAACTCTAATGACAAAGAAAAGACTTATGATAAGCTATAAAAACTATGTTTTCCCAGCTTTTATTCCCAATCTGAACATTATAGCATGTTGGGTATAAAGACTGGGAATATTTTATGCATTTATCAAAGGCTATATCAGACTTTTTCGTACCTCAGCCGCTCTTGCATGCCCCATAAGCCCTTCTCCCTTTGCCATACGGTACACCAGCGGAGCCAGCTCTGCAGCCGCCTCAGGCGTCATGCTCTGGTAAGTACAGGTTTTCAAAAATGTTCCAACCCACACTCCGCCTGTATATCTGGCTGCCCGAAGGGTTGGAAGTGTGTGGTTGGTTCCTGATGCATAGTCCCCAAACACTTCCGCTGTATTTTCTCCCATAAAAAGGGAACCGTAATTATAAAGCCGCTTTGACACTTCTTCTGGATTCTGAACATTGAGTTCCAGGTGTTCCGGCGCATATTCATTAGCCAGACAGACAGCTTCTTCCAGAGAATCCACCAGTATCACCTCTCCGTAAACTTCCCAGGATTTTCTGGCAATTTCTGCTGTTTCCAACACAGCCAACTCTCTCTCCACTGCTTCCATCACTGCTGTTCCAAAAGACTCTTCTGTTGTAATCAAAATGCCCTTTGCATTTGGGTCGTGCTCTGACTGAGCCAGCAAATCGGCTGCCACAATTTCCGGTGTTCCGCTACCATCTGCAATCACCAGAACTTCACTGGGACCTGCTACAAAGTCAATGCCCACCTGACCATAGCACTGGCGTTTTGCCTCTGTGACAAAGCGGTTTCCAGGACCTACAATCATATCCACAGGTCTGATTTCCTCTGTTCCATAAGAAAAGGCTGCAATTGACTGGGCGCCTCCTACTGCGTAAATTTCATCAGCCCCTGCAATGTCCATGGCTACCAGAGTTTTCGGATTAATCTCATTGGTTCCTTTCATAACAGGAGAACAGGCTGCCACACGCTCCACCCCTGCGGTTTTCGCCGGAATAATTAACATAAGGGCTGTAGAATACAGTGGGTAATTCCCTCCCGGCACATAACAGCAGCAGGATTTTACAGGGATAATTCTGTGCCCCAGAAAAATTCCCGGCGCCGGGCTGAAGTTTTCCAAAGGTCTTACGGTTTCTTTCTGCGCCTTGGAAAAGGCTCTGATATTGGCTGCTGCTGCCTTTAAATCTTCAATTTCCTGTGCAGTGAGTTTGGTGTATGCCACCTGAATTTCTTCTTTACTCACACGCAAGGTTTCTCTGGTACAGCCATCAAATTTCAGATTATATTCTTTTAAGGCAGCATCTTTTTTCTCCCTTACATAATCAATCATCTCTTCCACTGTTTTTGTAAGGTTTCTTCTATCTTCTTCTGTCCGCTGACAGGATTTTTTCATGATTTTCATAGGCTTTCTGCTCCTTGTTTTTTTTATTTCTGCCATTGTAGAATATGGAGTCCGGTTCATGTCAACCTGCGGTTTTCCAAAAACTTATAAAAAACCTGGAGTATACTCCAGATTTGTGTTAGGATAAAAAAACAGGAGGTGGCTCTTATGCGGATTGGAAAAGTATCTGAACTGTATCATATTTCTGTGGACAATCTTTATTATTATATCAAATACGGTCTTCTGGTTCCTCCCCGTCCAAAGGGACAGTATGTCTTTGATCAGGCTACTCTTAAGGATTTGGAATGGATTCTGGAATTAAAAGAACTGGATTTTTCTCTCCGGGAAATCCACATCATTCTGTCCTTAAAACGGGTCTCCGGTCTGGCAGACCCTCAGGATGTGGAGGAACTGAAGGCTATCTATACCGGAAAACGTGATTTCTGTCTCCAGGAAATTCAGCAAAAGCAAAAAATCATAGGGTGCTTGGAAGAAAAAATCAAAGACCTTGATCAGCACCCTGCTTCTGCTACCTTGAAAACAGGAGTTCCCCTGTCCATGCTTCCTCTCCTTTGCTGTCCTGTATGCAAAGGTTCCCTGTCTCTTACGGATGTGGAAATGGATCAGCGTTTCCTCTACCATGGCGCTCTTGGATGCTCCTGCGGCTATAAGGCTGTGATTGACAAGGGCATTCTCATGACTCCAAATAAGAATACCAATCTTCAGGACACTCCTGATGTAACCAGAGAATTATATAAAGACCTTCCACCTCAGTTGATTTCCATGTTTCAGCGCTCTTATAACTGGATGCTGGAACGCATGGAGCAGGTCAACTTACATCACAAGGTCATTGCAGAAACCTATGTCAATGCCTGGTTCTTCATGCACAATCATCTGGAATATCTTCCTGGGGACAGCCGCTATATTGTTATTGACAAATATCCGGAAACTCTGTTGATGTATAAACACCTTATTGAAAAACAACGCCCGGATCTGGATATTTTGTATCTGGCAGATAGCAGTACCACTTTTCCTTTGAAATCAGAATGTATTGACCTGCATCTGGATTTTTTTGCGGTAAATGAACATAATTTTTACCACCCCAGCTTTTTATACCAGAAGCTGCGCCCTTATTTCAGTCCACAGGCAGATGTAATCGGCACCTATTTCTACTTTGAGCATGCTCCAAAATCTATGAAGCAGCTCCTTAGTATGTATCCGGAATGTTCTCGCCAGAATTTTCAAAATTCTTATTTCCATGAGGAGCTGAGAAAAAACGGTTTTCAACTGCTCTCAGAAGAGGATTGTGGATTTACCACTGATTCAGGAAACAACCTGGGCTTTGGATTCCATGTAAAGGGTGAAAAAATGCACCTTCTTCCTTATCATGGAAAAAGGTGCAGATAATATCTCAGGCAAAAAGTTTTTTCGCTACTTCTACTAAATAATAAGTATCTTTCACTCCTGCTGTCTCATATGGGGAGTGCATTGCAAGAAGCGGAAGTCCAATATCAACACTGTTTAACGCTACCTTTGTATTGGAAATATTTCCAAGGGTAGAACCGCCTGGAACATCAGAGTGGTTGGTAAAGGTCTGATATGGCGCTTCTGCTTGTTTACATAAATCTTTAAACATGGCTGCTGATACAGCGTCTGTACAATATTTCTGGTTTCCTGCATATTTAATCACAATTCCCTGATTCAATACCGGACGGTTTACAGGGTCTGCTTTTTCTGTATAATTCGGATGCAGTGCATGTCCATTATCCGCAGATACCATAAAGCTGTCTGCCAGGGTTCTTAAATAATCTTCATAGTCCATGCCAAGACTGCGCGTCATCCGAACTAACACATCATACAGGAAGGTGGATGCCGCACCCTGTTTGGTACTGCTTCCCACTTCTTCATTGTCCAGTACACAGTGTACTGCCACATGCTCTTTTTTCTCCCCGCCCAGGAAACCTTTCAAAGAAGCAAAAGCACACTGCAAATCATCCAGTCTTCCTACAGATAAAAATCCTTCCTGTGCGCCCCAGATGCTTCCTTTTTGTCTGTTATACAGAAACAGGTCATGTCCCAAAATATCTTCTGCTTTTACACCTACGTTCTGTGCTACTGCCTCCATGAAGGTGTCTTTTGCCCCGATTTCTCCATACAGAGGCAGCATATCCTTCTGTGCGCTGTACTGATAACCATCATTAATCTGGCGGCTCATGTGAATAGCCAGATTGGGAATCATAAGAAGATCTCTGTCAATATCCACCAGCTTTGTAACAAAGGCATTGTTTTCTTTCACCACAACCCGTCCGGCTACGGAAAGAGGGCGGTCAAACCATGGAGCGCAAATCATGCCGCCATACTTCTCCACATTCAGCTTCACATACTTGTTTTCCACAGTCATTTCCGGATTATCTTTGATTTTGAAAGATGGTGAATCACTGTGGCTTGCCATAATACGGAAGCCTTTCCACTCTCCCTGTGGCACTGAAAAAGCAATGAGAGCTGAATCATTTCTGGTAACAAAATAGTTTCCGCCTTTTTCTATCTGCCACTTTTCATTTTCTTTTAATTCCTGATAACCTTCCTGTTTCAATGTTTCCTTCATGGTTGCGACTGCCTGAAAACAGGTAGGGCTTTTTTCAATAAATGCAATTAATTCCTTTGCTGTCTGCTGAAACATGTTCTTTGCCTCTTTTCTATATGATTTTTATTTATTTTCCTGTCTTTTTAACAATTCCATTGCAATTTTTTCTGCTGTAATAGGCATTTCACGAATGCGGACTCCCACTGCATGATCCACTGCGTTGGCAATGGCAGGACATGGGGTATTAATAACAATCTCACCAATAGATTTCGCCCCAAATGGATGGGATTTTTCATAACTTGGAGCAAATTCCACACGAATCTTGCCCACATCCTGTCTGGTTGGAATCTTATACTGCATAAAGGAATTGTTCCGAAGCTGGCCTTTTTCATTGTACTGGATATCCTCATAAAGCGCCATGCCGATTCCCTGTCCGATTCCGCCTTCTGTCTGTACTCTTGCCAGATTTGGGTTAATGGGTGTTCCGCAGTCTACCACTGCCACATAATCCAACAGTTCCAGACTTCCGGTCTCCTTGTCAATCTCAACTTCTGCCATACCTACCATGAAAGGTGGCGGGGAAATCTTGGAAGAGCGGGTGGCAGATGCCTGAAGATTCACATTATTTCCGCAGGTTCCTTTCACTGCAATTTCTTCTAAGGTTACTTTTCTGTCTCCATCCAGTTCATAAACCACTTTTCCGTCAAAATCTACTTCTTCCGGCGTTTTCTCCAACATTTCTGCCCCAAGCTTCTGAATCTGTGCGCGAAGCTTCTGGCAGGCATCGGTAACTGCCATACCAGTCACATAAGTAGTGGCAGAAGCATAAGAGCCGGAATCGTAAGGAGATACGTCTGTATCTACCCCGAATGCTATAATATTATCAATATCAGTTTCCAGAATATCGGCTGCCATCTGAGAAAGGATAGTGTCGCATCCGGTTCCCATATCCGTTGCCCCAAGGTTTAAAGTATAAGAGCCGTCCTCTCCTAATTTCACTTCCGCGCCTCCGATATCAACACCTGCAATGGAGGAACCCTGCATAGCCAGAGCTGCGCCTACTGCCCGCACTTTTCCATTTCCCATATCTTTCACAGGATATTTCTCATCCCAGCCTATCATTTCTTTGGCTTTTTCCACACACTTATCCAGGGTACAGCTTGTGACAACCGGACATCCATCATATCCCAGGAACGGATCCCCTTCTCTGGACAGGTTCAGCTCCCTGAATTTTACCGGATCCATGCCCATCTCATGGGCCAGCTCATCCACTGCAGACTCAACTGCAAAGATTCCCTGGGTAGCCCCATAACCTCTGTAAGCGCCGGCAGACATGCGGTTGGTATACACTACTTCATAAGTAAAACGATATGCTTCTTTTTTCCCATATAATCCCAAAGGCTTATGACCGGAAAGTCCTACAGTAGTAGGTCCATGCTCCCCATAAGCGCCTGTGTTGGATAAGGTATGGATATCCATGGCTTTTAAAATACCATGTTCATCTGCACCCAGACGTACCCGCACTTCCATTTCATGACGTGGTGAGGAACAAATCTGAGATTCATAGCGGGAATATACCAGCTTGGCAGGCTTTTTAGTCTTTAAGGTAACAAGCGCCGGATATACTTCTGTTACTGATGTCTGTTTCGCCCCAAAGCCGCCTCCGATACGAGGTTTGATTACACGCACATTAGATGCACCGATTCCCAGCGCTCTTCCCAGAATTCTTCTCACGTGGAAAGGAACCTGTGTGGAGGTTACCACATTCATCCGTCCGAAATGATCCAGATAAGTATAGCTTCGGAAGGTTTCCATCATAGCCTGCTGATTTGCCTTGGTGTGATAGGTTCTGTCAATAGTATATTTACATGCTTTTAAAACAGCTTCCACGTCTCCAGAGCTTTCTTCCCGGGCGGCACAGAGATTCCGCTTATTATCTGCTCCCACCGGCACTCTGGACTCCCAGTTGTCTTCCGGGTGAATCACTATCGGGTTATCCTTAGCTTCATGAAAGTCCAGAACTGCCTCAAGCACCTGATATTTCACTTTAATCAGCTTTAACGCCTTGTCAACTGCTTTCTCATTTTCTCCTGCTACAATGGCCACAGCATCTCCTACAAAACGCACTCTCTGATCCAGAATCAAACGGTCATAAGGGCTTAATTCCGGATAAGTCTGCCCTGCAAAGGTGAAGCGATCCTGTGGAACGTCTTGATAAGTAAGTATACAGGCAATTCCCGGCACTTTAAAAGCAGCCTGTGTGTCAATTTCTTCAATCAGCGCATGGGCATGAGGGCTTCTAAGAAGCTTCACAATCAGGCAGTCCTTTGGCGCCAGATCATCTGTATACACCGGCTGACCAGTTACAAGGGCCATGGCATCTTTTTTTTCTACCGATGTGTTTACATATTTCATTCCTTATCTTCCCCCTTTTTCTGCTTTTTCTTATATTCCAGATAATTCAGAATGCTTCTGGTCTGTCCCATAAAACCACTGCACCGACAAAGATTTCCTGCTAAGTATTCATTAATTTCCGCTTCTGTAGGATTTTCTAATTCTTTTAACATAGCAAAAATATTCATTAAAAATCCCGGATTGCAGAAACCGCACTGTTCTGCCCCCTGTTTCGCCAGAAACCCGCCGATTTCCTCTGCCTCTTTTTGCATTCCTTCTAAAGTTACCACATGTTTTCCATCTGCTCTGGCAGCCAGAAAACTACAGGACAACACTGGTTTTTCCTCTAAAAGTACGGTACAAAGTCCACAGTTTGCAGTTTCACAGCCTCTTTTCACACTATAGCAGCCTTTTGCCCTTAACAAATCCAGTAGCAGCATGTCCGGCTGAATTTCTTCCTGGATTTTCTTTCCGTTTAACCAGAATTTAATTTCCATTATTCCATTCCTCCTGCCTGTGATTCTTTAGAAGCTGCTGCAAGAAGCGCTCTTTTTGTAAGAACTTTTACCAGGAGGCTTCTGTATTCCCTGGAAGCTCTCATATTGCTTCCGGTTTTCACCTGACCCTGCACATAAGTTCCAAAAGCTTCTGCTGCTGCTTCCTGTTCTTCTTTTGACAGATTTAAAAAGTCTTTTACCATGCCCTCTTTATCTTCAATGATTCTTGCTCTGGAAGGACATGCTCCTACAACAGTTTTCACCTGACCCTTACCATCTAAAGACAAAGCGCAGGTAAGCACCGGAAAATCGGTCTTGCTGTTTCTCTGGCTGAGATATACGGTTTTCATTGGCTGTTTCTTCACAATAATCCGTACCAAAATATCCCGGTCACGTTTGCTTGCTGCAAATTCTTCCATGGAAACAATACCGCCTTTATATAATTCCACATAAGAGTCCATAGCTAAAAACATGGTCAGCACATCGGAAAATCCAAATCTTCCAAAAATACTGCCTCCCACTGTAGCGCAATTTCTAAACTGCACCCCAACAATATGACGCAGACTTTCTTTCATTGCCCCATTGGTGTACGCTGCCAGACCCTGGTGGGTTTCCAGCGCCCGAAGAGAAGTCATGGCTCCGATACGGAACTCTTCTTCCGTCTCTTCTATAGTATCTAATCCTAATCCTGATAAATCAATAGCTGTGCTGACCATACGGTTTCCCATTTTCAGCCACACCATTCCGCCTAATACACAGGCCGATTTCTTCTGATTCAGCTCATAAGCCTCTTCCAGGTCCTTGACCTTTCTGTATTCCTTGATTTTTAACATCTCTTATCCTCTTTACTTTCCAAATAACTGTAAAAAAGAATCTTGCTTGCAAGATTCTCCGCTGCAGTGCTCCTATGTTGTTTTACCTGGTTTTAGTATAGCATATACATTTTAAGTGAAGCAAGCATTTTCTCTTTTCATTTCCTCAAATCTATATTAGAATGTTACTATTCAAACACAAAAGAGGAGATTAGAAAAGATATCATGAAACACACAACAGATTTAGGAAAAGATAAAGTTCCCCTTCTGGTTCTGAAGCTGGCAATCCCCTCCATGATTGCCCAGTTTGTCACTGTTCTGTACAGCATTATAGACCGGATGTTTATTGGGAATATAGAAGAAATCGGCGATATTGCTCTTGCGGGGGTGGGGGTGTGCGGGCCTATTGTAACTCTGCTCACCTCCTTTGGAACTCTCATTGGGCTTGGGGGCTCCATTCTCATGGCAATGCGTATGGGGGCAGGGCAAAAGAAAGAAGCGCAGTCTATTCTTGCCCACAGTTTTGCTATGCTGGTGGCCTTTTCCGCTGTATTGACTCTGGTTTTCCTGCTGAGTAAAAAATATCTGCTGAACTGGTTTGGCGCCAGCCCTCTGACCTTTCCTTATGCAGATACTTATATGACCATATACACAGCGGGAACCTTTTTTGCCCTTATGGCTATTGGGCTGAACTATTTCATTACCTGTCAGGGCTTTCCTGCTGTTGGTATGTGTACGGTACTCATTGGCGCCATTACCAACATTGTGCTGGATCCTGTATTTATTTTTGTTTTTGATATGGGCGTGGCAGGGGCTGCCTGGGCTACAGTAATTGCCCAGTTTGCATCCTGTGCTTTTGCCTTTTGTTTTCTGATTGGAAAAAAGGTTCCGGTGGGAATTACAAGATTAAAAAGAGAAATGCTTTCCAAAAACATTACCTGCCGGATTTTAGGATTGGGATTATCTCCATTCCTGATTCTGGCAACAGACAGTGTCATTATTATTATCATGAACACTGTTTTGCAGCACTACGGAGGTCCGAAGGAAGGAGATTTGCTCATTACCTGCGCTACCATTGTACAAAGCTATATGATGCTCATTACCGGTCCCATGCTTGGTATTTCCAGCGGAACCCAGGCTATTTTAAGCTACAATTACGGGGCAAAGGCTACCAGACGGGTGCGAAAGGCAGAGCGCTGCATTTTACTTTTATGCCTCTGTTTTACTTCCCTGATGTTCCTACTGTCCAGAATTGTCCCCCAATACTTTATTGGAATTTTTACCAGAGACCCGGGACTTACAGATTTATGTATCTGGGGCATCCACATTTTTACACTTATGATTGTGCCCCTGAGTTTTCAGTATGTTTTCGTGGACGGCTTCACTGCACTGGGAAGAAGCAAAACAGCGCTGTTCCTCTCCTTGTTCCGCAAGGGTGACTATGTACTGTTTACCATGATACTCCCTATCTTCTATGGAGCCAGAAGCGCCTTCTACGCACAGCCTCTGGCTGATGGCATTGCCGCTGTTATGTCAACCGTAGCATTTTTACTAATTTTCAAGAAACATTTGCAAAAACAGGAGGTTTCATTATGAAAAAACACAGAAACTTACTTTTCAAACCTGCACTTCTCACTGTCCTTATCCTTTTCACTCTGACCAGTTGCGGAAAAGATGACAAGAAAAAAGCTGAAGAAGCAGAATTAGACGCTGTCTCTGCTTCTCTTAGCGGTACTCTGACTTCCTATACAGGTTCTCAGCTTTCTCTGAAAACTGAGGAGGGGGAAACTCTTACTTTTGATAATTGTTCCAACGCAAAACTGGAGCTTACAAACGGAATTATTCCTGGAAATGAAGTTCTGCTGGTGTATGTTGGCGCTATAAAAGATACGGATACCAGCAATATGAAAATACGGAAAATCATTGTGGAAGAAAACAATGCAGGATTGATTCCTGACAAAGAAGATGGCGTTATCAGCGGCTCCGCTGCCTCCGGATCTACCTATTCTCCTGCAGGTGAAGATGAGCCTGCAAGCGGTGTAGAAGTAGAAAAAACTTCTGGTACCGGAACAATTATAGGCGGCGTAAATGTCCGCAGTGATGCCAAAAGCGGCTCTGAAATCCTGGGGCATCTAAGCAATGGAGATTCTGTTACCGTTACAGGGATTTGCGAAAACGGGTGGTACCGAATTGTTTTTGAAGGAGGCACTGCTTTTATCTGGAAGGATTATGTGGAGTATGAGAGGTGAGAGGGATGCGGCGAATGCTGCATCCCTGTTTTCATAAAATTCGAAAAACTTACTTTACTAATTCTATTTCCTGTGATGCACAAAAAGTCCCTGAAAGTTTCTCACTATATTCTTCAGGCTGACATCCACCGGCAAATACCGTAAACATTCCCGTTTCAAAGGTATGTTCACCCTCTTCCGTAATAATAGCAAATTGTGAACCATCTACTGTAAATGTTACTTCGGCTTCCTCTCCAGACTGTAAATGAACTCTTTCCATTCCACACAATTTGTGCTTTGGCACCCTTACACTTGCATTCTCATCTCTTAAATAACATTGTACAATTTCATCAGCTTCTCTTTCTCCTGTATTCTTTACAGTTACCTTAAAACACAAATCTTCGCCTGGGTGTAAAATCTTTTTATCTACCCTTGGATCTGTATAAGTAAAAGATGTATAACTCAAACCATATCCAAAGGGATAAAGTGGTCTCTCTTTTATAAATTTATAAGTACGGTTTTCCATACTATAATCTTCAAAATCTGGAAGATAATTATCATTCCTATAAAATGTAATTGGCAATTTCCCAGAAGGAGAATATTCCCCAAAAATCAAATCACTAATTGCTTTTCCTCCCATGGCACCTGGATACCATGCCTGAATAATCGCATCCGCACTACAGCCTTCTGCAAAATCTATGGCACTGCCAGTCATGTTAACAAGAATTACAGGAGTATTCCTTTCACAAACTGTTTTGATTAAATCTCGTTGGCTCTTAGGAAGTAATAGATCCTTCTTATCACCTGTAAAATCTTCCCTTCCAAGTATTTCTTCCCCTTCAATCGTCTCATCCATTCCTACTACAAGAATCACAATGTCAGCTAAATCGGTTTGTGCCTTAACTTCAGTCAGACAGTCTCCTGAATATCCTGGGTCTTCTAGTTTTTCTTCATATAAATGACATCCCTTAGAATAATTCACCCTCACTCCTGGAAGGGCTGCTCTTACAGCTTCTAAAACAGTGTGATACTGATTTGCTGTTCCATGATAATTTCCATTTAATGCTGTAATTGAATTTGCATTTGGTCCAATGACAGCCACATTTTTTAGATTGTCTTTTTGCAATGGAAGGACATGATTATTTTTTAACAAAACTAATGACTTTCTTGCCACCTCCAGATTCAATTCCTGATGTTCTTTACAATCAATAACTGTATAATCTATGGAATCAAAAGGAGTTTCCTTATCAAACATGCCAAGTTTCATACGTGTCTTCATCAAACGCATACAAGAAATCCTAATTTCTTCTTCTGTAATCAATCCTTCCTGCAAGGCCTGTAAAATATATGCATAGGTATTTCCACAATTCAAATCGCAGCCATTTTTCAGAGCTAATGCCACAGATTGCAGTGGTGTGGAAGTCACTCTATGGTGTAAATGAAAATCTGCAATAGCCCAGCAATCGGAAGTGAAGTATCCTGAAAAATGCCATTGCTCTCTTAGCAGGTCTTTTATCAAAGTCTTGCTTCCACAGCAAGGTTCACCATTCGTTCTATTATATGCCCCCATGAATCCTTCCACTCCAGCATCTACCAATTCCTTAAATGCCGGCAAATATGTTTCTTCCATATCTTTCTTACTGGCAACAGCATTAAATTCATGACGCTTACCTTCTGGTCCGCTATGAACAGCAAAATGTTTCGCACATGCCGCTGTTTTTAAATACTTCGGATCCTTTCCCTGCAGTCCTCTTACAAATGCCGCTCCTAATTTTCCTGTAAGATAGGGATCTTCTCCATATGTTTCCTGACCTCTGCCCCATCTTGGGTCTCTGAAAATATTAACATTGGGAGACCAAAAAGTGAGACCCTTATAAATTCCATAATCCTCATATTTTTGAAATGTATTATATTTCCCCCGTCCTTCAGTTGCAGCTACATCTGCGACTTTCTCCAATAATTCTTCATCAAAAGTTGCAGCCATTCCGATTGCCTGTGGAAAAACCGTAGACATTCCACTCCTTGCTGCACCATGAAGAGCTTCATTCCACCAGTTGTATGCTTTGATCCCTAACCGCTTTAAATATCCTGCCTCATGTAACATCTGTGAAGCACACTCTTCTATTGTCATATGATTCACAAGATCCTCTGCACGCTCCTCAAAACTCAACCCTTCATTTTTATATTTCTGCTCCATTTTGATTTGCCTCCCCTCTTAAAATTCCTTTATGTGTCCCAAAATTTTTGCATAAATCAATGTCTTTGCTGCATTCTCCACTGCATCCATCCTGCTAAATGCCTCCTGTAAATCTGTGCCATATGTAATAACCCCATGATTCTGCAAAAAAATCACGTCACTGCCCAGAACTTTTTTTACTTCATCAATTAATTCCCTACTTCCAGCAGAAGCATATCCTGCCACACCAATTTTCCCCAATAACGCAGGCACCTCTAAAAGGCAATTATCAAAAAGAGGGATACCACAAACTGCAAATGCTGTAGCAGCAGCAGGATGTGTATGTACAATTGCTCCAATCTCAGGTTTCCCTTCATATAAACAACTATGCAGCGCTGCTTCCTTGGTCGATTTATAAGTTCCTTCCACAATCCTTCCGTCAAATTTCTGCACAATCAACATTTCCGGTTCCAGAAATGCTTTACTAACACCAGAAGGAGTAATAATCATCTCATCTTTCCCTGTTCGAATACTAATATTTCCATCTTTGCCACTTACAAGATTTTTCTCATACATCATCCTTGCAATTTTACATACAAACTCTTTTTTTCTTTCCCGGTTTTCTTCTTGCATTGTTCACACTATCCTTCCTGAAAAAAATGTTCCTCTAACATAGCACACAAAGTATGGTATACAGGCAAGTGGAATTCCTGAATATCTGCTGTAACATCACTTGGTACTGTTAAGCAAACATCACTAAGTTCTTTCAGTCTGCCTCCTCTACTGCCTGTAAATCCAATTACCATCATCCCTTTTGCCTTTGCTACCTTTGCCGCATTTACTACATTTATAGAATTTCCTGATGTACTCATTGCAATCAGCACATCTCCTTCTTTTCCATATCCATATACCTGTTGGGCAAATACCATTTCCGGGTCTACATCATTTAAAAAAGCAGTGGCCAATGCTGGATGACCTGTCAAAGAGATTGCCGGCAATGCTCCCTGAAGGTTTTCTGCAAGTTCCCCGTATACATCTTTGATATGGCCTGGAAGTGGTCTTTTTTTGTAAAAACCTTTCATTAATTCACCTACAATATGTTCAGAATCTGCAGCGCTTCCACCATTTCCACATGTAAGAACTTTTCCCCCATTTTCATAAGATTCTTTCATAATTTCATAGCTTCTTTTGATGTCATTTTTTACCCCTTCGAGTTGAGGATATCTTCCACATAACCGTTCTAAATAATCCATTTTGCCTCCATTAGTCCATACTACACTTCATTATCCTTTACATAGACAGATTGCAGCCTTTTCTAAAAATTCTCCACTTCCAAAACTTCCAGATTTCAATACCAGGTTAAGTTCTCCTAATTCCGACTTTCCTTTCATAGCCGGTACACCTGCCTCTATCTCTTCGCATATCTCCATTTTAAAAATGCCGAGTTCTTCTGTAATTGCCGCTGATGTATCACCACCAGCAACCACCAGATTTCTGCATCCGGTCTCCTCTAAGATCCTTCTTGTAATCCTGCACAAACATCTAGATATACATTGGCCGATTTCTTCATGAGAAAGCCCACGACTGATTCCTATCTCTTTTGTTCTATGTATCTTATCTTTCTCTTGTGAGGAATGTATCATAGCAACTCTTGCTTGTTCCATTGCTGCTTTCGCCATAAGGAAAATCTTCTCCTCTTCACTGCTATCACCACTTAATAACTTTTCTGTATCCAGTTCAAACACAGAATATCCTTTTGTTCTCATTGCCTGTGTTTGTTCTATACTTTGTACGGTTAAACTTCCAGCAATCAAAAATACTGGTTCTGAAATATCTCCCTTGTCCCGAAATACCCCTGGAAGTTCTTCTCCTATAGCCGAGCTTCCGCAAAGATTTATTTCATCCGCTACTGCCTGAGCAATTAGCTTCAAATCTTCTTGACTACGTACATCAAATAAGATATAAGAACAATTCTTTTTCAATATTTCTTTCTTATTCTTTACAAATTCTAACCCCTGGTCTAAATCTTTCCATGAAATCAGTTCTATTTTTCTGCTTGTTTGTTTGTGCATAATTTCTGTTAAAGAAGAGGTATTCATAGGATGAATTGGATCATTTTTAAACTGAGATTCTTCCAGTCTGGTGTCATATACATAATGAATTCCATCCACTGTAGTTCTTCCATTTTTAGGAAAGCCTGCAATTACCATAGAGCAATCTATTCCCAGCACATCCTGCATACTATCAAACTCAGCACCAATGTTTCCCCTGAAAACAGAACATGTCTTGTTTATGTACCTGTCACAATGCATTTTTTTTAATATATCTGTGGCCTGTGCTACTTTTTCTTTTGCTGTCTCTGCATCTGCAAAGCGGGTATCTGTATCAATAATAATCACATCAAGTCCCTGAACTTCCTCTTCTATTTTGCATCTTTTCAACAGCTTTAAAGGGAAAACCGCACTGCGGTATCCTCCATTCTTAAACATAATCCCTATATCATTTGCTCCTGTCACATCATCTGCAACAACACCGATTCGCTTGCTCATATTAATTTCCCCGCACTGCAAACAAAATTTCTGATTTTATCTTCAACTACCTTTTGTACCTCTTTTCCGGCAATTGTCAGAGCTTCTGGATTCATTTGCCATATTTCTCTATTAGACTTTCTTTCACAGGCAAGAGATTTCAAAAAGGCTAATTCCAAATCTGTAGCAATATTAATCTTACTAACACCGCCGCCTGGCACTTTAATAGCTTCTTTTACAGTTTCAGCCGGAAGACCGCTTCCTCCATGAAGTACTAATGGAATGTCTACTTTTTTCCGAATATCTTTTAATCTATCCAAATCAATTTTTGGATTTTTTACAGGATAGACACCATGTGCTGTGCCAATAGAAACTGCTAATGTATCTACGCTGGTACGTTCTACAAATTCTCTTGCTTCTTCTGGATCGGTATACATACATTCATCATTATCTGTTTCAATCTTATCCGTTGCTCCGATTTTTCCAAGTTCTGCTTCTACCTGCACACCATGTGCGTGAGCATACTCCACTACTTCTTTTGTAATACATATATTCTCCTCGAAGTTCTTTTGAGAAGCATCTATCATTACTGATTTAAACCCTGCATCAATAGCTTCCTTAATAATTGAAATATCCTTGGTATGATCCAGATGTAAAACAGCTTCCCCTTCATACTGCTCATGAATCTTATAAAAACGTTCTGCAAATTCTTTGGCTGTCACGTCAAACCAATTAAACTCATTTGCGGAAATTTGTACAATTACCGGAGATTTTGTTTCTTGTGCCGCCTTCAAAATATATTCAATAAGAAATGTATTTCTTGCAGAAAAGGAACCCACTCCATATCCACCTTTTTCTGCCTTTTTTAGTAATTCTGTCATTGATACTAATTTCATACTCTACCTATCCTTTCTGTTGTCCATAAGCTGTTTATAAATTTCATCCTGATATTGTTGGTATTTCCTGTCATATGCTTTTCTGTTTTCACCATTAGGAAAAACTTTTTTCCTTATGTTTGCTACTTCTTCTAACTCTGTGTCCCCTGCTAGAGCAGCTCCTATAACTGTAGCCTGAGATTCTTGTGTAATCTCAAATATTTGATTTGTCACATCTGCCTTAGCCTGCATAAGAATATAATTTTGAGTTCCTCCGCCTACTGAAACTATTCTGTTAATGTTTATCTCTGTTTCTTTTAATAATTCCAGTATCTTTCGTACTTCACAGGCGATTCCTTCATATATTCCCTGGGCAATTTCCATTAAATTTGTATCTATCCTTATACCCTTTATAGCGCTTTCTAATTTCTGAGGTCTATGAGTACCACATCCATTCAAAAATGGTAAATACATAATCGGAGATGGCACTGTTCTGTTTTCACTCATCAACTCCTCATATGTAATTTTTTTCCCATTCCATGAATATAATCTTCGCAACCATTCTATGGAAGCACCAGAAGACGGAAGATTACAAATCCAATAATATCTGTTTCTAAAAATACCAATCTGAATTCCTTTTTTATAAAAAACTGATAAATCAGGTACTTCCTTTAAAAACCCAAGATACACCTCAGAAGTGCCCATGGAATTCAATACATCATTCACACCTATTTTTTCTGCTCTTGCAGCACACAAATGGTCATGTCCTCCAACATAAACTTTTGCTTGGTAGTTTATGTTCCATTGCTCTGCCAGGTTTTGCTTTATGTACGGCCATTTATTAAAATCTTTTACAATCTCTGGCAATTTCCCCTCAACTCCTGCCAGTTTTACCAGTTTTTCATCCCACTGTCTTTGAAAAATATGGTATAACATAGTTCTGCATGCTAAGGATTCATCTGTAGCCATCCTTCCTGTAAGGCAAAATAAAATGTAATCTGCTACACTAAGTACACCGTCAATTTTTTCGTATATACACTTATAAAACCTTTTTAAATATATTAGTTGATTAATCGTGTATTTCGGATGCCAAATCAATCCGGTCCTCTGGTAGAGGGGAAAATTCTGTAAATCTTCTGGAAAATCTTCTTTTCCTATTTTCTCCTCCTTCCACATATTCCAAGGAATAATGGGCATGAGTACCTTTCCTGCTGCATCTAACAGTACACAAGATTCTGCCATACTGGTTATTCCTATCCCTGCAATATCCATACCTTGCGTTTCTATGCAAACCTGTGTCAAACATTCTTGCACATTTTTCCATATTTGCTCTGCATCCATACAAGAATCCCATTTTCCTGTAGAAATCTTCTCTTCCTCTCGCAAAGCTGAAGCTATTACCCGATTTCCTTTTATGGCACATACTTTCAAATGTGTAGTTCCAATATCAATTCCAAGATATATTTTTTCTTCCATATTCCCTACTGCCTTTTTAAGAAATCTACCAGAGCTTCCACTCCGCTTTCCACACTAGTAAGACAGCGACACTTTTTCTCTTGAGGCCATTTTTCTACTGCTCTTGCCATAGATGCCTGAGCCAATACAACAATCTCATTTTTTTCTAACATCTCTTCCAATGTTTTTCCAACCAGATTATCGTAGTCCTCTCCTCTGCCTTCAGCCAATAGTTTTCCTGCACCTTCTATGACAAAGGATTCTATTTCAGCCTTATGATTTATTTCCTTTATTTTTCTCTCAATCAGTACTCTAGTCGGAACAACTGTAGACTCAAGTGTAGCTGCAATACCAATCCGGGAATGTTCTGCTGCTTTCTTCGCCATCGGTTCATCGATTCTCAGTACCGGTACTGTTATCAATTCTGCTGCTTTCTCTATGGCACCACCAATAGAAGAACATGCACATAAAACTGCATCCGCCCCAATACTTTGCGCCATGATTAAAAGTGTCCCTAAACGATACTGTACTCCTTCTGTAATCTTTCCCGTTTTATTGATTTCCGGCAGTGCACTATCATCTAATAAATTTATAATTTCGATTTTTTCCTCATACTCTTCACACTTTTTCTCTATCGCGATTTTTAAAACCGGTATAGTAACAGGTGTTGTATGAATAATTGCTATTTTTTTCATAATTTTCACATTCCTTCTGCAGTGTTATGCTTTTCCTGTTCTAATATTCCAGAAGATTATTTTCGCCAATTTCCAGACTTCCATCTTTTGGAACTCTTACTGTTTTTATTTCATAAGGAGAAAATTTAAGTTTAAAGTTTCTTCCCAGTGCATGTATTTCTACTGTTGTCTCGCTGTCAGTTCCTGCCATTTCAATAAATCTTAAAATAATATCACCACTTCTATCTTCTGCCTCTTTCACTGCACTCAAAAGAATATTTTCTGATTCCACTTTAATAAACGAATCTGTTTGCGGTAATTCTCCATTATGATAAGTCTCAAATATTGTAATCGGCTTTTCGTTCATCTGACGGCTTCGTCTTACAGTGTACGCCTGTTCCCATCTTCCGTCATGAGGATAGATTCCATATTCAAACTGCTGAACTCCCTGATCTATATAAACATATTCCAGCTTTTCCTCTGGCTCATATGGTTCATGATGTGCGTAAATAGGACTTCTTAAAACTGTAAGATTTACTTTTTTGCCATCAATACTTGCACTGGATTTTCCATCATTCAGGAAAGAAATTCCGTTTATAGCTGTATCAAGTCCTGGATTAGCCCCTTCTACATCTAAGAAGTTCTGCACCGGGAATTCCTCTGCATTAGGTTCTCTTTGAATGGTTCCGTATGGAATTTCATAAGTTCCTCTCAAATAGTTCATATTTACAGGGAATTGAAGTTTCAACATAGAATGTTTCTCATGCCAGTCCACTGTGGTCTGAACTCTATAAAGTCTAATTCTCGATAAACTGAAAAATCCTGAATAATCTTAGAATTTCCATAAATACTGGTTACACGAATAACAGCTTTTACAGGACCAGATTCTACCCGTTGTACAGATTTTCCTACAAAGGCACCTTTTTGTTTATCAAAAATCCTTACTCCATGTGACCAGGTATCACTTGCATCTTCAATTACGATTGGAACTGCTGCTGGTTTATCAAAATATTCTGTTCCATCATTCTTTTTCAGAAGAGAGGTAATATATCCTGTCTTTTCATCAAAAACCAACTTAAACCATCTATTTTCTGCCATATTGTTCGTTGCTGTAACATCTTCAAAATACTTTTCATTCTCTCTTATTGCCAGACGGAAGGTTCTATATCCAAAAGAAGGAAGATTTGCAACAAAAATCATACGGCTACGCCCTTTACAAGAAGCTTTCGATTGTATATACTGCAGTGGAATCTGAACATCATTTTCGTCTAATAGCACCATATTTTCTTTAGGTGCTACACATTCCATTTCTATTTCAAATTTTCCTGGAAATGCATTAGGATTAAATACCACAATAGGTTTCATTCCTTCTTCCATTGGAATATTCACATGCCAGGAAATGGCCTGCATTGCGCTGTTCATTCCCCTTGCAGCTATATGAAGCGCTTCTCCATAACTTTCCCTTGCATCTTCATAGGCTGGCTCTAAAGATGTCCCTGCCATAATATCGTGAAATTGGTTAAATAACACATTCTTCCAGCCTCTTGTAAATTCTTCATGAGGATATTTACCATTTGACCAGCATTTAGCTGCCACAGACATTTTTTCAGCCATAATCAATCTGTTTTCTGCTCTTCTGTTCAAGCGCTTTATTTCTGAATGAACGCTATAGCAACCGCTGGAATGATGAAGCAAATCTCCAGTTACTACAGGAAGATTTTTCCTGGATTCTTTTACTGCCTTAAAATACTGATCTGGTGTAGATAACGTCAAAGTTGGAAATCCTTCTTCCTTGTTCATTGCATGAAGGCTGTCAATATTTTGTTTGGTAGGTCCTCCTCCATGATTTCCAACACCGTAAAAGCACATAATCATGCCATCTTTTTCTTTTATTTCTCCTGCACAACGCAAAACATGTTCTCTGATTTCCTTTGGCCAGGTACAATATTCAAAAGGTATTCTGAATGCAGTGACTTCTGATCCGTCCTTTGCCCGCCAAACAAAGGTTTCACTCTCAATTCCCTTTTCATGCCTACCTGGACGCATAAATACATAATTTTCCATACCCGATTTTTTCAAAATCTGTGGCAGCATCCCATTATGTCCAAAGCTGTCTACATTGTATCCGGTGGTTGCTGTAACTCCAAATTTTTCTTTGAAATATCGCTGTGCATATAGGCCTTGTCTTACAAAGGATTCTCCTCCTGGAACGTTACAATCCGGCTGAACCCACCAGCCCCCAACCAGCGCCCAGCGGCCCTCCTGAATACGTTCTTTAATTTCTTCAAACATAGCAGGTTCATTTTCTTCCACCCATTCATAAGTCGCAGCAGAGCTGCTGGTAAAAAAGAAATCATCATATTCTTTCATTCTATCCAATACAGAACGAAAAGTAGCCTTTACTTCCTGGTATCCCTCCTGCCATTGCCACAACCATACCAAGTCTAAATGTGCATTTCCTATCATATATAGTGTTTTGTCTTTATTTTCCATACTCTTCCTTCCTCCACTCTAACAAATTTACTTCTTTTGCCCTTTCTGTATCATCATTTACCTTCAAACTAAATATCTCGTGATGCCCTATCATAACAGGATACTTTTTCCCATTGAACATAATATTACATCTTGTATCTACTCCCTGTGTTTCAAGCAGTCTGATAATATAACTATTATCATCCTCACACTTTTTCACCAGTACAACCTCTACATTAGTTTTATCTGCTGATACCATACTATAATCAGGTAGTACCTGTTTTCCAACATGCACATTATCTTCCAGATACTCATATGCTCCTGAAATTTTTTCTGCCATTTTATATAGTTCATATTGTCTTAATGACTTTCCATGAGGTCTTAATGCCAGCCAAAAAGTTTGTTCTCCTATATCTGTATACCGATAAGTCTCTGCCTCATTATACCAATCAGGACTATTTCCCTGAGCATAAATAGCACTGCGGCAAAGTGTAATCTGTGTCCTTCCTTCTGTCATATTAAATGCATACTTTCCATTATTAGCAATAGCAAGACCAGAACCATTTAAAGAACTCACATCCAGAAATCTCTGCATATAGAATTCTGAAGCATCCTCCTGAATTACCCTTTCCAAAGTTCCATATGCTGTTTCAGCTAAAGTTCTGTTACATTCTTCTCCTGTATCATACGCTATTTTCAACAGCGTCCATGGCTGATTGAAAATCAGTCTGTTTTCCACAGTAAGTACTCTATCTTCTGACCCCAGATAATAAATCTGTTCCAGCTTTGTTGCCTTATAGCGCAAACGTACTCTGATAGCTTCTCTTATTTTGCCACTTTCTACTTTATCAATAGATACCAGGTGAAACTCCTGGTTCAAGTCTTCATATTTTCTGCCTTGTATACCACCCCATGCATCTCTTTCATCAACATATACCCTGATAGAAGAGTTTCCTTTTAATGCATCGTAGCCAGTCTCTTTATCTATTAAGGAAGAAAGTTGTCCTGTACTAAGGTCAAATACTGCCTTTAGGTATTGATTTTCCAGAGATTTAACATTAGCATCTTCAATCTCCATGTTATTGTTATAACAATATTGCGGTATGTCTTTTACAACTCTGTATACTGCAAATCCAAAGGAAGGAATTTCCGCTTGAAATAGAATCCTTCTTCTTCCACCTAACGTTGTATGTCTTACTTTTGCATCTGTATGGATTCTCTGATATGGTATTTCTTCCCCTTTATTATTGAGAATTTTTAAAGGAGCCTGACAAAACCATTCCAATTCCACTTCTACAATCCCTTTGTATTCCCCATTCCCTGCATGAAACAGAAACAACGGAAAACCACATCCATCTGTATTGATTTGATTCGCTATATTTTGTATTGCAAGCCCTTTTATTAACTCTGCCTTGGCACATACACCAGATACCTGCATAGCAGCCTCATCTCTGGCGTCTTTTATAATAGTACCTCCTAACGTATCATGAAACTGATTAAACAATAGAACTTTCCATAAATTCTGTATCTCCTTTGTTTCTTCCATCCATCCACACCCCAGTGCAGATGCCATACTCATAAAACTATCAGCTTCTATCAAACGCTTTTCAGCCAGCCGGTTTAAAGCCTTAAATGGAGAGTCTATAGAATAACAGCCTTCATTCACTTTCTCAAAAGGGCCTTTTTTCACAACCAGATTTTCATCTTGAATATCCTGGAAAAATTCTGTATACGTAGAAAATTTAAGATGAGCATCTATAAAGCTATCCTGTAAAGCCTGTATGCTCTTAATATTTTCAATAGTAGGACCTCCACCATGATTTCCTACCCCATAGCAGCATGGCATCTTACTGTAACCCTTGGTTCTATCTAAAGTGTCCTGAATATTTTTTACTGTAGGCTCATGAAACCAGGCTGTATATTCCCCTGGAAGACTAATAGCATTTACACGGCTTCCATCATCACTTTCCCATACAAATACAGGGGTGTTTAATCTTGGACGCATGAATACATAAGAATCCATACCACTCTTTTTCAAAATCTGCGGAAGTATATGGTTATGTCCGAAGCTGTCAACATTTGAACCGATTTTACATTCTTTACCAAATCTGCTTTTCAGGTATCTCTGTCCATATAATCCCTGCCTTACAAAAGCCTCTCCGCATGGAAGAATACAATCTGGCTCTATAAACCATCCGCCCGTAATTTCCCATCTTCCTTCTTCAACCCTTTGTTTTATCTCCTGGAACATCTCTGGCAGTAAACGTTCAATCCACTCAAAGAACGCAGTTGAGGTAGAAGTAAATTTAAAATCCTGGAACTCCTTCATCCTGTCAAGTGCTGATTGATACGTTGCTTTTACTTCTTGCATTCCTTCTTCCCATCCCCAGAACCATACCGGATCAATGTGGGAATTTCCTATCATATAAAGCTCTTTTTTACTCATAGTTTTTTCTACCATATTTTTTCTCCCTTATGATGTCTCTGCCCCGACTTTCGAAGAGCTTTGTCCGCTGACATTGAAATCGCTTTGATATTGCTCTTCCTCATAGTTTCCAGTCCTTTCCTTCCCTCTGAATCTCCCAGACGGTACAATGCCCGGTATAATATAAATTTTAAAATTAAAAGTCTCTCTGTTAAAAGTTCTACCTGTTTTTTCTCTTGCTCAAGTTCTTGAAATTCCGGAAAATTTAACAGTGTCTTTAACATGGGAATCCATTCTTTATGATTCCCATATCCAGCTGCATAAGCAAAACTTTCTATATAATGATAAATTCCCTTCCTAATATCATAATAATCTCTTTTTTCTTTCAAAAGCAGTGTAAGGACATATTCAAACACCGGCAAAATACGCTTGTCTCCGCTTGTCCCAAGCAAGTTCATCTTATAAACCGTTTCTGGCATTACTCCATGATCAGGCAATAACTGTGCACACATTACAGAATCCTTCCGTTTCGATAAACCTTCTTTTGACATCTGAGAAATTAAAGCACTCTGAAATTCCTCTAAATCAGCATAATTTCCATGCCACATGCAGTATCCAATAATAGCTATGCGGGTTTGTTTTTCCGAAATAAGGTCTGTTTTCCTTAGTTTTTCCTGCAGCAAAGGTAGTACCTCTTTTGCATCTGCAGTAATAATTGCAAGACTTTCTTCCATTCTTTTTTCCATATAAGTAAAAGGGACATCTACCCAATGGGTTCTGGAGTCCTTATCCAGTTTTTCCACATATTCTTTTAAACTTTTTTCTCCTTTTGGAAGCTCTAAAGGATCATCCGTAATTTTGTGTAAAAGTTCAATCCGTTTCTTACAATCTATATCCTCAGGATAACAATTCCCTTTCACACATTCCGCCAAAAGTCCCCCCAGTACAGCCCCCTGGTGCATCAAATCTGGCTGCATACGAACACTTGGAAAAGCATTATGTGTAACACTGATTGCCTTTCCTGCCACATAAATTCCTTTTATCTGTTTCCCTTTTCTATCGCATGGAAGCAATGCAGATAAAGGAATCTGTATTTGAGCTTGTGGAGGAAGAAATCCACAATAAATAGCATCCGCATCCAGTTTTCCCTTAGGATCATAGTTGGAGTAACATGTATACAGTCTGTCTTCATAGGTACGAAAACTCATTAAATCCTTTAAATCCACTGTATATTTCCCTCTTACATGCCTGCTTTCCCTCATACTAAGATAACTTCCATGATCGAAAATTTTCTCTCCTCTTTTACGTCCAAGTAAAATAAAACGTGTGGCATCTTCTGGATCTGGTGCCACTACCATAGACGCAAAATTATTGCGATATCTTCTTATATCTGTGTATTGAGCAAGGGAAGCCCAATATGTAATGCAATCTTCTGTCGAACCATAGATCGCATCCGCACCTGCAAAAACAGCAGCATCCCCATCTCCTGTTGCATCTATGACCATCTTTCCATAGTATGCTGTTATTCCGTTATCACCTACTGCCACAACACCGCAACATGTATTTTCTTTTTCCTCATCCAGCAATGCTCCAAAGCAAAGTGTACCAAAACAAACAGTAACTCCTGCTTCCACACAAAGTTCTGTTAAAACCTGTCCTCTGATACTTGGGTGGAAATCATCTGACTCAGCCCATATACCAGGTCTTTTTTTCACAAAAAGACTTTCTTCTATTTCTTCTGTTCTTCTGTCAATCTCCTTTACATCCGAATATCTATTCCCAAACCAGTATGTACTTACACCACCTACTGTAGATGTACCGCCCAGTGTGTATTGAGGCTCTATTAAAACTGTTCTTGCACCACCTCTGGCCGCATAAATAGCCGCCATAGCTCCAGATGTACCGCCTCCAACAATAACAACATCATAAACCTCTTTGTCTGCCCTTACTTCTGTTTTAAAGACACCTCCATGTTCTAAAAAACCCTGACCACTTTGAACAGAAATTTTCCTTCCATCGGATTTTTCTAACATGTCCCCATCTACTTCATAGAGTTCTCCCCATATCTTATCCGCTATTTTTTCTGCAAATCTTCCAAGTTCCATATCTGGAAATCGGAGCTTCAATTCTTTAAAAGCTTTCTCTCCTTGTTTCCAGCCTTCCACCAGCCTATGTTCTGTACAGGCTACCGTCAGCAGTCCCATTTCTCCATTAAAAGACAGTTTTTTCTCCTCATCTTCATAAAGAATTCCGCTCTCGTTTTCCGACAAATTTCCTACCAGCATAGTATAGGAAAATGGACTTTTAATCTGCTTCTTTTGGTCCAGGATTTGATTGCACAGGATTCTAAATATTCCACCTTTTCCTGCTACCAGAAGGGTTTTGGAATAAGGATGATTTTTCTCTTCATTTTTCTGGACATCCAGCAAACTGACTCCATAGATTAGTTGAACCCCACAAGCAATACATTCCTCTTCTAAGAACACTTTAAAAGCATCCGGCTGTAGGAAACCATTTTTCTTCACTTTTCCTGGAAATTTCTCTTGAATATCCTTTGATAACTCATACCGAAAACTTCCGTTGTAATCTTCTCCAAGATAGATTTCTTTAACCGCTAAAATTACTTTTTTTCCCCGCTTTGCCATTTTACAGGCATATTGAACAGCTTTTGTCGTACCCTTTACAATACAAATATCTGCCTCTCCTATAAGAGGTATTCCAGAAACTTCTGATTTCATCTTAATTCAAAATCCTCATCTAAACTCAACTGTTTTTCTGTCCCATCTTTTTCTAAATATTGAATTGTAAATTTCTGTGATATGAGATTTACATTCAGACTTGCCTGATATCTACCATCTTTCCATGAAATTGAAACTTCATAATCTTCTGTTTCTGGAAGAAACATTTCTCCGTCAAAAACCGGATATTCATTTCTAAACTGCATCAATCGTTTCAATTTCTGAACAACTGGTTTCTTTACGCTCTTCTGAATTTCCTCCACTGTATAATTATGTCGGCTTATATTTCTGTCATAATGGGTTTTTTCCATTAATTCATAATCATTCTCACCTGCTAAGAGCCCCATATAGTAGACCTGTGGTATTCCCGGAGCGAAAAACTGAATTGCTCTTGACAACAAATAGCTGTCATCGTTTTCACCTACTGCTGAATAATAGGAACAGTTGATTTGATAAACGACCTTTTTTCCAGTAGCGCTGCCACTATAATCCCATTTGAAATTTGCACCATATTCTTCAGTCTGATCTACTACTGCCTGTACCTCTTTGGGAGAAAGTAAATCTGCCACATCTACAACCGGAAGACCGTCATGTGTATCCAGTGTTGTATGTTGATTTCTTGGACAAATCTGCAGCCAATGTCTAAGTCTTGTACTATCTTTACTATAAATAGTATGAAGCAACATCACTGGAAGAACAAAGTCATATACTGGATAACCATGTTCTGCAATTTTTAATTGTACTGTATAATGATCATGAATCTCCGGCAGCATAGGAATCGACTTTTCATTTAAAATATTCTGGACACGTTCCATCATTTCCCACATTTCCGGTTCAACAAAAAAACATGATGTATTTAATTTCTTTGTGGCAAACGCAAATGCGTCCAATCTTACCATACGAATTCCCTTACTCATAAGAAAACGCAGCATATCTTCTACAAATTTCCACGCTGTATCAGATTGAAGATTCAAATCCATCTGTTCATTATCAAAAGTACACCATATCTTTTCTGTTGTTCCATCTGCAAATGCAATTTCTTCGCATGGCGCATAAGGTTTTCTTTTATTCAACATATCTACCTGTTGTTGTGTAGGTTCACCGTCTGGCCAAAATTTGCGAAATCTGAGAAACATGTCTGCATATTCTGATTCATCATGTTTCTCTATAAAATCTGTAAACTCCGGACTTCTTCTGGAAAGATGATTAATCATAAAATCGCACATTAATTCATATTCATTTGCAAGATGTTCAATATCTTCCCAGGTGCCAAATTCTTTAGAAACTTCACGATAATTCATTGGCGCAAATCCTCTATCTCCAGAGGATGGAAAGAACGGAAGGATATGAATTCCATTAATTTCTCTTTTGAAATATGTATCTATCATCTCCTTTAACTCTGTGAGATTCTTTCCAAAACTATCTGCATAAGTAATCAACAAGATTTTATTTTTCATATGTCATCCCTTATTTTCTTAATAATGATAGGTTTCAAAAAAAGTTTTAAACCATGGATTATAATAATTGCCAAATGCCATTTTCGCTTCTTTTAATCTGGCATCTGCATCTGCAATTAATTGTGGATTTACGTGCCCAAATGTGTAAAAATCAAAATGACGGGAAGTAATCTTTTCCAATGATTGAATCCATGCTTTCTCATCTGAACCTATTTTTTCGCTATAACCACCCCATACCGCATCACCTGCAACCAGCAAATGATATTCATCCAGCGTAATATCAAAACATACAGATCCTTTAGTATGCCCTGGTGTGTGAAACGCTTCTATCAAAAATCCATCACCTTGCCAATTATCCCCTTCCTGTATGATACCATCTACCTTATAGGGCACAGATTTTGTTCCATATAAAAGAGCCGCAGATGTCTTGTCTGAATCCCCTTGTTCTACTTGTTTACAATCTGCCTCATGCAAATACAATTTGCATCCAAATTCCTGATTCCAAAGATGAGCAGCCCCTATATGATCATAATGTCCATGAGTTCCCAGAATATATTTTATCTCATGAAGATTGACCCCTAGCTTTTCTATATTATTTTTTATAATTTCATATCCTTCCGGAGTACCACAGTCAATCAATACATATCCCTCTTTCATTTTCAGCAAATACGCCGCAGCATCAAAAAAGTGGGAAATACTTGGGCCTCCTACCTGATAAATATTTTTTAGCAATCTCATTTTACACATCTCCTGACTCCATTAATCTTTCTGCTCTGAGCGGTAGAAATCTCTATATGCCTTAATTCCAACAGAAACAGCTGCATAATCACCTATCATCTCTCCAAGTTTAGCTGGAACGATTTTGCAAACTCTTCTAGACGCATCAAGGGCTTCTTGTTCCAAAACTATATTCATAATCGGTTCCAGATTTTCTTTTTGCCGACCATAAATACTTCCTATTACAATAACTTCTGGATTCAAAATATCAATTAAAATAGATAACCCTTTTCCTAAATATGTAGCTACTGTATTAAAAATCTCCCGGGCAAGTTCATCTCCAGCCTCCAGTGCTTCAGCAATTCCTTTTGTTGTAATATCTCCTAATCTTTCTTCACATTTGCAAAATAATGGTTTTTTCCCGACCCTCAATGCTTCTTCTGCCTTCATCCGTCCTAAATTTGCGATTCCTCCTCCGCTGCAAAATCCCTCAAAGGAACCCTTTTTTCCATATCCATAAGGTCCGTCATCGGCCAGACGGACATGCCCTACTTCACCTGCCATACTGCTGCTACCGCTATACAATTCATTATTCAGAATCAGTCCTGCTCCCATTCCTGTTCCAAAAGTCAAAAAAATCATATTTTTGCTTCCTCGTCCTGCTCCCATAGACCATTCTGCCAGGGCACAGGCATCTGCATCATTTTGCAGCATTACGGGTACTCCAAATTCTTTTTTTAAGGGAGAAAATATATCTGCATGATCCCATTTTAATAGATTAGGCGGTGCTAAAATCATTCCTTTTTCCGCATCTAAAGGTCCTCCACAGGAAATCCCAATAGAAGTAAGACGCCATTCTGGATGTTCTTCAAATTTTGTGCGAATAGCCTTAATAAATGATTCAACTGCTCTATTGAAATCCTCTGTTTCTGTTTTCATCTTTATTTTATCCAGAAACACAATGCCTTTCTCTTGCATCTTAGCAAAAGAAATCGCACATTTTGTTCCGCCTATATCAATTCCTACTACTACTTGCATTTTGTTTTACCTCTATTTCCTTTATTTCATTTATCACCAGAAAATATTTTTCTATAGGAGAGATTTAGTCCCTGCATAGAAGCCTGTTCTATCTTTCCGCTTCCTTCTATTCTTCTCATCTCTCCGGGAAGTAATGTAAAGTAATTGTCTTTTAAGTAAACAGGTGTTCCATCTTCCTTACTTATAAAAAGGAATAAAACCGGAACACTTCCTGCATTTTTTATTTGAACCATCCCCTCTTGATAATCTGCTTGAAAGGTTGGTTCATCCATTTGAAATACACCCGCAAAATTTTTTGCTTTTGTAAACAAATATTCATTAGCTGCAACTCTTTCATCTTCCAGATATAAGCTAAGCCGAAGCAGCAACAGCTCCTCTTCCATCTTTTCCAATTTCATACAAATCTGGCCGACCGTATCTGCCTGAACAGTAAGTGTATCTATCTTCCATTTTTTTTCTTCTGCTAATGTGCCATCCATGCAAAATAATTCTGCAACAGCAACAAAATCACCTTTTTCTTTAACAGACAAATTAATTGCAGTTTGAATATCCGCTTTAAAAAACTCTTCCCCGTACAGACAGGCACTTTTAAACTTTGCGTTAATAAGATACGTTCCGTATACCTTTTTTACTCCATAGTAAGCGGGTTTAGGGTTTCCGTAATAGTCTAAAGCAGACGTACAATACAGATTTGGATACGGTTCATTGAACTGCCAGGGAAAGGTTCCACTATTTGATAGTGCTCTCATCCTATTTCTTTCTACTGCATATTTTAATCCTTCATATTGCATATACTGACTGGCTCTGCGGATTTGTTCAATCTCATTGAGACCACCACCAAAGGTTTCTTGAATCAGTTCTTCATTATTCCACCATGAACCTCTGTGAAAATAATAGGGATTATCTTTACTTGCAGGTAAAAAATGCTCTGGTGCTGTTGTTTTTCTTAGTGCTTCATAATTTGTCATGCCTTCCACACCGAATTCTGAATGCAACAGACAAGTTCCATTATTATATAATTGATAATGTTTCTCCATTCCCTGGTGTTCCCATGGACCATGAACATCATATAATCTTTCCGGACACTTTTCTAAATTCTCAAAAGAATTTAGAAATACACCTCCTGAGGGTGAAGTAGGAAGCCATTTCCTTCCCGAATCTAACATTTTAACCTGGCTTTCCAATACATGAAGCAACGGATGCTGGTTATCCAGTGGATTTCCTTCTAAATCCTGTAATTCATTTCCACCACACCAGACAACTAACGCTGTATAATTTCTTTTATTTTTTATGATAATTTCTGCTTGTTTTCTCATGAACTCCTTATAATTGTCTGTTTCGGATGGAATATTTTCAATTCCGGAGCTTGAAAGAATAAATTCCTGCCATATCATAATCCCGGCTTCCCCACATAATCTGTAAAAGGAATCTGTTTCTATAAGACCTCCACCCCATATGCGTAATATATTCACTCCTGCTTCTCTTGCCAGCCGGATCAAATGCCTTACTTTTTCCTCACTTACTGCGCCATACAGTACGTCTGCCGGAACCCAGTTATACCCCTTCATATATACATATCTTCCGTTAATCTTTAACAAAAAAGACCCCTGCTCGCTCTGTTCATCCGGCACTGTCTCATTTTTTTCAAAAATCACTTCACGAATGCCATATTTCCCATACCAAATATCTGAGCATTCCTTCTTTTTATCAAAAATTTTTATTGCTATGTCATATTCATATGGTTCACCCTCTCCGTTACACCACCAAAGCTTAGGGTTCTCTATTTCAACGTTTCCCTGCCATTTTCCGTCTAATACTCTTCCACGAAATTCATGAGTCCCAAAAGTACCTTCTACTTGGCATCCATCTTCACCTTCAATTGCTATATCAAGACCAATTTCTGCTTTCGTATAGTAATTAAAAAGTTTTGTCTGAATTTTTACATCTTGTATTTTATGCTGACCTGTTATTTTCAGATATACATCCTGCCATATTCCCTGATGAATCATTCTTGGACAGAAATCCCACCAGTATGTCATTCTGGACTTATGGGTATATACACAGCTGGTTTTTCCTACTTGTGGCTGCTCAGATGGAGCTGCATCTAATACAACTGCCAGCACATTTTCCTCCCCATATTTTAAACTCTCTCCTACCTCTTTCTCCCATGGAATATACATTCCTTCCTGTCTTCCCAGTGATATACCATTCAGAAAAATTTCAGAACTGTAATCAATTCCTTCAAATACAACTGAAATTCTCTTTCCTTTATACTTTTCAGAGACGAAAAATTTCTTTCGGTATACCCAGGTTCTGGCTGATACCCACTCTACCAGCTTGGAGTTCAGTTCATAATAAGGATCTGGAACCAGATTATTTTTCATCAAATCATGAAGTACGCTTCCGGGAACCTGGGCTGGATACCACCAACGCCGATCTTCTGTTTCCGGCATAATTGAATTTCTCCATACCCAATCTAATCCGATAAATTCTTTCATTTTCCAGTCTGAACCACTAAGTTCTATCTTTTCTGCTCCCATATGCATCCTCCATTTTTTGCTTTGTTTCACCAAAATATTTCAATCACACATTTCCCCTGTTCGCTCTCCGAACACATAACCTGATAAAAGTTCTTTTTCTTACCTTCCGCTCCCTGCACCGGCTTCTTTTCTACTAAAACTGCTTCTCCATTACAATGCACCAATTCCGGTTGTCTATCTGAAAGAAATCCCAACGTTCCTCCTTCTGTTAAAAACACAATGGTTCTATTACTTTCTTCTACAATATTTTCAACGCAGCCAAGCCCTATATATTTTTCTAAGATTCCCATAATTTGTATAGGCTTATCTGGGAAAATCACAAACAACTCTCCATCATCATTTTTCACATCACATATATAAGGATTTTCTTCCAAAAGTGAAACATTTTTATTCCTATAATGATATACATACCATCTTTTTTCTTCCATTTCAGGAATATCTGTTCTGGAAATCTTACAATTTCCTTCTCCACCCTCAGCAATACAAAACGCTGCTATTACAAAACAGTTTTTATAGCGATTAAAAACTTTCAACGTCCTTCCTGTTTTTGCAGAATCCTCAAAAAGAGAATCTATGGTAGGCATTGCTACATCTTGACAGCGAATCACTTTTCCGGACCTTCTAATTAATGGCATAATATAAGATGAATTTGTTTGTCCTACTTTATCACTTGTGTACACAGGTCCACCACTTACTGCCCTTAAGATTGAATTGTTCCAGTTTTCCTTATGATTGCTCCAGAACATGTCCCAGTCTCCCCAGTAAAACTGCCCTTGCAAAAGAGAGTTATAACTGTTCTGAATTACATGTTCCCGAAATCCGTGAGAAACTTCCGGTACGAAGTCATCACTGCTTCTTGATACTGCGCTGCTTGGACGGTTCCACATATCTTCACTCGCCATTCCCATACAATTAATAATTGTATTGTCGAAATAGAGCGCTACAGATGCATTTAACCCTTTCTGTATCTCTCTGGAAGCCACACCATAAGATTTTTCACCACTATAAAAAATAGAAATTGCACTTTGTCCATCTACTTTCACGAAATCAATTCCACAGTGTTCCTTTAAATACTCATGCCATTTTTGATAAAACAGAAATGCGCTTCCGCTTTGTGCATCTGGAATAATTCTTCCATCTTCCAGATATCTGATACCCTCTTTCATTTGTTCTTCTGCAGAGCTTCCCTTTTCTAATCCATTCCAATATCCCATAACTGCATGCCAGACACCTACTGCTGGAATACAAAATTCTTCTTTTATCTTTTTTACGCATCCGCCTAATCCATTTGGGAATTTTTCAGAATCTGCATCTAACCCTTTTAATACCTGTGTTTTATAGTCTGCATCCAGCCACCCATCATCTATCAACACCCATTTCACCGGTACATTTTTATCATTAAATTCTTTTAGTTTTTCACAAATCCCTTCTTCCGAAACATTATGATAAAAAGCATCCCAACTGCACCATCCCAGATACTCCAACATATCGGGATATTTTCTATTTGTTCGAGACATAGCTGTCTTCCCTGTAAGCTTTAAAGCTCTTTTTACTGCATCTTCACAACATTGATAAGGATTTTTTCCATAGGCAATAACAATACTTAAGTCTTCAAGTTTCTTACGATTTCTACAATTAGATGTCATTTCTATAAAAATGCCCTTCTCATTGCCTTTCATATCTGTTCTGCATTCTTTCCCACACACAGCTACAAGTGCCAGATATATTTCACCTTTTTTTATAAGAAGTAACTGTGTTTTTTCAGGAATTTCTTTTAGTTCTTTTGGGAAAGATGGACGTATCCACCAGCTTTTATGTTGATAAATTGCTAAAATCTTTTCTGTATCTGTAATTTCCAGGGAATAGCAGATACCTTTTTTTGGTTCCCAATATTCTTGAGGACCAAAGAGTGGCTCTTGCACCTTTTTTTCCCCATTAACAAAAATAGCTGCTGTATTCTCCAGAACCTCAATTTTTGTTTCAACTACTTCCCGTTCTAAAGTATTATTTGCTTTCTTTAAACGTAACGTTTCTTTTCCGACTCTAATAACCTTTTCTGTTATTTCATTGTTTTTATCTATCTGATTCATGTTTTTTCTCCAGCTTTCTTTGCAAATACTTCATTCACAGTTTCATTAAAAAATTCATCTGCTACAATTTCTCCTGCACCTATTACTCCTGCATTTTCCCCAAGTCTGGATACCAAAAGTTTATTCTCTTTTGCTTCTTTTACCTTCCTGGTATTTGCAACATCTGCAACAATATCGAAATATCTAGGGCATTTTTGTATTAAAATTCCTCCTAAAATCACCATCTCCGGATCCATATAATTAATTAAATTGCTTACTGCAATTCCCACATAAAAAGCAGACTGATTTAAAATAGAAATTGTCATTGGATCCTTTTTTTCTATCATAGAAAATACATCCTCAATAATAAGGTTATTTCTCTTCTTATACAGCGGATGGGAAACTTCTTCTTCCAAACGAATCCTAAGTTCTCTTAATACTGCAATTCCAGAACTCATAGCTTCCAGGCATCCTTTGTTGCCACAATTACAAGTAGGGCCATTAATGTCAATAACTGTATGCCCAAACTCTCCAGCGACACCATTTGCACCGATTTTTAAATTTCCATCAATAATCATGCCGGATCCAATACCCATATCTACATCTATATAAACTAAATCATAATATTCTGCTGCATCACCATGCCAGTATTCTCCAAATGCAATCACGTTTGTATCTTTATGAACACTAACACGAAGTCCTGTCTTTTCTTCTAATATGTCCTTTAATGGCAAATAAACAAGCATTGGCATATTAGGTGGCATTAAAATAACCCCTGTCTTCACATCTACCGGTCCAGGGGCACCTACTCCGATCCCTAAGATATCACCACGTTTAACTTCTGATTTTTCTATAACTTTTTCTATTGCACTCACTAGTCTCTCTACAAAAACACTTTGTTTTTGTACATTCTCTCCCATGGGACAACGCTCTGTTGCCAAAACATTTCCACATAAATCCAACATTGCCACACTTGTAACAAACTTATTAATATAAATTCCTATCGTATATCCGTAATCTGCATTGATAGCATAAGCAGCGGCCTTACGTCCTGTACTTCCTGTTTCTACATCTGCATATTTAATCAAATTTAAAGCTTCTAATTCTTCTAGAATCTTTTTAATGGCCATAAATGTCAGACCTGTGACACTGGCAAGGCCTGCTTTTGTTGCCGTTTTATTTTTTCTGATATAATTTAAAACGCTTCGTCTATTATAATTTTTTAATTGTACACTTTTATTCTGTTCTCCCATGTGCCCTCTCCTTTTTAAAATTTTCGGACAGAAAGTCTTCCTCTTCCTGTCCGAAATATGATATGAGCATTAAAGAACTCAACTTTTTACTCAACTGTTACTTCTGGGAATTTATCGCGTACCATTTTTTTGAATTCTTCTATAATGGCATCATTGTCTTTACCCGCTTTAATTCCATCTGTAACAGCTTTCTGGAAATCATTCTGTGTTGCTCTTGTATATTTATCTGGAACAATCGGTTTGATTTTTTCGCAAACTTCACCGTATGTTTCAAGAATATTCTGTCCGCCAAATTCTTCGGCAGAATATCCCTCTTTAGATGCTTCCACTGCAGTCTTACTTGCCGGAAATTGGTTGTACTCATTTAAGTTTAAAGTCTGGAATTCATCTGTTGTGAGATATTCAAGGAAGACTCCTGCAACATCTTTATTTTCAGACTTTTCATAAACACATGTCTGTGTAGCGCCTTCATAGGAAGCATTAAATGGAACTGCTACCCCTACATTTCCATTATTGGCATCCCAATCTGTAAAATAATCCCAGGATGGCATTACTCTAAATAAAATTGATCCCTCATTCCATGCAGCAGCCCACTCTGAACTCCAGGATCCTAGTTCTGCATTCGCATCACTCTCATACATTGTACGCATCTCATCAATCATACCAATCCATTCATCGCCTACATTTAACTTCTGCTCTCTTACTAATGGCTCAAAGGAAAATGCATCTACTTTCACCATTTCTGCAATATTGGGCCATAAATGCACTTCCCCATTAGAAGCTGCATAGACTTCCTCGCCTTTTGCTATAATGCTGTCCCAGTCACTCAGCATATTTGAAATTTCTACAGGATCGCTGGTTCCAAGCCATTTTTCACAAGCATCTCTTAAATACCAGAACACAACCGGTGATGACTGGAATGTAACTGCCTTGTAATTCCCATCTGAATCTTTCATCTGTGCCAACTGGAAATCATAATAATTTTCTGTCAGCTTTTCAATATCAATATAAGAAAGATCTGCAATCAAATCACTATCCAAAAATTCATATGCATAATTTTCTTCCAGGTCAAAAACATCTGGTACATTATCACCACTTTGAAGTGCTGTTAAAATTTTTGTTCTATATTCTTCTCCACCAAAGATTTGTAAATTCACCTTTACATTTGGATATTTTTCATTGAATGCTTTTACCAGATTATTGGCACTATCTGTATAAGTCCAATAGGTAAACTCACCCTCGATCTCTTCTGGGTTCTTTGCTTCTAATTTTTTCTGTTCTTCTTTTTCTGTCGCTTTCTCAGCCTTTCCTCCATCTCCTCCACAGCCAGTCATAAGTCCTGTTGTCAAGAGAGCTCCACTAAGCAATACAGATAATAATCTTTTTTTCATAGTTACCATTCTCCTTTCAGAATCATTTTTATTTTTTATATTTTTTGTTACCCCTTTACTGCCGCCCCAATAGATATTTTCTCTGTGATTGTTTTTGATGCAAAGCAGAAAATAATAATAAGTGGCAGCACAGAAACCAGCATTCCAACATACTGTGCTCCATAATCCGCATGAGTTGCATCTCGTACTGTTGCAATCATTAAAGGCAAAGTCAATTTTTTCTGATCATTTAAAACAATCAATGGTGTCATATAACTATTCCAGTTTCCAATAAAAGTCATAACTCCCTGAGTCACAATTGCCGGAACTATCAAAGGAAGTGCAATCTTATGGAAAATAGAAAACTCTTTACATCCATCAATGATAGCAGCTTCCAAAAGTTCATTTGGAAGTGCTCCATCAATGTACTGTTTATAGAAAAACACTGCAAAACAATTAGCAATAGATGGAACAATTAATGTAAAATAATTATTCAACAATCCAAGCGCCTGCACTTCTTTGTAGAAACCGATAATTCCCAACTGTCCTGGAACCATCATTGCCACCATAACTACAGCAAACAAAACATTCTTTCCTTTAAAATTAAACTTCGAAAATGCATATGCTGCCATAGCTGTAAAATAATTTTGTATGACAGTAACTGTAATTGCCAAAAATAAACTATTCGCAATACCACGTACCAAATCAATATTCTGCGTAAGACGTTCAAAGTTTTCTTTCAACATATCTCCTGGTAAAATATTAATCCTTGCTACAATATCATAACTATCATGCGTAGAAGAAATAATCATTACAAAAAACGGATAAAAAGATACAATTGCTATTGCGATTGCAAAAATGTAGGCAACTGTATGTAAACAAAAGCGCTTCACCTTCGGCTTCGATATACCGCTCATCTTTTATTCCTCCTTCTTTTCTTAACATTTCCATAGTCATCTTTTCTCTCTTTTGTAACGATCAGAGAAATGACGCTGAAAAATGCAATAATGACAAAAATTCCATATGCTACAGCAGAACCATAACCAAACTGAAATCTTTCAAATGCAGAATCATACAAATATTTCACCATTGTAGTAGTTGCATCTCCAGGAACTGTCTTAAACACCAGTTTTGCCACATCAAATAATTGAAGTCCACCTATAATGGAAGTGATCATAATATAAATCAACATTGGACGCATTAACGGAATCGTAATCCTCATTGTACGTTGCCATCCTGATGCACCATCTACTTCTGCTGCTTCAATAACTTCTTCCGGAATAGAATTAATTCCAGCAGTAAAGTAAATAATATTAAATCCAAAATTCTGCCAGCAAATTGCCATCGAAACAACAAACCTGGCTAACATTTTACTATTCTGGAAGTCAATTGCTGAAAGCCCAAACAGTTCAATAATATTATTAATCGCTCCACCTGGATAAGAAAATAAAGCTCCAAACAATAAACCAATCGTTACTGGTGTTACTAAATTAGGGAAATAAAAAATATTTCTCAAAATCAGTTTTCCTTTAAACCATTTATTACTCAGTATTAATGCCAGCACAAATGCAATGGTAAGCTGAGGAATAATCGCCATAATCCAAATGATTAAGGTATTTCCTATTGTCTCAAAAAAGTAACCGGAACTTAAAAGTCTTTTATAATTTTCCAATCCCACAAAAGTCAGATTACCAGATAATGCATCCATTTCACTAAAGCTCAAAATAAATGAATAGACAATCGGAAACAAACTAAATACAATAAAAACCAGAAAAAATGGCAGCAAATATATGTATGCATATTTACTTCTCTTTTTTGAATTCACCTTTCCTTCTCCTTTCCCTTGTTAATACTTCTTGTCTTCTCCTTTCTCCATTATTCATCGACTAATTGACCTATTTTTTTGTTTTTGTCGATATTAAATTATATATGTTGTTTATGCACACATTATAGTAACATTCATTTCTACTGTCAATATGCTAATTAAACTTTTTTTAATCATTTTTCCACTTTCTATATTATCAACAAATTTTATCTTTGATTTTTGTTGGTTTTTTTCTACTTTTTAAATTTTTTCTTATATTTATCATGTGCTTTTTCCTTCTTTTCAATTTTTTATCATTTCTCATTTTTAAATTTTCTTTGATTAAACTACCCTTATAAAATATCTTTAGAAATTCCTTTTTTGTTCAATATGCTATTTTTTAACAATCACAATATTATACTGGTATAAAAAACTGATTTGAGGAGCAGAAATTTGCTTTTATGCAATTCCCACTCCCCAAATCAGTTTCACTACATTTTTCACCACCCATTGCAGCAGGATAATCCCTGCTGCAATATACAGATAGGTATCTTTATATTTCATTCCAATTCCAAGTTTCCCCTTTGTGATATATTCCACAGTATGAGAAATCATAAACCAGAGATATATCGCACCTCCATATACCACCACCGGATGATAAAAAAAGGATGCAATGATATGGCCTTTCAGCAGTTCCCGGACAGCCCTGGTCCCACCGCATCCGGGACAGTAATAGCCCGTCCATTTATGAATCACGCAAGGCGGCAGCTTCATGTGAATTTCAAAAATCTTCCCTGCCGCTGCCAGAACCAAAAACACCAGAAATAGAATCCACCCTGCCTGGTATAGTTCTTTTTCCTGTTTTTTATTTCTTACCTTTTTTACCTTCATAATTGAAATTCTCCCCTTGTAACCTCTATGTAATGTGGTATAATTATACCACACATTACATATAAAGATTGGAGATTATTTATGAAACGAACATCTGCAAATCTGAAGACCCTGGCCAGAGAATCTCTTGCCGGAAACTTCAGTCTTCCAGTTTCTGCTTACCTTTTAATCACGATTTTAACCAGTGTTTTAAGCATGATTGTAACAGGGTTTTTAGATGTTTCTAACACTGTAAGCCTGATTACCAGCCAGATTCTGATATATCTTTTTTCCCTGTTGAGTTCCTTACTTATGGTTGGTTATGATAAGATGCTCTTAAATCTGAACCGGAGACAGCCTTATACTCTTGGAAATATCTTTTATGCCTTTTCCCACAATCCGGACCGTTTTATTGTGGTAAATTTCCTTCTGCTTCTTGCTGGAATTCTGGTATCACTTCCTTTTGATATTCCAAGCTATACCAGCACTTCCTGGAACGCTATGGTTCTTAGTCTGGTAGGAATGTTAATACGCAGTCTGGTAAGTATTGTTCTGGCAGCCTTTTTCGGTCTTGCCAATTATCTGCTTCTGGACTACCCGGAAATGAGCGCCATGCAGGCTCTGAAAGAAAGTCTGCGACTTATGAAAGGCAACAAAGGACGCTATGTACATCTGTACCTCAGCTTCCTGCCTCTTACTATTGTATGTATTTTCACCTGTTATATCGGTATTTTATGGCTCCTGCCCTATATGCAGACCACTCTGGCATTCTTCTATATGGATATTACTGGAGAGCTGGATAATCCTGTTGTAGATTCAGAAAATATTCAGGATAATTCCTTTACAAATCCTTTCTAAAGAAAACCTAAAAAATCCAAATTGAGAAATGGAGCTTCTGTTTTGCACAAAAGCTCCATTTCTTCTTACCTATTTGAATTTATGATTCTTTCAATATCGCGGCCACTATAAAAAATACGTACTACAGTGACAGTTCTCTCCTCATCATTCACCAGATAATAAACGATAAAATTATCCACTGGTAATTGATGCATCCCCATGGACTGCCAGGGTTCCCATTCCACTATTCTATAGCGTGCTGGCATGAAATTCAATGCCCGAATCCTTTTCCTGATATGCTCCACTTGAGCAGTTGCAGTATCCTGAACCAGAAGTTCATTTGCAATATGGGCATAAATTTCCTTTAAGTCATCAAGTGCATCCTCAGAGTATCTGACCATATAACTTTCTGTCATATATCAAACTCCTTCGCAAGTATCGCATCCACTTCATCAGCAGAATACACTTTTCCTGCTTTGATAGAATCAATGCCTTTTTGAAGTTCTGCATCTAGCTGCTCTCTGGTTATTGCGCCAACAGCTACAGGTTTTGAAGAAGGAAGACGCAAATCAAATGGCATCCCTTTTTGCAGTACAATCTGGCTATAAAGCATCTGAATTGCACTTGACGGAGAAATGCCAAGCTGAGAAAGAATTTCTTCTGCACTGTCCTTGAGATTGGTATCTATTCTTGCATATACCGCAGATGTGTTCGCCATAATATCGCCTCCTAGTTTTCTTTTATCATACTCTCTTTCGCTTTCATTTGCAAGCATTTGCAAGAATTTTCTTCAAACAAATACCCCAGCATTTCATATCCCTTTTCCAGAACCTTCCCGCTTTTCTCCGCTTCTTCCTCATTATATTTCCGGCAATGTTTCTCCTTTTTCCTGCTGTCATACAACAGGTACGGAACCGGATTTCCTGTATGGGTTTTCACATGGATTGGCGTTGGATGATCCGGAAGAATCAACATCCGATAATCCTCCCCTGAAGCATCCAGGCCTTCTTTCACCAGACGGATAACTCTCTCATCCAGATACTCAATAGCCTGGACTTTTTTCTCAATGCTGCCCTGATGCCCCATTTCGTCCGGCGCTTCCACATGAATATAGGCAAAATCAAAGGAATCCTTTAAAAGAGCATTTAATGCTGCCCTGGCCTTTCCCTCATAATCGGTATGCAGACCACCTGTAGCTCCTTCCACGGTAAGATTCACCATGCCCGTTCCAACAGCAATCCCTTTGAGCAAATCCACTGCTGAAATCATGGCTCCTTTTTTGTGAAACTTCTCTTTGAAATCCGTAAGCTGTGGTTTTGTCCCTGCTCCCCAGAGCCAGAGACTGTTTCCCGGATTCAGTCCCTTTTTCTTCCGTTCCTGATTAATGGGATGATTAGACAGAATCTCATAACTTTTCTTCTGCAAATCCATCAGAACCTTCTCTCCTGCCACATAGTCTCCAATAACCTTTCCCCTGATATCATGGGGCGGCGTAAGGGGAACCACCATACCCTGTTTCCAAATCAGGCAATGGCGGTAGCTGGTTCCCACATAAAACTGGAAAATTTCATCTTGAAGTTCCCGCTTCACTGCATCCAGAAGTTCTTCTGCTTCCTGAGTACTGATTTCATCTGCACTGTGGTCCAGAATATGCTTTTCCTCATAGACTTCTTCCTCTTCAGAAAGAGTCACCAGGTTTGCCCGGATGGCAACGTCTCCCTCTTTCAAATCAACTCCTATATTCAGAGCCTCTAAAGGAGAGCGCCCGGAATAATACACCTTTGGGTCATATCCCAACACAGACAGATTGGCTGTATCGCTTCCCGGACTCATGCCATCTGGTACAGTCTTCACCATGCCAATCTCTCCCCGCTCTGCCAGCATATCCATCATCGGTGTGTTGGCAAAACCAAGAGGTGTCTTTCCTCCCAGCTCTTCTAAAGGCTCATCTGCCATTCCATCTCCCAGAACCACAATATATTTCATACGCATTTCCTCTATGCTTTAATACGAATCCTGCTTACCATATTCTTCAGCTTCGATGCTTTTTCATCAAAAGCACCTTCGCTCATTTTCTCTGTAATAAACCCAAACTCATCTTCCAGTTCTGGCAGCAGCACAAGCTTTCCCTTGCCCAAAACTGCTTCTGCTTCCTGGAGTCCTGTTTCCTGATTTCCTTTTATACGTACAAAAAATCTATGCTGCACATCCTTTACATCCACCATATCCAGTCCATGGCTGCTCCAGCTCATCATAACTGTTTTGTTCAAATGTTTGGCGCAGTCCACCACATCTGCCACCACAGCGCTGGCTGTTGGCAGTTTTCCCGCGCCGCTTCCATAGAACATAGCGTCTCCCAGTACATTTCCATGTACAAAAATACCATTAAATACACCATTGACACTATACAACGGACTGTCCTTACCTACCAGCACCGGAGATACCATGGCATAAAAGCGGTTGTCTTTTCTCTTGCTGGTAGCCAGAAGCTTAATACTCATGCCCATAGCATTGGCATACTTCATATCCTCCACTGTAATTTTGGTAATTCCTTCTGTATAAACTTTCTCATAATCCACATGAGACCCATAAGCCAGAGAGGAAAGAATAGCAATCTTTCTGCAGGCATCATATCCTTCCACATCGGCCTCTGGATTGCGCTCTGCATATCCCAGTTCCTGGGCCTCCTTTAACACAGTATCAAAATCTCTGTACTTCTCCGCCATTTCTGTAAGAATGTAGTTGGTGGTTCCGTTTAAAATACCGGAAATCTCGTCAATCTCATCTGCTGTAAGAGAAGAATTCAAAGGACGGATAATCGGAATTCCTCCTCCGCAGCTTGCCTCAAACATGTAGTTTACACCTTTTTGGGCAGCCAGCTTCATAAGCTCCTGTCCATGCCTTGCCACCAGCTCCTTGTTAGAGGTACATACGCACTTACCTGCTTCCAGAGCCCTCTTTGTAAAGGTATAAGCCGGTTCTACGCCGCCCATGACTTCTACCACAATCTTGACATCCGGATCATTTACAATCTGCTCATAATCATGAACCAGAATCTTCTCAACAGAACTTCCCGGAAATTCTCTCAAATCCAGCACATATTTAATGCTGATTTCATCTCTCGCCCGCTTCTTAATACTTTCATAATTTGTCTCTATGACCTCCACAACCCCTGAACCCACTGTGCCATAGCCTAATACTGCAATCTGAATCATACTGTCTCTCCTTTTGTCTTTTCTCTCTACTCTCTTCCTAAAATCTTCAGATAATGGACTCCTTCAATATGCTCAATATGCTCCACCATAGCGGCTGCATCTCCCTGAGTCTCCGCAATAGTCACACTCAGGGTCAAAGTAGCGATTCCATTCATTGGAATACTCTGGTGAATCGTTAATATATTTCCATGGAATTTTGCAATGGTTCCCAGAACAGCCGAAAGCAGTCCCGGCTCATCCTCCATCTGAATAATAAAAGTAATATTCTCTCCCCTTGTCTTTTCTTTAAACGGGAAAATATCATCCTTATATTTATAAAAAGAACTTCTGCTAATTCCCACAGCTTCTACTGCTTCCTGCACAGTTGCAGATTTTTGAATATCCAGAAGCCTCTTGGCTTCTACTACTTTCAGCAGTACATCCGGCACTGCCTTTTCTGTCACTACAAAATATCTCCGATTATCTGCCATAATTCTACCTTTGTTTTTTCAAAACTTAACTATTTTTCCTTTTTCCCAAGAGCTACCCACTTCAAGTATGCATTGATAAAGTTATCAATATTTCCATTCATCACTGCATCCACATTTCCTGATTCTTCATTTGTCCGGTGGTCTTTTACCATGGTGTAAGGCTGCATAACGTAAGAACGAATCTGATTTCCCCAGCCGATTTCTGTCAGCTCACCCTGGATTCCAGACAGCTTCTTTTCATTTTCCTGCTGTTTTAATAAATACAGCTTTGCTTTCAGCATCTGCATGGCCTTATCCTTATTCTGGAACTGAGAACGCTCATTCTGACACTGTACCACAATTCCTGTAGGAAGATGGGTAATACGGATGGCAGAAGACGTTTTATTAATATGCTGTCCGCCGGCACCACTGGAACGATAGGTATCGATTCTCAAATCATCCTGATTAATTTCAACATCCACATCTTCCTCAATATCCGGCATAACATCACAGGAAACAAAGGAAGTCTGACGTTTTCCCGCAGCATTAAACGGAGAAATACGCACCAGACGGTGAACGCCTTTTTCGGATTTTAAATATCCGTAGGCATTTTCCCCATTCACCTGGAAGGTAACGGATTTAATTCCCGCTTCCTCCCCGTCCAGATAGTCCAAAACCTCTGTAGAAAATCCCTGGCGGTCTGCCCATCTGAGATACATGCGGTACAGCATACTGGCCCAGTCACAGGATTCTGTTCCGCCGGCTCCTGCATGAAGAGTCACAATGGCATTATCCTTGTCATATTCTCCGGAAAGTAATGTCTTAATTCTGATATGCTCAAAGTCCCTCTGAAATTCCTCCAGCATTTCCTGAATATCCGGAATCACAGAAGCATCCTCTTCTTCATATCCCATTTCAATCATAAGCTCAATCTCTTCTTTCTGGTTCTGAAGCTTATGATAGATTTCAATGTCTCCCTTTAAAGAGCTTAATTCTTTCATCATCTTCTGGGAACGTTCTGCATCATCCCAGAAATCAGGCGCTTCCATTTCCCTCTCTAATTCTTCTACTCTCTGTTCTTTGTTCTCCAAATCCAGAGAATCCCGTACCTCTTTCAGAGGCTGTTCATAACCATTTAATGTATATTTAAACTGATCTAATTCCACCATATAGCAAATCTCTCCTTACTCTTCGTCTATTTCCACTGTTACCATATAGATACTCACTTGCTGTTCTACCTTTACCACAGTTCCCGTAAGCTTTTTCAGAGGTTTCTTCAAATTACTGGACATAGCCTCTGCGGGCTTTATGGTATAATAATACATCATTCCAGCCATGGTAAGAGCCTGATCCTCTTTTAGCTCTACCCTGTCTCCCTCTTTTACAAGACCTTCCCGCTCCATTGTAAAATCTACCATTTGTCCCATATCCATTCCTCCTAACCAAATAAACTGCTGCAGCTACAGTTTCCCGTACCTACAGCAGTTCTCATTATACTTTATACTGGCTTCCTGCCGCAGCACTGCTTATATTTCTTGCCGCTGCCGCATGGGCAGGGATCATTTGGATAGACTTTCTTCTCTGCTCTTTGTACTGGTTTTTTAGGCCCAGTCTCATCCTTATTGGTTCCTGTCACTTGTGCTACCTGTTCTCTCTCTACCTTATGCTCCAAACGTACATGGTACAGCAGTCTTAACGTAGCCTCCTGAATAGACGCAATCATACCGTCAAACATTTCATAAGCCTGCATCTTGTATTCTACCTTCGGATCTCTCTGTCCATACGCCTGAAGACCGATTCCCTGGCGGAGCTGATCCATATCATCAATATGATCCATCCATTTCTGGTCAATAACTTTCAGAAGAATCACACGTTCCAGCTCACGAAGCTGCTCTGCTTCCGGGAACTCTGCTTCTTTTTCTTCATAAAGTTTTACTGCCTGCTCTTTTAAGTCTTGTTTTACCTGATTTTTCTTCTTTCCTTTTACATCTTCCAGTGTCAAAGGCTTTAATGGAATCGTAGGAAGCAGCACTGCATTGATTTCTCCTAAATCCCATTCTTCCTGGTCTACATCATCAGACAGACACATATCTACGGTATGGTCTACAGTATCTGTAATCATCTTATAAATAGAGTCCCGCATGTTTGCTCCATCCAGAACCATACGTCTCTCTTTGTAAATAATTTCCCTTTGTTCATTATTTACCTGGTCATACTCCAACAGGTTTTTACGGATACCATAGTTATTTCCTTCAATCTTCTTCTGGGCTTTTTCAATAGCACTGGAAAGCATTTTATGCTCAATCTGCTCATTTTCTGCTACCCCAAGAGACTGGAATACTTTCATCAGTTTTTCAGAACCGAAAAGACGCATTAAATCATCTTCCAGAGAAATATAGAATCTGGATTCACCCGGATCTCCCTGACGTCCGGAACGTCCACGAAGCTGATTGTCAATACGTCTGGACTCATGACGCTCTGTACCAATAATCTTCAGACCGCCTGCTGCTTTTGCCACATCGTCCAGTTTAATATCCGTACCACGTCCGGCCATATTCGTAGCAATGGTTACATTTCCGGCTTCTCCGGCATGAGCTACGATTTCAGCCTCCTGCTCGTGGAATTTCGCATTTAATACCTGGTGCTTAATACCTTCTCTGTTCAACATCCGGCTTAAAAGCTCTGAGGTCTCAATAGTAATCGTACCGACAAGCACCGGCTGTTTCTTGGCATGGGCTTCTTTTACTGCCTCCACTACAGCCCGGAATTTTTCCTTTTTGGTCATATAAACTGCATCATCCAGGTCAATACGCGCTACCGGCTTATTGGTAGGAATTTCAATAACATCCATTCCATAAATATCACGAAACTCCTGCTCTTCTGTAAGGGCAGTACCTGTCATACCGGATTTCTTTGCATATTTATTAAAGAAGTTCTGGAAGGTAATGGTTGCCAGAGTCTTACTCTCTCTTCTTACCTTTACGTGCTCCTTTGCTTCAATAGCCTGGTGAAGACCATCGGAATATCTTCTTCCCGGCATAATACGTCCGGTAAATTCATCTACAATTAAAACTTCATCATCTTTTACCACATAATCCTGGTCACGGAACATGAGATAATGAGCCCGAAGAGCCAGAATCATATTGTGCTGGATTTCCAGGTTTTCCGGGTCTGCCAGGTTTTCAATATGAAAGAAATTCTCAACCTTTTTCACACCCTGTTCTGTAAGGTTTACGATTTTATCCTTCTCATTAACAATGAAATCACCGGTTTCTGTAATTTCTTCTCCCATAATGGCAGTCATTTTCGTCATTTCTCCGCTGGCTTCTCCACGCTCTAACTGTTTTGCCAGGATGTCGCAGACCTCATAGAGCTTGGTAGATTTGCCGCTCTGTCCGGAAATAATCAGAGGAGTACGTGCCTCATCAATCAAAACAGAGTCCACCTCATCAATGATGGCATAATGAAGGTCTCTCTGTACCAGCTGCTCTTTATAAATAACCATGTTATCACGAAGATAGTCAAATCCCAGTTCATTGTTGGTAACATAGGTAATATCACAGGCATACTGTTCCCGTCTCTCATCATTTTTCATGTCATTTAAAACCACACCAACAGTCAGTCCTAAAAATTCATGAACCTTTCCCATCCACTGGGCATCACGGTGAGCCAGGTAATCATTGACCGTTACAACGTGAACACCTTTTCCTTCCAGAGCATTTAAGTAAGCCGGAAGTGTAGATACCAGAGTCTTACCTTCACCGGTTCTCATCTCTGCAATACGTCCTTGGTGAAGAATGATACCACCGATTAACTGCACCCGGTAATGCTCCATACCAAGAACACGCTTTGCAGCCTCTCTTACGGTTGCAAAAGCTTCCGGAAGAAGCTGGTCCAGAGTCTCCCCTTTTTCCAGACGGTTTTTATACTCTCTGGTCTTTCCCCGCAGTTCTTCATCTGTCAAAGCCTGCATGGTTGGCCGGAGAGCTTCGATTTTATCCACGGTAGAGTAGATACGTTTCAATTCTCTCTCACTGTGTGTTCCAAACATTTTTTTTATGATATTCATGTACTATTACTCCCAAAATCTATAGATTTTAACACTCTTAGCAAATATTGTAACACTTTCCGCCTCTTTACACAACATCTAAAAACACAAAAAAGAGGAGCTGTCCCTCAGATACAGCCCCGCTTTTGTCACTTTACCTTTGAAATTGTTTTATTTCCCACTGAAAAGGGGAAGTTTCTCAGCCAAAATCCGGCTCAATAAGTCCATAGGTGTTGCCTTTTCTCTTATAAACAACATTGACTTCCTCTGTCTCTGCGTTTAAGAATACAAAGAAATTATGACCTAACAGTTCCATCTGTACACAGGCGTCTTCCGGATACATGGGCTTGAAGCCAAATTTCTTGGTACGAATGATTTTAATTTCATTTCCATCGTCTTCGAAATCCTTCTCTACAAATTCCGGCTGAAAACCTGCACTTTGTTTTTTGTCAATAATTTTATTTTTGTACTTTCTTAACTGTCTTTCAATAATCTCCTCTACCAGGTCAATGGAAACATACATATCGCTGCTTACCTGTTCGGAACGGATAATATTTCCTTTTACAGGAATGGTAACTTCAATTTTCTGTCTTTCTTTTTCAACGCTAAGTGTAACAATCACTTCCGTGTCAGAGGTAAAGTATTTCTCCAATTTCCCCAGCTTGTCTTCTACTGCACTTTTAAGGCCTTCTGTAACGTCAATGTTCTTTCCGCTTATTACAAACTTCATTCTGTCCAACCCCTTTTACGTGTATTTTACATAGGCAATGGTGCCGCCCTGTAATGTATTCTTATTATATCAATATTCCTCCATTTATTCAACAGTTTTTAGATAATTTAGAAACAAATTATATTTTTGTATACTCTTTTACTGATTCCCGTTTTTCCCTGCATTGCTGTCATTTACTGCATTATTTCCATTGTCTTCTATGGAATCTCCCATGTTCTCTGCTCCATCGCGGATATCATCCCCCAGGTCTTCTACACCGTCTTTTATCTCTCTTCCTGTATCTTCTATGATTCCGTCATCTCTGTTGGTATCTCTATTGATATCTCTGTTGGTATCATTTCTGTCTTCTGTTGTTGCAGAATCATTCTTATTGTTTGTGGTGTTGTTATCCCCACAGGCAGTCACCCCACACAAAACAGTAACTAACAGCAGTCCCGCAATAACCTTTTTCATGTTCTTCATAATGATTATTCTCCTTTTCTATTAAGTTCTGCTGTTAATATGGACAGATTTCTCTTTTTTATACTTTTTTACAAAAAAAGAAGGAGATTATCACAAAATGTAATACGCTCCTTCTTCTCTTCCTGTTTCTATGAAATGTCAGCCATTAATCACATGGCTCATGTTATACATACCTGCTGCTTTTCCTTTCAGGAATTTGGCAGCTTCCACAGCGCCTTTTGCAAAAACTGTTTTTGAATAAGCAGTATGCTTAAATTCAATCACTTCATCAGGTCCTGCAAAAATCACCTCGTGCTCTCCTACAATCGTGCCGCCCCGGACCGCAGAAAGACCGATTTCTTTGGAATCTCTCTGTTCCCGTTTCTGGCTTCTGTCATACACATAGTGATATTGATGATCCATAGCTTCGTTTAAGCTGTCTGCCAGCGCCAGCGCTGTTCCGCTTGGGGCATCTACCTTCAGGTTGTGATGACGTTCTACAATCTCCATATCAAATCCGGCTGCTGCCAGAACCTTTGCTGCATCCTGAAGAAGTTTCAGCAGAGTATTGATTCCAAGTGACATATTCGCAGAACGAAGCACTGCTGTTTTTTCTGCTGTCTCTTCTACTTTTTGTAACTGCTCCTGAGATAATCCTGTAGTACACAGTACCAGAGGAAGCTCCCTGCTGCCGCAGTATTCCAAAACAGCATCTGTTGCCTTTGCAGAAGAGAAATCAATCATCACATCTGCCTTCACATCACATGCTCCAAGCTCTGTAAATACAGGATAGGAATAACGTCCTGTATCCTGCAAATCTACGCCTGCAACGATTTCTGCATTTTCATCTTTGGACACAAGGTCTGAAATAACCTGGCCCATATGTCCATTACAACCATTCATAATGATTCTGACCATTTTCTTATCCTCTTTTCTTCTGTATCTCCATAAACCCTCACGCCAGTTTCAGTCCAAAATCTTTCATGGCATTTTTCAGCACTTCCTTATGTGCATCTTCCATTTCAGAAAGCGGCATACGGAAAGGCCCTACTTCTTTTCCCATAAGGTTCATGGCTGTTTTTACCGGAATCGGATTTACTTCGCAGAATAATCCATGAATCAGCGGAAGCGCCTTTAACTGCATCTGGCAGCTTTCCTTTACATTGCCTTCCATATATTTTGCCACAATATCATGTGTATACTGTGGCGCCACATTAGACAATACAGAAATAACACCTTTTCCTCCCAGAGAAAGAATCGGTACAATCTGATCATCATTTCCGGAATAAATGTCACATTTTCCATCTGTCAGCGCCGCGATTTCCGCTACCTGAGAAATATTGCCGGATGCTTCTTTTACTCCTACAATATTTTCCACATGGTTTACCAGATACGCAATGGTCTCCGGCTGGATATTTACTCCTGTTCTGCTGGCAATGTTATACAGAATAATCGGCAGCTTCACAGATTCTGCGATTGCTGTGTAATGGGCAATCAGTCCTTTCTGAGTTGCCTTATTGTAATAAGGGCTTACCAGAAGCAGCCCGTCTGCACCATAGCGCTCTGCCTCTTTTGATAAATGAATCGCAGTTTCTGTACAGTTTGAACCAGTTCCTGCAATAACCGGAATTCTTTTATTTACTTTTTCTACTGTGTACTTAATTGCCTCCAGATGCTCCTCATGAGTCAGTGTAGAAGACTCACCTGTGGTACCACAGATTATGATTGCATCTGTATGACCTGCAATCTGTTCTTCCAAAAGTTCCCCTAATTTTTCAAAATTCACTTCTCCATTTTCTTTCATGGGCGTAACAATGGCTACACCTGCACCTGTAAAAATAGACATATTCTTCCTCCTCACGTCAGGTTCCTGTTTTCCTTTGTATTTTATTTCACAATCTCTAAGGAAACAACTCTGTCTGCCACATTCTTTAAGGCATCTGTTACAATGTTTCCTGTCATAATCAGTTCTGTTTCCTGAGACTTTGCTCCAATCACTCCCAGAATGTCTTCATCTGAGACAATTCCAAATTCCAGGGCTCCCAAAATCTCATCCAGGATCAGCATATCGCACTCTTCTGTTGCAAGCACTTTTCTGGCAAAATTTAATCCATTTCGGATATTCAGATTTTCTTCCAGTTTTTCTTCCGGAGTTAAATCTTCATAATAGTTATCTTTTTTTTCAAATCTAAATAACCGCACATCTGGTTCCAGGGCTGATAAATAATCCAGTTTTGATGTTGCCCTTCCTTTTAAAAACTGGATTACAATGGCACGTTTCCCGTGTCCAATGGCTCTGATGGCCTGACCAATAGCAACACTGGTCTTTCCTTTTCCTGGGCCACAGTAAATCTGTGTCAATCCCTTTTCTTCATCCATAATTTACACCTCTTACAGACCGCTTTCTCCTGGTTTGTTATTTTTGAGTTGTGTATATATTACTACACCTGTGATTATATTGCAATAAATATTAGTCAGCGTACTCAAGTTTGCTGACTGAAACCTCATAGGCGGTCCGTTTTTCGGTTTGGTTTTCGTTTAGTTTTTTGATGTATTCCCGGCTTTGGATGCGGCCCCACAGGAGAACGTGGCCTCCTACTTCAAAGGCGGATGCATATCTGGCATTTCTGCCCCAGCATATGCATGGTATGTAATCGGATTTTCCATAAGGCCGGTTTACTGCCAGCAGCAAATCAGCAATTTCTCTTCCCAAAGGTGTTTTTCTGTATACCGGTGGTTTACAAATATAACCATCCAGGAAAATCTGATTGGTTTTTATGGAATCATCTGCCTCCTCCACAAAGGAAAGCTCTCTTACAAAAACAGACAGCACCAGCCTGTTCTTTTTCTCTTCGTGACGGTTATAGGAACGGAACTGCCCCTGCACCATAATGTATTCTCCTTCATAATCCTGTGTAACGTCTACCAGACGTTCTGAAACCATCAGTGGTATTCTGTCCTCAGAATCGCTGAGCCTTTTCACCAAAAGGTCTACCAGGTAGAACCCTTCTCCATATACCTGGTGGCTGAATGTAAAGCCGGATGCGATTTTTCCCATAATGGACACCTGATTGTTTTCAATAATTTTATCTGCCATGATTTGTTTCCCCTTCCTCTTTCTGGTATCTTGTCTATATCATGTTTATTCAGGCAGGTTCTCTTTTAGAACCAATTTTTTATTTTTTTTTTGAAAAAATTTTATTTTCCCTTGTAATTAAGAAGAAGTATGATAGAATAAAATCCGTATTTTACTGCAAAAACCAGGGATTACAGGGTTTTTTCCCCATCCCTGAAGCATAGAAAATTTTGAAAAAGCCAAGAAAAGAGGTTCTATAATGAAACAAGCAAGAGAAGATATCAGAAATGTTGCCATTATTGCCCATGTTGACCACGGTAAAACAACTTTGGTTGACCAGCTTCTCCGTCAGAGCGGTGTTTTCCGTGAAAATCAGGCAGTTCAGGAGCGCGTTATGGACTCTAATGACATTGAGCGGGAACGTGGTATTACCATTCTTTCCAAAAATACTGCTGTATACTATAAAAATACCAAAATCAATATCATTGATACACCTGGACACGCGGACTTCGGCGGTGAGGTTGAGCGTGTTTTGAAAATGGTAGACGGTGTGATTCTTTTGGTAGACGCCTTTGAAGGCGCTATGCCTCAGACAAAATTTGTTTTAAAAAAGGCTCTGGAATTAGACCTTCATGTTATTGTATGTATCAACAAGATTGACCGTCCGGAAGCCAGACCAGATGAAGTTATTGATGAAGTTTTAGAGCTGCTTATGGATCTGGACGCTTCTGACGAACAGTTAGACTGTCCGTTCCTTTACGCTTCTGCAAAAGCCGGACACGCTGTGTTAGACCTTGGAGATACTCCTGAAAACATGGAGCCATTATTTGAAACCATTTTAAAATATATCCCGGCTCCTACCGGTGACCCGGATGCTCCTACCCAGGCTCTTATCAGCACCATTGATTACAATGAATATGTAGGACGTATTGGTGTAGGCAAAGTAGAAAACGGCAGCCTGAAGGTAAACCAGGATGTGGTTCTGGTAAACCATCATGATGCTTCCAAAATGAAAAAAGTGAAAATCAGCAAGCTCTATGAATTTGACGGTTTAAACAAAATTGAGGTAAAAGAAGCCGGTATCGGCTCTATTGTAGCCATTGCAGGAATTGCAGATATCCATATCGGCGATACTCTCTGCTCCCCTGAAAATCCGGATCCCATTCCATTCCAGAAAATTTCTGAGCCTACGATTTCTATGAATTTCATTGTAAATGACAGTCCTTTTGCCGGACAGGAAGGAAAATTTGTTACTTCTCGTCATTTAAGAGAGCGTCTTATGCGCGAACTGAATACAGATGTAAGTCTTCGTGTGGAAGATACTGACAGTACAGACTGCTTCAAAGTCTCTGGACGTGGGGAACTGCATTTATCTGTTCTTATTGAAAATATGCGTCGTGAAGGCTATGAATTTGCTGTAAGCAAAGCAGAAGTTATTTATAAAGAAGATGAAAGAGGACATAAGCTAGAGCCAATGGAAATTGCTTATATTGACGTTCCGGAAGAATTCTCCGGTACTGTCATCCAGAGGTTAAGTGAGCGAAAAGGTGAGCTTCAGGGAATGAGCCCGGCAAGTGACGGAAGCACA
>ENA-OOWK01000056-OOWK01000056.1-human-gut-metagenome-genome-assembly--contig:-NODE-56-length-99125-cov-4.730847_pt1 | contig 99125 bp, 174 predicted proteins | sample MGYA00241405_ERZ501317 | MGnify/ENA primary metagenome ERZ501317 (study PRJEB25962, sample SAMEA1972440) | human gut metagenome | biome: human gut; feature: human-associated habitat; material: faeces... | reverse complement strand
TCCCTACACATATGATTAATGATTTCTTTCGTAGATTCTCTACTCCTGTAGTAGTAATTTTTGATGAAGTAGATAAGCACTGGGATACAGAAGACTTATTAGGATGGTTAGATGGTGTGCAGACAAATGCAAAGAAGTTAGTTCTTTTCACATGTAATAATGAAGAAAGAGTTAATTGTTATCTAAAAGATCGTTGTTCTCGTGTTCGTTATAGTCGTCATTTTGAACCTAACGATAATGCTCGTTTCCTTAAAGAGATTTTGAAGGATAAAGGTATAGAAGAAAATAGTATTGATTCTATTTATAAATTTATTGTAAGTAACTTTAACTTATTATCTATTGATAATATCTTATCATTTATTGATGAAAAGTTAATGTTCCCTGAAATATCTAATGCTGATCTTCTAAAGGATTTAAATATTACTACAAAAGAAGAAGAAATTGTAGAATATGATTCTAATGAGGATTACGAAGATGATAATGACGACAATGACGATGACGATATGTGGGATGACGATGATTATGAAGATGAAACTGAACGTTTTATAGTTAACCTTAAAACAGCTGCGTAATTAACAAATAAGGCTAGTAGAAATACTAGCCTTTAAATTTTAACTATGAAAATATGTAGTTTAAGTGATATACATGGTTCATTTATAGATATACCAGAATGTGATGTATTATGCATTGCAGGAGATATCGTTGATTTAAATAATCAACGGTCTATAGATGCATCTAGACATTGGTGGTATAATAGATTTACTAATTGGGTAAACAGATTACCATGTAAGAAAGTTATTATTACTCCTGGTAATCATGACTTTTTCTTAGAAGATGCTTATAATAAAGGTTATTATAGTGAGTTAAAACAAGATTTATCTGTAAGAACTAATGGTAAATTAGTTATATTAATAGATGAACAATGTACTTATGAAGGTATAAAGTTTTATGGATGCCCTTATATTAAACCTATATCATTTCAAAAAGGTAGATGGGCTTTTGAGGATAGAGGAGTGAATGTAGGAGAAATAGATCCAGATACAGGTGAAGAGAATATTTCTGATGAAGTAATTAATCATTATAATAAGATACCTAATGATATAGATATCTTAATTACTCATGATAACCCATTTAACAATGAGTTATTAGGAGATGTAGCTAAACATAAGATAGCTCATTTCTATGGACATTGGCATGAAGGACCAGAGTTAAGAAAATCAGGTTATTATAATTGTTCATTATTAACTGATATGTATAATAATAAGAATAATTATGAACCTGTAATTATAGATACAGAAGAACAAGTTATAGAAGAAGACGATATACCTTGGGAAACTAATTTAAATACTGAAGAAAATGAACTTATTACAGAAGATTTACAGTAAACTAGAGAAGAAAGTAAATGAAGTATTAATGACTCGAAAATTTAATGCTTTTATTGAATCAGAATTAGTTGAAAGAGAAGAAAAGAAAGAAAAACATTTAGATATTATGAAGAGTAGATTAGAAACTGGACATTTTAGTGATGCCTTTATTTACTATTCTTTCTATCTAGATGTTAATAACGATATTGAACGGCTTAAAGCTTTCAAAGATTTTGTACTAAGTGAAAAAGATAATACAAAAAATTAAACGTTTCTTGCATTTGCTATTTTTATTATAATAATTAGTTTACTTGCAAAAAATGATGAAGATTGATATTCCATATTATGAAGATAATACACGCATTAGTAACAGTGCAATAGGTTGGTTCCTTAAGAAAGGGCCTAGATATCTTCGTGATATGCTAGACGGAAATGAAGAAGGTATATCAGGTAAGTTCCTTGAAAAAGGAACTATGATACATGAGTATATTCTTCAACCAGAAGAATTTTGGAAAGACTATGAAATATTAGATTTTGAAGTTCCAAAAGTAAAACAACAGAAAGATTTATGTGAGTATTATAGTACTCATAAATTAACTGATCCTTTAATAGATGAGGAGAAGCTATTACTAGATGCCTATAATAATTCTTATAGTAATAGTAAAGGAGTAGATATAAAGAGATCAGAAGCAAAGCACATTGTAGAAACTTATAGTCAGTATATTACTTATTTACAAGTAAGTTCTACAAAGAAGGTTATTTCATTTGCTGATTTAACCATGCTAAAGCAAATTAAGGAAAACCTACAAGAACATGTAGCGGCAAATAATTTGCTGTTTAATGTTCCAACTACATATACCTGTCATAATGAGTATCATATTAATTGGGATTTATATAATGTAAAATGTAAATCTTTACTTGATAGAGTAATGTTTGATCATGTTAATAAGAAAATCATTTTGATAGACCTTAAAACTACTAGTGATGTTTATAATTTTAAACATTCTGTAGAAGAATTCGATTATTACAGGCAAATAGCTTTTTACCTTTGTGCTATTACTTGGTATATGCTTAATGAATTAAATCTTAATCCAGATGATTATGATTTTGAAGCGTATATTATTGCGATACAAACAAATGGAAAATACGAAGTTAGAGTATTTAATATGTTTAACGAAGAGGAGTTACTCAAACGTAGAAATATTATAGCAGATACTTTAAAAGAAATTTCATATCATATCAGTTCAGACAATTGGGAACATACTCGTAAATATTATGAGAATGATGGAATTGAAGAATTATATAGCTAAAACTGATAATGATTTAGACATTGAACTTGCATTTAATAGTTGTACAATTATTAATCCTGCAGATGAAGTAAATGAAAATGAAATTGAAGAGATAGAAAAAGTAACAGAAGATCATGTTGATATTGAGGAAGCAGCATGATAGATTTTAATAAGCACAATAAAGGGCTACGATTATACGCAGCCCTTTTTGAATTAAATCCTCATATATTTGATACTGATAAATTTGTAGATATAGTTATATTAGGCAATAATAGTATAGGCTTAATATATAATTTACTATATGATCAGTATATTATTTCAGAAATAATACAAAATAAATTTTATTATAATAAACGTTCCATTGATTATAATGGAGCAAAAGAATATGCTTATATATTTACTTTATTTGATAAGGAGTATATAGATATATATAAGGATATTTATACAAATGGTTCTTTATTACTACATAATAATTTTTATGTAAAGATTTGTATTATTTGGAAAGATTTTTTAGACTCTTCTTTTTTTGATTGTTTAAAATATGAAGCATGTGAACAGTGCCAACAAAAAAGCCAGGTATAATAGCCTGGCTTTATTTTTAATTATTTGCAATTTGTTTATCGTAATATCTACGTTTACTTGGAATATCATTAAGTTCAATGATATTTTTAAGAGGAGTAGATTGCCAAATTGCTTTTTCTAATTGTGTATCTCCTTTATAGGCACCTCTAGTTATTACTTTGTTTTTATCTTTTTCATCTGTAAATAATCCATAGAATTGCTCTATTGGATAAGATATTATTGCTCCAAAATTGTCTATTAAACTATATAATGGAGTAGGAGTTTTAATAGTATTATATATATCTGTAAGTTTATAAGGAGCTCCAGATTCAAATGATGTTCTAGCCATAACATAAGCAAATAAATTAAGTAATTTATTACGCTTATCGTCATCTGCAGCCTATCCTGTTATATAAGCTAAAAATGGCCACAAAGCTAATATCATTGTAAGTTCTATTTTAAGTTTTTTAAGATTTGTTCTAGTAAGTTCATCTTCTATTCCTTTATTCAATATCAATTGATTAAAAGTAGAAGTTAGAATAGATAAACCTGAATTATCTTTATAAATATTACTAAATACTCTTAATGGAGTTCTTAACAAACCTTCTACATATCTCTATGAAGTATAATCCCATTGTTTACTCATAGTCCATCTTTCCTACATAATAACAGGAATATACTATCTATGCATCATACACATAGCGCCAAATACATTAGAACTAAACTATGCTTTCTATAATGAGGTAAGCATACCATCTGCAGATGCTGAAAGATTTCTAGCTGTACTTCCTATTATAAACTTAGCTTTATCTATAGCTTTCTAATCTTTAGGATCTATAGCTATTAACTTATTATTTATAAATTTAATTGAAGCCTTAAATGATTTATATTTATTCCATTCATCCTTAGTATTTTCAGTTCTTCCATACTTTGCAAAATATTGCTCTTTAGAAATAAACTCACCGTTTACATTTCTATAGTTGTACATAACAGAATTTAGAATTTGTCCTTTTATAAAATAATCAGAAGCTGAATAGACTCCGAATGCCCATTCATTCTACAATACATTCAAATATCTGTTACGGTTAGTATTCTTAAATAAACTATCTATAGTAGAACCTACTTCAAAGTAATCCATTAATGCCATCTAAGTACTCTTATAGTTTTTATTACCGACATTTATACCATATCTAAACAAATCGTAGATTAGATCTTTAAAACCACATACTGCATCAGAAAAATCATAATATCTACCAGTAAGAGCGTTTACAAAATGAGAATGTAAAGCTGTAAAAAAACCAGTAAAGGCACAAGCAAAATTCAAACCCAAGTTTCTAAGAGTACCATATATACGAAGATTATTGAATAATTTTGTGATATTGTATTCTCTTTCTCCAATAGAAAAAGTAATAGCATTAAGTTTAACATCATATACATTCATATCGATAAACTTCTTAGCGAATTGATATATATTTGTCTACTCTCCAGATTTAGGTTCTATTTTCTACTTAAATAGTTTTTTCATAGTACCAGCTATACCAGTATTAGACCCACTATATCTACGTTGCCCTAAGAATGCTTTAATATTTTCTACTTCTCCTTTTATAGCAGACTTCTATTTGAAGTTTTCGGCCATCTTGAAGTACTAGATAACTGACCCAACCATATCAGCAGATATAGTAGCTGGGTCATCTAAGTCTTTAATAAAATACTAAGGAACCATTGCTAATGATGTACCATCTGGTGCTGTTTTTACCTTCTGCTACATACCTTGGTCATCTCCTTTAACTGACACTCCATCTAAAAGATAATTACCAGTAGCTTTAAACGGATTATAATTATGAGCGATTAAGAATTTATACCATGAACCAGATATTTGTGGTAGTTTATATTTATTTAACCCATGTAAATTATCTAATTTACTATTAGACTCTTCCATAGTATCAATAATGGCCTATCTTAATTCTTTAAGCTCCTCATTTTTCATGATAGATTTATATGCTTTACTATTATCATAAAGAGATTGTTTTGGTTGATAATATTCATCATTAGTTCTATCAAAATTTTTATTATAAAAAGGAGATTCTTCTGATATTTCCGAAAAGTTCATGGACGGCTAAACAGTTACGTATTTATCATCCTTAGGAACTATTTTAGTATAATAAGATTTAGGATGCACTCTACCCTAAGAGTCTCTATATGTATGCCTAAGTTCAAAATCCTGCAATGTACCAGGAACTTCTTCATCTTTCATTAAGGCCTCTCTGTAATCTCTTTTATATTGCTCAGTAGGAACTATTTTTGCTATATCTTCAAATTTAAGACCATGTTTACTTTTGTCTATTTTTTTAGATTTACGAATAGTTCTCATTCTAGCATCTAACCTGTTAATAATATTCATAACAGAGTTAGGCATCAGATTAGTATTAATCTCGCCAGTTTTATCATCTCTAAAAGTATTAAGTATTTCCCTTTTTTGACGGTTTAATTCTTCATACTTTTCTCCATAAGAACTTCTATCTATTTTAGACAATAAATCATAAAATTCCTCAGAATAAACAGTACGAGTATTTCTTTCATACCATTTATTATAGTCTTTATTGCTAAGTTGTTTTTCTTTCTACTTACGTACTTCTTCAAATTTCTGTAAGTTAGTTTTCATTTTAAGACCTTTAGCTATCTTATCGTTTAATTCTGATAGTTCGTCAGCTATCTGTCTTTCGATTGACCCTTCTGGTTTTTCATTACCCATTAAATCGTACTTACTAGATAACTATTTCTTTTCTAAGAATAGTCTCTATAACTGGTTCCATTCAGAGTCAGTAAATTTTTCATACTAAACTATACCGTCAATAGTTTTATATTTACTAGTAAGATCTCGAATTTTAATCATAATTAGTTCTCTAGCATTAGAAGCCTCATCACTAAGTGCATTAAACATATCATAATACTCTTTAGTATATTTACGCTCACAATGCTTAGATAACCATTCATTACGTTTACGATTATATTGAATACGTAACTCTCTATTTTCAGGAGAAGTTATTTCACCAGGATGAAGACCTAATTCCTATCTGGTTTTCTATAAGAATTCTTTATAGTCTTTTTGAAATTTACCATAATTTCTTTCTCTTACTATATACCCTGTAGTTTTACCATCATCGTCTACTTCAAATAATATTTTTTGATTATTACCAGCTGCCTTTAACTTATTCAACAAATAATGAGCTTTATTAAAAGTATTTGAATTAATAGTATTCTCAGTATTTTGAAGAATATTAAATAAAGTTTTAATAGCTTCATCATTAATCTTATCACCAGCTCCAAACAACCTAGTAAGAGAAGAGATATCATTATTAGTTTCTTTGGTATTTTCTGCTAAATAATTATATATAGTAGGAGAACCTACCTATAATCCATTCTTTAGCATTATATTCTTTGCATTTTGTACCTACATTCTTTTGACATGATCAGAACAAGCATCTAGAATACTTTTACATATCTATAGGTCAGACAGAAGTTTATCATACTACTTAGTGCCTATTATATTACTATATTCTGACAAGTTTACCAATGACTTATATACTTCATCAGCATACTTGCAATAAAAACCAAAATAGTTTTTATTAAGAGATACTAATCTTTCATTACTTAATGCATCAGTTTTTCCATTATAAGAGTCTATTACCTCCCTAGCTACAACTCTAATGTCATCTTTAAGCTCATTGGTAAAACTCATTATAACTTCTATATCACTGATTAAGTCATTCTGTAGGTTCTTTATTTGATACTTTATTTGCTCTCTTAATTCAGTTTTCTTAGCAGGATCTTTTTCATCAATAGCATTTAAACGAGATGTCAGTCCTGTTTCAAGATTTTTACGAATATCTTTTAATCTTTCTTCAAGCTCCTCTTTAGTATTGAAATTATACTATTGCTAATGATTCAACATTTGTTCTATTTCTTTACCATTTAGTTCTGTACTAAGCTAGAATTCTCTTTCAAATCTATCATTTATGTGCTCAATACTGTCATGGTTAAAAGATATAAAATCAAATAGTTCACTTCTAAGTTGATCCTATTCTTCTACTGTTAAGTATTCTAAATCTTTTTTTCCAAGTATAAGATTCACCACACTATTCCAGAATGCTTTTACCTTGTCTACAAACTAATCTAATTTATTGTCTTGATTTAAATTACCAGTGAGTAAATAAACAAATTGTTGATTGGTTAAAAACTCTGCAATAAACTCGTGAGCATCATTTAAACCATAGTAAACTCCTTTAAAAGAACCAGATTTATCTCTCTTACTCGAGAATGCATCTGCGTAATATTTACGAATGTCTTCTATTCTATTATAGACATCTTGTTCTAATTTATTTCCTTTACCTTCTTCAACTAAGAATATAGCTCTAGAAGAATATGCATGTACTAATTCGTGCAATATAGAAACAGCGTTATACTGAATAGGCTAATTATTGAATGTATTAGGATTTATTATAATACAATTTTCTTCTGCTTTATAAACCATATAGTACTTAGAACTACTATCTAGTTTAACAAGTACATCTGAATCTTTAAATAAGTCTTTAATTAAATTATTGGGAAGATTATCTTTTAATTTATCCAAAACAACTCCAGCTGGATAAATATCTCCATCTTTACCTAATATCTATTCTATATTGACATAATCTTCTAATTCATTCTATTTTGAAGGTATAAAAGTAGCAGCCACTTGCTTAATAGTTGCTTCTCTATCTCCTTTGTTTCTTTCAAGTATGTCTGTAAATACTTTAGACTAAGACCCATCAGGGCCCTAGTCTATAGCATAACCATTGTTTTCAGATATGACATAATAAGCAGCATCTTCACCTATTACTTGTGCTACTTCATCAAAAGCTGCTTTAATTTCTTTATTATTTAAATTCAAACACTGCATAATTATTCACATTCTTTTTTACGTTTTTTACCTAATTCTACTAAAGCACTCATATCTTCTATATTTGTACTTTGTTGAGTACCTTGTATAATAGATTCCTATGGAGATAAATTCATACCAAATGTTTCAGTTAATTCACTTATGTCTTCTACACTCTATACAAAATCCATTATAGCAGCATTAGCATCGAAATCTTCAGTTTCAATAGTACCATATACAAAGTCAGTAGCTTCCTGCATCATCTCAGGAGTAATAATTACATCATCAGTAGGTACTAAATTATCTTCAATATCAATAGTATTAGATGATATATCAATAACAGGGCTTCCATCCTACTATCCTGAGATTTCTTTAGAATCTTGCTCCATATTAATTTGGATAGAGTTTATATCCCCTGGTATAAATATCTTTGTAAATTCGGAATCTTTTTTAGGATTGCGTAAAGCGTTTAACGCCAACTCTTCTATCTAACCAGAAGTCAATAGAGCATTCATATTGAAAGAATTGTCACTAAAAGCAGATGCTTCTAGGCTTTGTTTTTGCAATTCCATAACTCTGAATCCATTATCTAATACCCCTAATTTGGGTATTCTTTGATATATATATTTAGTTCCTCTACTTACTATTTCTCCATCTTCATTTTTGTACGATGCTTGACCTACACGTCTGTATAATTCTATCGTTTTGTTAGATCCTGTTCCGTTAACTACTTTTACGAACTCTTTCTTCATTTTAGAAGTAGCAAACAAATCTGTTTTTAATGTATATTTACCTTTCTTAGTTTCAGATGTACGATGTAACACTTTGTCTCCTTTGTCAGTATTCAATATATAAGGAGGTACTACACTATCATCCTACCACATATTTCTAGCAATAGTAATATTAATTGAAGGGAAATATAGTGATTCTACTTGATCATTAGATTCCGCAATAGAAGAATAAGCGACAGTATTAGAAGAATCTTTAAACTATTTTAATCCTTCTTTAATTACATTTACATATCCATTATCCTCCTTCCATTTATTTGGAACAAGATTAAAGAAATTATTGCCGTCTCTTTCATCATAAGATGTAAGATAAGCATATTTAGCTAAATCATTGGCAAATTGTCTTACTGCTTCGTCTTGTGATTCGAGTAACTCAGCAAAGGCAGATACTAATTGATTTTCAGTTTCATAATCATTACTTAGAGAAGAATCAGATAGTACTATACGATCTATAATTTGTACAGCACCATCCCCCTGATACTCCTGCAAGTAATTTAACAACTGATTCTTAATAGTTCCATCCTAGGATACCAACGTAGGGAATACATCTTTGTTTTCTATTATGTATTGCTTGATGCCAGTTAATCTTTTACACATACTATTTTTTCCATATAGCATCTCTACTAATTCTTCATCTGTAGAATGTAAAGCAGGTAAGTCCCTTGATAATCTAGCTCTAATGATAGAATCTATATATGAAGAAAATCTATTTACAAATTTTTTATCACCAATATGTTTATACGCTAAAGCCTATTGTCCATTATTAAATGTAATTTCTTTTCTTTCTCCAAATATACCCATGGTAGAAGTAAATATATCTTGGAATACTCTTGTTGCAGGAAATGCTTGGGAACGTAATAATTTCCTAGGTAAAGATGTACCATAGTGCAATTTAGTACTCAAGAATGTATCTCCAAAATAAGTACGCAAAGCTTTTTGAGGATTATTTTCATCAAACTCTTCTCCTGCAATCGCAAAGTATTCAGCATTATCGTGTATGAAAGTCTCATAGGAGTTTCTAAAATTCATCTGTTGAGCTAGAGTATTACCAAATTTTTTAGTATCAATTTGTGAGCGGTGTACTAATTCACTCAATCTTTTAGCATCAACATTAAGCTCATTATATGCTTTTAAACACATCAATTGTACAAAAGGATCCTTAGTCTTCAAACCTTTGATTAACTTATTGTCATTGAATACTATAGATCTATCATATACTTCCTTCTGTTTATCACCAATTAAATCTATACCCAATTCATCAGCTATTGTATTATACTTAATTACGTGTGATTGTTTTTCAGAACCTTCAGGTAGACTTTCTATGTAAGATTTGTATTGTTTAGTATATTTATCATACAATGTTGCTATTATTTGATTTTCAGTTTGTGATTTTACACCATACACACCTTTATTGGCAATCATAGAATCTGCGAATTCTTTAAGAATAGGTTGAGCTAAGAAATAGAATGTAGTTTTACCCATACCACCTCGAAGTAGTAAGTTAGTTATATTATAAGTAATTTGATTAACATTCAAAGCCATAATATACGGGTCCTTAGCAACGTCTACGTGCGCATTTATCATAGCAGACAACCAGTCCAAAATTCTAAAACCATCTCTACCTTTAATAGCATCTATGGGACCTAAACCATAAGGATTATTCTTAGTATAAATCATCTATAGATGTACTAATTGTGTAAGACAGTGGTTTGTAGAGTTAAGAGCAAACGGGGCAATACCTGCTTTACCGCCAGTATATTCTTCTTTACGAGCTAATTGAAATGAAGGTAATAGCTCGTACATAGGCAAAGCCTCTTCCTTTACAGAAGGCTGTATAAGTGGTAGAATATCCTTCTATAATAGTTTAGTAAGTGTATCAATAGAGGCACGAGTTTCTGCCATATTCTTGTTATCAGATACTACTAACTGATAGCTTTGAATAATAGCATTCTGCAATGCTTCAGAACTCTATTTATCCTCGGATAACATATTTCCATCTTCATCTGTTTTATATTGTATTATATTGCCATCCTAATCGTAATTGAGAGTAGCTAAATACAATTTATCAACATCGAAGTCAGAACCTGTCATTGCGGTAAACTCATCAGGTACAATAACAGTATCACCAATTCTATCTGGTAGTACATCTACTACTTTAAAACTAAAGGTAGAAGATAAACCCTAAGTAGGAATACGATAACCTACTCCCATAGGAATAGAGTTCTGTCCAATTATACCTTTTTTAAGCAACCAATTTTTCATTTGGCCATAGCTACCCTGATACTCTTCTGGAACTATATGTCTAAAGAAATTAGTACTTAAAACGACATCCATACTACCATCCTTGTTCAAGAATCTTAATTTCTTACCATCGTTAAATGCAGTACCGATAGCAGATTGTTTACGTGTTTCTGTAGCTTTAAAACCAAACGACGACATTTGAATAGCAGAACCACCAGGAGTATTTAAATCTACTACTAACTTATTGATGTATGATATAATTCTACTTTCTATCCAATTCCTGGAACTTGTAGCTGCAAGGGGAATACGGAATTCTCCGTTCTCGTCTAATTTAAAACCATCAATTACTTCATCAGACATACCTGATGACATAGCTTGACTTATTAAATAATCAGATAAAGCTTTGTTATTAATAACTCCTTCTTTAAAGAATCTCTACAATACTTCATTAGCTCCTCTAACAGACAATCTATTGATTGCTGCCATTACTCTTCTTTTAATGTCAGAACCAGTAACGCTTTGGCCTTTATTCTATCCATAAGTACGAGTATCAATTAAGTTACCAAGACATATTTTAACGGCTTGAGTACCAAATGAACGATCTAGATGCTCATGAGGACTAGTATTAAGCTATAATCTGAGATTGCTTATGTCCTACTTAAATACAGGAAGATTACCTTCTGTATGGAATTTATCATAAGATGGTTTATTAAGATCATCTACATTAAATTTAGTATTCTTAGTATCAGAATAGGCTTGATATTTCTTTCTACCTCCTACTTTAACTGCAGATTCAAAAGTAAGCATATCAATAGTGCCTAATTCTTCATCATTCATACGTTCATACAAAAGTTTATTATCACCTTTGGCTAATATTTTAAACATGGGGAACATAGCCATCTTATCGAATACCGGAATATTTAGATTAAGTTGGTTATCTCTATGATCACCAAAGTAAACCATTTTTAAAGGATTTATAAGCGCTGAAGTAGTCTTAGCATATTTAACAGGATCATTAAGCCAACTTTCGTCATCTCCTTCCATTATTCTATAGGCTTCTTCTATTTCATCTGACCAATTACCTAAAGCTTTCATAATACGTCTATATAATGCTGGTCGTACATATACAGCTGCATCAGATTGATTAATTTCCCCATCATTATAAGGATTAGCACTATTCTTAGAATAGTTATCTACAAATTCCTACTGCTACTTATCGAGAGATTCGTAGAATTTTTGTTCTTTTTCGGGAGTGTTAAGAGCTTGGATAAGCATATCATCTGTATATTCAGGATGCTTTTCACTCAATAAATCTCTTAATATAGAGTTACGGAATATGTTATATAACTGGTCATAATATTCAGAACCTATTTCGTTATCTTTAAGATGTAATACACTTATAGAGGTATCATTTTCAGCAGGATTATCCCATAATGTTCTCAAATTAGTACCAGTAGAAAGAACTGCAGATAGACGTTTAATCTTATCTACATCTCTACCAGAAATAACATCATAGCTTGCTATTACTTCTCCATTATCATCTATTACTTTCTTCTCAAACTTTTTCCACTTGTAATATGCAGGATCACCTGTAAAACATTTTTCAACTTCTATTATAGACAGGGCGCTATTGGCAACATGAGAACCAATAATTGAGTACAATATATCCTCATTAAGAATTGAAGTTTCATTTGGACTATATAATTTAGTATTAGCAGCTTTCTTATAATAGGAAAGAATGTTATAAGGAATTAACTTGTTTGTAAATCTTCCATTACTAAATCCTAATATTCCTCTATTAACGAGTTTATTCATTTCTCTTGTAGTAGCTCCAATAAGCAAATTGTTCATCGCTTGATAAACAGGAGCAGTTCTTACTACTTGACTAGCACTATTGACATTGTCAAGCCCGAGTAATAATACTTTTAAGTCTTTGAGATATTGAAGTACTTCTTCGTTAGAACTATTCTTTTCAAGATTAGCTAAATCTTGATTTATATTGATAACTTTATCCGATACTCTTAGACTACTAAAATACCTAAATCTGCCTCCGTTACCACTAGCATCCATCTTACCGTTTTTAATCTTACCATGATAGTTGTCCACTCTCAATGTAGGATTTTTTTCTACAAACGGTTTATGAATATAATAATCAAACACTGCATCAAATTCGTCTAACCAGTAGTTTACGAATATGTTAAGAGTTCTATCACTAAATTGTCTCTCCTGATTGATAAACAAATCAGTTCCTTCTGGAACGTCTTTACCAAGGATAGCATAATAATTAGCAGTACCTTCATCAAATGCTTTAGAAGATAGGTTATCTCTTACTAATTGTAAGCCAGAAATACTATACCAAGTCTTCTTATCAGACATGGTAGGAAGTATCATCTGATTATTAAATGTTAATGTAAGCTTAGCTATATAATCTTCAATAGGAGTAATACCAAAATAATCTCTACTAGTTTCATCTATATTTAATGCTAAGAAGTTGTGTAGCTTAAATTGAGTATCTGTAGTATTTGCTATTAAGCTTCTCTTACTATAAGGTGTATCAAGTATCTATTGTCTTTTACCATTAGCATTTTTATTTATATTACGTATTTGATCAGACATGTAATTATTCTCACTTATAGGATACACTAAGGCTCCATCTGCTCCAACTACACTAAATTCTTGAGGAGACGGATGTACTTTACCATATGCTACAGCCATCTTATTAATCTAAGCATCTTTAGAACTATAATTGAATATACGATCAATAGTTCTTGCTGTATTAGATCCAGATTTGCCACTTCGTTTCTTAATATAGCTTAATCCAGATATGCCTAATTGTGCTATATCTCCTAATACGCCATTATTAAAACTTTGTCTTTCTTTAGAAGACCAGAACGATATAAATTGATTTAGTTGAGTATTATTAGTAAGGTTAGAATCAGGCATTTGAGACAATAAATAACTAAGTGCTGCTTCATCAAAAGGAATCTGTATAGCATTACATATTTCAAGGAAATTGTCCTTCATTTGCTGTAATACTAATTCGTCATCTTGAAGATTTTTTCTTTGTTTATTTACTTTACCTGCTAGTACATTTAATTTAGACCGCCTTGCATTTATGTATTTTACTGCATCTGGATTAAGATAACGTTTACCATCTTCATTTATTAATACATTATTTGAAGCAAAGAATGCTTTAGACCATCTTGACGGCAATCTTCTTATTTTTCTAAGATTGTCACTATCTAATACTTCCCAAATAGATCTATTTAATGCTGCAGCAGTTTCATACTCTCGCTATTCATCAGACATATCATAAGTAATATTAGGAGTGTCTGGTTTAACTTCGATAGTATTCATCTGAATTTTAGCTGATTTAATTGTAGTTTCTAATTGAGTCTTTGTATTATCATCAATTGGATTCTCTTCAGAGTTGAGCATTTCATTTAAAGCATAGAACGTCTTATCTGTTTCAGCTAATCTTGCAGTTTCATTAAGAATATCTTGATAATTATCTATATCCCACAGATTTTCCATTATTTTGTTCCATACAATATTAAATGCTTCAGTGGTAGGAATACCGAATACATCATCTACAACAGGTTGTATCTCTTTAGTAACTACTCCAGTAGATTCATCTTTTATAAATACATATTCGTACTTAGGTACTGAATAGAAGAACAGTTTTGCTCTAAAGGCGATGTTATCTTTTTTAGATATATCACCTTGATTTTTATCCCATGAGTTATCTGGATTATCCCCAGTTTCTGTTTCTAATCTACCGTCTTCTTCTGATTCAACCTTGTCTACTTCTTTAATCCCTAACTAATTCAATCTATTTAGAATATTACGTCTAAATATATCTTTATTATTTAATACATCCTATACTAACGCTACATTTTCATCGGCAACCCAACCAGCATCTAACCTATCTTGAATTGTGTCAAACATACCGTTTATATCCAAATTGTGCACATCGTCTATACTTCTAATGCTATACATAGACAAAGCTGTACTTGTCAGAGAATTAGCTACATTATAGAATGTGTCAGAATCAAAAATATTAGGCATGTTGTTTATCTATTCTGTAGTTAATCCAGGTATGTAATAAGTAACACCATAAGGATGGTTAGCATAAAATTCTTTAGCAATAGTGTTACTAACAGTAGTATCCTTAAATTGTCCTTGCTTAATTGCTTTGAATAGTTGCCTTGGAAAGTTAGGTTTACCAAAGAGAGCTTTTACATAATCTCTTACATTCTTAAAAAATTTAACGATTTTATAACGTAGAGAAGGATTCTTCTCATTAATCATGTAATTTTTGAATTCTTCTGCAAGCGCTTCTTCTACTTCCTATTCGGTATAATTTCTAGCTTCACTGTGAGTATTTACATATTCTTGATATACAGCTCTACGCTGATTATCACTGAGTAACAATAAACTTATATAGTGGAAAGCTTCATGATACTATACTCCTTCACCAGATTGTAATGATAAACCTATCTGTGGCATAAATTCTTTAGTAATAGCATTTACTGCTATTCTCATAATACCGTAAGCTTTCTCATTCTAACCTGTCATAAACATCGCATTAGTTAATATTACATTATCAGGATCTATACCCAATGTATCTACTAACCATTGTTTAGCATTACTTGCATTAAGCTAACCTTTACCTCTTGTTGTAGAGAATACTCCAGCTACTTTATCTTTGGGAGCTTGCAATACTACTTTTTTACCCTGTTTATTAGTTATAATACCCCAAGCCTGCCCCTTCATTAACTTCTAATTAGCAGGTATAGTTAATCCATACTTTGCTAAATTTTCAGGAGTAGCTGGCTCAGCTATAACAGGTTGATTAGTTGTACCTTGATTCTTTTCAGGAGTAGCTTTAACAGGAGATTGTTTAGAAATAGTCTACCCATTAGACGTTATTTGAGTCTAAGTAGATGTAGACGCTTTCTTTTGCGATTCTTCTACTCTTACATCGTCTGCGTATACAAAAGGTGCTTTAAATGCATGATCCCCTAAATCTGTCTTTAATTTTCCATGATTTATAAACCAAGCACCCATTAATATAGGGTCAGCTACTTTAGTAAGTTTACCGTTGTCAATAGTATAACCTAATTCTTTGAGAGAGAACGTAATAGCATCATTACCAAAGCGTATCTAGGTATCATCTGTAGGAGCTAATTGTGGATTATTAGCTATTACGGTAATCATACCGTTTACTACCTATTCTGGAATAGGAGACATCAACAATTCCTTATCTGTATTCCAATGAATATTCTGAGAGATCTCATATACTATCCTTTTTTTCTACTCATTAGTAATTGCACTGAGTTTAGTATATCTTGTAGTATAACCTTTTTGTGGATTAGTATAGTCTCTTAATGCCCCATTTACAAAGAATTTCTCTCCTAATGCATTTTCGTATACGTTAAGTTGTTTTCTCACCAAGAAGTTAAGTTCATACTTTTCTTTATCAGTTAGGCCAGAAACAACTGTTTTATCTCCATGATTAGCTAATATACCTAGTAAGAAATTGTCTACTTCATTGTGAAAAAATCCATTTACCATAAGTTCATATATGAACTCAGCTGTAGACATATTAATAGGTTTGCCATCTTCTCCTCTATTTACGGTACCATCAACATTCTTAGATAATTGCACTTGACTATAGTTGCTAGCATCAGGTATAGTATGAAGCTCTTCTGCCAACATTATAGGAAGAGTAGAAGACTAGGATGGAGTATTTTCTACATCTGGAACATAATATATCTTACCAGCATATCCTGTACCTTGTACTGAAGTATTGTCTGTCTAATCAAGTTTAACTATACTAAAAGGACTCATACCAAACGGTCCAGTACCATAACCTAATTCTACATCTCCTGTAAAGATAGCTTCAGATAAGTCTCTAGAATCTGTAGGAATTTGGAAGTCACTAACCTCATTAAGGTATCTATATACAGGATTGCCATTCTAGTCAATTATATTATTAAGAGAGCCATTACTAATACGTAAGTTAGTCGGTTTAACATGTTTTGCAGCTTCTAAAGGTAGTTTATTATCAGAGAAATAATTAGGAGCATATTGTTTAATAATCTTAGTTCTAAGAGCTAATAGATGATTAATCTATTCGTCTACTTCTTCAGTAGACATACCTAATGATAATAAATCCTGTTTAAGTTGGTCTGATATAGCCCTTAAAGACGTATTATATACTTTACCATCTTTTTCAATAATAAGATGTACCGCTAGACTCTTAAGAGCTGTATCTCCACTCATACTATGAGTAGAAGAGGTAACTACATAGTAGGTATCATCTACTGTACTTAGCCATCCTGGAATAGCTAGTTTAGAGGCTAACTCTGAACCAGGTCTGCGTTCTGCTATTTTACCATCTTTAGTAATAAAAGTAACAGGTTTTCCAGCTACAGTGATAGGCATAACATCATCTGCAGTTGGTAGATAAAAGAATGTATTAGCTATATAAGCTTTCTTTTGCTTACTCTTAGTTACAATAGGATTGCGAGAATCCATATCAGCGGTATCGTTAGCAAATGTAGACGGGCCAGTAAAACCATCATCGTAGGTTTCATCAAATTCATTCTACAACTAGAGAGATTCCTCTCCTACAGCTATAGCATTACTGGGATTCTATTGCATAGTAGGATCCCACATTACTTGCTCTGTAGCAGGATCTATGTATATTTCTGAAGCCTCTACTTTTTTTAATGTAGGGGGTTCCACTTTGCCTTGTTCTTCTTGTATAACTATAGGAGTTGGTTCTACAGTAGGAGATGCCTCTGGGGTAGATACTTGAGCTACTTTATTCTTTTTCTCTTCTGTAGTTGATGGTAACTAAGTAGTATCTTCTTTCTTTTCTTCAAATGAAGATTGTTCATCACTCATTGCAGCTTCTTCTGCAGAGTTAGTTTCGTCTACAGATTCTTCTTTGAATTCATTAGTAGCTATTTCTATATCTAGCTTAGAATTATCCTACTGTGTATTATTATCAGCCTCTTCTTTTAATTTAATGTCCTATTCATTGTCTTGTATATGCGCATCATCGTATTCGGCAGCTTCATCTTCGTCCAATAGGTCTTGATCTATTATCTCTACTTCAGGGTTAGCTTCTTCTTCCAGTTTGTTTACAAGAGCCTCAATTTGAGATACGTTATCTTTCTCATCTTCTTTCATTTCGTCCTATGGAACAGTGACAGGAGGAGCCTATTCCTCCATACTATCTACAGTAGGACCTGTAGGAGTTTTCGTCTGATCTGTAGCAGGAATATCTTCTTCTGACTGTGAAACAGGCTCATTAGCAGCAGTACCCTACTCTTCTAGCTTTTCTTGTTTAGCTACCTATTCCTTCTATTCTCTACGAATTAAATCTCTTTGAATAACAGAAACAGCTCTGCGTTTGTATAGACTCTGTTTATCAGCTAGATCTTCGTCTTCATCCCAAGCTTTATTTACAGAATCGTTATAGTCTTCTATTATTTTCTTTTCGCTTCTAGGCTGTACTCCTTTTTCTTCATCCTCATTAGCAGCTTTAGTAAGAATTGAATCCCTTTGAGCCTAGGTTATATTATCCCAAGTAGGTCTATACAGCTTAGTATCTCCAGTATAAATACCTGTGATATATGCTGTATTATGCTAAAGAAGATCTGCTCTAGCACCGTCATTAACAAACTTTTCAGTCAAAGCCTGTTCCAATTCATCTTGAAATGGCAGCAATATACTATTTAGAGCATGTTGCTACTCTTCAGTTCTCTTATTCTGTTTCTTTAAATCTCTAATATATTTTTGTATGCCAGATATTCCATCTATATTTACGTCAAGATTGAGATCTTTTTTTAAAGATTCTAAATCTTGTTTACGATTAGCCAATTCTTCATCAACCTAATCTAATACTTTGAAATAGGTATTATTTATGAGATTATTTATAGCATTATCTCTATATTCCTCGAAGGTTATAACATCATCACTATCTAATTCTCTTACATACTCATCATACATTAGATTAAGCTAAGCATCTAATGACGTATCTTTTCTAATCTATTCTTCTAACTTTTGTATATTTTTAGTAGAATTTTCAGATGCCTAAGTCTAGTCATTCAATCTATCTCTTAGATTGATAGCATTCTTAATGATTTGCGTATATTGATCATCACCATATTTGGCATTAAGTTGATTAGCAATATTATTTAATTCCTTATTAGATGTGTAAGTAGATACAGTGTTAGCTAACGCTATGTCACTATCTATCATATCGTCAGTAACTCCTTCAGGTTTATAACTTCTAAGAGATTGTAAAGATTTACGTATTCTACCAAAGTTACCTCCTTTATCAGGATTAGCTGCTTGTATAAACTATTCGATCTTATTATCTCTCTCTGCATCAGCGTAATGATCGGCAGTTAATCCTCTAAGTTTATTGTCAGTTAATACTTGTTTAGTACCTTCATATACATCTCTAGCCCCGTATACTCCTGTCATAAATAGACCAGTGAAACCACCAATCTTCATTTCATTTATGAGATCTTTATCGGTATTTAGAGTATTATCTGAATGTAATCCATAGTATGCTAAATTAGCCTCTAAACCTAAATTAGCAGCATTAGCAGCACCATCTAATAATGAATAACTCTCAACATTGTCATATTTTCCACTCTTATACCTACTGGATACTAAATTCTAAATACCCTCTTCAGTACGTTCAGAGAAATAGCTAACTCCCATAGCTTTACCTAATTTAGTAATAGTAGATAAAGCATCTTTTGTAGCTACTTTACCCATAGGGTTTTTAGATAGTTTATCTGCTACTCTAGTCAGAGTATTATCCAATATATTAGAACCAGATTCAGCTAATCCTTGATTAGCGACAGATTGTGCTATTTCAGATGAAACAGCTGTATTAGGTGTTTTACCTAATAGTCTACGCATGCCATATGCCTTAGACAACCATTGACCTCCGTATGAGAAGAATGTAGATTGTAAATAATCTGGAATTGATAAAGCAGAGTTAGTTTGTTTAAGTACGTCTAAACCTTTTTTAGACTACTCTAATATATCATTGTACCTTGGATCAGAAGTATTTATTTGTTGAGCTACAGAAGCTTGGAATAGCTCGTAATCAGACATTTCATCTACAGGATATCCTAACTTGCTTAACTAACCTTTAGTCTAATTAGTTACATTGGCTACATTAATGCCAAGTTCATCTGCACCATTTAAAACTCTTTCCTAGTAAGCAGAAAATGCTTCTGAAGAAGTTTCACTATCACGCATATATGACGCTATCGCATAGTTTATTCCTGCTTCTGTCATGGCATACATTAACGGTAGTGTACCTCCAGTAGTAGCAGCTAGAGCTCCCTTAGCAACTGAATTAAGCATAGCACTAGCACCCATTTGTCCAAGCATGGCTCCAAATTCTGAATAACTACTACCTAAATGTGGTAGAGCATAATACCAGCTCATAGGATCACTCAGACTAATTTCATTATTCTCAAACTTTGCTTTAAAATTAGGGTCTATCTTAGTAGGATCGAATAGTAGATTACCTTTCTTAATAGTATTTATTTTCTACTAAATATCTTCCTCTTTAGATTTCTTACGTGTATTAGCTACCTCTAATGCTTCAGCTATCTAACTAGTCTGAGTAGCTAAAGAATTAAGATCATTTTTGTTTCTACTATTCCACATGAAGTCTATTTGATCTGGGCGTAGTTTACCTACGTTACCAAATACAGTATTTACTCCATTGTACGATAGCATATGCTTAAAATTATTAAAAGGATTTAAATCAGCAGAATAATCTGCATTTACATAATCATAGGTAAGATATTTAAGATAATCTCTTACGCTACCAAATTTATCCTTATTCTTAAATAGCTAGGCTGGTCTAGTTTCATAAAATATATCCTGTAAGTAAGGATTAGTTCTGGCTATTTCCTTAACTACAGGTTCTAACTAACTTAACGTTTGAGCTATTTCATTCTAGCGTGCATAAGCAGAATTTAATTGGCTTTCTGACCAATTATTTATATTAGCATTTATATTATTATTTAAATCTATTAACTCCTACTTATAGTTAAGATACTCCTATGCTTGTTCAAGTTGTGGTATCCAAGTGGCTTCAGTAGAAGCCAGCTCACTATACTTCTTATCAAGATTGACCATGTGTCCTTGTACATTAGCTTGCCTCCAAGGATTTGCAACAGCATCAATTATACCTGTTTCCTTTAATACTTTATTTATAGTACCAGGTATAAGTTCCCAAGGATTAAACCAAGAACTATCGTCTTGATCTGTCTTAGGTCTATTATAATCTACTTCCTCTAATTGTTCATGAACAGACTCAGCTGCTTCATTAAGCAACTGAGCCTATTTAGCTTCTTGTCCATAATCTGTTATCCCAAAGGTATCTAGCTTTGGGGTATCGTAGAGCTCAAAATCTCTAGCTCTTCTATTGGTATTTAAGATATTATCCATATAGATATTAATTCATTCTTTCGTACTCTGAAATAGTATTTTGCGTATCTGTTAATTTGGTACTTAAATGTCTATTGTTATGTGTCCAGTACGCATCTCTTGTAATTGCTGCTTCCCCTTCATCAGGTATTACTCCTAATATAGGTACTCTAATAAATTCTTTGGTCTTGTCTGAAACAGTTTTAGAAGTTCCGTCGCTAGTAGAACTCTGTCTATCTGTAATGGAAGTTGTAGTATTTCCTAGTTTTACTTTACGCATACCCATTGCAGCTCTTTCTTCAGGAGTAAAATCACTCATTTGTTCAATAGGTATATATGCGTATTTTCGTTGATAAACATAGTTACCATCAGTAGTTATCTTGGGTTCCCCTTTAATAATAAAATCATGGTATTTATTACCCATCTACCAGTTATGTTTAAATTTATCTCTAGCTGCAATACCTTTAACTGTAGTATCACTTAGATTCTTAGCGTTTTTTCCTCCAGGATTGATGACATTAGAGCGAGTAGTTCCCATTAATCCGTATGCGAAATCTTCAGCCAACACAAAGTTACGAGTATCATTAGCTTCGTATCCACCAAATGATTTAGTCCCATTAGTACCCTATTCTGCATAACGCTCGCTTACTTCAGGACTAAGTGGACTAGACATAACGTCTAGTAAGTAATTCTCGGCTGCTGATAAACTCTTATGATTTTTCACTATCTGATTAAAGCTATTACGCATTCTAGTTTGCATAACTTTAGGATCTGTATTAGCAGCATAGATTGCCTAATCCTCTGGTGATAAAGCACTTACACCACGTTCCATTACTATATTAATCTTATCTGGAGTAAGACCACTGAAGTTATCTAATAAAGTTTTACGAGCATCTTTATGAAGAATGGTAGTAAGATTATTAATAGATTGGGCACTCTTATCCATTGCAGCTTTCATCTGCATCTTGGCACTTTGTATCCACCAAGGATCTCTTTCAGCTTGATCGTAAGCAAATTCTCTACCTGCAGTAAATAAAGTATTGTTAAGATGCTGCTCAGCTTGTTCTTTACTGAAACCAAATCTATTCTGTAATACTTCTAAATGTTTGTTATATTCTGGAGTATTCTATATACTTGACAGATTTTTCTATATTTCATAGTCAGTTCTATCAGTAGACACTCCCTGATGTATCCATCCATTTTTAACGCCCATAAAGCTGGCTTTGAGATTATCTACATAAGGTCTAACTAGATCTACTTCTGATTTGTATGCTAGAGGAGATATATCGTTAAATATACCACTTTCACTAGTGTCATAGTTAGTAAAATCTACATCGTGCCATAAAGGATTATATTTACCCGACAGCATTAGTTGTTGATTAATCTTCTATCTAGTTAATAAGCCTTCTCTACTTTGTTTTAATCTACTTAAATAGCCATAATCTAAACTATTAATTCTCTATTGTAACCTAGCTCTGAAGTTAGCATCTTTCATAGCATCGGGATTTGCAGCAGCTTCCTAAACTAAATCAGCGAATTTGCCTATCGAGTTCTTGTAATAGTTTTCAGTATCTATAGCTGATGGAGATTGAAACTCTGCAAAAGTTGTTAGATTATTAGTTAGCTCTTTGGCTGCCTAATCTACAGCGGCCTTTTGAGCTGAACCGATCCTATATAACTCACCGAAATTAATAGGAACATATGTGTTTAATATAGGGGCTTCAGCTGCCCTATCATATCTATTTGCCTACATATTATCTTAAGAATTTATTCCAGTTATTTATTACATCAGTAGTAAAACCAGCTTCTAGGAACGGTTTATATAATTCAAGCATAGCTTTATCTCTCTTACTCTAATTACGCATGAGAGTTCTATTCTGTGCCCATGAACTCAATTGGCTAATTCCTGCTCTACGTATATTACGAGTAGTAGCTCTGTTCTGCGCATTTAAGTCTGAAGCAAGATTAGTAGCATTAACGTATTGTCTACCAAGATCATTCATTGCATTTGCGTATTCTGCTTTATATCTATTATTTTCATTACTTTCAACAGATCTAGCTTGCAATTTGGCCTTATTGGCAGCAATAGCATTCTGTAATCTAAATGCCATATTGTGACCAGTATTAGTCATTTGCTGACTCAAACTATAATCCCCTACGGCTCTATTAGTATCAATATCCCTAAGTACTGGATCAATATTATACTTACGTCTAGCCATAGTATTAGCAATAGCCTAAGCATATGGATTATAGTTAACTGGTACAGCTTCAGGGTCACTAGTGAATAAATTAGACATTATAGGAGCTAAAGATGCTAGACCTCCAAATACATCTCCTGCCATACCTAACCAATCTGGATTATATGTAGGTTTGGTTATTACAGGAGCAACTATTGGTTTACTAGTAGTTCTAGTTGCAATATCATTTGGAGTAGCTTCTGCACGATAATCCTCATCTATAGTAGTAAGATCAGGAACTATTTCTGGAGCAATAGACTTACTTGCTGCTCTAGTAGCACGCTTAGTAGCAGTAGTAGTTACTTTAGGAGTAGTAGTTCTAGGTTTACCTGCAGTTACCGTTACTTCAGGTAAATTACCAGCATCCACTGTTTTACCATAGCTATCCCAAGGAGCAGTAATATCACCTTTTATGCCCCAAGTATCTCTAGCTACAACTGGTTCTGCCTTATTAGTACCAGTTACTTTATATGTAGTTCCTTTATACTTGAAGGTATCCCCTAAATTATATCTATTATCCTGCACATTTATAGTATTATGCCTACTAGATACCCCACCATTATAATAGGTTTCAATACTCTTACTCTTATTCTTTATGCCTTTCTTAGCTTTCAGATTCTCTTGCATAGTAAACAACTTATCATGCAACATTTTATTATTCATCTCATTAAGCATATCTGCATTCTAGGCATATATATCATTTCCTTTACTCTTTCTTTTAGTCATTATCTTGTCCCCTAATTCTGCGAAGGTTTTACTTGTACCGGGTACTTTTAAAGTATTACTTAACACTCTACTGCCTTCTGGTAAATCAACTAAATTACTATCAGTAGGTTGACCTTGTTCTGGTACTTTGCTAACAGATCCATCAGGAGTTTGTATTAATTCTCCATCATCTACATATGCTAATGAAGTAGGTACTCCCCCACCATATTGGAATGTATTAGTACCTATTTCAGTATTATTCTCATTGAATTCATTGAGTAATCTTTCTGTACCAGCTACACCCTCTCTATTCTAAAAGGCATTAGTTCTTATTCTAGCTCTTTCTGCTCTAAGTTTTTTATTACCTTTAAATGCAGCTCTAAGACCGGTATTTAAAGTACCTTCATCATAATCAGTGAAAGAGGTCATTGACGCTTTCTTACCTTTCTTACCAATAGCTCCAACGATAGCTCCAGCTACGCCACCAATTGCCCCACCTACGGGTCCACCAATTGCAGACCCTAATTGAGCTCCAGACCCAATTCCACTTGCAATATCCTAAAGTGATTGCATTGCAGCTTCTCCACCAGTAGTAGCAGTAGATTGTTGAAACGGGCTAGCTAAAGTATTAATAGCTCCAGGTATTGCTTGAGCAATACCACCTATTTTTCCTGCTATGTTTCCTAACTTATTACCTTTAGTAACATTATTAGTTACTATCAAATTATTAGGATTATTAACAGCAGTTCCTAGAAGTATAGAAGACTGTAATTCATTCATATTACTTAATGAAGAAGGTAATCCAAACTAAGCTGCTGGAACTTTTATCTTTTTTTTCTTTATATTCTTTTTCATATTAAATCTTAGAATATCTATAAGTAGTTGTTATCTGTGGCATCTAAAAAGAATAATCTTTAGCAGACTTAAATTTATACTCGCATTCCATGTACTTACCTCTCATTCTAGCAGGGAATGATAAGCTCTCATTCTCTTCAAAATCATCCTGTCTTGGAACAGGCAATCTGTAAGTATCTTCACGATAATCGAACTTTAAGTCTTCGCCTTGTCTAGTAGATGTCTAATGTTTTGTATCAAATTTAGCACCTCTAAGTACATCCTAAGTAAGAATCTTATTATTAGGGGCTATAAACTCTCCCTAAAATGCTATATTGTCAAATACTTTAGTATACTGAGGATCTTTGTTTACTACTATCTTTAATTGTACATCTTTATCAGCATCTCCAAATCCATCTATTTGTAATGAATTTATGACATAAAAATCATTATTCTTAGTAGTAACAACTTTATCTTTAAATGGTAACGTAAAATCAGGGTCAAATGTGTATAAAGATGTAAATATATTCAACCTCTCATTATATATCAATGATTTATTATATAGTCTAAACCATATTTCATCATACTTCTTATCATACACAGAGTTAGCTTCTTTTGTCTTCTAGTCATATATATTATTCATGTAAGCTTGAACATTACACTCTTTAGATATAATATTCAAACCTTGTCCACCAAATTTGACTATCTCATTATTGTCCTAATCATACCAATAAATATTACTATTTGAATTAATGATACTCCTATCATTGACTACACTACTACCATTAGCAGTACTTATGTAGTCATATCTGTCTAGTACTCCACCAGTACCTAATACTAATTGACCAACATTGTTATCCTATACAAGAGAGCGTTCATTTACAGATAGCTATCCAAATGCAGTATTCTACCAGAAGTATAGCTTATTAAATATACCTTTGATATTAGTAATCTAACCATACTTAGAATCTACATCTATATAGTCAGCTGGTTTGAATATAGACCAACTATCTACATTTTCATTAGTAGTCTTAGCCTATGACGTATATACTCTATTATATGACTTAATATTAGCCTCATCATATAATCCTCTAGTAGTGAATAACTTAGCATCTGATACTACTGAGTACGCATCATTATATAAATAGTATGGTTTACTCTATGCATGGAAACCCTACATTTGTGTAGGTTCAATTTGCATAAAGGCATCTACTGTATTCAATGATGAATTAAAAGTTCTATGAGTCATTTCTCCCATAGATAGCTTCATATTGATGGTACTCTCAAATGGAATATATGCGCCGAAATACTTCTTAGCTTCATTCCATTCACTAATGTCATTCTTTGTAAATATCATCTATGCTGGATAGTCAAGTAATCCAATATAAGTATCTCCTCCGTATACGTACAATGGTTCGTCTACTTCTTTACTATATGCTCCAATAGATACATATACAGAGTTAGTTCTAGCAGAATAAGTATTACCACTATATGGTACTATGCCTCTCTTAGCATTAACTACTATAAGAGGGCATTCGTATGCATACTCGCTATCTGCTGACCCACTAACCCCACGTATATTATTTATAGAATCAGAAGATACCTGAAGAATTAAGCATGGGCCAGCTGGTCCAAATGTTGGCACATGATTACTAGTAAAGAATTCTGTAGCAGTCCAATTGCTGTAAGTTATGTTACCTATATTTACTTTATATGGCTTTACTCCACCATTATTAGTAACATTATATGGTATCATAGGTGGATATTTAGCATTGGATATTGTTTGAGATTTACCAAAATGTTTACTACTCTTGTCATAAAAGAATTTCTATATGTAAGCATTACAGAAATCCTACGCATAAAATTCAAATACCTATCTATTATCCTTACCACTTCCTGTAAGGAACACTCTAGCAAATTGTCTGCCTTTCTATAAATTAGTATCTGAAGAAGTTTCTCCATTAGGTGGGTATATGTTTTTAGAACTTACTGCTACCCAGTTTCTGACGTCTGTCTAGTCTTGATTTACTAAATTTGGGTTGAACTTGGTAAGAAGCAGATTTTGTTGTTCTATATAAATATTACTTTTAAATAGATCTTCCATTTTCTCCCCATTAAAGCATACTTCTGGAGAAATAAAACGCCAATATTCATCTGTAATATGCTCATCAGATTTTAGTATTCCGGATTCAAGTATCTCACTATCATAAGCAATTCTCATTACCTAGAAGTTAGTCTTTTTACTATGTAGAAATGGTAAAGATCTGTATTCACTAGTTTCCTTATTACTCTCCCCTACGCCTATATCTCCGCTTTCTTTAGTCTCTAGAATTCTATAGTTATATATAGGAGTAATTACGCCCTAAGATACAATAGTTCTATCTTCAATAGTACGGTCGCATCTTACTATCTCATATGCTACTGCATCTATAGGCATATTTTTAACAGTAAACTATATACCAAGTGGAACAGATAATAGACTACTATACTTCATTTCAGTAATAGGGCAATCCTATAAATCAGGGAATCTGATGTCACCTATCCATAACACTGGAGATGGGATAAACTTATCATTATAAAATACTATACCGAATCTATATATCTCATCTCTTTGATAACTTCTGTATCTAGAATCAATTATAGGGTCTGCATAGTTTTTCTGCATATACCTATTGTAGTCTCTATCTACATATAATGGATCTCCTCCTTTTATATCATAAGTAGCCACATAGTCTACTCTAACGGGATTACGTCCGACTATTCCTACACTATTTGTTAATCCACCATAAGCTTCAGTAATATCTGCTTCTTCCAATTGAGTTTTTATAAATGTATACTCTATATTTAGGCCATTACCACCAAGTTTCTTATTTCGACCGTATACGTATTTAGAACCCGTAGCTGAGTATTTATTCTATGTAACAAGGTTATATGGATTGATACAATCGTGCTGCTTAGGAACTTTGCGCATAGAAATTACATCATCTATACCAAAGTACATATACTATTCCGGATCAGATGTTTCAATTCTAATATATCCGTCAGAGTTAGCACGATACGCTCTAGCATCATATTCCACTATTTCACCATCTACATCCTCTATCATAGGAACCCAAGAGGTTTCAGTTACATTAGATGCAAATAGTCTATTCTATACAGTAGTAATACTATTGCATATAAATGCATAACTAGTAAGTGCGTTAAACTCTTCTTGAGTAAGAGTACTGATGCCACTAGAACCGGTATCAGTATAGTTAATCTCATCAGAAGCTGGACTTATTTCAACGTCATCTATTATAGAATATGTAGGAGCAGAATCATTATCTTCATAGAAGATACGTATAATAGTACAACGAGTAAAGTCTTTAGTATCTAGAGGTGCTGATAGTACAACTCCTTTACCAGTAAGGCTACCTTTTGACGAACCGTAATAATCCTCTAATCTAGAACTACTGTCAGATTCAGCCAGATGTACTGTTTTACTTAAGCTTGACAGAGAGGTCTATTGAGAATGGGGATTATATAATCTATAACAGTACTGAGCTACACCAGCTTTAAAATTACCCTTTACAAGATTACGTATCACAAATGGATGTAATACTGCATTAGGAATAATATCAATACTATTAGGATTAAGTATATTACCCTCTTCATCTAGTAATGGGTTATCTATATCAGGGTACTATACATACTTATCATCCATTATATTGATTACCTTTATAATAGATCCTCCATCTGTAAAGTACATCTTAATGTTAGATATAGTCTCATAGTTAAGTACTATACTAATCTGATTAGAATCATAATCCTTACCAATTCCTAACTTGCCCTTTAATATTACAGTACTAGTAGGATTAGGAGAATTAAAATTCTCTATACGGTATATCTTATTATACTCATCATTTAACTTAGTTACTACTACTGCAATATCATTAATAGTAGCAGTACCAATTATTCTCTCAGTATTCTTTATACTGTAATTATACTTTTTAGCTCCATCTACGCTTTGCAATACACCTGAAGTACCCTCATCATCCGTAACTATACGGACGTCCTATCCATACCTGTACTGATTATTAGGTAATAAGTTAATATCAGTATCAGTATTCATTCCACCTGTGAATGTGTTTATCTAAGCTGTATTACTAATCATAATCTACTCTAATTATATACATTCTACTCATCTCCTGTAGTAGAGAAGAACGTATCGTGATCATCGAACTCAGGATATAATTTAGTCCAAGTATTCTTAATACTTTCTATATCATCTACTCCTGGCATCATTGCCTCTGCATATGCCTATTTACGATAGAAGTTATAAGAATTACGTATGTCATAATAATCTCCTTGACTTATCTATCCTCTTAATTTCTTAGGATACATCAACTTCATAGTTACGTACCAGAATATTGCTTCTTTATACGATTCAATATCTGGTATCATAGGCATACCTTCACTATCTGTGAATATTGCATAGTAGGATATCTTAACAAAACCACAAGGTATATTAGTCATAATATAGCCAGGTTTAGTCATATACTATAACTCATTACTGAACATAGTGCCATCTCTATGTCCTACTGTACCATTGGTATACTACCCATTTACTGTACCTACTGTCCATTGATTAAGTAATATACTTAATGTCTATCTTAAGCTAGTATCTTCATTTAGTTTCTGTAATGCTTCTGCATCACTAGTAAGATTAAACATATTCTTCACTAATGGAAATAATTCAGTATCGTGTATTAACATACAAGGTTTACCACAACCATTATCGTGGAATACTCCAAAGCTAGATGTACTCTTTCTCATTGGAAGCCATCCACCGTTATCCTAAAATGAAAATGCCACTTGACCTAATTTATACAAATCACAAGGTAGAGATACTTGATGATTTACTACAGGTAATACTACTACTTTATGATCATACTGTTGTATAGCTCCTATCTTAAGTATAGCTTCTGCCATCCATTCTCGGATATCAGTTATCTTAATTTGATCTTCCTTTAAATCTAGATCCGCTATAATCTTAGCTATAACAGATTTAGAACTAATCATTCTATTGTTTATCATATTTATACTTCAGGATAGTCTTTTAACTTATTCTTTATTATCTATGCCAGATCTCTTTTATTTTGCCTACAAGCTACAAACTAATACATACTTTTATTAGTGAGTAAGCAGTCCTTCTTTGACCAATAGAATCTATACTTAAAGAACCCACTGTGTTCATTTAATAGATATACTGGCTTACCTAATTCTTTAGTAGCCTTCCAGTCCCATCTTAGGCTCTTACCTGTAAATTCTTTAGGCTAATGTTTAACTATTGATAATTTACCTAATCTGCATGGTAACTTAAATTCCTTACAATTATACATTACTTCATCTCTGATATACTTGAAATAATCAGTTACTATAGCTTTGAAGGTTTTTAGGTCTACATCATACTAAGTATCTGGCTCTATATATTCTTTATAGCTTATATAGTAATCAGCAATAGTGTAACACTTTCTGTCATATGTTAATCTTTCTCTCATCTCTTACTATATAGGTTTTGTGTATCATCTTCAGAATCATTGGTAACATCACTAGGTTGAGTTATTAATGTTCTAAGTTCTCTTTCTAGTATCATCTATACTATAATAGGAACCATTGCAGATGGTACAGGATATTCATCATCAGGATTGTAACAAGGTATGTCTTTAGTAGGATCCTCAAGTATCACATCTATACTTATATATTCTAATTGATTAGAATCACCTTCTACGTATATTTTATTATTCTTAACCCAAGCAATATAATCTTTACATGTAGCTTTTCTGTATCTCTACAATTTGGCTTTAGTATAACTGCCTAATTGAATAAGATTACCAAACATATCTCGTACTGCTAATACTCCTGGTTTATACTTAAAATTAATCAAAGTAGGTAGTTCCTTATCTCCTACATATACAAACTTATTAGGAACTGTTTGTACTCTGTCTAAGTGGATTGGTTCTAATGTAGAGACATACGCTTCATCTACATCATATCCTTTATCTATAGCCTACTTTATTAACATAGCTCTGTAATACTTAACCCATAATTCAATCTGATGTTTGGATAACTTCTCAGATTCAGTTATATTGTTATTACGAGCTATCTGTAACACATTGTCAATAATATTATTTAGACTCATATTTATTTCATTAACGTTAATACATCCTAAAACGCATTTTAAAGCGTTTTGAGACACTTTATGTGTTTGCCTTTACAATCCCTTAGTATAACTAATAGCGCTTCCTGTACAGTCTTAAAACAAAAAAAGGTTGACCTTATTGATCAACCTTATCCATTACATCTTGCATATCCTATGGTAGCATCTATTTCATTGGAGGTGGAACCATTTGACTTGCTTGTTTAATTACTTTCTTTAACTCATCTATTTCTTTCTATAAAGCATCTATCTTCGACTCCTCTTTATTATCTTCTTCAGTACCAAGTTTATCTAGCAATGTTTGACACTTTCTCATCTCTTCATCACACTTGGCAATTGATTCTTTTTGAGCTTTGTATGAATTATACTGATTTCTAATAATACTAACTATTTCAGATTTATCTGTAGAAATAGTAAGACCTATACTAGTATCAGTTATTACTGATCTATCTTCAGGTATAGTAAACTTCTTAGATTCCCCATTACATTGTATTACTATATCTATTACTTTCTTACGAGGTTGATTAGGCATTGGGAACTACCCTTGTGGTAGTGGTTCATCGTATATCTTAGATGCAGATATAACTCTACCTATATTATACTCGGTATTCTTTTTAAACGTCCCTACAACTTCTATAATGTAGACGTTATCACCAGGTTTTAATTGATTGAATAGCATATTGTTAAGATTAAAAGGGCTCAATTAAGAGCCCTTAGTTATTTATTAAGCTGCAGGAGCTGCAGGAGTAACAATGTGATTTACTATTTGGAAGATTCCGTTATTCTTATTGTAGTATACAAAGTATCTGTTGCCATTTGATACTTCTTCAGTAGGCATCTAATCACCAGAACCATTAATCAATGGTTTAGCTCCACTAGACGTATTACTAGAAGTAGTCGAACTACTAGACCTAGTAGGATCAATACTAACTAATGCACCAGCAGGTATAGTAGACAATGGTACATGTGTTACATTTAATAAGAAGATACCTTCACATGGCAATTGCCTCCATATTTTAGGACATATACCATATGTTACACTGCTATTTTCTACATCAGATGTAACATAGATAGTTCTAATTACTGGTATACCAAAATTATCTACAGTTCTTACTCTATTATTAAACATGTAAGGATTGAAAGGATAAAACATAATTACCTCCTTTCTTAGCAATTACAGCCTTCGCCGTATCCATATCCGTATCCTGAGAACCCACCATTACATCCAAAAGGATTACATGTCAGATATGCAGGAACCGGACAAGGTCTGATCTGATTAACGATATTAGCTGTTTGAGCCTATTGAGAAGCAGACAACTGATAAGCTTGCTTTTCATCACGAAGCGCATCAATCTTATTCTGCATTTCACGCATTTCTAACTGACAGAATTTGTCATTAATAATCTGAGTCTGAGCATCAATCTTAGCACCTATGATATTAAATTTGGAAGCATTATCTGTCATTAAACTATTGAAACCAGAGGTTATTGCATTCTGCAAAGTATTAGTCTGATTGCAGTTTGCTAACTGGTTCTCATAACTCATTCTAGTTATATTGTTATTTACGCTACATACTTCTTGTCTTAAATCGCAGCAGCAGCTAGCTAACTGAGAAGCCAAAGAAGCATTACCAGAAGTAATAGCATTGATTACTTCACAGCTTGCAAGTTTAGTATCACAAGATATTTGACTTACACCTGTATTGATAGTATTCAAAGCAGTCTGAACAGAGTTGATATCACAGTTCAAAGTTGTAGCAAGGTTGTTAATAGCGTCTTTGTTGCCATTGATAGCCTACATTAACAGGTTAGTATTAGCATCAGTATTCAATTCAGAAGCCAAAGCACCTGCATTGCGACCACCGAAACCAAAACCATTACCACCCCAACAGAAGAACAGCAATATGATCCAGATCCACCACCAGCCGCCGTTACCGCCCATGCCGTTGTTATTCATCATAGCCATTAAAGCTGCGGGGTCCATATTACCTCTATTAGCATTTTGCATTAAAGCAGCAAGACCAGCGTCAATACCACGATCTTGCACGATAATTCTATCTTCTAACATAATTGATTTATTTTATAAATTTGATTTTAATTAGTATCTAACGTAACGAATAGCTTTACGCTTGTATTCATAAGGATCATAATCGTGATCATGTTCATGTTCGTATTCGTGTTCACGTCTATCATAGTCATCCCTATCATACATGTGACGTCTTCCAAACATTCCCATTCGTCTACCACCTCTACGATAACGACCAAATTCTTCGTCTTCTTCGTCGTCTTCGTATTTGTACATTTCTTTTTCGTAGCATTCCATTTCAGCTTCTCTGACTTTATCACACATTACGTATACATAGTAATACCACATCTTGCCTTCATCTATGTCTTTATCATTTAGCCAAGCTTTGGCAAACTCAACATAGTTCTTAGTATTATTAGAACCAGTGATATTAATGATTACTTTGTAATAGTCAGAATAAACCATATTTAATGCTACGAACCAATCATATCGATTGAACTTACTTCCTAAAGTAATTCCATACTGACTGGCTAATGCAGTGGTTTCATCTATAGACCAATGCGGTCCACGAGTACCATCCTCATTTTCCATCTTCATTACAGCTTTACGAGCGTGCTCCTCATTGAAGTGTGGACCATGTTCTTTCTCATAAGCTTTAATATGAAATATTCTATGCATATTATTATTGATTAATATTGTTTTGAATATATTACTTTGTGGGTACTTCTACTACCCTTGTGTCCGTTACTTTGATTAACGGATTACTATTTACTATCTGGTATTTTTTGGTACGTATTTTTTTAAAGTCAAAGTGCCAGAATCTAACCCAGCCATTACGATAAGTATTCTTATACTCCTTAGTCTCTGTTACAAATATTGTTTGCTAGTTCTTTATGTCAATTTTGGCTGCTAGGATTGAATCCTTTTTACTAACTATGATAGTTGTTAATTCATTAAGCTTTAGTTCTTCTTCAAAGTCTATAGCTTCCCTTTTGATTACTGTTTTTACAGAATCTTTAATCTCAGTATTGATTACGCTTGCACTAGTTAGATTCTTGTCTTTGACTTTATTTTCTTTCTTAACCTAGTTTATATATTGTACCAGGCTATCCTTACTACAATTAAGTTCATTAATAGTAAGTTGTAATACTCTATTGTGTGCTTCTTTATCTGTAGCTATACTTTCGTAAGCCTTTATATTGTTAGTTATTCTATCTATTTCCTTATTTTTCTTACTTAACTAATTGTTCTAAAACAAAATAGTCGCAATAAGTAAACTAACGAAACCTACTGCGACTATTCTGATATTATTACTGAACCAATTAATTATCTTTACTATTATTGGTATCATCTGATAGTTCTTCATCTAATTCGACATCTAAAATCTGTTCCCCTTTCTTCTTTACTACTCTCTTAAGTATATTCCATATCTTCCATTTAGGATGTAACTTACCTAAGTGTTCTAGTAAAGAAAAGAACTCAACGAGAGCGATAGCACCAGCTATAAACTCGATAGCATGTAAATCGATAGAAGTTACAATAAACTTCTCAATAGTAAATGCTCCACAAATAGCTACTATAGCATCTCTGAGTTTGTAGAATATCTTTGACGTTAATCTCTTAGAACGAGCAAAAAATTCGTCATCTTTGAACTTCTTATTTACCTTACACTCATATATAGTGTTAACTACTATGACACCTGCTAGAGCCATTATAGGAACATATACTGGTGAATATAGTGAAATTAATCCACCTATAGCAGCGGAAAGAAACTTTTCTGCACTGCTAAACATGTTCTTAAATATCGGCATTGTGTATTCTCCTAACTGATAATAATTCATAGATAGTAACTGATAAGTGTAACCAAAAAAGTCCTTGCTGATTTGAAAAAGGGGATAAAATCAGCAAGGACTCTGAAAATTGTTCGAGATTATAATTATATAACGTGTAGGGTATTATTATGTTCCTATTGCTGAGTAGTTACTAGTGGCATCTAATAGCGCTTCTTACTTACTATAATGAGGCTATTTTATTTTCTAATAGAGTAACTCTGTCTTCTAATTGCTTAACATATTTAGATACAGATAAAGCACATACAGTTCCTAATACTCCATAGTTTAAAGATAGATATTCGTCATTATCTTTAGTAACAACTTGAGGTAATTTATCAAGCCAGTAATGAGCATTAGTACCTACTTTTACTATTTCTTTTTCATCATCTATAAGAGTATAGTCAAATAGATCAGCATAAGCCATATCATCTAGACTCACAGTATGAGAGTTTAATACTTTCTTTTTACGAATATCTGATGTCTCCCTGAAACCATCCTTTGCATAAATAACTCCATCTACATGAAGCGTATATTTTGGTGATGTAGTACATATGCCGACCTGGCCTCCACCCATACACATGTGTATATCATTAGGAGAAGCTTGCTGTAACTGCAGAGGACCTACGTAATTATTTATCTCACTACGTCTTCCGCTATCATTTCCGTTGTTATCTGTCTCAATGCAGATAGCATCAAACTTAGCTCCTCCTGTTACATTGTTTGTACCGTCAAAAGGCTTACTGAAGATTGTGCGAGGGGTTACAAGCCTAGTTGCCGAAGCTACATTATCACTAATACAAGCTAATGTCTTTTGCCAATAATTATTCTAATTTGTACCAAAAATAATCGGGTTACTGCTTAACGGAAAGTATACACCTGTTGAGAATCCTGGATATCCTTCTTCATTTATTCCACTATTACAATACACTTGTATCTGCATATTACCTAATGAATTAGGATGTCCGACTCCAATAAATAAAGAGTCATCAGCCCCAGTATTAACATTATTATAACACCAACCTAATACCTTTCTTAAATAAACATTAGTATCAGTAGAACCAAATTCATTGTAATTAGGGAAGCCAATTTGACGCATTACTCTATCTCCTACATTACCAAGATGTTTACCGTCCAACAAATCCGCATCCAGCCCTGAACCTGAACCATCGTTGCCGGCATGCCAAACTTTATAATTATTAGACCCTAAAAGAATATTTACGTCTCCGCTTACCCAGTCTTGATTAATATCGGTTTTAGCTATTCTTAGGTTACCGTCTCCGTCTGTGAAGTTAATTCCAATTCTATTGGAACCTGCATTATTAAAACTGATAGCAGACTTGGTTCTTGGAATAGATGTAAGGTCAATGCCAGAATCTGCATTAAATAACAATTTTCCTGTCATCGTATCCCCTGCCTTGTTGACATAACGGTTATCCAGTTCGCCTGTGTAATTGCCTGAATTTAGTATGAGATTACCATCGGTATACCAATTATTTCCCAAATACCCTATGTATGATAAATCCTAAGAATTCTAGTCTTGCACTTTTATCATGCAGTAATTATCTGCATCTAGCGATTGTAATATAAGCTTAACATCTAATGCAGTTGATATAGTTGTAGTTGACTTAAAAGTCTTAATTCCGTATATCTCCTAAGCAGTGTCAATTGTTACCGCATCAGTAATTCCATAGCCGCTTAGAGTATTTGGTTTATCCCATATCTTATCCCACGATGTAGTAATTATTTTGTCCCCTATAAATATGCCGGTGTCCATCTATTTACCCCCCCCCCGATTTTAATCAATTTTGTTTGTTTTAATAATCATATATGTATATAAATGCTATTGCATTAGTCTGATCTCCTGCTAAAGATACTATTTCATCTCCATCATACATATCGACATCCCAATCTATGTAATACACACCATCCTAATCATAATATGTATACCATAAACCTCCGTATATATCTCTTCCACTTACATTTCTAAATGATAACGGTTGAGTTTCATCTTCAGTATGTACATAAGATCCTTTGGAAGGTACTGTTACTATAATTGTGTCGGCAGTATTTTTTACCTCTATCTTTACTTCCTAACTACTATTATTGACAAGTATAAATGGTTTATACGAATTAGGATCTGAATGATTTATAAAGTCATTCACTCCACCCCCCCCCATTATGAGGTTAGTACCTAAGTAAGCTTTATTAACACTATTAGTGCCTTGTTTTATTCCATTCATATTATCCTATAATCAAATAAAGAGTATTAGATGATTTGGATGACGCATCATATTGTGCCTAAGTACAAGATACTATATGAAAGCCATCTACTGTATCAGCATTATAACTAGTAGATCCTGCAGGTCCTTGTGGCCCCTGATCTCCTTTGTCACCTTTTGGCCCTTGTGGTCCTTGTGATCCAGTTGCGCCAGTGTCTCCCTTATCCCCCTTATCTCCTTTCAGATTAGCAGAAGATGTACCTGAAGCAGATGTAACAGTAAGAGTAGTACCATTCCATGAATGTGTACAAGATACTCCATCTGTACCTCTATCACCCTTATCACCTTTACTTCCAGTATCACCCTTTTCTCCTTTAACTCCTTGAATTCCTTGTGCACCTTGTACTCCTTTAAGATTCTTAAAGTTAAAAGTAAACGTTCTAGCTTGTGCAGTCCCCCCCATAGTTACAGTAACTGCTGGAGTACCTACATTAGAATCTATAGTAGCTGTTACATCTGTAATAGAAGCACTTGCCCCATCAGTACCACGTTCTCCCTAAGGGCCTTGAGGACCTTCTTGACTAGAAATCAAAGAACTACCTACGAATAAACCTGCATCTACATTCTATGCTAACGTTGTCATAATTAATTAAATTTATACAGTTGGAACTTCAGGTGTTTCAAGTGCTGCTACTCTATCAGTCAAAGCATTAATTAAATCCATTAACTGTTTACCTTGAGCTGCAGATAAAGCCTCTACTATAGAGTCAGAAGTAAGAGTATTGTTTACAGTTACCTTAGCAGCATTTACAATATCTGTAGTTTCTTGTTTAGTGTATACTGCCTCACCATCTGCTTTAGTAGCTAATGTAGTTGCTAAGTTCTATTCAGCTTGTGTAGCTCTACTAATCTCAGCATTAAGGTTACTCTTGATCTGATTAATCTATTCAGTCTAATCAGCGTTGTCACTATTGTTAATAGGTATCCACATACCATCAGTATTACTCTTTATGACATTACCTGAACTATCTGCAGATAAATCAATCCAATATGCTACTTCAGTTGGATTAGGAGCATACTTAGATGCTACAAAATTAATATTTTCTTGTCTTATCATAATATTTTAATTATAAAGCTAATACTTGTTTACGTAATCTCCCTTCTCTATATGATACATGAATCCAAGAGAAATCAGATTCATTAATTAACTGATCAAATGGAAGATTATCTTTAATATACTCAAATAACTTCTTGTTCTCTTCTTTACTGCCTGCAGTAATATCAGCTGCTTCTCCATATAAGTGCTAACTGTTATTAGCTTTACTGCCTACGGCTTTATTTAAGGCCTCACAACGATATCCTGAGTTAACTCTGATAGGTTTACCATACCATTCCCTTAAAGGGTCTAGAATAGCCTCTATTAGCTTCTACAGTTTAGCTAAGATCTCCTATGAAGGAGTATTATCTATATCTTTTGCTTTTGCAGTGGAAGACTCGGTCATCTCTTCAATTGTAAAGTGTTTCATTCTTTTTGTTGTTTTCTATTATTATTAGATAAATCGTCCATCATATTACCTAATAAATCCGCAGCTAAGTTCATACCGAATTGTTTAGAGTCATTATCAATCTCACTGACTTTAACATTAATCTAGAGTAATAACATATATATCTACTCTAGTAATTCTCTATCTGACATATGAACTAAGTACGGATTCATCTTTATTTAAAAGTATAATTGTAATTATATTATTGTGCAGAAATTAGTACTATTATTCCATCATGACCAACTAAGTCTATTGGAATATACTACCCCGCTGCTAAATAAGATAAGGGCTATACATTACCTCTACTTGTACATCCATATACCCAAACATCTTCTGTAACTCTCATATTCTACCATTTTTCTTGATAGAGGGTTATGAATGATACTCCATTTGGTAAAACAGTATAGTGAGCATCTTCATCATCCATTTTGAGAGTTACTTCATCACTACTAGTGTTAACGTACAGTATTAACTATGAGTGATTTTCCATGTCCTATACTGTATTCCTATACAGCGTTAACCCCCCCCCAGTTGCTAGCTGCCGAGGAATATTTTACCTATGTTCTGTGAACCTAATTTAGCTTCTCCCATATTGTTCAATATTTAAGCTGTTATGTAATAGATGGCACAATTTTTATAAGAGCCAGCATTTATAATCTAATTTCTACTGATCACTTGATTTGAACGACAAATCGTTTCTCCAAAATCTCCACCTTCATGCCCAACAGAAAATATAGATATAGTCATATCTACGTAAGCCTTAAGAGTAATAGATGAACTTCCATCACTATTCTAAGCATCATAAACTTTAACTGATTTTTTTGGTATAACTATTGCTTCAGAAAAGCTATCGTCGTATATGTATATGGATTTGTCTTCATCCGAAACATTTATAAAACAATATCCACTTGCATTATTACGAAATAGTGTTTCATCTACATTATAATTAAGACCGGTTAAATCAGCTAATATATTATTTCCTCCAAGATATACTTTACTAGCGTTTTGTGTACCAACTTTGAGTTTACTCATAAGATTTTATAATTATATTTATTCAGTTACTGCATACATTGTATTAGCATCCTTAGGATCTAATGCTGCATAATCTGTAGCAGATATTTTAGTTGCGGTAGTGAGATTATTAGACTGCATTAAATCATTTATTTTGACATGATAAGAATTGTTAGTTTGTATAATGCTTATTCTTTTCGTAATTTGAGTATCCGCAATATAATATGTTATTATAAAATGAAGTTCATAAATAGTACCATTCTATGACTTATACACATTAACTGAACTCATTTCAATTACATTAGCATTTACTCCTGTAACGTTAAACCAATATCTAGTGCGATTACTAATTATATCACTGACAACATTCCTAAAACTCTATTCATTACCAAATATACTAATTATCCAATTCGATGCGGCAGTATCTGAAAGATTTGCATTAGTCGTTAAGAGTGAAGCATCTGATATTTCTATTGTAGATCCAGAAGATAAATCATCTACGTATTTTTTAGTAGCAGGATTATACTTATTAGTTGGAGTATATTCATCAGTATTATTTTTTAATAATACCTAATCTTCATTAGCAATTCTGGTACTATCAGCACTAATAAGTAAATCGCTCTATATACCTATGAAATACTTAAATATATCAATATTATAGGAAATAATAATATTACTATTATCATACCAAGCCATTGCCGGAATGTAATAGCCAGTACTTTGCAATTCTCCTAAACCGTAATCGATCATTATTATCTTATGATCATTAATTGCGGCTAATAGATTATCAAAGTCAGATTGTTTAACTTTTCCATCACTAATAGTAGGAATGAAAGTATAAACATCCTATTTAATTACACTCTTAGTAACAGTTATATCCCTAGTAGAGCCGTTAATACGTATATATACCCATAGAGGATAAGCAGAATCTTGATCTATTACAAAGTTAAGACTAATCTCATTATCTATAGCATAAGCGGCTACAGGTATTCTTGACCCAGTAGTTGTTAGATCGGCGATACCTACAGGAACAGTTATAATCTTTCCATCAGTAATAGCTTGCTATAGTTTGGTGTAATCATCTTGTGTAACTTTGTTAGATTGAATAGTTGGGCTAAAATAGTATACTTCAGGAGTTGTCTATAAACCTTTTATAACTTTTGTAAAACTAGCTTGTCCGTTTTCATATCTTATTAGAATAGAGTTAAGATCACTACCTACCTAACTATACAGGTTTAATGTTCTATTAAGTGAGCTTGAATTAGTAGAACACATAGCAAATATGAAAACTATAGACTAAGAGGTACCAGCATAGTTAGCGGCTAAAATTAACGGCTTATTATTAGAAGCAATTTCATTAGTTAATTCTATAAACTAGTCTAATCCGCCAAATGCATCTAATATCTCATCTGAAGTGCTAGTATTCTCAAGAAACATGATACCCTCAGGTATCATTATATAATCATTTATTTCAGACCAAGTTGCATTCTATCTACCATACAACTTACCATCTTCAGGAGCTTCTGCGATACCGCCTCCAGTACCTCCACCACCAATCTCTACCCAATTACTTGTTTTAGTATAATCGGTAGAGGTAAGCTGATACAGCTTACCTGGTCTATCCTCACATGTAACATTCTTTCCTTTATATACCCATACACTACCTTCTTCATCAGTCCAAGTCTCAGCTTTGGTTAGATCCGCATAGGTAGGAACTATACTACCTGCTTCAAGTGGTGCATCTTTCTTTACTTCTAAGTTACCACTAAAATTAAATGTTCCTTTATTTCTCATAATTATGCAAATGTAATTTTAAATGATGAAGATCCATTAATACCATCATTACGTGTATATGTTTTATATTCTACTTGACTTCCTTGTACTTCTATATTCTCTGTAGTCACTGTGAAACGATCTATACTATAATCTTCGTACTTATCATTTAATGTATTTAACAGAGTTATAGAACTTACTGTGAATTTAGAAGGTAATTTGAAAGCATGTTTATTATCTGCTGTTTCAGCTACATAAGTAATATCCAATAACTTACTAGTAGATAATGGCAATTTAGCGAATGTAGTAATATTATCCTTATTAGTAAAGTAAGGATATACACCTGTAACAGTTAAAGTCTTAGTATTACCAGGAACAATACTGCTAAATGTAGCACTCTCTTTAGCTACAGTCTTATGTTCATCACTAGTCTTACCAAGATTAGAACAAGCATAATATACAGGCATAGATGCAAATGTAGCAGTTGCTTTTGGTCCTTTAATATCTACCTTCACTGTATTACTTCCTTCAATTGCATTAAATACTTTACTTTCTAAAGTAACAGCAGAATAATCTGTATTAGGAGTAGCACTTTCTGATTCTCCATTTACTAATCTAGCCATAGTATAATTTTCTTCTAACAGATTTACATTAGAACCATTTATAGTAATAGTATTATTATCTGAGTCTTTACTGTTATCATTAGCAGCACTATAACCATAAGTAAATCCAGAATACTTTCTAGGAGTACTAGATGCTACAGCTGCAGATAATGTGGTATCACTAATAGTAATAGGAGTACCTACTTCTACTAATCCAGTAGAACTCAATGTGAATGAAGGAACTGAAATAGTAGCGTTAGGTGCACCTTCTGTAAATGTAAGACTACCAGGCCACAATTCCTTAGTAAACAATGTCATAAATAAATCCTACAGATTAGTATCAGAACTAATACTAGTAATACCAGCACTGTTAAGTAAACTAGCTAAAGGGCCACCAGCTACAGGTATCTCATTAGTAGTCTTTACAGCTTCAGTATTTACTTCGGTTTCTACTGTTATATAAGTTCCGTTATCTGCTAAGAACTTAGTACCATTTCCATTAGTAAGTATCTTATTAAGTTTAATACTTTCTTGACTAGTAATGATACCAGCTGATGTTGAACTAGCTTTTGGTAATGTTATATTCTTCTCACTGGTAGTAATACCGTTAGCTAAATCTACAGTCATTATAGCGTTATCAGCAGTACTATTAGCAAAGTCAATATCAGTAATAGCAGAGTTAGTCTTCTTATCTAATTCAGCCTGTACTGCAGTAGAAACAGGTTTATCAGCATCGCTAGTATTATCTACATTACCTAATCCTACTTGAGCCTTAGTTACAGAATGTGGATTCTACTTATTAGTGATATGAGTAGTAAGATTACTCTAAACGGCATTGATATCAGAAGTAATACCTTCTTGTGTCTTTAAACCATCTAGTTTAATCTTGTCATCTGTTGTCATAACTCCAGCAAACGTAGATGAAGCAGCACCAATACTAACTATTGCCTAACTTGCATCAACATATATGCCATCTTCACCCTTAGTCTTCTTGTCACCCATTATGTTAACATAATTGGTAGAAGAGAGAAATTTAAGATTTGTTATTATATCTGAAGGTAAACTGTCAGATACATCTTTGAGATATTTACCTTTATCACCAGCATAAGCTGTACTAGATGTTTCACCTAATGCTAATGATTGAGATATCTCTATGTATCTAGTACCTGACCATCTATAAGTAAGATTAGTATCTAATGTAACATATATCTTACCAGCTTCCCCTACTTCAGGTAACTCATTAAATGTAGCTACTTCTATTACGTCATCTACATATGCAGGCAATTGTGATGAAGGAATAAGACCTTTACCATCCAATGATGCGAATCCATTAGGTTGACCTTTAGTAGCTATAAATCCATTTAATTGGTTACTTACCTCAGTGATTCTAGTGTTGTTGTCCTGATCACCTTTCTGTCTTTCAGTAGTTTCATTAGAAATAGCTGTAGATAATTCTGCCTCTTTACCAGTAGCTCTAGTAGTTTCTGCAGATATAGCCTATTGTAATTCGGTATCTGCTTGCTTCCTATCTGCTATCTCTGTAGAAATACGAGTATTAATAGCAGAATCAGCCGATTGATAATTAGCAGTTATGTTATTCTCTGCATTCTTAGCACGAGTGACCTCTGCATTTAAATCAGTACGTAATGCTTCATCAGCTTGAGTACGAGCAGTTTCCTCTGCAGTTATAGCTGCTTTTCTATCAGCTATCTCAGTATTAATCTTACCAGTAACTGTATCTATAGCGTCGCCTCTATCAGCAATCTCTTTATCTATTCTACTACCTAATGCAGTATCTGCAGCTTCTCTATCACTAGACTCTGTTGTAATACGATTACCTAACGCAGTATCAGCCTGTGAACGAGTAGATGCTTCTGCATCGATATTACTTTGTAATTGTCTATCTGCAGCTTCTCTAGCTTCTCTTTCAGCCTATATATCTTCAGCGACTCCAGTATCTAGCCTTACTTTATCTGCAGCAGTCATTATACCTGCGGTAGTAGTAGTAGCGGCTGGGATGTCTCTATATAGATTACCAGAATTCACATAAACTCCATCTATTACTCTAGAGATAGGTTGTACTACTGTTACTTTATCTGCTGCGGTAGTAATAGTTGTATTTTCAGTTAGCCACATCTTTGGCATTGAATCAAACAACTTCTTATCTGCAGCAGCCATAAGACCTGCTTCAGTACTAGTAGATGAGTCGAGTACTACAGAACTATCTGTATTATTCACATACAGTTCATCACTGCCTCTTTTCTTATTGTTTACATTTATCTTATTAGTAGTACTTGTTTTCTCAACTGCACTACTTACATTAGACAGTACCGTATCAGGTAAGCTGTCTATAATATCTTTACTATGTTTACCCTTACCACCATCGTAAGCAGTACCAGTAATCTCACCTATGATTAATGGACCACCGTCATTTACTGAAACCCATATTGACCCAGACCATCTAAACGAATATGCAGGCTGACCTTCTTCAATATTTATATATATCTTACCTACTTCTCCTATTACAGCTTGAGTATGTTTAGCATCTTTATACAGTTTAATGTTGTTTAACTAGCCAATAGGAGATACATCATACGTAGCGTATACTTCTATTACATCGTCAACATACGAAGGCACAATAAATTGTTTGCTGTTTTCATCCCATCTATATATAGCATCAGACTTTTCACTATCTAGAGGGGTAAGAAATACATACAACTGGGTTTTAGACGGATCACTAATTGTATATGCTCCATCCTCTTGGTACATATACAACTTCTTGTCTCCTGTATTAAAGTATACATCACCTACATTAGAAGTATAGAACTCTAATTCTGAGGCACTCTGTATACACTATTTAATATTTACTAAACTCTGCAAACTAATGTTCTAATCGGTAACTTTCTGAAAGTAATCTATTATTCCTTCCAGATTTAGTTTACCATTAGAAAACGAATCCTGGAAAGGGATATTCTCCTTTCCAGTTAGTTCGTTTCTTAGTTCGAGTTCACTTATTTTAACTCCTTTTACTATCATTTCGATTCGTCGTCTTTAAGTTCTTCTACTTCCTTAGTTGCTTCGAGAAAAGCTTGGATAAAGGCAGGTTTGCAGTATTGACTTACATACTTATTCAGTACTTCTACTTCTTCAGATGTAAGTTCTACTTCATTATCTGAATTGTAGATCTTGAATGCCAAAGCATGGTCTTTAATACCACTACCTACTTCATATATCATTTCACCTATTTGTTCTCTAACATCAATACAGACTTTGTTAGTTTTCTTAATATCTGTATATACTTCCAGTTGTGCAAAATTTATTTTCATAATTATTTATGTAAATTATAAACTAACATCATATAATATACCACCTCTAAAGCGTAAATATATATCTTTAGTATTAATAGCATCTCTCCTTAATGCTCTTACCTCACCAGTGTATCCTTCATACCGCTTATAATTACTGTCTATAAAAACAATTGTACTAGTTGTTAAATTTAACTAATTACTATAAGCTCTATCCCTAAGTACAATACTGTTGCTGTCAATATATGTTCTATTTGCTATATTATCTGTTCCGTCTTGTATAGCAATACTACTATTATTCATAGATAGAGTAGTAGCACTACTGCTACTATTGATATTTAATCTTGCTCCTGTACCTGCATAATCAGATTTTACTTCAAAAACGGTAGTATCATTTCTAATCATACTCATACTTCTGTCCTAAGAAGACATCAATATACGTGTACCTTCTTTATTACTAGAAATATTACCATTAAATTCGCCATCAGTAGCGTAAATAGTACCAGTAAAAGATCCACTTGTAGCATAGACAGTACCTTCAATGTATGCACCTCTAGCATATAACTTACCCTCCTATGTGACTCTAAACGGAGCATTTCCTCTATTCTCCTCAGTAGCACCAGCCCATATTCTAATTGCAGATCCATTATTACCACCTGCTCCAGTAATACCAGCTACTACTGTAAAGTTATTAGTACCAGATTCATATCCTACTCTGACTGCATTACCACTTACAAAGTCTAATTTAGCATCTTTAGCGATAATTAAATCTGTATAGATACTTTCTACATTAGTAGTAAATTCTTCCCAATAAGCAGCTCCACCAGAAGTACCAGGAGCATTACTATCACTAGATATATGTGGAGCGACAGTATATATACATTTGTATACTTTATAACCAGTAGCTGCACCAAAGTCTCTCACAAGTACAATATCCAGATAACGTATCTTAGATACTGATTGAGGAACGTCCTGATCATTACGATATTCTCTGTTAGGTTTCCATTCTGATCTACGAATAATTAAACCATCAGCTCCATCAGATCCATTAGAACCAGGAATACCCTAATCCCCTTGTTCTCCCTTAGTCTTACTCCATTTATAGTCAGCCGGATTAGTACTATCGTTAACATTTAAGTCAGTAAGTAGGCCTAACCAATCACCAGGATCCTCACCATTATTACCTGTAAATGTACGACCACCATCGTTAGAATATTTTATATGTAGATAATAAGTCTTACCGTCTATACCTATACCTGGTATACCTTGCTCTCCTTTTTCACCCTGTACACCTTGGAATCTAGCCCAAGTATAATCTGCAGGATTATTACTATCTGCATAGTTAAAGTCTACATAAGTACCAATGTATACATCCGGAGTTTCAGTCATTTGACTAGCTGTAGGATTTTCTACAGGTGAGTATTTGATATGGAAATAAGATACTTCACCTTTATCACCTTTAGATACCTATTCCAACCAGTTAGTACTAGAACTACTAGGTTTGTCATCTGCTCCATTAGGATTGATACATAACCACAAGTAACCCTCTACACTTACTCTATCATAATAATCATAATGAGTATCTGGTTCCCATGCACCACAATCATTTGCTACTCTTACTTCATCCCCATTTGGCTTTACTTGAGTAATAGTACCAGTGAAATATACTGAGTTAAGATACGCTGAATAACCAGTCATTTCATAGCCAAATATATTCAAATTACTAAGATCACCAAACTACATAGCTATATTCTTAGCCTTGTGATCCCATGTATTTTGTTTTACTAAGTAACGTGTATAAGTACGAGTTGAATAACAAGATGTCTGACGATCTACATTAGTTTTATTACCGTATGCTACGAAGTTCATCTGAGCACAAGGATGGAACGTCATATTCCAGTATTCGTCTACAGGTCTAAGTCTATAACCAAACTTCTTATTCTGACTATCAAGTATATTTGTAACTTCAAAGTATACAGTATAGAAACCGGCAAACTTCCTATTACCCTTACCATCGTCTTCATCCTATTCAGCATTCTCTTGAGTTCTTTCAGAATGGAATATACCCATACAAAGGTCTCCTATAGATACTGCTCCATATTCACCTTCTTCCAGCTTTAAAGTAATAAGACCAGTATATTGATCTAATTCTTCAACACTTTCAATTACACCTGCACCAGGGGCGTTCCATTTATCTCCTAATTGAATCTCTACACGATTGTAACGTAACTCTGGCACCTCTAGGAATCTACGTAAAGTAAGGCTATCAAACTCAGCATGACCAAACTTATCAATTTTACCACCAAAACCAGTAAGACCTGAAGCAAACCCTTCTTGACCAAAAATAGCAGAGTCTTTAAACCATACTTCATAAGGAGTAGAATCAGGTTTAATTTTACTTATATATATGTCATCATACAGTTCAGTATTCAGATTCTTGTTTGTCCATTTCTATAATTCGCTATCCCATGCAAGAGCATTATCATTACGTAAGTTCTTTATCTCTACGTCTTGCAAGTCTGTTAATCTACCAAGTAAGCCTGTTACTACTTTGCTAGCAGCTATATTAGACCATCTATCTCCATCATACTGCAATAAGTCCAGCTTAGTAGGATCTACTATATTAGTATCTTTCATTAACTCAATTCTATTCTACAAGTTAATCTATGTCTGTATAGAATTGAGATCATTCTTCAGTTTGTCTATATCTGAAGTATTAGCTGCTGTAACCTTATTAGTACTAGTTAACTACTAATTTTGCACATAGTTTACAAGGCTATCTGACACAGTCTTAATAGCTATAGTATTCTTCCTTACCTATCTTTCTAATTCTTCTGTAGTCATTATTCACAAATTATAAGTTCGTCATTAATAGTGGCAATGCCAAAATTAGTAATTAATTCTCTTTCTAGCAATAGAGGATGTATTATTTCTTGATCGTTACCATCCCAATATCTACTAGGTTGTACTAGACAATTGATAATCTACTTTAGTTTGTCTACTTGCACTTGAGTTAATGGGTAATCCCCATCTATCAAATTAGCTATATAGGTAGCACATATTATACTTTTAATGTCACACTTATCGTACTCTATGTTATACTTAGTAAGTAGATTCTTGCTAGCTTCTATCTTGTATATCTCTTTAGTTAGCATAGTGAACAAACTCCATTTTTACAATTACAACAACTAGTACAAAAAGTTTTATTTCCACTCTTACAACATTTACTACAGTCATAATGACCGTCATTAAATACAGAATAGTTAGTATTTATATTCAACATTCTAGCTATATCTTTATAGTACTAAACTTGATCATCAATTATATCATGTTCTACTGCATACTGTAATAAGTTATATTTAAGCATAAATAACATAATACGATCTTTCTATTGATCATCCAAACAAGTACTACAATGATTACACAATAGGTCTATTTGCTTATAATACAGTTCTTCTGTATCATAATAAAAAGCTACACTATCTTCTATAGTAACAGTAAATGCGTTAAGCACCATTTTTGGATCAAAGCTATCTATATCTAAATAGATAATACTTCTTCCTTCTGTTAATTCTACCTGATCACCTTCTTCATTCATTAGTAAAACAGAGTAAGAATGATCGCTAGGTATAGCTGAATTGCGATTAGAATAGTTATCCAGTGTGTCTATATACAGATACAAATCCTCCTATACTGTCTCAGGTAATTTAGTATCTAGGTTTATTGATAGAATACCATTCTCTATATTTATTCCGATTATTTTCATGATATTATTTTAAATAAAAAAGGCTACAGGGCTATTTAGCCCCATAGCCCTTTATCAGCACACTGAAATAATATTTATTATTTTACTTCTGCACCAGAAATAAATGATTGGATACCCTTGTCTACGATAGAGTCAACCAAGCTAGGACAATAAACTTCCGTAGTCAACGGAGTAGTCTTAATATACTGGTTGTCATTACTCAAATACAGGTTATCATTTTCAATGATAGCATAGTCGTATTCAGCACCTTCAACTACTTTACGAGTCTGTTCTACGCTAGGATAAGCACCAGTAAATACGTGGCCTTTGTAACCCATATTACGTACTTCTGCATCACGTACTTGTTTCCAGTAGCCCTTACCAGGATTACCTACAGTCTTAGCGATAGTAGCGCCAGCAACAGCTTTAGGCTGATTAGCAAGCAGAGCACCCGGAATAGTTTCATACAATGAAGCTTCCATAGTTACAACGCTATATTCGTTCAAAGAATCAACACCTTCGTTGTCATCTTTCGGCATAGCAGTCAATGTAATAACTGCAGAAGATACAGTAGCCTGTACACGACGATTTTTGTGAGCATTAATCTTCTTTACAATAGCGGCAGCCAAGTCAGCAGCAGTTGCAGATTCAGCATATACTTCATAAGTATGAGTAAACTGCCAAGCAGCTTCGTACATATCTTTGTAAACAATACGTAATACGTAACGATTACCTGCAACGATAGTAGCATCAGTCAAAGTAATAACGATCTTCTCTTCTACAGGAGCTACATATTCACCAATTACTGCAGACGGTTTAGAGTTTTTCTTGATCTCATTAGAGAAGTCAATATTTGCCTTCTGAGCTACAGAACCATCAGGCATAGTAACATTGATTTTAGAACCAGCTACACCTACGTAAAGAGAACTAGCAGTAGCAGCTTCAGCAGCAGTTTTAATCAAAGCTTTATTTTCGTTAAATAAAGCTACGTCACCTGCAGCAAGAGCATCAGCTGTAGTATAAGATGCAGGACAAGTTTTTCCGATCAATACGGAATGTACACTTTGTAACATATTAGTTTTTTATTTTAAATTAGACATATTAAGCGCTTAGTCTAAGACGCTTAGTTCTACTCCCTTATTGCAGGTTTCCACGTTCTAAGCGCTATTTGGTTTACTCCATATTAGGAACTACTTCCTAAGTATAGGAGTTATAACGAGGATTTGCTTGATTTTCAATATACAACTGAGCTGCTAACTTAACAATCTCTAGATGTGTATGTTCAGGCATATCCGTATATTCTTTAAAGGGTTCAGTGTGTATATCTATATAATGTGGTTTTCTTAAGTAATGCAATATATACTTACTTACTTTATATTTTCCATCAGTATATAGTTTAATTTCGTTTCCCGATAATAGACGAATTGGTTTTGCTTTAGTATATCTTAAATGATACTCTGATAAAGAATTTTCCTTGATTCTGTCAATAGTTTCTATACTACCTTCTAATACATCTGAGTAATGAATTACATAGTTTCCATCACTGTCTAATTCCCAGCAGGGATCTGTATATCCATCAGCTGGAGATATTCCGGCAGTGTCACCTAAAAGTATTACGTAATCTTCTGGTATAGTTACTGTATATAAATCCTTAGAAGTAGTATCTGGAACTAAAGTAACTTCAGCAACCAAAGTACGTAGGTCATCAATTCTTTTCTGAATCTATTCAAATCCTTTAACCTTAGGGTTATTCTAAGAATATCTTGTCTTCCAGAATTTATCTAAACCTGCATTCAAGAAATACTCAGTTGTATTTGTAGTAGGCTTAGTAAAGTTATCATCTAACTTATTAAGCTCTAATTCAAAAGACTCAAGTAATTCAATATTCTTCATAATTATTTATTATCTTCAGGTTTCATATTTAACCTATACTTAGCTTCAGTGATAAACATCTCTACTGCTCCTTCTACGATCTCCATATGCACGTTTTCAGGAAGTTCGCAGTGATCTAATACGTTTACTCCATCTACTCCAATTACGTCAAATTTCTTAGGCTTACGATAATATACTAAATCTACTTTCTTTATAGTAGTATACTCATCATGAATGACATTTAGATAAAGTTTCTTTTCCTCATCTGCATTATTACCTGCATTCAATACTACGTATGGATTTAATACAATAGCTTTGTTATAGTATGTAGATATTACTTTTTCAACGTCATCCTCTCTAATAGTCTTATTAGAAGTTACTACATAATCTTGTTCGTTCTAGATCTCTTCCTCTATCTTATAGTTCTTAGATATTAAACTATTAGAACGTATATATAAGAAGTAATCAGAAGGTAAAGATACTCTATCGCTAGTCTTATCTGTATTATTTTCATCTTTAGCTTCAACTGCATACAGACCTCTAGTAATAAGACCTTTTAAAGCATCTGCATTCTTCTTTTGAGCTCTAGTACCATCCTGTACTGCATCTTCTTGCAAATAGTTCAGACGTACATAACGTTCTGTATATGCATTCAGAAAAGAGAAAATTGTATCAGATGTTAGTTTTTCTGCCAATTCAAAATTCGGATTCATAAGTGTGATCCGTCTTTCAAACTCAATTTGCATTGCTCTGCTATTCATATCTTATTCTTATATTTTATTATTCTTCTAAACTGTTTATCTGTAATTTAGTCTAAGCTCGATTAGATTCAATATTCTCTAAAGCTATTACTACTGCTCTATTAACTACTTCATTAAGAATATAATCTGGTACTTCTGTAATATTCCTATTATAATCTGTATGTTGTATCAGTTCAGGATACTTAACATAAGTAATATCCGCAGTATATTCTTCCGCCTCCATTCTAATAGGATCTATATATATCTTTAAAGTATTATCTTCTAATACAGCTACAGGAGTATCTATCCAAGGTAGATTATTATACGTCTATAAGAACTTGCCAGCTTTGTCGTGATCTATTAGTATACAAGTTGATACTTCATTATCATAATGGAGTACACAATCTACATAGAACATTCTCTTAAGCTCTTCTCCGTCTTTAAAGAAATTAGATAAAGTAAGCACATTAGAACTAGCATACGGATATACTAAATTCTAAGCAGAATCTGTCTTAATCAGTTTCTATAGATCAGCAATACGTTTTACAGCACCTTCAAATCCAACTTGCATTGTATTATTTCCAGTATATTTATTACATATTACTTCTATATATGCCTAATTAAGAAACAGATCAATTTCTTCTGGAAGAAATGCAGGACAGCCGCCGAAAGCGACTGCCTCTGAATTCTTATCCATTAGAACTTTGAATGCCTTATGTAAATCAGATATTTTCATTATTTAGATTTAATTTCGTTCATTATGGCTAATTTGATGTCTTGATTCTTCTTGTCTTGTAAATAAACAATCACATCATCAATGCCATTACCAATCAGATCTGTACCAAAGAAATATTGTGTTCTATTCTTACGAATGATATTTTTAGCAATAGCTTCTTCAATAACAAAGTTAATTTCCTTATTAGGATTATTAACCCATTTAAGCATAAATTTCTCAGGAGCTGATTCTACTTGTTCTGTAAGTTTAGCCTCTACTAATTCATTAGACATAGTATCAGACTTCATACCATAGAGACGTAAGCACTTGCGCATATCTTCAATAGACATCTTATCAAGTTCTCTATATGCTTCACGTTTAACTTTATTGACTCTATTAGTCTGTTCAGCTTCTGCATCTTTATTAATCAACACATAGTCCTTAGAAGGATTCATATTAGCTAATCCGTCAGCTACTCTCTTGTGACCTTTTAAGAATAAGTATTGTAATTCATCCAGTGGCCTTTCAGTATTGAGAATCAAATCTCTTTTACCGAGTTGTACTGCGAAGGTAGTCCAAAAGTCACTACTTGGTGACAATTCTCCTTCTTCTTTGTTTAAGGCTTTTTCCAATCTACGAGCATCCTATTCGCTCAAGCCAGTATAGATATTACCAGATCTAGTCCAGTAGGGTCCTACATAGTCAAATGTTGTAGGCCATTTTGTAAGTCCAGTCCAAGGATTTACTTTAACTATTCTAACGATTACTTCCATAATACTTTGTATTAGATTTATCAAGTTAGTGAAAAAGGCCAGCCTAAACTGGCCTTCTATATTATTCAAGAATTACTCGAGAATTAATTAAATAATGTTAATTAATACTCGTCTTACTCTAATATCAATTCCCCACACGCACGTGGATCCCTCAACATTATTCCCATTTCTCCAAGGAAGAATACAGTATATCCATCCTTACCGTTAGATCTCAGAGTATCTTTGCTCTTAGCATAACCAGACGGAGCAACAGCACCACCAGTATACCAAGTAACGAACTCGCGATCCTTACGAACTACCTTAACGATATTGGCTTCACCATCACGACGACCAAGATCCAAGAAGGTCATACGATAAGATTCTTTCGGTTTCAATGTAATCGGATGCAATTCACGATTATAAACTGTATCGTCATACAACGGGAAATATTTCAATGTCAACTCGATACCATTAGTCATCTTGTAAGTCTTGAACTGACCACCGAAAGTAAGGTTATCACCGGAACCAGTTACAAATACTGTATCAGTCAGGTTCATAGTAGCTACCTTTTCTTTCAAGATACGGTCGAATTCACGCATACCCATTTCACCAGTCAAAGCAACAAACTTACGTTCATTAGTACCCAGACAGTTGTAAGACAGGTCAAACAAGAAGTCTTCCAACATTTCACCAGTCAACTTAGTATAATAGCGTCTGTTAGACGGAGCAATCTGTTCGAGCAAACCAGCACCGATAAATACAGGACGACCATTAGTACCCTTCAGATTACAAGAACCGTCTTTGTTAACATTGGTTTTCATGTAAACCAACATACGTTCGCATCTCTTATACCATTCACGTAAAGCTTTCCATTCCTGATAATCAGCCCACAAGTAAGAAGTCTTACCAGTTGCAGGATCTTTCAGTGCAATAGCCATTACTGTAGAATAAGCAGAACCAGTGATATCATAGTTGATACGAATAGTAGTTAAGTAGTTACGCATCTTGAAGTGAGTGTTGTAGTTCAAGATATCACCCTCTTCACTGTACTCTTCGTATGCAGAAGCAAGACGAGATACCTGCTTACCTGCTTCCAGATATTCAGCAGGAATATAAGAAGAAGGCTGACCGTCAGCTACAAAGCAAGTATAAACCCACAGATTGCCATCTTGATACGGAGCACCAGCTACACGTACTTGGAATTCTTTATTATCAAACTCTAGAATAGCACCAGGACCAAACCAGTTATCTTCCAACCACAACATAATAGGTGTGTTACCCAAACCTGCAGTAGAAGTAGAAGTAATAGCTGCGCCATTCCATTTAGCGTCTCTAATTGTTACGGCACGGTCAGCGTCGATCATTACAGACCATTCAAAAGAAGGCTGATCAATCGTCATAACGTTGCCAAGACCACCTGTCAACATATCCAAAGAAGTGCTATAGCCACTATCTTTAGTACCAAATACATAAGACAGGATGGTAGATACCTGATAAGGATTCTACTGTGAAGCTACTGAAATCTTCGCAGTATCAATCAGGTCTGAAAACCACTTACCTTTGTATAGTTGCAGATTGTTAAGAATACTGTTATCCATAAAAATACTAGTAAATTAATTTATTGTTAAATTTTTTTATTATGCGGCACGTAGTTGTCGTGCAAAAGTATCCCAAATAGTTGAGGTACTATCATTATTTATTATCTGTTTCTTAGACTTCTTAGATACTCCATTACCTCTCAGGCTATTTTTAAAGTTATCTAATGCGTCTTTTCTACCCTTCTGTTTAGCAATAGTAATCAAACTATCGCCTTTCATTGTAAAGTAAGCAGAAGTAATAAGATTCTTAAGGCTTTTAGCGTAGTCTTTCTAATACTTAGTAACGCCATTAGCATCTGGTTTAAATATATATTCTAGCAAGGCGCGCTTGTCTTTTTCAGGAATATCAATACCATAAATGCTATTCATGCCTTTTATTTCAGAGACAACGTTCTAAAAGAACTCCTGTTGCTGCTTTTCAGCCTCTCTAGCCTACTTTTGTTGCTGCTCTAATAGCTTTTCCTTCCTCTCAGCTTTAATGTCTCTAAGAGCCTCTAAAGCATCTGTAGCCTCATCTTCAAGAATACCAGCATCTTCATACTTGGTAATCTTCTTTTCAATTTGTTTAGTAGAGAACCCTTTTTCTTTCAAAAACTCCTTAACTATGAGCTTTTGATTTATTTCGTTATCTTCCACCTCGATATTGTCAAGATCAAGATCAGCATCAATACTAAAATAGTCTTTAAGATTGCCTCCATTGCGTACAAATTCATCAAGTTTCTCTACTTCCTCACTAGCGTAGTTTGGAACTGAGTTCTCTTCAATTACATCTCTAAAGTATTCAATAAGCTCTTCAGCAGTCTTAGGTTTCTCTTCATCATCAACATCGTCCCAACCAAGTTGCTCTGACAATGAATCAAAGAAGTTAACTATTACTTCTTCTGACTTGTTATCATCTGAAGTGTCATTATCTTCGACTTCTTCTGTGTTATCGTCTTCATCAACTTTAGATTCAGGCTTTTTCTTATTTTTCTTAGGTTTAGTTTCAATAGGCTCTTCCTCCTCTTCTGCATCATCCACATCTTCTGTTTCATCGTCTTCTTCAATTTCTTCCTTTTCAACCTTTTTACCTTTCTTAGGATTTCTCAAAGCCTCCAATTCCTCATCTGTCAACTCTTCTGAAACTATATCATTAAGATCGTTGTCAATATCATTATTCTTATTAGTACCTACATTAGGAACGAGACCATCTAGAATTGCCTCAAATCCATTTAATGTGTTCTTATTTTCCATAATTATATATAATTAGATTTATTTCTTCTTTCTACCCTTATGCTTCCAACGCTTAGCATTCTAAGCAAAGATAGCCCTCTTACGAGTTAATGGGTTCTTACTGTGTGTAAGCTCTTCAGTTGTCTTACCAGTTCTTTTCTTTAAGGCATTAAACTTACCTCTATTCTTTTTCTTTATATGTATCCCTCCATACTTATAGTTAGGTATCGGATACTGTGGCATCAGATTCATTATCGTATATCTCCTCTTTATGAAGACGAATTATTAATTCGTTCATATATTTATACATCTCTTCATCAGTAAAGTATTCCCCTCTACGATATGATAATAATGCATTTAGTTCTTTGTCTGTTAGTTTAGGAGAATATAGTGGGTCCTTATTTACTTTTATATTAAAATCGCAGTTATACATGGCATCCTCTACATCTATGAAATTATAGTCTACGCCCATTATATTTGTACTATACAATAAAGAATTATCTCTAAATTTATTTAAATATTTTTGCTATTTCTTTACTGCAGACATGTATATAGCTAACTTCTCATCCATGTTTAAACAATTTCTTGATTTGATTTCTTATTAATATTACGTACAATAGGTCTAGTTTGAAAATCTTTAAATAAGATACTAGGCTTTGTATGTATCTTTAATAACATTTTCATATTCCTGTATATATCAGGAGCATTTTCTATAGCCTCTCTAAACTATTTAGTATTAGTAGGATAAGTAGAAGGATTATAATTCTACATCAAATACTCATCAAACTAATTCATTATACTTTTCTTTTCAGTAGGCATTCTTAGATACTTATACCTATCTAATGCTTTATCTGGATCTTTAAACAGGTCTTTAACTTCCTCGAAATCTCTATACTTACTAGGTTTACCTAACTATCTCAAATAAGCATTATTTGGAACTCCACCAGGATATGCTTTCTCATCTACATAGTGTCCTATTTCGTGTCTAATTAGACCAGGTGGCATATCTTCTGGTTTAGTAATTAGATCATCAGATATTTTTATTTGTTTGCTCTTAGAAGGATCAATCATAGCATATGCATCAGGGTGCCTCATAAATTCAGGATCAGGCATTGCACGATAACTATCTATGTTTTCATATTCTTTAGTAAGCTCGTCATATACTTTAGAATATTCGGTACCATACTTTTTATCAATATTCTCTGCTCTTCTTCTAGCTTCAGGTGTATTAATAAGCTCATAAGTTCTATTACGTTGATCATAATATTCTTCTAAGGTTCTGCGCCTAGTAAATGCCTTCCTATCTGCTTCTGCTACTTTACGCTCAAATGTTCTAGTTACCGTAGGTATTTCTCTTGCAATCTTTTTCAAACCACCAGATATCATAGGAAATACCCCTAATCCTGCTAAACCAACTCCTAACCAATCGTTATTCCTTGCTGCATTATATGCATCTTTAGCAGATAGTGCATTACCTATAGGAGTTACATTAGCAACATCTTCTAAGTCTATTACAGGTTTAAGTCCTTGTTCTTTAGGCCTACCATCTGGAGTTCTACCTAATTTAGTATTAACTGCTTGAATAAACTCATCATCTGGATCTCCTACTTCACCGCCTTCTGCTAAATACTAAGGTTGATCGTAATTACGTTCAGTGCCTATATCAGCAACAGTATTAAACAAATCTAACAACTGATCATCTTTATACCTATTCAATAAGTCTACGTCGGTACCGGTTTTCTTGAGTTCCTTTAGAGCCTTCTTGTCCCATACTTGATTAGGATCTATATTATTAATCTCTCTAAAATCCATTAGACGAGAATATACCTCAGTAGGCCTATCTAAGTAATCAGTAGTAGCTTTATTTTCTCCTCCTAGTATTTCTTGTATCCTATTCTCTTGAGGGTACGCCTTGGACGCATGAGCCTGTTCATGAGTCAATACATCCTCTGTAGGAGCATATATTGCTCTACCTCGAGGATTATATTCACCAGCAGTTATCTAAGTACCTACTAACCCTTTCTAGTTTGTATTCTACATTCTAGTTCTAGTACCATAACCGAATCGTTCAGCAAACTATACGTGTTTTTGAATAGCTTCCTATTCTGTCATAGTAGCAGACCTAACTATAGGAGTACCTCTTAAATAGGAATTAAATCCGTATTTTCCAGGGCTTTTATAGATAGCTGTAGCATCTCTATTAGCCTTTTGTAGTTCTAGCTTACCATCACCTAACTAATCATTAAAATTACCAGTAGCCAGTCTTGCCTAATTCCAAGTATCCATAAACTGGTTAGGTGTACCCTTAGCGTTTAATGCATTCTATATGGCTTGCTGTTCTCTACTTACTTCACCACCATCCTCGAAAGACTACACTTTCCAGTCCCAATAGCCTTTACCGGGATTACTCTCCCGGTAAGACTTTAGGGCTTGCATTCTCTATTTAAATGCTTGTTTATTCATAGTTTTAACATATTACATATCTAGTCATAACTATTCTCTATAAATAGTCTATCTATTTCTTCATCCTTAGTTATATTATTAGGACGTGGATATATCAGGGTAGGAGAATGGTTGCTCTAATGAAGACCATATATTACTTCTCTGTCACCATTAATTAGTCTGATATCTGTATATCCACTAACAGAAGACGAAAAGTAATATAGATTATTGTCTTCTATATAAACAAATTCTTTCTTATTACGATCATAAACCTTTCTATAAGGTTTATACCCTCTATTAACTAAATATTCTATAAAACTCATACAAAAAATTATTTACTTTTCTTTCCGCCTTTACCTTTTTTGCTTCCAGATTTCTTTCCTCCGCATGCCATAATTTAGTCCTCCTTATTTTTTATTTTTATAACTGCCTATTTTTACATATTTGAACCATGAATAGTGCTTGCGCTCTTTACAATAGTTTAAGTTTTTATCATTATTGTGAGCTTCCTCTTCAAAGCCAACGTCATGATATTTATCGCTTTGTTTATTCCATTTACAGGACAGCATTATACATAGATATTCTATACCATACCATAAGTAAAAAGGAATCCAAAGCATTTCCTACATCTGTTTTAGATGTATCTTTTCATGATTGTATTCATCCGCTGTTACAATAGCATCATTTCTCTGAAATATAATACCAAAGAAATTCATTAATTTATAACCTTTAAACGGTATGAATTTATTCTTAATTATCTTCATATTACCTCTCTCCTACTACTTTGTTTGCTCTAGCTGTCTTTGCCTTCAATTGCTCTCTCTTGTAAGCTTCTTTATCTTTCCACTTCTGTAATTCCATTTCTTGCTTCATTTTCTGCTTTTCAAGTTCAATCTTCTTATTCTCAATTTCACGTTTCATTTCCATTTCACGCTTCTTATTATTGAACTCAAATTGTTTAGAAGCAATGTCAGAATTTACTTTCTATTGTTCAATAGCTTGTTTACCTATTTCTATAGGGTCAGGTATGTCATTATTATCTTGATCCATATCTTCAACACCTCTATAAGCATTCAATTGAGCAACAGTAATCTTAGTAGCGTTGTTAGCATCGATTTCATATTTCTTAAGATCCATTTCAGCTTCTTTAAGCATCAGCTCTTCTTCTTTAATCTCATTCTGCATTTGAGCCATCTGTTGTTCACGTTCAGCCTGAGCTTGTTCCATCTACTACTGCTGTTCCATACGTTTTTGTTCAATCTCTTCAAGGCGGCCTTTGATCATACTTATATTATCCATAGTAATGATCTCAGCAATATCAAGTAGACTAGCTCCATTCTACATAGCAGGTTGCATAAGTTGCTTAAGAGCTTCAACTTGCTGTTGATTCTTAGTAGTATCATCAACAAATATATCCATATCTTCATAGAAGAAATCATCTGACAATGATATAAAGGCTCTAGTGGCATCATCAAGTATATAATGTAAACAACGCTTATTACCCTTCCATGCTACTTTTGATGTATCTAATAGCATAGTAAGTGCCTCACGTTTTACCTAATTATGAACCCAAAACCAAGGCTCAGTAATGTGAGCAGATTGTACTACAGAACGTTCAACATTGCCTACTAGCTCATTAGACGCAATAGAACCTTCACGTTGCTTACTTACTCCTGATATCTCTGACACCATGTCTTCGATCTTATTCATAAGATTGATATACTAGTCTATAGTACTAGCCATAGTCAAATCAAGAGAAGTAAACTGATTGAATTGAGATGGTTTACCACCTTCTCTACCAGGTATATCCCAGCCTTCTTCGTAAGGATTGATAAATGCTACACCTAAAGCACCTAAGTAATGCATCCACTTATTGACATCAATACCCATAGACTTAGGTATCTAAGTAACGTCAATAACAGGTACTTTACCTTTGTCTCTAGCCATAGCTAATTCGAGTCTATACCACAATACAATATACATATATTGCAATGGTTTCATCATACTTACTAATGATCTAGGAGAACTATTAGTATTGTTATATACTACTCCAGTATATGGTAATTTCTATGAGTTAAGATTATCAGCAGATATATGTTGGTACTCAAGAGGTTGTATTCCTATATATAAATCTTCACCGACTCTATAACCTTCCCATACTTCGATGATCCAAGACCATTCTACGTTTAGCTCGAAACCTGTAACTTTATAGGATTCATCTACTTGTACTTCATCAATCTCGCCAGTTTCAGGGTCCTAATAAGTGATGAATCCTATTTTCTTAAATGACTTCCAGCAGCAGTGCCATACATTAATATTATCGCTACCTTCAAATGGATTAGAACTAAGACTGTTAATACTATGAGTTTTAATATGAGGATAATCTAATGAAGACTTTCTCATCTCAGGATTAATACCTCCTCTACTAGTATCTTCAATCATCTCTAGTAATTCATTCAATTGACTTTCTGACATTTTGTCATAGAATCTGTCATATATCTCAGTAGCTGACATAACCATCTTACGACAACACCAATCTGAATCATGTATGAATTCTAAGTCAGCACTCTAGTCATAACTAAAGTATAATGGATTTACTCTCTCTAAATATGGGTCTCCATTAACAATACCGACATAGTATATCTCTTCTCCAGCTATTAATGCGTCTTTCCAGCCTTTATAAAACTCGTGAGTTATATTTAGCTTATTCTTTAAGTAATTAAGACTATGATAGGCTGTAGTTTCTGCTATGTCTTTATAGTCTTTATTTAAGTATTTCTGTATCTACTCAGGAGGGAGTATTTCTCCAGACTGTATAGCTTGTTGGAATCGTATTGCTTCCTCCTAACCCATATTAGCAGTAATCATACCCATGATATAGTCAGTAAGCATCTGCTTAGCTTTCTCCTACATTTCACTAGTAGCATTATCACTAGTACGTACTACTTTAAAGTTAAATGGTCTTTTAGTCTCTTCCCCTAATAGTAAATCTATCTTTGGTTTAATTATGTTGTAATCCTAAGCAGTAGCAGGGAATCCGTCTTTCTATTTAAATGGATTAGTGACATATAAGAGATCTTTTTCATTATAGATACTATTGTATAAATCATAGTATGTTTGCATCTCTTCATATCTAGTACGTCCATTGTTTCCACCACCATTGCTAAATCCAGATTTCCCGATAATATAGTCAACGCAGTTCTCTTTCCATTCCTTTGTCTTCTTAGACATAGGTAATTTCTAAACTGGAAACGAACCAATATTTTTACTTATCATATTATGTTAATTAAATGTATATACATCTTCTTCGACTTGATCACAGTTATCGTCATAACTATAATTACTATAAGTAAATAAGGGACCGTCGAATAGTAGTCTTTCCCTATTACTTTTCTTCTTCTCTTTAACAACTACATTGTATAGTTGTTCCCTATAAATCATTACTTGCATCAACGCCATCACTCGGTCAAAGTTACCTATATCATTATAACCTATAAGTTCTTCTAATAGCGGTTCTGATAATATATCGTGTAGATTCTTATGACCAGGAGATTTCTCATCGTTAAGCCAGTCTTTAATCAATCCTTCTCCCCATTGTTTGATCTACTTGTTCATGTGACATCCTTTCTTTCGCTGCACTTTTGAATTGCTAACAATATCAGATATAATGTCTGGCTAATCAGCCAAAAGATAATCACAATGTTTAGCAGTAAAATATGGAAACAAGCCTTTACGCTCATTTTCATACATAATCCTACCGTTGTAATAAACTGCTAATTTACGTAAGTTTTCATAGTATTCTTCAGCTGTAGCAGGTCTTCCAGTATACTCTGCTACGATTATATCATAGTAATTTTCAAAGCCCTAGAAACGCTTATAAACAAATGTAGAACCTAATGAATTAGTACCAGATTGATCATGATCATAAGGGTCTACTCCTAGTATATATAACCCAATAGGAGCATCCTACACAGGGTGTTCCCATATTACTATAGAACCAGTAGGATCATCATCTTTATTAAGAGGATAATGGTTAATATCCCCTTGTTTCTTTACTATCCATTTAAGAGATCCATCAGATTCCCATACTAGATCTCCTACCTATTTGTGGTTAGTAAGTTTTTTATTAGTACGTATTTTGGCTAACTACTCCTGTAACTCTTTCTTAGGGAATATATTACCATTGAATTCAAGACATGCTTCTGCTGGAGTAATAGGACGTTCAGCTACATACCTATCTACTGCTACAGAACTAGTTGAATTCTATATTATTATCTTACGTTCTTCAAGTATATAAGTACGTGCTTTGATAGTAAGAGTATTACCATCCTCATCCATATACAAACGCTTACCGTTTTCATCACGTAAGTCCATATTTGTATACTGAGGTATAAAGAATCCACACTTAGTATTCTATACGTTTTCATCCCATATATTATCTAGACTTAGACAATTATAACCGTCAGGATGATAAAACATCTCTTTAAGTGTAGCAAAGTTAGAGTCTGTATCACCACCTGTACCGTATGCAATCATAGTACCAAATGCTTTACCATCTACTTCTACAGAAGGTCTAGCAATCTGCCATGCTGCGCTTAACTCCTTGAAAGAACCAGCTTCCTCAAACATGATAAGATTAGCTAATTTACCACGTACTACATCAGGATTGTCTTTCAAAGTAACGCCAATGATTTCAGACTTATAACCTACTTCTATTTGATTGCCATATTCATCCTTGATAAGCATACCAGCACGTCTACGCATCTGAGTATTAACACTACGTTTCTTACCCCACGCAGTATGCTCATCAATAAAGTCCATGTAGTCCCAGGCTTTAGTAAGTACACCATCATCAGTCAAATATTGCTTATTTGAAGCATATACATATGACTTAGAGTTAGGTATTAAATAGTAGTTACGACATAGCATAGAGCCTGCTTTATATGAATAACCTTTACGTCTAGACTTTAATACACATAGATGTTTACCTTCTATTTTAGCTTCATCTACACATTGAAAATAGTAATAGTCATAATCCCAGAAATCAGGAAATGTAACTTCACGAGTAGTTACCCATTTACCATTAACCTACTTATTCACAGATCTATTGATAGGGCAGTAGTTTAAATAAAAATAGTTATACCCACTGATATAGTCTCCATCATCAGCAGTATAACCATCAATACATTTATCCGCTTCTGCCTACCAGAAACGCATATATTCGGCCGTACCTTTAGGGTACGGACAATATGAGCCAGTTGCTATAAACTATAGCGCTGGCTTTCTGAATTTATTAGAAAATTTAATTTTTTTAGTAAAATCAACCATGTTTTCTATGTTTCTTCCTATAACTATACTCTTCTGAATAATACCAACTTATTCTATCATATAGGTCTTCTTTTTCAAAGGAAAACAGATATCTGCCTGCGGCTATGAATCTGCCACCTTTTTTATAGTTAGAATTATTGCATATATGCCCTATACTACGATAATCTATCTGCGTTTTATGCGATATATCAGATATACTTTCCCCTTCAACAAAAACTCTATTTAATAAGTCATAACCAAATGTCTTTTTACTCACGTCATATGCTCTTTTTGGTTTATAGTTTTTATGTGCTTCTTTAATTTTCTGAATAGTCTGTTCAGAGTGCTGGAAACCTAATCTTCCACTATCTCCTCCTGGGGTAGAATTATATCCTTTTTCGTATGATTCGTATAAATTAATGTAGAATATTTCTTGAGCGTTCAGTTCTTTCTTTATTTCATCCTGTGTTTTTCCAAACAGATTGATAATTAATAATACTGTAATTTCAAATTGTTCTATTCCATATTTTCGTACTGCGTCATATAATTTTGACTTGACATTTCTTTTACATGCCGTAATATGCTGTTGGGCTCTTTTTCTAATATCTACAGCTTGTCCTACATAGCACTTGCCATTAATTTTATTAGTTATCTTATATATTCCAGCAAAACGCCAATTTTGACAACATGCATCTTGAAGTGACACAGGAATTATATACGAATAGAATTTATTACTATTGGATATTTTCTTATTAAAGTCAATCATATTACGATTTAAAAAAGGGGCGCGTTTCACAACGAACCCCTTTTGCCTACTTTAAACTTATATTTATTTTTATACAAAACTTGTTGCGGATCCTCGACTCGAACGGGAACTTATGGTTATGAGCCATACGAGATGCCATTTCTCCAATCCGCAGTACACAGGATTATGCGTGACTCCTGTCAACACGCTGGCTTACGATCCAGTCCTTCATTAGCTGTATTTACTATTGATCAGATAGCAAGTGACTTAGGCGGTTACGATGCGTTGTTTAGACGCCCACTTAGTTATTGGTAGTCCCACTACGACTCGAACGCAGACTAAGAGGGTTAGAGCCTCCTGTGCTAACCATTACACCATAGGACAATGAGGAGGATTTCTTTAAAGACGCATCCTCAGACGTCACTGAATTATTTCTTAAACCAACTTTTGATACGTTTGGTAACTCGCTTCAACCAGGGTTGCGCTACCTTACGTGCAGCTTCACATTCTGCAATAGCTTCTTCCACTGTCTTAGTTTCGTCTGTTAAATCGACAATTACATCCGGCATTTCAATATTCTTCTTCATAATCTCTTTGTTTGTTTTGTTAAACGTTGTTGTTATTTTTTTGTATTCATTCAATGTTATTTTCTAACATTCTGTGGTAATTCAAATGGGTTAATTTGAGCGTCACCTTTAACTTTAGTAGTATTGATTTCTCCAGCTTTAACTGCTTTCTCTAAGAAATCTATAGTAACATAAGTATCTTTTACTTTACCAAATCCAGCTAAGTATTTCTCTATCTTCTTTTCATCTAATTCTTCATCTAGACTATCTTTGTAATACTTAGTAAATGTATCTAGTTTCAGTCTAATGCTATCTAACATAGCTAAAGTACGAGTATACTGGAGGTGTTTATATGACTCTTCTGCTATTATTTCATCTGCAGTAAGTTGATAATCTGGAGCTAGGAACTCTGTCTTTAGAGCTGATTCTAATGTATCAGCAGGCATACTAAGTACATAGGGGCTATCCCATTTATTCTTAAATACTATATAACTTATTACTGCAATAGCGTGCTGTTTATCTGCTTTATCCTTTTCCCATATCTTCTTAAATGCAGGAATAGCAAGAGCCTCCTCGTGTATAGTAACATTACCACCTATTATATCAAATAGTTTCATTGTGCTGAATTACATTAGGCCTTTTCACAATCACAAGTCTGTTTGGAACTATTATTATTGTTTTCATTTTCTTTATACTTTTTCCGTTCTGCTTCAATTATAGCTGCTAAATCATCTGCAGTACTAAATACTACTGGTCGTTCGCAATGAAAATCACCATATGCATCAAGATAAGCAACAATTTGACCTTTCTTATAAGGCATGTAACCATCTTCAGTATATACTCTGCCGTCTTCTTCAGCGATGTATACGTAACGGAATGTTATATTATTATCTCGTCGGCTAAATGTTATATCTTCTGTATTGTTACTTTTAATTTTATATTCAAAAGTACGTCCAATTAAGTGTTCCATAATTAATCAATTCTATAATCTGTATAATACTCTTTCTTTAATCTTGCTAGTATCACTCTAGCCTGCATTTCTGAACAATTTGGATTAACGTATTCAGGATTATTCTGATACTTCTCTAGCATCTTCTGATATATCGCTATCTCTTGTTCTAGACTCTCCTTCGTTATGTTCATACTTATTAATATTATCTAATATTGAATTACAACAATCTATCTTCTCCTCAATACGTTTGTCTAAAGCTTTGATTAGATTTTCTGGCGTCTTATGTTTAGAGTGATATAGCATTGCTATTGCATTCCAAGCTACCTGTGCAAGATGTCTACAACCGGTTTCGCTGTCTATCTCCTCTCCTTTTTCGAATAGTACTAGATGTCTGAATAACGCGGCTTTATATCTATCATAACCATTATCAAGTAACTGCCATGAATTATCTGAATATTTTTTAGCTCCTTCAGTATATACTTTAACGATGTCTTCGATTTCTTTTAGAGGAAGTAAATCCCATCTAAGTTTGTCATCCTTAAAGTCATTCTTCATTCCCTTGTTCATACTTATCTATTATGCTTTGACAAATCTTATTTACTAATTCCTCTCTAACTTCTACAGTAGACTCATCAGCCTCTTCTGGTACATTTTGTTGAAAGACTTCTATGAAAACATTAATAAATTCTTCATAAGTTAGACGGTCGTTTTCAATCTCTTTCTCTACTACATCAAACATGTCACTCATTATCTTAGGACCTTGTTTGGCTCCTTCTTTCTCTAGCTGGAGTAAAGCTAGCGATGTTTCTTTATCCATTCTCATCTTTATTATCTCTTATATAGTCTATCATGTATTGACCTATCTTACCTGCTATGAAGCCTACTAAATAGGCATATGGCTCATTACCTCTATCATATCCTTCTCCGTATGCACCAATGAAGTCATATATAGCATCTGCTCCATGTACAGATTCGTGAGCTACTACATCAAAGTCAAAGTCAGTTATACCATTTATATCTACATCTATTAAGATTAGTATCCCTTTCTTTTTAGTCTTCTTTTCTATTACCACGAATGTAACCCCACCTTTATTAGTTGGACTAGCTGGAGTACCAGGGTTATCATTATTCATATCTGCTATACTAGCATAGTAATAAAATTTAGACTTGTACTTATCAAAATACTCTAAAGTAGATACCCATAAATATGCAGGATATAATCCTATGTCATAACATCTAATCATCTTTTATCACTTTATAAATATTTGCTATAGCTTTATTACTAAGTAAGTACAGATATAAATAAACCTCATCTGTCATCTTATAGATTGTATTAGGAGTAACTACTTCACAAGACGAATCAATTAATCGTACTTCACAAGTATCTTTATTACCAGTAGGATAGGATAACTTATAATATATCATATATTCGATAAGTTCTGTAATTACATCGTATTCTGGTAGCTTACTCAGTCTAATTATCTTCCTATCTTTCATGATTCCTCTTTATCTTTATTTTACCTAAGTAAGTAAACATTAAAGGTCTTTGATCTCTTTGGCTTATCTTTCTATTAGCAAATAAGAAAGGATGAATACATATTGTTTTTATTATCTAAGTAGGTAAATTGTATTTCTAGCTTAACTCAGAAAATATATTCACTCCAGTTTGCTTCATCTGATAATTCCTTAATATTGTAGTATTTATTATCAAGGAAAGCGTTTAAGTTATTTTTACCCTCAAATGTATCAGGTCTAACACAGTTTATAGCTATGAATAAGTCTGATACTGTTGCCTTATCAGAAGATAACCAGTCACCTTCTTCTTTCTTAGAAGAGTCAATAATAGTATTCAGTCTTTTAAGCTCTTTCTTACTATAAGCCTTTTTAGGCTCTGCTATTACTGCGTCTCTATGCTCTCCATGAATGTTAATCAAATCACAGTCAGTAGTAAAGATGGTAAATCTGTTAAATTTGAGTTCTTTCTTTACTAACTTATACCACAGTTTAACTATCCAATTATAATCCCTTTGTAATAAGATAGAACCAGGTTTTATTGTCATATATTCTATATTCATGTTATTCTTTTTCTAATCGTAATACGATTGTTAATTGTACTCTATCACCAATCACTTCAGGTATCAATGCTGGATTTACTATCCATTCATCGTCTGCTTTACCTTTTATAATCAGACCTTTATCTTTTAATCTTCCTATATATCTACTTAGGTTATCACTAGTAATGCCTGTTGCAGCTTTTAGATAACGTCTGTTTTCTGTACTTATAACATTCTTACTATAACCAGGGAGCTTAGGAGTATTTATATCTATATCAATGAGTAATATCATTATATCCTGCTCCCTGTCAGTAAGCTAAAGTACACCATCAAGTGATTTGAGGAATTCTCGATAAAGATCCGCTTTCTTAACGGCCTTTACAAGTTTATTCATTAATAATATCTTTGATTGTATTTAATACTTTAGTAAGATTGTAGTATACAGTATCTGCTTCCACCTTAACACAAGTAGGAATCTCTTGGTCATTATAAGCTTCATTCATCTGTTTATGATCCTCTTCATACTTAGTAAGTAAGTCATCAATAGTAGACTCAATCTTAGTAAGCTTATCCGATAACTCTTCAATTAGCATATCATCACAGCTACATTCATCTTCATCCTCAATAGCGATTATATACCCATCATCTGCATATTCTTTACAAGTTTGTTCATCTATATACATCCCACGTTCACTAGTATCGTCCTTGTAATTAAATTCAAACATCATAGTATCGTCGTTCCAAGTAAGGATATCACCTTTTTTAGCACATGCAAACTCTTTAACTACTTTATATTTCATACTCATAATAATTATTATTTAGTTGGTTTAATTGTTGTTACAATTATATAAACGGGAATTGTTAAAAAGGTATTAATATTTTAACATTTGTTAACTGTAAGTATAAAGAAAAAGGCTAGATCCTCAGACCTAGCCTTCCACAACAACATTAAACGCATTAATATTTACCTAACTTAATCTTCTTAGCCACACAATCATACGGTTTAACCAGCATGCTATCTTTAAATAAATCAAAATCCTTAGCAAATTTCTTATTGAATACAACAGTATCTCCAACTGCAAATTCTGGTTGTGTTGTAAGTTCTGTTCCAATTGCAAGTACGATACCGGTTCTCCACTCTGATTCTACTTCTTTTACCTCTGTCTTAGTTTCAAACTTCTCATATCCATCTACGTCTTTTTCACCAGTACCAACTGCTTCAGTTACTTCTTTCTTCAACATAATTGGTTCCAGAGGTTTAATCAAAATATCTTTCAAAGGAATATATTCCAAACCGTTTATTACTGTCTCAAGTACTTTATCTTCCATATTATTTTATTGTTTATTTCTTAATTTCTTTTAGTATATTACCACCCCATATACAATTTCTAAGGGCTTTAGGAGGGCATGTTTGTTTATTTAAAAAGTAACAATCATCACAACTACCTCCTTTACTTGGTATTACTTCAAATTTCTTATTTAGTATTTCTACTATTCTCTTCTCCTTCTGCATATTCTTTAGCTTTGTATATACACCTCCATATTACATGAGTAATACCAGATCCTATAATAAAACCTATTATAAAACTTTCATTCATTAGAATTCTGCTTTTTTAAATATAAATCCTTGTCTACAGTAAGATACAAGTTTATCATCACATTTCTTATTATAGAAAGCACATCCTTCACAATACTTAGAAGAAGTTTCTGTCTGTACTAGTTGATATGTGCTACCTTTGTAATCTATGTATTTACCAGAGTATGCTGGTTCTATCTTAACTAACTTTCTTTTACCCATAATGCGTATAATATTATATATTAGTATATACTTAACTAAAGTATACTTTATCTAAAGTAAGGTCTATTAATACTACTTAATCTGTCTTAGTATGTCTTAGACTGTCATTGACTGCATAGACAGTAACGTATAAATATGCCTTTAGGTTCCCATTTATATCAACTTTTTAACATTTATTAAGAACAATTATGGCTATTTAACGGCAATATTTTAACATTATTTAACCATTAATTCACGTAATTCATCAGCTAATTTCTTAGCATCTGGATGAGCTGCACCACTACATCTGAGCTTAAAAAAGCCTTCCCAATCACTCTCAAAGCCTGTCATTACTAGTTCTGTTTTAGTTGCATTAGGGAGTACTTGTCTTGCTTGTTGCGGTTTCCAACCTTTTTCTATTAGTTTAAAATAATAAGATTCAGCTTTTTTTAAAGAACTTTCAAACACGTCTCCATCGAAATAACCAGCATCTTTGTAACTTATATTTTTGAAATAACTCCAAGACGGTTTAATAAAAGTAAGTTCATTACCAAACTTATCCTTACTATAGTTACAATATCTAGTACTCTCTTGAGCAAAGCTAAATACGCGATGACGTACAAATTCATGTGATACACCACGATCGCATATGAACTTAGCTGTGATACGTTTTTCGTGATACTCTGTAGGTTCGCATTGGTATTGTAGTATATAAGATATGCTGTCCTCTGTAAAGTTCTCTACCAGTACTCTAAAGTTAGTAGTTATGTAATTATGAACTCTATCTTCTAAAGACACTATGTTGATCTTAGAGTATTTATTTGAAGCAAAAAATGGAACCAGATCATAATCTCCTGCAGAATTAGGCAAATCTAAGTACACTGTGCCGTGTTCTAACATGGCCCCGTGACCAAGCTTAATCATCCTATCTACAAACTCTTTAGCACTGTCTTCTGTTATCTTATCCTCTGACTTATAACAGGTCCTTCCAGCTAATTCTATCATCTTATAAGGATCTTTCTCCTTAATTATCTGTACGCTAGATTCTATTAATTTCATATTATTTGTGTGTAAATATAGGTAATGGACAGATATATAATCTATTTAATATCTGTTTATATTTTAATTCTCTTTCTTCCTCTAGATAGTTTAGTTTATCGTACTCTTTTAGAATGATTTCTTTAGGGCATTTGGTTAACCATCGCTCATTACAGAATTTGTTGTTTAAACTATCTATGCTTTTAGTTAGTCTATCTACTTCTTTATTTAGTAGTTCTATTTCTTCTCTGTATTTACTGTAGGTAGCTACTGCAATATTTACATCATAAGTTACTGTTTTAAACAGTGTATTACCTGCAGTAAAATCACTAATCGGGTACTGTATCTTTATACCAGGGTACTTAGATAGACTTTCTATCATCTCATCTAGGTATGCATAACCTATCTTAGAAAATACTTTTTCTCTATTCATATTGTTAAGTTATATTAATAATAACGTAAAATGTTAAAATAATTACAGATATTTAACATATTTTATAAAAATTTTTTTAGAAAATAAAATTTTGAATGTGGGTGTGAGTGTGTGGAGTAGCAAAGATTCACTCCCCCGTATTATGTATCGGCAGGGAACACCCGCGTGTCTAATTCACTTCGTGTTCCCTTTTATGTTCACATTTTTTAACTTTTAACATTTTTTTGCTTATGTTGTGTACTATTAAACAATTCGAGAAACGAGAAGATGAAAACAGAGAATTGCCGTTCTACGTTATACGTGCAACTGGCTCACGTGGTGATATTGATGCAAAGAGTGCGTTCAATGATGATGGTACCATCAATGTTATGGCTATGCAGAGTAGAGTGTTTAACTTCACGAAAACAATGTTTCCAGCCACCAAGGAACTATGTGAGAGCCTTGAAAGTGGAATGCCGGTTGATGATGACGGTAATCTGACTGAAGAACGTAAAATAAACTTAATGTTGTATCAATGGGATACGGGCAAGAAGTTCAACATTGTTAACAAGGACGGTGAGTTCTACGGGGAAATGCAGACCGTTGAGAAGGTAGCGGATAAACAGATGACGAAGAATGGCAAAGTACTCAAACCAGGTGATAAGTACATGGAAGAGGAGTTTGTAGCACGTGTTTATACACAAGTGTCATTAGTATTGTTCTGTGATGCTAATGAGAATTGTGTTGAGGGTAACGCGAAGGAACTTGCTGAACGTTCGTTCAAGCAAGGAATTGAGAATGGCACTTATATTCTGGTAGATTAGAATATATAGCGCTTGTTGTAAGCTATGAGATGTGTGAGGCTATACAGCCTTGCACACTCTGCAAATCACAATTGAATGTGAACATAGCGAAAATATTAAATTAGGGTGTAGTAGCGTATAAAAACCGCATCCAGTTAAGAGACACTGTAAAAGACCTCACTTTTTAAATTTCTATAAGTATTTTTATTACACCTACCTGACTAGAATTCAGGAGAGGACGGCCTCTGATAAAAATACTTATTAACTAAAAAACTCAATAACTTTCCAAGACATTGAGGACACCAGTTTCTTACAAGTTCTGCTTCTTTTAGCAGGTAATAAATAAAGTCTTAGGATAGATTAACATCGAGTCCTATTACCCTTGTAAGTTTTAGGTGTAAAATGCAATTTAATCATTAACTAAATAAAATAATCATATGGATAGAAACAGCTTACTTCAATCTACATTTGAAATAGTAATATGGCCAGAAATACAAGACTATATGACTATAGATGATTTCAGAGAAAATGCAATACTAATAAACGAAGAACCATTTGTTGATATGGTAGGTAGTTCTGCATACTTTGTTAATACAGAGTGGAAAAAAAAGCAGATTTAGAGATTGCATACAATAATGGCTATTCTGATGCAGAATATAAAATATGATGTTATTGATCGTAGTATGAAGGCGCAGAGGTGTTAGAACTAAGGTATTTAATAGAGTAAGAGAAAACGAGGTCTTATATCAGACAGCTCTTAGCATAGCTTATAGCCGTATAACGCAACATTGGCATATTAATGCGCTTACTCTATTATTTTTTCTACGCATTAACTAACAAATAAATCAATTATATAGAAACATATGAAAGAAGTAACTTGTATTCATAAGTTTTAGGTGTAAAAACGCAAATCAAACAATATATAATATGAAAGGAATTGCAATATTTTATGTATATGTATTTATATTAGCAGTATTAATAGTATTAGCACCCAATGATAGATTTGCTCTTATTGGGGTTACTGTATATTCTATAATAAGTACAGCATTATTAGCATGTTTCATTGAATCAGAATCAAAAGAGTAATTAACATTTAAATCAATTAAATTATGAGAACAATTAATGGAAAACGCTATCTCTTGATAGCAACATGTACATCACGTAGATTAAACATTTACAAGTAACGCAGCCAAAGACAGTGACAAGCCTGTAAAATCAATTTGAATGCAGAGTCAAGAGTAAATATTATATTCCTCGGCAGAGTACGTTAAATGTTATTATTATCCTTATGCACATAGGAGTAATACAGGGCATATAATATAATCCACGTGGTAAGGGCACAGTTAGGTTCGCTGTGAGTGCACCCTTTAGTAGCAACTAACCAAAGCAAGTATAGATGGGAATAAGCTATTACCTCGATAGGCTTAATGAGGTACTTGACAGTCTGACACTAACTGAACAACAAGTGTCAAATAACTCTCTACTGAATCACAGGCTCGAGACGTTTAAGAGTTAGCGTGTGCAGGTAGAGAGTTCTTTAAGGTGGGAATCCTTGACAAGCATGTGGGGCTTATATCTATTCATACAGAGCAAGTACGTACGGGAAAGCTTAAAATACTCATCTGTAAAATAGTATTAGTGCAGACTTTAAAATCATGCAATAACACACACCCTGTTCTATTTCTATCTGATAAATGCAAAACTGTGTGTTATAACAGAGCTAAGCGTAGCTCAGTCCTCATATACAGCATATCAACTATTATTTGTGTCTTAATTATTTGTTTCGTTAGAATAATATGGATTTGTAGATACTAAGCGTAGTATTGTTAGTATATTTGTATGTGAATATAGATATACTAATCGCATTCACGAAGATGCCTTCACGTGGCGAATGTGTAAGTAATAGGTTAAATCAAATCTTCCAGTTTGTACCTATGAAACTAAATCTTCATTTTAGTCAGAAATCTTTTTACAACAATATTGTTTAACTAAAATTATCAAAATTATGAAAAGTGTAATTAATTACATCAAAGAGAATGGTATCAAGTTAGCAGCTAATTCAAAAGCTAAAAAGCTTATTGAACTGTGTGGGTCTGAAGTAGAAATAGCAATAGCTTTACAAACTACTAAAGCTTACAAAGACGACAAAGAACTACGTGAATTGTGCAAGAAAGTAGTTGAAGACGCAGGCAATAAGCAAGCTGAAAGCAATGCTAAACCTGAGAAGATGTCCAGTTCTATAAGATGCGGTGAACGCGAAAGAGGCTGGTAGGACAAAAAGAATTTGATAACTATTAAGGGGCAGACTATTCTGTCCCTTTTTTTATTTTTTTTATTAAACATTAAAGATTATGACTAAATGGCAAGAATCGTGCATTACAGCACTCGCTTCATCACCACTTGCATGGGAAGCCTTTAAAATGAAGCAAAGAAACAAGAGAATGTTATGGCAATACGTTAATAGAATATGGCCATATAAAAGAATAGAAAAGACAAAAATAAATACTCTTGAGTATACTGAATGTATTAATGAGTTAAAGACGTTTGCAAAATGGTTAGTAAATAATCATAATAATCTCGAAGAAAAAAATTTTACATTTAGAGAAGGAAAAGTTAAATCAAATATACTAGAGGAGGCTTTAAAAGATATTACTCATCCTATAAGTACAGAAGGAGTAGGAGGAAACTATTTTCTAGAAATTAATATTAAATATAAATCAGAAAGTTTTGATACAACATCTACTTGCGGTGATAGACAAATATCATACATAATAAGTAACAGATATGGTATTAATGAAGGAGAGGAATATTATATAAATAATATTAGAGTTTTTAGCTTTCTTCATAATATGCATAGAATGTTTAACCAAGTATTTGATGAATTACAATATATAATAGAAAAGCTAAGATTACTACAAGATAAGCCACGTAATTATAAGCCTATTACTTTATATAATTCATTAAATGTAGGTATTGAGATTGAACATGATGCAGATAATCCCACATCAGAAAAGATAAAAAATCTAATACTTAGACATAATTGTAGTAGTTATGATTCAGGATTTGATGGAAATATGGATCATCGCCTTCGTGAAAATCGTATAAGACTAAATGGAATTAATGGTCTAAAAGGATTATATATACTTCTAGAAGACATGAAAGAAAATGCTGCTATTGCTAGAAATAGTAGTGTACATATGCATATAGATTGTAAATATGATGAATATGATGAACATTATACAAAATATTACAAGAATGAATTACATAAACCAAGTATATATAATTGGGATGATGCAGTAAGTTATTATACTAAAAGATTAGTAATAAGAAATCCTGAAGCAATTAAATATTTACAATATATATTTGAATATAAAAATGTAGGTGAGAAATTTTTCTGGTCAAATAGTCGTAATGTAAGAGTAGCTACTGAATTTGACACCATAGAATATCGTTTTTTAATAGTAAATTTGAAATATAGTGATTATGTTATACAAATGTTAGCGTTAATTCATATAACAGAGTGTATAAAACACAATTGCATATTAAATAAATCTTATTTAAGTACTTTAGCTACAGTAGCAAAGAGTTTACGAAAGTAAGATTGGCCCTCAACATACTTAGTGATACTAGTGCATGAAGTATAATGAGATTAATGTAGGATATATTCTAGAGTATATCTATTTAGAACATTCCGTTATCTGTTTCGATGCTCTTGCCAAGCGAAAACAGGTGGGTATAGACTTGGGATTGGCCTCCTTTAGTCTATATGATTAGCAATGAATTGTTATAGTATATGCTTATTATAACAAAAGTTGCTTACTCTGCCTTATAGTTTAATTCTGTAGTAATACAGATTGGGGTAATAAAACAAACAGTTTACTGTTTATGTAGGTTCCTATTCCTACTAAGGTACTATCTAAAGATTAACTTTAAACATTATCAAAATGGTTACAATTAGAAGAGATAAACACTATAATATAGTAAATAATATAAGTGAAGTAGCATTATCAATTATATTGATATTGATTATATCTACGCTTGTCTATATATTTGGTAGTAGTATAGAAATTAATACTAATGAACCTATAAATATAGTAGAGCTAAAAGCTAAGTATAAGAACTATATTATAGTAAACAAATATCAAGAGAAAGATATATGTATATTAGATATAAAGAATCCTATAAATAACAAAGTAAATAAACAACAAGTTAAGGATTATATCTACTATAATATATATTATGTGGGAGATACAATAAAATAAAATAGTAAACATTAGTAATTAACATTTAAAAACATTTATCAAAAATGGAAAAAAACAACAACAAATTGAGCATTATTGCTCTAGTATTTGCAATCATAGCTGCATTAGTCTCATTCTATACATGCTATAGTACAGACAAGCTATGCAATATTTTCAGTAATGAAGAAACTGAGAGTGTACAAACGATTACTTCTGCTGGAGAAGTTATAGACGAACCAGCAACAATTGATGACATACTTCAATTCCGGCGAGACACTAAGGAATATGAAAGATATGATTCAATATTTATGAATATGCCAGATGTAGCATTAATCGCTATTCTAATGAAAGGAGGTACAAATATGTCAAACAGTGATATCGCTAAAGAGTATCTCTCTAACAGGAAGGATTATGATAATGTAGAATTTGGTGCGCAAATTAATGCAATTTATAAACAAAGGGCAACTGAACCTGATACTATACCAAGGAAATTAGAGCCTGATTCAATTCACTAAGACGACTCAGACTGTGTTTGCTTGTGAAAGTAGGCATAGTCATCCTCAGGAAATGACAAACCTGTGGGGCGTAAGTAAGCGCATATCTATAGCCCTTAGCTGAATACGACAGAAAGCGCGTAGAAATACTCGTATTTGTGCTTATGATCGTGCAGACGTTAAAATCAGGTACACCAATAAGGAAAGTTTGACAGCAATCCTGCTTATGTGTTAAAACTATGAGAGAGTCTAAAGTGTAAATATGTAGAGAAATTTGTTATTATTCTTAAGACAACCTTTATTCTAACAAATGTGCTGATACTAGCTAAACAAAATCCAGAGTATCCTGGTCGTCGTCAGAATGTTATTAACTTTAAATATTTAAAGAAATGAGTATTATCAAAAAACTTTATTACAAATGGAGAGCATATAAAGTGCGATCTATGGCTAAACAAAAAGTACGAGAAAAGCTTTTTAATAGCCCTCTAGCTTATACTAGAGCTATGAATGAAATTGACTGTATGGTCAATGGTCATCAATGGAGTAGTGAGTTTGATCCTAAAACTGAAATTAATAAGAAGTTTAAGGACAGAGTTTACTGCAAACATTGCGGAGTTCGTTGGCATCAACATGCCTATAAAGAAATTAAGAATTCTTAAATTCTATTAACAATTAATCAATAATTTATGAAACTAATTATGTTCGGGATTACAGATCCCACTATGACTTCTGAGGAAGTTAAACAGATCTTAGCTGATAGCTTTGGTGATAGTATAGGTAATGTACTTGAAGTACCTAATGAGTTCTTCAGTAATCAATCTCCTACTACAGCACGACAGAAAAAAGATAGCGACTTCATTACAGCTTGCAAAGGAATTTGTAAAGTATGTGGAGACCCGGTAGAAGAAGAAGGCTTTAGAGCTGAATTCTGGAAGGCTCATCTTATTGACCATGCTATCGAAGAACCTATCCTTGAAGTACTTGCAAAAGGCCCTACAAGTGCTACAGACTATCGTTATCTTAAAAAGATAGGAGGTTCCTATATTCCTAAATTAGCAACATCTGCTTTAATTCTAAAGTAATATGGGAAAGACATTCAAAGATAGTGTGTATAGTATGGCTAAAGCCAGTGCTAAGAAGACAAAGACACCTCGTCGTGCCAAGTTACAACCTTATGACCGTAAGACATTCAAGGGTATAAGCTATGAGTAAATTAATTAGTAATCATGTATTGAGGGCAACTGAAAGTAACATGCTTAAGAATGATTGCCCGCTCAACTGCAACAAACAATATTGCACTGATTGCCAATTTAGAGAGAAATCCTCTAAAGTGACACAAAATAAAAAGACTATCATTACTCCTTCGCCAGAGGTATATGGTAGAGATTTGTATTATTAACCCTAAACAAGTTAATATGGTGAAGTCAACCCTAAGAACTACTAACCAACCAGAACCCTAATGGAAGCTTAGAAATAAGCAAGAGTACAATGGACTATACAACGGTCAACCAAGTATTTATACTTAGGTCAGGTGAAGGATATGGGTTGCCTACTGAATAAGAAATACGAATAAGTAGGAGTAGTTCTTTTTTGAAGAAATTAAAAAATTGACTGTTAGGTCTATTGAATCATTGTTTGGACGAGGGTTCGAATCCCTCATGCTCCACAAATTATGGTATTTATAGTTCAACGGTTAGAATAACTGATTGTGGTTCAGTAGATGTGGTTTCGATTACCACTAAATACCCTAAAAACTAAAACAAGGAGATTAGTAGGTTTCCTAGCCATTAGGTTGCAAGTCCTATAAAAAGGAAACCTTAATCTAGGGGCATTATGGTTTTGACAGCAATAGTGAAAATAGAATAGGTCAATAACGCCATAACTGGCAACTTTTATGTAACAGACTATACTCGTATTGCAGCGTAATACGATAAGTCAACGGCTAAGCTAATTAGAATTCTAGGGCTACGTTATACTATATGGTACTAAAATAGGCGTAGCATTTGTGGAACAGAAGGTTATACGGATGGTGTACTAGACAGAATTTTAAAGTCGTAAAAAGCTGGAGTGAGATAGGAAATAAGGAGGGTTCGATTCCCTCCCTCACTACAAATCTAATTATCAAAATTATGAGAAACGTAAAACAAATTAAAGCTAGCAAGAGGAATTTTGCAATTATGTATCTTGTAGGTGTAACTATTGTGCTAGAAAGGATCATTAAGAGTACAAGAAACTACGCTATAAAAGGTAGTCTTACTTCAATTAAATGGTCAATCTATGATGCTATAAACCTATTGAGAGATACAGATTACGAACATTCCTTTTATGGACCTCAAAAAGATGTAAATTATGAGTGTAAACAGAGCAATCAATGATCTAATACCTCCTGAATGGTATCATGTACTAAAGAAGAATAGAGTATTAACTCACTTCATTAAGTATATGTATGAATACTGTGTTCCTCAATGTTGGAGGAACAAGTTTATGTTTAAGAGATCTATTGAACGAATTAAGTTTCGTATCAATTTAGGTTTCATGTTCTGCTTCGATCCTCACAATACAAGTGAAGGATATGATTTCTGGAAGAAAATTGATTTAGAAATTACAAATTATATAGAGCAATGTCGGTAAAAGTAATTGAAATTATCCCCTGGGTTAAATTTAATAAGCCAGGAGTAAAAGAAGAATTAGAGAAATTATCTAGTTCTTGTACAAGTAAAATGGATTTTCTTTCTCATGTAAAAGATAAGTATGAACTATCTATTACAGATGCAAAGACAGTAGCAGACAAATTTTTCAAAAAGGAGGTATAATTATGTTAGAACTTAAGAAACCAGGCTTATATATAGCCAATGGTAAAAGCACAAGTGTGCTAATCAGAGTTGCAGGAACTGCGCCCTGCTTAACTATTATCAGAGGCATCTTGCTGAATGATATGGAAAGGGATGGTACTATCACAGTACTAGAAAAAGAAAGTCTTGAAATACAAGACATCATGGCTAATCCAAAGTCTTATATATTTGATAAGCCAGCTGTAAGTCAGGCAGTATTGAATACATTAGGCTTGGAGGCTACGGAGAAGAACAGAATTGAGTATACTGAGAAAGAGTTTGCTGGCTATATAGCCTCATACAGACTTAATCGTACAATGTATCCTGATGAATATATTGTAAAGACTCAAGTAGTACTCATACAAAAGGGCTTCTCAAAATCTCAGGCAGATGTGATTATAAGTCAAATTGAAACTCGTTTAAGGCTTCAAGGAGAAATGTAATGAATGTCATTGAGTATTTACAAACAAACTTAGAACCATTCTATAGGTTCTATGCTGGACATATACCCATATTAACTACACATGATATGAATACTCCATTTATTTTAAATGGAAAGGTATACTGTACTGGCTTTATAAATATAGGAAAGAATTGGTATAAAATCGTAGTAGATGAAAGTATGGACGGAGCTATAACATATGGTTTACGTAACTATATTAGTATTAGAGCTATTCATCCAGAAATCTATACTATCATCCGAAGAATACAAGATAAACTTATGTTATCTATGATAGCTAATCTTGAGAGTACTAGTACTAAGACAGAATTAGTACAATTAAGAATAGTTACTAATATGATTATGAATCTTACTTATTTAGACTCAGATATAAGATTAGATTGGACTAATTGGATAAGAGATTTATATTGGAAAAGGAAAGCAGCTGTACATCAGTATATTATAAATTACGTACTGCCTTTTTAATTCTTTTCAGGATTATAGTCATTGGGTTGGCTATAGTCCACTAAAATCTAGCTACTATGAAAGAAGAAGAAAAGCTTCTAGTAGAGCAAGCTAGAGATGGTTCTGAAAAAGCTTTTAATGCACTTTACAACAAATATTACAAAACAGTCTGGTATACTGCAAATAATGTAGTAAGAAATACAGATGCAGCAGATGATATAACATCTATGGTATTCACTAAAGTGTACTTAAAATTGCAATCTTTTACTAATCATATTTCATTTGAAATGTGGTTAAAGACAATTACAGTTAATACTGCAATTGACTATATAAGACGGAACAAAAAAGAGCAATTAAATAGCTATATTGATGACGAAGAGTCTAAAATTCAACTAAGCGGGTTGGAGCATAGTCCTGAAGATAATATGATATTTCAACAGAATGTCGATATCGTAATGGAATGCATTCCTCGTCTAAAGAAGAAATATAGAGATTTAATATACGCTCGCCTTGATGGGAAATCCTATCAACAAATTTCACAAGAGCTTGCCATACCAGAAGCAACAGTTAAAACCTGTTTGAATAAGGCAAGACAGAGACTAAAACAATTATTTAACCAATATTAACCAATACTTACAAATTATGGCAAATTCATTTGGTCTATTGCTTGCTGCAATAACAATTTGTTTCATCATCGCAAGATTGATGAAAGATGCCAAAGCCTTCACTAGATTAATGGCCATTCTAGCAGTAGGCTTAATTGTAGGTGCAGGAGTTAAACAGGTATATAAGAAATGTATACCTACTCCTGAGAAAGCTGCAGTAGTTACTGTAGAACCAGCTCCCATGTATAGTAGTAATGCATCTGTTGTTTGGAATGCATTACCTTGCAATCAGGACTATACAAGTAAGGAAAACAAAGCTGATCGTGACAGTACAGTAACTGAAGCAGAAGGAACATCTACAAAGGAAGTAAACAGTACATACATTGATGATTCGTGAAGAGACTTCAATTCTTGACGTATTATTTTATTGTATCTACAAAGTATTTAACAATTAAATGGCGAAGGAGCGCCTCATTATCAAAATGGTAAAAGCAAGTAAGAAAGCTAAAGCATTAGCTAGTAAAACAAAAACAAATAAGGTAGAGGAACAAGTAAAGACTCAGGATGCTACTCCAGCACCTGTTGAAGCGCCTAAACCTGAAGAGAAACCTCAGGAAGTAGTGGAAAACAAAGAAACCAAAGAAACCCCTGAGGTTAAGGACGAAAAGACAAAGAAAGGGAAGAAACCAGAAGTTATCGTTCCCGAAGTAGTAGAAGGTAAGAAAGAGACAGCAATGTCTATTTCTTCATCTATTGGACAAATTGTTGGAAGTGCTGGTGGTAAAGGAGATCGCATTGATAAGAATCATGCTATTGAATTCATGGGTATCTTGCATAAAGAATACCTAGCCAATCCGGAGACTCCAGAAGACATAAAGAAGAATCTCAAGAAACAGTTTGACGTAATGACGGCTGTTACTCTTGTTAACTACTTTACTCAGCTTGAAGGAGACTTCCAAAGTATGGGTATTCGTATTAACTCAGATATGAGAGAACAAGCAGAAGCCGTACTTGGAGACTATCTTGGCATCAAGGTTAAGTATATCCAAGCAGAAGACAATTCAAAACAGTTAGTTCTTGAATTCAAAGAAGTTCCGGAAGAAGTTCGCAAGAATGCTAAAGAGGACAAGAAAGTTGCAAAACTTGACATTCCTGAAGCAGATCCAAAGATGCCAGATCCTGAGAAACTTAAAGTATTACGGTCAATCTTCGCTCAACAAGGAGCTGGAGGTATCGGTAGTAACTTGTTGAGTGGTATCGAATGGGGACGTAGAGCATTCTCATTCTCTATGGAGGAAAAGAAATCCGTAGTATTTGCAAATATCATCAACAAAGGAGCAGATGCTACCTTACTTACCGCAATAAAAGGTATGGTAAGGGGTAAAATGAGTTCTGAACACAGTATCCTTGGTGCTCATGCTTTACTTAAGTCTTGGTGTCCAAGTATAACTGATAAGGAAGTAGCAGAACTTATCCAAGTAATTGTTTCAATCAATGCTGAAAAGAAAACAAATGATTGGAACGAAAAGGCTAGTCCTGATCTTAAGACTACTTATGAGAAGGAACTTGAAGCAGTTACTCGTAACATCATTACGGCTAACACAAGTAAAGCAATTGATGCTATCTTGAAAGGAAAAGAAGAAGCTACTTTGGAATATGAAGACCGGAAGGGATTCATAACAATTCATCCGAAAGCAATTCGTAGGACTCTTGAAGCTGCTTATGGCGATTCTGAGAACATCTTAAAAGACAAGATGGAGGAAATTGCTAAATACTATGTGAAGCCAATCATGCGGCTCTCTAGTTATGTAGACAAGAGTGCTTACTCCGAAGAGTAATCAATATGAAACGGTTAAATTTAATAATAACACTGTTTGTAGTGTTATTAGGAGGATTTATTGGATTTGATCCTAATTCTCCGTCTCAAACAATAGGAGCAGAAGAGACTAGAATTCGTTGGGTAGACGTACCTAAAATGCCAGTAGACGTACTAGGCTTGAATAAGTCAGTTTCTGTAAATCTTAAAGATGAGACTGTATCACTTAACGGTAACGTTGATAATACAACTGTGACAATTATAAGGGACGTTGAAACACGCCCAGAGTACAAAGAACGAGTAATAAAGGAGGTAATTTACGAACCAGACATTGTATTTAGTACAAAACTGATGAGCAAATTAATGCCATTAAAACTGCCAAAGATAAACGCAGACCGTAACTAGAGTAGTAAAACGGTATATAAAGGCTATAAACTACAAATTCGTTACTTAAACCTAACTAAGTTGTGTAACGTGGATAATACAGGATACTGAAATGTACTAATAATAGCAAACACTATCTATTTATACTATAGTATGATAACTTATTGTGTTACAAATTATCCAGTAACTGAAGAAGCAATAAGAAAGTGGGAGAGCGTGCGAAACCCACAAGGTGAGAACCGTATTGGAGACCTAAAAGACGCAGATGTGGAAGGAGCAGCTATCGCATCTAAACAAGGCAAGGGGTATCGTTAACCTCTTTATACATTCGTTGGCTAATTCAAAAGCGAAATCACGAAGGAATGTAAACACGTGCCGTACGTTGTCATTTAAATCTGAATCGACTAGCATTCTAGGGTAGTCTCCAAAACTCCCCTGTGCGGGGCGGTAAACAATCCGTCAGCCAAAGAATATTGGCTTAGTGTTCTATTTTATATCTAAATACTTCTGTTGTATAGAAAGTATAATTCAACTGGGAATAGGTTAGGTTGATAGCAAAACTATAACTTAGATATAAGATATATGAAGGAGCAGCGCTTATATATAACTAGCAGAAATTGAGACAGGACATGGCTGAGTAGCTATGATCCGCATAGAACTTCACTTGTATAGAAGCTATGTGACAGATTAACTGGATTAGGTGCAAAACCTATACGCAATACAGTGAACGTTAGAGTTAGCTGTTTGAGACTTAGTCTCTATGGAAAGTAAATTGCGTGTCTTACAGCCTGAGATATTTTATAATATAGTTGCAATTACTATACTGTTTTACTGAAGCAGAATGAGATTAAGGTTATATATAAGAGAAGTGACTTGTTAGTAATGTCACTATAAACCTAAAGTGCTTTGCACTAGGATATAAACTAACTAGCGCCTGAAGTCCGCAATAAGACTATTGGTAGGTAGATATATGAACAATATAAGTATATCTACACGAAAGGAAAGGAAGTGGAGTAAGTCCACTAATAAAACTTACAAAGTAGAAGTAAGGTTACTTTAGTACCAAGGTTTGCTATAAATAATTAGGTTAGGAGCTATGCACTCCAGCATAGAGCAGGATCCTACGCGCATCCTAGAGGCCGACACGAAGCAGATTGGAATTAAATCTGTGTATTGCTATACTATAGTAGTCTGTATATGGAGAATATAAGACAATAAATCTATTCGGTATAAGTGCCTACGCTGAAACGAACAGCTATAACAAATAAGGTGAGTGTAAACATGTTTAACTTTAAAACAATTGGGAAGTTCAATGGCAGTAGGTTTGACAAACTTACAAGCCACCCCGCTATCGAAGAATCTTGCTACATGAAATTCTGTAAACTAATATGCGCAACATATTAGCCAAGGAGATCGCTGAGACTAATTTTAGTACCTCTCATTAGGGTACTGGTTGAATGGTTGGAAATACCATAAGATGAAGTAGTAACCCGAGATTTATCGCAATGTCGGAAGTGAATCTGTCCAAAAGTGGGCGTCTTGAAAAATTAGACGGCTTTTGTATTAGTGTTTTAGTAACGTTTCTCAACAGAAACGACCCTCATTCGCTTAGAATGTTGTAAGCCTAAATGCCCGTAGATGATACCATTTCATTGATGATGGAGCTCTTTACATCTTTGCATCAAATTGCGTTGTAAGGTACGGCAAAAAACAGGGAAACGGTAAGGTTACGAGTCCCCTTTAAGTACAATCTCGAAGCCTAAGGAATAATTAACAGATTATTTCATACAATGACATATTTATAAAGTTTTAAGTAGAAGTAGATAAACAGAAGAACAGTTGACTCATACGTCTTATGAGTAAAGTCCTACGGGGAATGCTGAGTAGAGCAATAGCACTACGTTCTAGTAAGCGAGTTCTATTATACTTATACACATTTTATCGTAATTTACAAATTTTATCAGACATTAACAATCGTCGTATTACTGAATACATTATTGAGATTAATTAATTCTTTTCATAGCTTTACTAAAGCGGACTTATAATAAATAAACAGAATTAGCAGAATATGAGTAATACGTGAATTTTTATTATTTTAGTATTAACAATAGATTGAATATCTCGCTAAGACATCAATCTTAAAATCACATAGGAGATATAAATTATGAATAAACCTTCATTTGACACAGCTTTGATCGCTCCGTATAGAGCAGAAATTGAGACTTGGAACCTTATGGGTCGTAAACTGCTTACTGTAAAGGTAGAGCCAGCTGATCTTGAGTTTAACGATAAGGTCCGGAAGAACGAGTTACGGCTTGTACGGCCTATCATGAAGTATATCATTGAAGAAATTGAAATCTTTGGTAGTCAGATTGTCTGCCTTCCGGATGGAGTTACTCCAGTAATCGAATTGAACAATGATCCGTCATTGCAGTTCAAGATTGGACCGGCTAAATTCAACGAAGTAACTACGGATACTATTCGTCAGGCTGTTGAGTTCAACAGTAAAACTAGTATTGCTGGTCGGGAACCTATCTTCTTCACTGACTATCTTGCACTTGTTGAACAGGTAAATCGTCTGAATGGCTTTGAGATGGAGAAGGCTAATCAGATTGCAGAAGAGATGCTGAATCTCTCTAAGATGTTGCAGGATTTGAATAACTTGCAGACTACAAACTGTGACAAGTACTATGACGAAATTGGTACTCCGTTGAAAAAATAAAAAATAATAAAGAATGAAGATTCTTTCTAACTCTAAAAAACTGTTACTTGAACTCTTACTTAAGGATCATCGTATTAGTAGTGAGATACTACTTAATGGAGAGGTCCCTGCCTATATCAAAGTCCATGACGATGGGTCAGTGACTTTCGGCAGAACTAAGAAAGGATTCTGGAATTGGCTTTTCAAAGATGAGAAGCGATATGAATTCAGAGAGTTAAGTACAATGATGCTTGCTGCATATAGTAAGTATCTACCGCCAAACGAGTATCTTAGTAATATTCTAACTAAGAATATCATTGAAGATGCTTATAAAAAACATGACTATGAATCTGTTATTGATCGATTTGCATTATATGCCTTTCTAGGTGTAACAGAAGGCGATTATGTAATAGACAAAATTAAGCTGATAGACGAAGACACACAACAACAGCAGAAAAAGAATGTGCGTGGTCGAAGAATTGGAAATACAATAGGTTATCTTGATCTAGGTGGAGGATCTTTACCAGTAGGTATTTCTATAGTCGAAAACGACTAAATATCATTCATGAATAAGTATTAGCAGATGGACGCTTATTCATACTTAAGATTGAATAAACTCATTAGAAGAGTAATTAAGTATTTTATACAAGTAAAGAAGTTAGATGTAAATACTTCTTTATAAGTATAAAAGAAAGAAGAAATGATAATGTTTATATAAAACCGCAAGAGCCTAAGACGATGGGTCAGGTATCTTGGTTTTATGGCATGATGTTGGAATTGGTAGACAAGACAGACTTAAACTCTGTTAGGCATTAGCCTGTGCGGGTTCGATTCCCGCTCGTGCTACATATGCCTCTAGATGATGACTGTAAAGTTAATAAGGCAAGCCTAAAATAATAAAGGCTATTCTTTCGATAGAACTAGAGGCGCTACAGGTAAGCGATTTTCTAATATACAATTGATCAAATTATTAACAATTAAAATCAATTATATATGACGAAATCAATTACAACAGATATTAAACCAAACACACTCATTACAAAACGTGATAGTATTACAAGTGAAATCTCTCGATATTGGAAGATTATTGCTACAGAGAATGTAATTAAGAAAGGAATTTCTCGTAACTACGATCTTAAGAGTTTATTAGTACGCATTAAAGCATTGTACGATCAGCTTATACTTATTAAGCTTCGTATTCAGTGTGCAAATATGGGAATGAAACTTAAAGATCTTCCTAAAGACGCAAACATTATTAACATTTATAAGCTATCTGCTTTAAATGAGTATTATGTAAAGCTTGACGAGATGATGAAAAAGCATACTATCAATCCTATTCTTAAAGCTAAGAAAGGTAAACGAAATCTAGGTATTACAGAAGAGATTACTCGTAATTACTTCCGTAATAAACAAAGTGAGTGTTTGATTACATTGAATGAACTGCGTAAAGCTATTGCAGACTTTAATGATAATACAGACTTAAGCGATGACACAGCACCTTTATACTTAGTTGTCGCTTAATATGTAACAAAATCCATAATATTAAATTTATTAAATCAAAAGAGCAGGTAAGTATTTACTTGCTCTTTTATAAAACTATTAAATTATGAATAAGACTGATCAACAGAAAAACAATAAATATATTAATTACTGGACAGAGTCTGGTAAGTCAGCAAAAGAAGCTAATCAATCTATTAAGATTGCTAAGACTATAACTTATAAAGATAAAAGTGGTAAAATACGTAGTATAACTACATATCATCATCCTACTTTAAAAGAGATTACGTTAAGTAAACCTCATATTAAAGACTATAGTCTAACAAAGGAACAGAAAGAAGAACGTTTTAATAATGCTCCATTTAGTGAGTATCACAACAAACTTATTAATCTTACTTATAGTAAGGAGAATAAGATTGCTAAGCAACAAGCTCAGATTGCAGCACATAATAGTAAAATAGATTCTATTATATGTAATACTAGAGCAAGAAAACTAGCTACTGCTAGAATTAGACGAGAAAATTGTTCTAATATACTTATAATACGCAGAAAGGATAGTAAAGGTCTTCCTTATGATTTTAGCTGTAATCCTTCTAGAAAGAGCTTAGATGAGCTTAGAAGAGATGCTCTCGAAATGTTACCTATATTTAGTAAGTCTATGAAGGACTTCTTCAGTATTGAGATTTGGGAAGCATCAGAATATGCAAATAAGTATCATGGCGGTAATTATCGTTATTGCTTATTTAGAGATAAGGAACAACAACTTAATGCAGCATAATATGAAAGTAAGTTCTTTAGATGCTATTTCTATTAAAAAGGAATCAGCTAAATTAATTAAAGTAAACACTGAGATAAGAGAAGGACAAGCAGTCTTCATTGTAGCTCAGGAAAAGTTCCCTAAAGCAGTTACTAAACTTAAGAATACTAAGTATGATTGCTTCTATGAAGATTCTAGAATAGATTTATTTCTATTGGAATTACAAAATTATGATGCTGAGTAAAGCCTCTTACTTAAAAGTAATGTAACTCAGTTTTTAGCCAATCTGGTGAGATTCCAGGGGTGGTCTTCTGTATAGCTTAAAAAGAGGTAGAGCCGTAGCAATATGTAAGTCTATGTGAGTGTCAGTTCGAATCTGACTACAGAAACAAACTAAACTTTAATTTTATGCAAATACGTGGAAAAACGGTATTTGTATTCGATATCGAAGTATTTCAAAATATCTTTCACTGTTCTGTTAAAAATACAGAAACAGGAGAAATATACAAATTTGAAATCTCTGAAAGAAAGAATCAACTAAGAGAGTTAGTTAAATTCTTTAAACAAGTATCTTCCTATATAAAATGGGGAGACTTCTACGGAACAGAATTAGTAATAGATTCAGATGTTATCTTTTGTGGATATAATAATCTACATTATGATAATCCTATAATAAATTATATTATAGAGTATGAAGATAGATTAATGAAATATAATGTAGCTACTATATGTAGTTCTATATTTAATCTAAGTAAAACTATTACTACTTCCACAGAAGATAATATAGATGCTTGGAAACATTGGAAGTATCAGATATGGTTTGATACTTTTGATTTACTTACTATGTTATACTCTAGTAAACTTAGAGTAGGCTTGAAGGAAATCCAAGTAACTATGCAATATCCTAATGTACAAGAATTTGTATGTGATTGGGATAAACCTCTTCCATTAGAAGATTTTGATAGTATGATAGACTATAATATAAATGATATTGAGTCTACTACAGAGCTTTTAAATAGGTGTAAAAAAGATATTGATTTACGTATAGCTATTGAAGACGAATATGGAGTAAGAGTTCTCAGTAAAGATGGTGTAAATATTGGAATGAAGATTTTAACTCAGAAGTATCTAGAAAAGACAGGTTTGTCTTGGTGGGATATTGAAGGATTAAGATCTCCAATGGATTATATTCCTTTAAAGGATGTAATACTACCATTTATTAAATATGATAGTCCTATATTACAGAAAGTACTAAATGATATGAAAAGTCAAATAGTATCTCCTGGTAGGAAAGGATATGAGAACAACTTTGTATTTGAAGGATTACGCTATACTGTAGGAGTAGGAGGAATTCATTCTAAGAATGATCCAGAAATAATTATTCCTAAAGAAAATGAGATGCTTATAGACATCGATGTCGCATCACTATACCCAAGTATGTTAATTGAATATGGATTCTATCCTAAACATTTAGGTCCAGAGTTCTTAGAAGTATATTCTCAGATTAAAGAAGAGAGAATAGAAGCAAAACATAATGGAGATAAAGTGAAGAATGAGACATTAAAGTTAGCGTTAAATGGTTTATCAGGTAATCTACAAAATGAACATAATTTTTGTTATAGTCCTGAAGCAGTAATGAAAATCAGGATAAATGGTCAGCTACTATTACTTATGTTAGCAGAGAAATTAACACAAGTAGGATGCCGAATCGTCCAAGCTAATACAGATGGTTTATTTGTATTACTTAAGAAAGATAGCTATCAACAAGTTAACACTATTTGTAGAAATTGGGAACGACTTACAAAACTTACTCTTGAAGAAGAGCGTTTTGAAGCTATGTACCAATATGCAATTAATGATTATATTGCAGTTAGGGAAGGATATAAGGAAACTAAGAATCCTGATCTAATTAAAACGAAAGGTATGTTTATTACTAAAGTATTGTTAGGAAAAGGATTATCTGCAAAGATAATACCCGAAGCTATAATTAAATACTTTGTAGATGGAATACCAGTTGAACAGACGATTAAAGAATGTGAAGATATACGTAAATTCCTAATGTCTGAAAAAACTGGTAAACAATGGCATGTTGAATATATGAATGAAGAACAACAAAGAACTAACCGTTTCTACGCATCTACTAATGGTGGATACTTGTGGAAATGGAAAGATACTGGTCATAAAGAAGGTGAAATTATAACATATACTGAGCCATACGTAGGAGAACATAAATATAAGGCTTCTGCAAGACAGTATCAGAATATGCTCACTGCTTCTGGGGTTACTCTTCTAAATAAGTTTGACAATAAGCCAATTGAAGAACGCAAAATTAATTACCGATATTATCTTAAGGAAGCTCTTAAGATAATTGAGGAATTACAACCAAGACAATTAGAACTGTTTTAACAGAATCTAACATATTGTATCAAATTCTATAATTGTCATAAACTTTAATGCTTATGATACTAGAACTAGATACATCTCTATTAAATAAATTTAATTTATCAATAAATCAACTAGTATTTATTTCTCTTGTATTGAATGATAATCAAATAAATAGTCAAGACATTCATGAACTTCTCAGCCGAGTTAATGAAGAAGAGATACAAGAGTTAATTAATCGTAACATTGTTGTAGTAACTACTTCTGACAACAATAAAATTTATAGTCCTTCTGAAGAACTACTTGAAACTATTAAGAAAGATAGAGAAAGTATGTTTGATGAGTTCTATGAAGTATTTCCAGTTTATGTTATAAGACCTGATGGAACTAAAGGTTTTTTAAGGGCAAATGTAAATAAATGTAGAAAAGAATATAACCGTATCATAGGTAAATCCAAAGCAATGCATGAACATGTCATGGCTTGTCTGAGGTACGAAATTGATAATAAAATGCAAACAGGCAAAATAGGTTATATGAAAACTATGTGGAAATGGCTCACTCAACATGAGTGGGAATGTTACGAGGAACAAATGAACACTGAAACAACTGAATATTGTGGTTATGGAGAAAATACAATTTAAACCTATATCTTCAGTAGTGGATGAATCTGTTCAGTATATTAAAGATAGAAAAGAGAAGAAAATAACGTCCTTGAAGACAGGATGGAAGAAGTTTAATTTCGCTACTGGTGGAATTGAACCTAATATGATCTTTACTATTGCAGGTATATCTGGTTCAGGTAAATCTTCATTTGCAAATACGCTAATATTTGATTTAATTGATCTTAATCCTAATCAGAAAATCAAAGTTCTTTATTTCTCATTTGAAATGGTAGGCTATCGAAATGTAGGTAGAGCTATTAGTAATAGAGTGAGAAAAACTGTATCTGAATTATACAGCGGTAAAGAGACTTTAGAGGATGAAACATTCGAGAAAGCTTTATCGGAAGCTGAAGTATTAAAAAAGTATCCAATATACTTTGTTGATACTCCTCTAAGTGTCGAACAAATAGAACAAGCAATTGATGAATTCCACGATAGTATTGATAAGGATACTTGGCTAATAGTAGTATTAGACCATGTATTACTTGTTAATGGAGATGGTGGAGAAAGAGCGGTAATAATAGATTTACAGAAAATGTTTATTCGTAAAAAGAAATTATCTAATACGAGTATTATACAACTTTCACAGATGAATCGAAATATTGAAGCTCCTGATAGGATAAATAATCCTTCAAGTCATTTTCCAATGAGGAGTGACTTGGCTGCATCTGATGCAATATTCCAAGCGAGTGACTTTGTAATAGCAATTCATCGCCCAGAACTATTAAATTTAGCTATATACGGTGTTAAGCGCTTACCTGTAAAAGACAAAGTATATCTTCACTTTCTTAAAGTAAGAGATGGAGAACCTTGTATATTAGAATTTAACAACGAGTTAAAATACGGCAATTTAATAGAGACTGAAAGTACTACATCAGAGCAGAAAGTAGTATTTAACAATAAAATAGGCTGAAATTATGGGAAAATATTTTACAGTAACTCTTCCGAATAAAAAGTGTGATAAAAAAGGTATGTATAAGAACTATCTGTTAAAGCGTTTAGCTTTAGCTTATCCAGAATTGTTGATTGATGGTATCGACACAGAAGAGACTCCCTTTAGTTACCAATATATTGGACCGAACGATAAGATTCGTTTCGGTGCAGATATCTATTCTCCTTGTGACGTAGCTAAGTATTATAAATGTACTTATTGCCCGTATAAGGTAGACAATTACAATCTTGCAACTCAGTTTGATCTTGCAATGAAGAAACTTGATGACTATGCAAAAATGCGTCGTAGTTGTCATAAACCGCTTTATGATTTTCGTTTGCCGGATGGTACTCCGGTTAAGGAATACGGAAATTTTATCCAGGTAGGCTATAAGCTTATCCCGAAATACAATCGTAATTATATTATTGGTATGCCTGAAGAAGATCAGGCAATTATCAATAATATTATTATTATGATTAATAATAGCACTGAAATTAATGCAACTCTAAATATCTAATTTTACTTTATTTATCATATATTTCCAAATTTTGTCATATACTATCATATCATAAAAGTAAAATAGGTAAAAACCTATTTTAACATGTTAGTACTACCAACAGAAAAAAATAAGCCAAGAGTACAGAATCCAAGATTTTTAATATTCTTTGGCAAACCTAAGTCTGGTAAAACTACATTACTATCTATGCTTGATGGTTGTCTAATTATAGACTTAGAAGGTGGCTCTGAATTCTTAGAGGCACTTTCTATTCAAGCACGTAATATTAATGATTTAGCTGAGATAGCTAATCAAATTAGGCAGAAGATTTCTCAAACAGGTCAAAAGCCTTATAAATACATAGCTATAGATAATGCTACTCGATTAGAGGAAATGTGTCTAGGCTATGCAGCTACACTTTATCGTCAGACTCCTATGGGTAAGACATATAAAGGAGAAGACATTAGAACATTACCAAATGGTAGTGGTTATCTATATCTTAGACAAGCTGTACGTAAGGTCATAGATATGTTTAAAGAGCTTTGTGATAATTTTATCTTAGTAGGACATACTAAAGATAAGATGATTAACAAAGAGGGAGAAGAACTAACAGAAATGGCTCTAGATCTTGTAGGTAAGTTAGGAGACATAGTATGTGGTGAAGCTGATGCTGTAGGTTATGTGTATCGTAAAAAGAATGAAACAATAGTTTCATTTGAAGGAGGAGATAACTCTATACGAGAAGCAAGAGCCCCTCATATTAGAGGAAAAAAGATAGTAATAGCAGAAAGTGATGAAAATAACAAGATTACTACCCATTGGGATAGAATCTATTTACCAGAATAAAAAAAGGAAATAAGATATGTATAGTAAAGAAAGAGCGCAACAAGTAACAAAGAATGACGTTAAGTTTATCCCCGCAGGTATTCAAGAAAATGTAGCACTTAAGAGTGCACGTGTAGCAGAATCTCCTACAGGTAGAAAATTCTTTGAGGTAACATTTGAGAAAGACGGAGCAACATTAGTACAAACTGAGTGGAAACCTGATAATAAGAATGGTGAACTCAGTGATGAAGCAGTACAGAAGAAAGAAGATAATCAATTTTCTCGTATTATGCAGTTGTTGCTTTGTTTCTATAAGGATGAACAACTTGTATTTAACGGTACTAAATTTGAAGAATTCTCTAAAGAAGTAGTAGATTATTTGAATAATGCAGATAAGTCTAAACTTCTAAGAGTCAAAGTTGTATATAACGATAAAGGGTATACTACTCTTCCGTCATATGCAAAATATACATTTGTAGAACCTATGGTATTACCTGAAGGACAGACTTCAGCTATTACTGAATTACGTATTGATAACTTTGCTAAGCCTATTGTTGCAGATGTTGAGACACCTGTAGCAAGTATTGGTTCAACTATGAGCAGTATAACTCCTACTATGGAAGCTGCAGTTACTAATACTACAGAAGCAAATCCTTACGGTTTGCCGTTCTGATAAATTCTATAAATGAAATAGCTACCTACGCTAGGTAAATATAGCGATACGAGGGTTATATACTATAAAGTGTATAATCCTCGTTTTTATTTTGTATAACTAAAATCAATTTATAATGCGTTTATCAAAATTTATTAATAAAACTTTCCTTAAAAAAGTAGGTAAAGAAGCAGACATAATAGACTCTAACTATACAATTCAAAACATTAATATTAAAGATGGACATAATATTAAGCGTGATGAGTTAAAAGAAGGAGACATTGTTTATGCAGCTATTTCTACTACTATTAAAGAAAATGGAAAGAAGAAACGATTAAATCAGAGAAAAGATATTTACCAGTTAAAAGACTCGTTTGGTAAATTTGTATTTATCGATTATCTTGGTAACGAGTACAAGACATCTTTAACTGCTATTAAGATAGTTCATTGTATATCTCTCAAACAAAAAGAAGCAGAGATAAATGAATTACTTGATAAGTATGAAAAAGAACAAATAGAAGCAGAAAGACTAAAGTATCTAGAGGACAGTAAGAAATTAGGATTTAAATTTACTGACCTTGAGCCAGAAGATAAGTTACGTAAAACTATAGATTCTGGTATAAAGAATATATGGATGGTTGGTCCTGCAGGATGCGGTAAAAGTACAATGGCAAGAAATGTTGCAACAGACATGGATTTGCCATACTTATGTATTAGTTGCGGTATTGGGACTTCGGCTACTGAGTTTATTGGTTATAAGTATCCGACACGTGAAAGTACTCGATTTGGAGAATTTTACGCTAAACCATCTATTATATTGATTGACGAGATAACAGCTTTAGATCCTGCTGTGGCGCAGATTCTAAATGCAGCGTTAGCTAATGATGAAATTGAGACAACCACAGGCTTAGTTCATCGGCATCCGGAATGTATTATTATTGCTACTAGTAATACTTTTGGTTTCGGTTGCGATCGTCAATATGTAGCAAATAACCAGTTAGATGCGTCAACTATAGACCGATTTATAGGCGGTATTGTAGAGGTTACGTATTCTGCTAAGTATGAGAGTAAATATGACACTGAAGTTGTTAATTATGTCTATGCTCTTAGAGAATTTGTACAAGAGCAAGGTATACGAAAAGTATGCTCTACTCGTATGGTGCAAGCAGGGCATAGACTAAAATATAGCCACTTCTTAGATTGGAAATGGCGTCTAATTATTAATTGGACAGACAACGAGAAAGAACAACTAACTCGTTGGTTAACAGACAAAGAACAAAGGTTAACAGACAAAGCGCAAAAACTTAAAACAACTACTGTGTAATATGATAAATTTAACTTATACATACGATAGTATTACTAAGTTTTATCAAGATGCTCTTAATCCTACTCCTGAAGGTAATGTACAAGATACGTTACAACATTTAATAAGGGAAGAGGAATCTTTTAGAGGTATGGATATAGCTAATATTAAGAAGAATCAATATGGCTATAAGGAAGGCTTAGATAGATTAGAAAAACTTAATCTTAATTTAAGTCTCGGAGGATCTAAAAGAGATTACAAATGGGATGAATTAGACGGTGATGATATGAACTATGATCGTCTAATGGAAGGTTTTCCAGCTATGAAAAAACGAATTAAAACTCATGGAGTTGGAAGTGGACGTTTAATAAATGTATATGTTGTCATATCTGAAAATTGTAATATAGGTTCTGAAGAAATGCTTAATAAAGCATATACAGCAATGCAAATTGTTGATTTACTTGAGAATTTAGGTTATAGAGTAGCAGTATACTCATGTGATTCTACTTTAGATAGTAGTGGTACTTATAAAGGAGAATCTAATGTAAGATATGAGGTATATGTATGTCTTAAACGACACGAAGATTCGTTAAATAGAGGATTAATACTTAATGGTATTAGTCCTTGGTTTTTTCGCTATTATATGTTTGCTCATCAGAAGGGTAGATATAAAAATGGTTGGGGAATGGGAAGAGCTGTTCCATTAAATATAAAACAGACTAAAGAAAACATTGTAATCAATCATGGGGAGTGTCTTAATAAAGACTCAGCTAATATTAAGATTAAGAAAATACGAGAATTATTTAAAGTAGACTAGGAGACGTTATGCCATAAAGAGCAGCTATGCCTTAATCCCGCATAGCGGTGTACAAAGATAGGTGTGAGTCCTATGATACGATAGTTTACTTTACGGTTTGAAAGAAATTAGCTTTAATTTGTTAAAGATTTATTTGCTTTCTATTTTTATAAAAATTATCTAGGTAATACACGGATTCTATTTTAGAAAGACTATTGACGATATTCCTTTATAATTATTGTGCGAACACAGACTGAAAAAGTATAATTCGGGGACTAGCTAACATTTACTAACTAAAAAATAAAGAAATGAGAATTAGTACATAAAAAGATTTACAAATAATAACAAATATTATCCTATAGTAGTGAGAGTACATAGGATATACGGGGGATGCGTTAACTGTAATGGAGTAGTACAGGCCTCTAGGAGGTAGCGTGTGGTGTGGTTCGAATCCATCCTCTCCCACAATTAATTATACAACAATATGTATGACAAAAGAAGGGTTAAAATCCCTACTGATATTACTTTAGATTATATATTATCTAAAGTAAGTGAGTATGATATATATGCTCACTACCTTGGACAGTTTAAGGTTGGTGCTATATATAATAGTCCATTTCGTAAGGATAAGAATCCTTCTTTTGGAATCTATTATAGCAAGAGAACTAAACAGTTACTATTCAAGGACCATGGAACAGGTGAATGTGGTAATATAGTTAAATTTGTATCATTGTATACAGGTTTAACAAATTATAATGATATACTAAAAGATATTGTTAAACAGCTTAATATTACTACAGACACTAAACTCGATAGCTCTAAGCAATATATACCTTCATCTGAGACTGTAATTGGTATAGTAAGGCAGAAATTTACTCCTACTGATATCAATTATTGGTCTCAGTTTAATATCTCCGAAAAGACATTAAAGAAATTTAATGTGAATAGTATTAAGTATTACTTATGTAATGGAATAGTTAAAGGAATATATAAAGAAGATAATCCAATGTATGCTTATAAAGTATATAATAACTTTAAAATATATAGACCTTTTGCTGATAAATATACTAAATGGAGGAATAACCTTACTGAGTATGACATACAAGGATATGCTCAATTACCAAGTAAAGGTGATACTTTGATTATAACTAAAAGTATGAAAGATGTAATGTGCCTCTATGAAATGGGAATACCAGCTATATCTCCTTCATCGGAGAGTACATTTATACCTAATGATATATTAGAAGGCCTTAAGAAGCGTTTTAAGCGCATTATCATTCTGTTTGATAGAGATAATGCAGGTGTAAAATATCTTCGCAAAATGAGCCTTAAAACAGGCTTAGAAGGGCTTTTAGTACATAAGAAATTCAAAGCTAAAGATATATCTGATGCTATTAAAGCAAATAGTTTTGAAGAAATAAAAGAATGGTTATATGGCGAAATTAAAAAGCAAAATACCAAAGAAGAAAAAGAATTAGGGGAAAGTAAAGAATGCAACTCCTAATGTATATGATGGAATTAAGTTTAGAAGTAAACTTGAAACATATACATATAAAAAACTTAAAGAAGCTAATATACCAGCGCAATATGAAGCAATCCACTTTGAATTAATACCTAAATTTGAATATAATGGAGAAAAGGTAAGAGCTATGACGTACTTACCAGACTTTATTGGAGAAGACTTTATAATAGAATGTAAAGGCTTAATGGGTGATTCATTTCCTTTGCGTTGGAAAATCTTTAAATATACTCTTATGAAGAGTAATGCTAAGTATAAGCTATACTTAGTAAGAAACCAAAAACAAGTTGATCAAATGATCAATGAATTAAAAACTAAAAAATAACAGATTATGTCAGAATTTATTAAAGTAGGCAACAAGATAGTAACAAAACCTAATGGTTTGGATTGTGATTTAGTAAACGGTAAAGTATACAACTTGAAGTTTGATAGATTTGGAGTAGGAGTATTCCTTGAAGAAGATGGATCACTTAGCCTACCTAAAAAAGTTTACACGACTAAAGATGACGAAATCTTTGTAAAACGTGTAATTAATTACTTTAATAATACTAGTAAACTATCTACTGGTGTAATGCTTAGTGGTATCAAAGGCACTGGCAAAACTGTTATGGCTAAAGTCATTGCAGAAAAGTCTAATCTTCCTATATTTGTAGTAGATGAAGATTTCCCT